>Ga0302314_10011353_pt1 | contig 15545 bp, 11 predicted proteins | sample III_Palsa_N2_3_FD_200533 | JGI IMG/M metagenome (GOLD analysis project Ga0302314, IMG submission 200533) | Peat permafrost microbial communities from Stordalen Mire near Abisko, Sweden - III_Palsa_N2_3 | ecosystem: Environmental > Terrestrial > Soil > Palsa > Peat permafrost | place: Sweden...
CATCCGCGGCTGCGAGCAAGTGCGGTGGGCGGGGGAAGACTGGCCGAATCGCTCGCAAGCCACGGTGCCGCAGAGCCAAGGTAGCGCGCGGCGCGCGGGGCAGCCAACAACGATTGGTTCTATCGCTAGAGCGATTCGGCCTGAAGAGTCGCGCCGACCTCGACCGCCGCCGCCCGCCGGTAGAGCGTCGTGCGCTGCACGAGCGAGCGGCCGAGCGATGCCGCGAGCGCGCGCATGTCCGCGGAGGTCATCTCCTGTCCATGTGTGGCGCCTGCCGCGCGCGTGATGCTCTCGTTCATCAATGTGCCGCCGAGATCGTTGGCCCCCGCGCCGAGAGCCTCGCGCATGCCCGCGCGCCCCATTTTCACCCACGAGGCCTGGATGTTGTCGAAATGCGGGTGCAGCGCGAGACGCGCCACGGCATGCATGAGTATCGATTCGCGCAGTGTCGGTCCGGGCCTCGCCTGGCCGCGCTTGTACAGAGGCGCCTCGTGCGCCACGAAGGGCAGCGGCACGAACTCAGTGAAGCCATGCGTGCGCTTTTGCAGATCCCGGAGCTTGCCGAGATGGGCCGCCCAGTCCGCGTACGAGTCGACGTGGCCGAACATCATGGTCGAGGTCGTCGGCAGACCGATCTCGTGGGCCGTCTCGATCACCTCGAGCCATTGATCGGTGCTCAGCTTGTCGGGACACAGCACGGCCCGCACGCGGTCCACCAGGATCTCCGCGGCCGTCCCCGGAAGACTGCCGAGCCCCTCGGCGCGCAGCAGCGTCAAGTAATCGCGCAGGCTCATGCCGAGCGTCGTCGCGCCATGCCATACCTCGAGCGGTGAGAATGCATGCACGTGCATCGTCGGATCCGCTGCCTTCACGCCGCGCAGGATGTCGAGATAAGTCTCGCCGGTGAAGCTCGGATGGATGCCGCCTTGCAGACACACCTCCGTCGCACCGCGCGCGCGCGCCTCGAGCGAGCGGTGCACGATCTCGGCGACATCGAGCAAGTAAGCCCGTTCCGCACCTTCGTGCTTGCGCGTGCCCTTCGAGAACGCGCAGAACGTGCAGCGGTAGCCGCAGATGTTGGTGTAGTTGATGTTGCGGTTGATGACGTAAGTGGCGGCGTCGCCGTTCGTCTCCGCGCGCAGCGCATCGGCCGCTTCGCAGACGCGCCGAAAATCGGCGCCGCGCGCGTTGAAAAGTGTCGCGAGCGACTCGCGGTCTATGTGCTCCGCGCCGTTCTGCATGAGCTCATCGAGAAGCTCCGCCGTCGGCGTCGGACCGGCGCGCCGATGGGACGCCGCGAAGCCCGCAGGCAGGTCGGTACTGCGGCCCGTGCGCCAGCGATCCTCGCGCGCGAGCGCCACGCCGTCGCTTTGCTCGAGCACCGGACGGCGCATGGCCGCATCGAGCCACTCGGTGGGCGGCTTGGCGTAGGCCGGATAGATCGTCAATCGTTCCACGAGCGTCTTGCCGCCGCGCTCGGTGTCGCTGCCCAGCCGCTCGATCTCGGGCCACGGCATCTCGGGGTTGACATAATCCGGGGTCAGCGGCGAGACCCCGCCCCAATCGTTGATGCCGGCTGCGATCAGCTCGGAAAGCGGCGCGGGACTCAAGTTGGGCGGCGCCTGAATGCTCATGCGGGCTCCGAGCACGAGCCGCGCTGCGGCAATGGACCACAGCAGCTCCTCGCGATCGGCGGCGGGCGCACGGGCCATGATCGTGCCGGGCTTGGGCACGAAATTCTGGATAATGACTTCTTGAATGTGACCGAAGCGTTGGTGCACGTCCGCAATGGCATGCAGCGCCTCGATGCGCTCTTCCCGCGTCTCGCCGATGCCGATGAGCAACCCCGTGGTGAACGGCACCTTCTGCCGCCCAGCCTCGCATAAAGTCTCGAGGCGCACCGCCGGCAGCTTGTCCGGCGACCCGTAATGCGGGCCGCCTTTCTCGGCAAGACGTTCCGCCGTGCTCTCGAGCATCAGCCCCATCGAAGCCGATACGGGTCGGAGCAGTGCCATTTCCTCGGGACTCATGCAGCCCGCGTTGATGTGCGGCAGCAAGCCCGTGCGGTCGCGCACGGCGGCGGCCACGTGGGCGACGTAGTGCAGCGTGCTCGCGAAGCCGTTCTCCTCGAGCCACGCCCGCGCCGCACGATATCGCAGCTCGGGACGCTCGCCGAGCGTGAACAAAGCCTCCTTGCAGCCGAGTTGCGCGCCTTGCGAGGCGACCGCAACGGCGTCCTCGACCGACATGTAGGGCCGCGGCACATGCCGCGGCGCCTTGGCGAACGTGCAGTAGTGGCACGAGTCGCGGCAGAGCTGCGTCAGCGGCAGAAACACTTTTCTCGAGTAAGTGATGAGCGCGCCGAAGCCCTCATCGCGCAGACGCGCCGCCTGCGGCATCAGCTCGCGCGCCGCCGCACGCACCAGGCGCGCTGTCGCCGCAGCACGGGCTGCGGTGCTCGCGCCGGTTGCAGCACTCGCGCCCGGCGCAACGCCCCGCTCGCTCTCCGGCCTCGCGAGGCCGAGCCCAAGCACGAGTTTCTCGAGCGGGTCTGCCGCTGTTGCGGCGTCGAGCATGCCCGCAAACCGCCGCAAGTCCTCCGCGGCGTCGATGTCGAAGGTCACTTCCGGCGCGGTGAGCTCGTGGGCGGCGCCAGCCGCAGCGTCCGCGTGCCGGGCGAAGCTATCGGCACCGAACCGCGGCACGAAGGGTTGCGCGGGGTCGATCAGCACCATGTTCGTGCCCGTCCCGTCCTTGCAGCGCACGAGACCGATGGCAGCGTGGCCTTCGCGCAGCGCCGCGTAGCGCCGCAGCACGTCGGCGAGCGCCGACGCCGAGAGCAAGCCGAGATCCGCCGGCATGAGCACGGCGATGCGCGCCGCGCGCTCCGCGGCTGCGGCGAGCCCGAGCGAACACGCCTCGTTCAACGAGGCATCGCGATCGTCGAGCACCACGGCGCCGCGCGCCAGCGCCGCGGCAGCGATGCGGGGATCGGGGCCGACGACGATAATTCCGTCGAAAAGACCGCTGGCGCGCACGACATCGAGGGTGCGGCAGGCGAGCAGATAGGCGAATTCCTCTCGAGCCTCCCCCAAAAGCGCCGTCAGCCGCTGCTTGGCGGCGCCGAGCCGCTTGATGGGCACAACCGCCCAGACTCCGGTGCCGGTGCGGGGCGCGCTCGAAGAGACGGTTGCTGCGATCGTCGAGGTCATGGCTCAGTTAACCGCGCTTCGTGGCCGGTCGGCAAGCTCAACCGAAGGCGCGCCGCAGACGCGGCGCCACTTGATCGGTGAATAGCTTGAGGAAGCGAACCTGGTCGGGTCCCGGGGCGTGGAACACGAGATGATTGAAGCCGAGGCGCACGTAGGTTCCGATCTTCTCGACCATTTCGTCCGGGTCGCTCGAGACGATCCAGCGTGCGGCGGTTCGCTCGATCGGCAGCGCATCCGCGAGGCGCTCCATTTCGAGCGGGTCCTCCACGTTCACCTTCTCCTCCGGTGAAAGCGCGAGCGCCCCCCAATAGTGCGTATCGCGCAGCGCGCGTTCGCGATCGGTGTCGAATGACACTTTCATCTCGATCATGCGGTCGAATGCGGCCTGGGGTCCGCGCTCCGACGCATCGAGACCCGCCTGCACGTTCGGCAGCAGCGTTTCGCTGTACAGCGACCATTTCTTGCCGCTGGTGCAAATGAACCCGTCGGCCTCCAGGCCCGCGACCTTCGCAATGAACGGACCCGCACCGGCGACGTAGATCGGCACCGGCTCCCGCGGCCGGTCGTAGATCGTCGCCAATTTCGTGCGGTAGTACTGGCCTTCGAAGCTCACCCGATCATACGACCAAAGGGTGCGGATGAGACGCAGCGCCTCGCGAAAACGCGCGGTGCGCTCCTTTTGCTCCGGCCACTCGAAACCCGACGCCGGCACCTCGTTCAAGGACTCGCCCGTGCCCATGCCGAGCGCCACCCGGCTCGGAAACAGCGTTCCGAGCGTCGCGAACGCCTGTGCGACGACTGAGGGGTGATAGCGGTACGTGGGCGTGAGCACGCTCGTGCCCATGACGATCTTGCCGGTGCGCGCACCCAGCGCGCCCAGCCACGCGAGTGAGAAAGGTGCGTGCCCTCCGGTGTGGCGCCACGGCTGAAAGTGATCGCTGATCCAGACCGAATCGAGGCCCAGCTCCTCCGCGAGCACTCCGTACTCCAACAGCTCGGTCGGCCCGAACTGCTCGGCCGAGGCCTTGTAACCCAGCTTGATCATCTATATCTCCTCGCCTCGGGAGAACAGCGCAGCGCCGGCTCCGCTCTAGTATCTTATCGCAGTGGGCGCAACCGGGGGTTTCGGGCATGAATGCAACGGCGCGGGAAATCGGTTACGAAGCGGACGGGGTCGACATGCTGGGCTACTTCGTCGCTGCGGGCGGCCCCGACGCCGCCGCGCCCAGACCCGGCATCCTCGTGTCCCCTCCCGGCCCCGGGCTCGGCGAGCACACGAAAGGCGTGGTGCGGCGGCTCGCCCAGGCAGGCTACGCGGCCTTCGGGCTCGATTATCACGGGCACGGCGAGATTGTGACGGATGGAGCGGAGATGCGCCGGCGGCTGCAGCGGTTCATGCAAGAACCGTTCGCCATCCGCACTCGGCTGTCGAGAGCTCTGGACGTGTTACGTGCGCAGCCGGGAGTCGACGGCGCGCGCATCGCCGCCATCGGCTACTGCTTCGGCGGTACTGCAGTGCTCGAGCTCGCTCGGAGCGGCGCAGAAATCCTGGCCACGGTCGGGTTTCATAGTGGACTCAAAACTGCGATGCCGCAGGACGCTCGGCAAATCCGGGGCAAGGTGCTCGTCTGCCTGGGCGCGGAAGATCCGCTGATCCCGCCGGCGGAGCGCGTCGCCTTCGAGGAGGAGATGCGCAATGCGCGGATCGATTGGCAAATGCACGTATATGGCGGCGCGCAGCACAGCTTCACCGATCCCGAGGTGGAGGAGCGCGCGCGCGCCATGGGAATTCAGGGTTTGAAGTACGACGCCGCGGCCGATCGCCGCTCGTGGCGCTCGATGCTCGAGCTGTTCAGCGAGGTGGGTCTCGACCGTTAGCAGCGTGTCGCGCCGGCTACGGCGGCACGCGGCCCAGGAGACTCAAGCACCGCGCCGCGAGCCGGCGCCGATCCTCGGACGTGCGCATCAAAATCGGTGCCGCCTCGAGCGCAGGGTCATCCGCCTCGCGCAGCGCGATGAGCTGCGCGTCCTGCTCATCGATGAGCATGAGGTCGAGAAAATCCCGGTAGCCTCTCGCGATCTCGAGCGGCGAAACCTCGAGCTCGAGCTCCTGCATGATTTTCGCAGCGGGCCCTTTGACCGCGGCGCCGCCGATGATGGGCGATACGGCGAGGACGGGAACCCGCGCACGCACCAAGAGCTCGCGCAGCCCCGGCACGCGGAGAATGGGCTCGACGCTCAAATACGGATTCGACGGGCAGAGGATGATGCCTTCGAGATGTTCGTCCGCGAGCGCGTGGCGGACCTCGGGCGTGAGCGCAGCGCCGCGCTCGGCGCCGTAACGAAAGCCGCGGGCCACCGGGCGGCATCGATGCTTCACGAAGTATTCCTGGAAGGACATTTCGCCCTGCTCGGTAAGCACCGTGGTGGGCGCCGACTGGTCGCACATGGGCAGGAGGGAGCTCGGCACGTGCATCTCGAGCGCAAAAACGCGCGTGATTTGAGTTAACGACATCCCTTGAGATTGCAGTTCGCGTCGGTGCAAATGCAGCGCGATGTCGCGGTCGCCGAGCTGAAACCAGGTGTCGAGCCCGAGCGCCTGCCACTCGGCCTGCACCTGCCACGACTCGTGCGCACGTCCCCACCCTTGCTGCGCGTTCGCAACGCCCGCGAGCGTGTACAGCACGGTGTCGAGATCCGGGCAGATAGGCAGGCCGCGATGCTCGAAGTCATCGCCCGTGTTGACGATGATATCGAGCTTTCCCGGCGGGAGACACTGCTGCAAACCGTCGGCGAGTTTCGCCCCGCCGACTCCTCCGCAAAGCGCGACGATGTGTCCCATGCCGATTACCGGAACAGATCCTCGGCGATCGGCCGGAGGAGGTCCGACGCACGGGCCGACTCACGCCGCCAGGCGGCCGGTACGCCGCGCGCGAGCACCACGGGGCGCCCCTCGGCGCCCTCGCCCATGAGCAGCGTCGCGGCGCAGGCGAGCTGGTCCGCCACCGGTGTCTGCGTGACTTTCAGCTTGCGGCCGAAGCGATCGTCCTCGCCGCGCAGGTCGAGCAAGGTCACGATGCCCGCCGCCCCGATCGCGATCCCGCAAACGCCCTGCCGCCAAGGGCGTCCGAAGGTATCGGTGATCACCACCGCGGGCGCCGCCCCGAGCAGCGAAGACAGCGAGGCGCGCAAGGTCCGGGCCGAGCCGTCCGGGTCTTCCGGCAACAGCAGCACCGTCGCATCTGAATCGGGAACGTTCGATTGATCGACGCCGGCGTTGGCCATCACCAGCCCGAGTCGATGACGGACGATGAGCACCTGCGGCGCACAGCGCACCACTTCTGTCGACTCCCGCAAGATGATCTCGACCAGGCGTGCGTCCTTGCCGCAGCGGGACGCAAGCTCCCGCGCGCGGGCCGATACTTCGAGCGAGTCGAGATCGACGAAGCGTCCTTCCGACTTCGAGACGATTTTCTGGCAGACGAGCAGCACATCGTCGTCGCGCGCCGCGAGCGCTTGGCGCTCGAGCGCCGCCGCGATCAATGGCGCGAGCGCCATGCCGCGCGTGACCTCGGGCAGACCCTCGAGGGCGGTCAAGGACAGAGCGGCCGGGCTCAAGGCGCCCTCAAGATGCGCTCGAACATACTTCCTCCAGCGGGCATGCAAGGATCCGAGCGGCGGGCTCCGTCGGCGATTGCGTTTATTCTACTATAGCCATCCGCGGACCAATGACCGCCAAATCATCGAGGTGCACCATGGCAATCCGGGAATTGTTCGAGCTCAAGGGTCAGGTCGCGCTCGTAACCGGAGCGTCGCGCGGGCTCGGCTTGCAGATCGCCGCGGCGCTCGGAGAAATGGGCGCCAAAATCGCGCTGTGCGCGCGCTCGCGGGAGGAGCTCGAGCGTGCATCGGCAACACTCGGCGCCGCAAGCATCGAGAACTTCGCGACGCCCTGCGATCTTTCCAGGCCCGACGAGGTCCCGCTTTTGGTCGATCGGGTGCTCGAGCGTTTCGGGCAGATCGATATTCTCGTGAACAACGCCGGCGCGAGCTGGGGCGGTCCGGCCGAGGAGCTCGCGCTCGCCTCGTGGGAAAAAGTCATGCGGCTGAACGCCGGCAGCGTCTTTCAGCTGAGCCAGGCGGCGGCGAATCGCTGCTTCATTCCGCGCCGCTCCGGCAACATCATCATCATCGCCTCGATAGCCGCCCTGCGCACCGATGCGCGTATGAAGGCCGTGAGCTATTACGCGTCCAAAGGCGCCGCATTGCAGCTCACGCGCGCCCTGGCGACCGAGTGGGGTCCGCTTGGCATCCGCGTGAACGCAATCTGCCCCGGATTCTTCCCCTCGAAGATGGCGAGCGGGTTGCTGGCGAAGATCGGCGATTCGGTGGTCGCGCAAACACCGCTCGGACGGCTCGGCAACGACACCGACCTCATGGGAGCCGCCGTCTACCTGGCATCGGCCGCCTCGCGTCATGTCACCGGGCAGTACATCGCTGTCGACGGCGGAGCCTCGATCGCCTAGAAAATCCCCATCGCGATCCCCGCGGCCAGGGTCGCGCCGATCTCCCCGCAACGCTCGAGATCTGCGCGCGCGATCTGTTTCGGCCGCAGAATCGTGTCGGGCGATTGCGCATGGGTACAAACGATCAAGGGCTCCGCCACCGCCCGCAAGCGCCAGCCGGTGGCGATGCGCTCGATCTGCGCCGCCGCTTGCCGACCGTCGCTCCCGGCGCACACGAGCGTCGCGTATGGCCGCCCGTTCAGCCGATCGAGCGCCGCGTAATATGTCCGGTCGAAAAAATCCTTCATGAGCCCGGACATGGCGGCCAGGTTCTCCGGCGTCGCGAACAGATATCCGTCGGCGGCGAGAACGTCCGCGGGGCCGGCATCGGCGGCTCGCAGGAAGACGACCGCGAGCTCCCGCTCGGCACCGGCGGCGGCGGCTTCGGCCATCTGCTTCGTACCCCCGGTCATCGAGTGGTACACAATGAGCATCGTCTTCATCGAGCAACCCCGCCGCCTTAGAGCTATCCTACGGTAATCCGCGCATCTCTGGAGCGTGCCGATGAACTATCGCAAGCTGGGCGCCAGCGAACTCGTAGTGTCCGAAATCGCCTTCGGCTCCTGGTTGACGTTCTCGAGCGGGGCGAGCCGAAAGAACGCGATTGCCTGCGTGCATCGGGCGCTCGATCGAGGCATCACGTTGTTCGACACGGCCAACGTCTACGGTCTCGGCAAGGCCGAGAAAGTCATGGGCGAGGCACTGCACGGCGTACCGCGGGACCGCTACGTGCTCGCCACCAAGCTGTTCTTTCCGATGAGCGACATCGATCGCGGCCTCTCGTGCGAGCAAGTCCACAAGCAGATAGACGCCTCGCTCGAGCGCCTGCAAGTCTCCTATGTCGATCTGTATCAATGCCACCGCTACGACGAGCGCACGCCGCTCGAAGAAACCATGCGCGCGCTCACCCAGGTGGTGCAGGCGGGCAAGGCGCGCTACATCGGATTCTCGGAGTGGCCCGTCGACCGCATCGAGGCGGCGCTCGCCATTCCGGGTGTCGAAAAATTCGTCTCGAGCCAACCCCAGTATTCGCTGTTGCATCGGAATCCGGAACGCGAGCTCCTGCCGCTTTGCGAGCGCTCCGGCATCTCGCAAATCGTGTGGTCGCCCCTGGCGCAGGGCTTTTTGACCGGCAAGTATGTGCCGGGCGCGCCGCTGCCCGCGAGCTGCCGAGCTGCGGATCTGTCGCAGAAGGGTTTCATCAACACGGAATGGTTCAAGCCCAAGATGCTGCAGGCAATCCAGGACTTGAAGCCCTTGGCAGCCGAGGCGGGCCTCACCCTCGCGCAGTTCGCCCTCGCGTGGGTGTTGCGGCAATCAAACGTCGCCGCCGCCATCATCGGTGCCAGCCGGCCCGAGCAGATCGATGAGAATGTTGCTGCCAGCGGACACGCGCTGCCGCCCGAGCTCGCGCGCCGCGCCGAGGCGCTCATCGCAGCCGCATCTTAAGTTTCGTTAATACGAGACTCAGCGCCTTTGCACCGGCCTCGCCGTGAACCGATCGTGCGATCGAGGTTCTAACCCCCGAACTGCCTTCAACCGAAAGGGATGGTCACTGATGGTTTCGAGTCGCACCCTCTCACGCTGCGCCGCACTCGTGCTTCTGATGGGCACACTCATCGACACCTGCCTCGCAGGGGGGGCCGCCTTCGACCTGGCGGGACCGGTGCTCGAAGCCACGGTCACCCGCGCCGGCACGACGTTGCCCGCCTCGCAGGTGCCGAATCTCGCCGCCGGCGATCGCATCTGGATCCGCGCCAACTTCCCGGCCTCGCAATCCGCGCACTATCTCCTGGTGACCGCGTTCCTGAGCGGATCCACCAATCCCCCGCCGGGGGGCTGGTTCGCGGACTGCAAGACCTGGACGCCCAAGTGCGCGGCCGATGGATTGACCGTGACGGTTCCGGCGGACGCGCAGCAGCTGGTCATCTTCCTTGCGCCCGAGACGGGCGGCGATTACAAGACGCTGGTGAATGCCGTGCGGGGCCGCCCCGGCGCGTTCGTGCGCACTTCGCAGGATCTGAATCAGGCCGAGCTCGACCGCTCACGCCTTGACCGCTATCTCGAGTCCATCCACGCGCTGAACGATGCCGATCCGGCGAACCTCGCACAGGTGGCTCCGCTGCTCGCGCGCAGCCTCGCCATCAAGGTGGACGAGAAGTGCTTGGATCGCATCCCCGCGCTGCAGGCTCCGTGCTTGATGGCGGGCCAGGAGTCGCTCATCTTGAACGACGGCCACAGCACTTCCATCGTCGAGGCATTGACCTCGGGCCCGGAAGGGGATCTCGCGATGCAGGCGAGCTTCACGCCGCAGCTCGGCTACGGCTACTACAGCCCCTACATCGCTTCGGTGCTGGACATCGCGAAAATCCTCGATTCGTTTCGCACGGCGCAATATCAGTACATCCCGGCACTCGCGACGCTGAAGGGCAACGATCTGCAATTGACGCTGAACGCCGCGCCGTCGTTCCACAACCCGAAGTCGGTCCTGGTGATCGCCCTACCCGCCATCGAGCCGGCCCAGCTGCCGCCGCTGCACGCCGTCGATCCCAAGGAAATCTATTGCGCGCGCAAGACCGCACTGGTGCTGCCGGTCGAAGGCGCACCGCTCGTGTTCTCGACGGCGTATGCGCACGACCTGTCCCTGAGCCTGGCAGGAGCGGGCAAGTCCCTCGAGCTGCCGGCCATTGCCGATGCCTCGCAGGGCGGATTCGTGGTCGATACGTCCGGGCTCGGCCGTGTGAGCCTCGGCGACACGGTGCAGGCGACCCTGCACGGCTACTGGGGATTCGAGTCTTATCGCGGTCCGACATTCGTCCTGCGCAACGCGCATGCCGTTTCATGGCATCTCGCCGCCGGAGACGAGTCGGCGCTCATCGTCGGGCGTCAGGACACCGTGCATTTGCGCGCCGACAGCGCGAGCTGCGTGGACAGCATCATGCTCAAGGATCCCGCAGGCAAAGAGCTCAAGACCGAGTGGAAGAAACTCAAGACCGACGAAGTGGAAGTCAAGCTGCCGCTGCAGGACGCACAGCCCGGACCTATGACCCTGCTGGTCGGCGAGTACGGTCTCGCGCAGCCGCAACCCCTCGGGGTGCAGGGATTCGCCGAGGCCGGCCGCTTCGACGGCTTCGAGATTCATGCCGGCGATGTGCAAGGCATGCTCAAGGGCAGCCGCCTCGACGAGGTGGCGAGTCTTTCGATCAAGAGCGTCGTGTTCACACCCGGAGAGTTGTCGAGCCGGCAGGGCAACGACGAGCTTCCGATGGTGGCGCAGGATGTGGCGGCCGTGGGCGAGCTCAAGCCCGCGGGTCCGGTGTCCGCCATGCTCACGTTGAAGGACGGACGCGTTCTGCCGGTGAACGCGAGCATTGATGCGCCGCGTCCCAAGACCGTGCTCATCGGCAAAAGCGTCCAGCCTTCGGCGCTCGGCAGCGACAGCAACATCCAGCTCGCCGACTCGGGTGAGCTGCCGCTCGACGCCACGCTGGTTTTCTCGATACGCGCGCAGGCGCCGACAAGTTTCGCGCGCGACGAAACCGTCGATGTGGCGACCGCGGATGAAAGCATGGTGGCGTCCTTGAGTCTCGCGAACGGCACGCTCGCGCTCGAGAATTCGCGCGTCGCGGTGGCGACCCTCACTCCGCTGAAGGCGTTCGGCGCCTCCTCTTACGGCCCGCTCAAGTATCGCGTGAACGCGAAGGGCGCCGCGAGCGATTGGCAGCCCCTCGCGACGCTCGTTCGCCTGCCCGCGCTCAAGGCGCTCGAGTGTCCCGCGACACCCGAGGTCGCGTGCAAGCTCTCCGGCTCCGATCTTTACCTGATCGATTCCGTCGCGGGAGCCGCGGACTTCGGCAAGCCGGTGACCGTGCCGGAGGGATTTCTCGGATCCTCGCTTCCCGTACCGCATCCGAATGCAGGCACGTTGTACTTGAAGCTGCGCGATAACCCGCAGGTGGTCAACCCCACGAGGCTCGTCGCGCTTCAGCTTCCCGCCGCGCCGCCCGAAGCGGATCGCTCCGCGGCTCGGCAGGCGGCTCCCGCCGACCCCACGCAAGCGCATCCTGCGCCGGCCGATAATCCGGGTGCGGGTCCCGGTTCTTAGGCGGCGGTCACCCGATCCGGCACCTCATGCACGCTCACCATCGTCAGCACGTCGTACGAGGCGACGGTCTCGCCGTCTTGATTCGTGATCTCGGTGTCCCAGGCGACCTCGCCCCACCCCTTGTCGGCGCGCAGGCTCTTCGTCGCGCAGGTTAGGCGCACCTTGATGCGCTCGCCCGGTTTCACGGGCTTCACGAAGCGCAGCTCGTTGAGCCCGTAGTTGCCGAGCACCGGACCGTAATCCGGATCCACGAAGAGCCCCGCCGCCGCCGAGATCAGAAAATACCCATGGGCCACGCGTCCGCCGAACAGCGGGTTGCGCGCGGCCTCGCGCTCGCTCATGTGGGCGTAGAAATTGTCGCCGGTCAGTGCGGCGAAGGCCTCGATGTCCTCGACGGTCACCACTCGCTCCGCCGAGCGGAAGGTATCGCCAAGCACGAGATCGTTGAAGGCGATGCGGAAGGGATGCCGTCCGGGATCGCGCTGCCGGCTGCCGCGAACCCAGCGCCCGCCGAGCGCGGTGATCACATCCGGTGTGCCCTGCACGGCGGTGCGCTGCATGTAATGCAGCACGCCTCGAATGCCGCCGAGCTCCTCTCCGCCGCCCGCGCGGCCGGGACCGCCGTGCACCAGCGGCGCGAGCGGCGAGCCGTGTCCCGTCGATTCCTTCGCGCAGGCTGCGTTCACCACCAGGATCCGCCCGTGGAACGGCGCGAGCCCGAGCACCAGCCGGCTCGCGAGCGCGTCGTCGGCCGAGAAAATCGAGGCCGCAAGGCTCCCGCCGCCGCGGCGCGCGAGCGCAACGGCATCGTTCTCGTCGCGATACGGAACGAGCGTCGCCACCGGTCCGAAGGCCTCGACCTCGTGCAGCGCCCGTGCGGTATGCGGATCGCGCGCCAACAGAATCCAGGGCGAGACGAAGGCGCCGCGCTCCACGTCCGCGCCCTGCACGTCGAACCCCTCCGTGCGGCCCACGATCACGTCGGACTCGCGCCTGAGCTCCGCGACGCGCGCCAGCACGTCGGCGCGCTGTGCGATGCTCACCAGCGGCCCCATGCGCACGCCGGCGCTGCGCGGGTCGCCGAGCACGATCTGATCGAGCGCACTCTTGAGCGCATCCGCCGCCGCATCGACGAATCCCGCGGGCACCAGCGCCTTGCGTATCGCCGTGCATTTCTGTCCGGCCTTCACCGTGATCTCGCGTACCACCTCGCGAATGAACAGATCGAACTCCGCACTGCCCGGCGCCGCATCGGGCGCGAGGATGCTCGAGTTGAGCGAGTCGGTCTCGGCGACGAACGGCACCGAGTGGCGCACCACGCGCGGATGCGTGCGCAGTTTCGCGGCGGTCGCCGCCGAGCCCGTGAAACACACGATGTCCTGACAAGTCAGATGGTCGAACAGGTCGCCGAGACTGCCGCACACGAGCTGCAGCGCGCCTTCGGGCAGAAGTCCGGACTCGATGATCCGCCGCACCGCGAGCTCGGTGAGGAAGGCGGTGGCGGTCGCTGGCTTGACGATCGCCGGCACGCCGGCGAGCAACGCGGGCGCGAGCTTCTCGAGCATGCCCCAGACCGGAAAATTAAATGCGTTGATGTGTACCGCGGCGCCCTCGCGCGGCACGAAAATGTGCTGGCCCACGAACGTGCCCGCCTTGGACAGGCCCTCGACGGACCCGTCGAGATGCAGGCGGCCGTTCGCGAGCTCCCGTGCGCCCTTGCTCGCGTACGCAAACACGGTGCCTATGCCCCCGTCGATGTCGATCCACGAATCGTCTTTCGTCGCCCCGGTGCGATACGACAGCGCGTAGAGCTCTTCCTTGAAGTCGAGCAACCGCTTGGCCAGTGCCTTGAGCAGTGCGGCACGCTCGTGGAACGTGCGGGCGCGCAAGGCGGGACCGCCCACTTCGCGGCCATGCCTCAACACGGCGGCGAAATCGAGACCGCCCGAGGAGGCGCGGGCAATCACCTCGCCCGTCGAGGCATCTCGCAGCGCCGTGCCCTCGTAGCTGCTGGTCTGCCAGTCGCCGCACACATAGCTTTGCAATTTCACGCGCTCTCTCCGCTCAGACCCGCTCGAGAACCATGGCGATGCCCTGGCCGACGCCGATGCACATGGTGCACAAGGCGCGGCGGCCGGCGCCGCGCGCGAGCTGGCGGACCGCCGTCGTCGCGAGGCGCGCACCGCTCGCGCCCAGCGGATGCCCGAGCGCGATGGCGCCGCCCTGAGGATTCACGTGCGCGGCATCGTCGGGAATGCGCAACTCGCGCAGCACCGCGAGCGCCTGCGAGGCAAACGCCTCGTTGAGCTCGATCAGATCGATGTCCGCAAGCTCGAGCCCGAGCCGCGCGAGCACCTTGCGCGAGGCGGCGACCGGTCCCATGCCCATGATGCGCGGCTCGACGCCCGCCACGGCCGTTCCCACGACGCGGGCCCGCGGCGTAAGGGCGAAGCGCTTGACCGCGCGCTCGGAGGCAAGCAGCAGGGCGCAGGACCCGTCGTTCACTCCGGACGCGTTGCCCGCCGTCACGGTGCCGCCGGCGCGAAACGGCGTCGGCAGCTTCGCGAGGGCCTCGAGGCTCGTCTCGCGCGGATGCTCGTCGACCGTCACGAGAGTAGTCTCGCCGCGCTTGCCGGGAACGGCGACGCCGACGATCTCCTCGGCGAAGTAGCCGGCTTTCTGGGCGGCGAGCGCGCGCTGCTGGCTGCGCAGCGCGAACTTGTCCTGGTCCTCGCGCGTGATGCGAAAATCGTGGGCGACGTTCTCACCCGTCTCCGGCATCGAGTCGGCGCCGTAGGCCTGCTTGAGGAGCGGGTTCACGAAGCGCCAGCCGATGGTGGTGTCATAGAGCTGCACGTCGCGCGCAAAGGCCGTGGCGCTCTTCGACATCACGTACGGCGCACGGCTCATGCTCTCGACGCCTCCGGCGAGCAGCAGCTCTGCCTCGCCGCAGCGAATTGCGCGAGCGGCGCTCGCCACGGCGTCGAGTCCCGATCCGCACAAGCGATTCAGCGTCGCGCCCGGTACGTCTACGGGCAATCCGGCGAGCAGTGCGCTCATGCGCGCGACGTTGCGGTTGTCCTCGCCCGCCTGATTGGCGCAGCCGATGATCACATCGTCGATAGCCTTGGGATCGACACCCTCGTTCCGCCGCAGCAGCTCGCGCAGCACCACGGCGGCGAGGTCGTCGGGACGCACCGCGGACAGCGCTCCGCCGTAGCGCCCGATGGGTGTGCGAATCGCATCGCAAATGAACGCATCAGTCATGTTTGCAACCCCTCATCGCCCCGTGAAATTCGCCGCGCGCTTTTGCGTGAAGGCGGCCACGCCTTCGGCATAATCCTGCGAACGGCCGAGCTCGCGCTGCGCGTCGCGCTCGAGATCGAGCTGCGCGGCGAGCGAGTGCTGCCAGCTCGAGCGAATCGCGGCCTTGGTCGCCGCGAGCCCGCGCGTCGGGGCGGCCGCGAGCTGCGCCGCGAGCGCATCGACGGCGGCGGGAAATTCCGCGTCGTCGACGCAGCGCCAGATCATTCCCCAGGCGGCGGCTTGCTCGGCCGAGACCTTGTCACCGAGCAGCGTCAAGCCGAGGGCGCGCGCGTTGCCTACGAGGCGCGGCAGGCTCCAGGTGCCGCCCGAGTCCGGGATCAGCCCGAGCCGGCAAAA
>Ga0302314_10011357_pt1 | contig 15543 bp, 12 predicted proteins | sample III_Palsa_N2_3_FD_200533 | JGI IMG/M metagenome (GOLD analysis project Ga0302314, IMG submission 200533) | Peat permafrost microbial communities from Stordalen Mire near Abisko, Sweden - III_Palsa_N2_3 | ecosystem: Environmental > Terrestrial > Soil > Palsa > Peat permafrost | place: Sweden...
GAACTACCAGATAAATGTCTCCTTTGCCGAAGCGGTCGAGCGGATGATCCGCCACACAGCACGCATCGATTCCCATCGCTCGCAGCTGATCCCGCCAGGAGATCGCGGTCGCCTGATCCTCAAACGCGCTCACCGGCTCCCATGTCGCGACCCGCGGATCGCCGATCAGCACCGCCTCTTCCTTGGCGACTCGGCCCTTGAGAAAGCGCGGCATCGGCACGTGACAAGCGTACGACGTGACCACTTTCAGCGCAGAAGCGGCGCGACCGCCGGAAAACCCGGAAATTGCAATAAACGCTCAAAGTTTGACTATGCAACCACCGAGGGCTATGTTCGATTTACTTAGCTTGGCTCACGGGTCAGACCGAGAATCGGTGCAGTAAGACCGTTCCACGGCCCCTCCAATGCGCTGAGGTCGCTCGCTCCCGAGGAGCGCGTGGCAGTGCAGCTAGCGGATTTTGCGCCGGCGTTCTATAAACGCAGCGAAGGGAGGCCGTGCCTTGATGCCCAGGGCTACAGTTTTGCCGGATTGGCTACGGGGTCGGTCCGGCGATGCGCGTCGCTTCGCTCAGATCGGCGGTAGCGGGTCGCAGGCTCACGCCAGGCAGCCCGGAAACCAGCGGCTGCCTGACGATGTGTTGCGGCTCGTTTTCGATCGCTCGCCGATCGGAATCGCTGTGTCTGGACTCGACGGAAGGTGGATCTGGGTCAACGAATCGTGTCGTCAGATGCTCGGATACGACGACGAGCAGCTCGTTGGTGCCGCATCCTCCGACGTGACCCACGCTGACGACCTGCTGTTTGATCAGCAGTTCGTGGCCGCGTCGCTAGCTGGCGAGCGCGATAGCGCCGAGCGCGACAAGCGCTACAGGTGCAGCGACGGGTCGTTCCTGTGGACACGAGTCCTCGCTCAGCTGATCCGTGATGACGCCGAGCAGCCGCTGTATTTCGTCTCTCACCTGCAGGACGTGAGCGAACGGCGACACGCACAGGATCTCCTGCATGACAGCGAGCGGACCCTTCGCTCGGTGATCGACAACACGCCCGCGACGATCTCTGTGAAGGATCGCGATCACCGGTACACGCTCGTCAACCGCGAGTTCGAGCAGAGCTATGGCCTCAGTGGCCACCAGATCATCGGTCGCACCGACACAGACCTGCTGCCAGCAGGTGCCATCGACGACATTCACGCACGCGACCTCGCGGTGCTCGAAACCGGGCAGACGACGCAAGAAGAGATCATCAGCGTCGCCGAAGGTCGTGAGCGACTGCTGCTCGTCTCGCGGTTCCCGCTTCGCGATGAGGCCGGCCTGATCCATGGGGTCTGCACCGCGGAGACGGACATCACCGAGCGCCGTGCAGAGGAACGCTCGCGGCGCGAGCGCCTGGAATGTTCTGAGCTGATCTACTCGGCCCTGGCCGAACATCGGTTCGTACTTCATGGACAGCCGATCGTGCGCCTGGACTCGGGGGCGCTGGAGGCCTCTGAGCTGCTTATCCGGATGCGCAAGTCGCGTGCCAACGGCGAACTGGTCAGTCCGGCTTCGTTTCTGCCGGCGGCCGAACGCTTTGACCTGATCGGCCTGATCGACGAGTGGGTCCTCGGTCAGGCCATCGATCTTGGCGCTTGCGGTCACAGGGTGGGAGTGAACGTGTCGGCTAAGACCATCTCCGACCCGCGTCACGTGGACCGGATCGAAGCCCTACTGGCCGGGAATCCGACCGCCGCTCAGAACCTGGGCTTCGAGCTCACAGAGACGGCGGTCGCCGGTGATCTCGACGCCGCTCGAAGCTTTGCCATACGCATCCGGAGGCTCGGCTGTGTGCTCGCGCTTGATGATTTCGGCATCGGGCACGGTTCGTTCACCTATCTACGACACCTGCCAGTTGACTTCCTCAAGATCGATGCGCAGTTCGTGCGGAATTTGCGCAGTGATGAAGAAGATCGACAGGTGGTGCAGGCGATCGTCGGAGTCGCGCGCCAGTTCGGGATCGAGACGATCGCCGAAGGCGTCGAGGACGAGGCCACACTCGTAGAGCTAAGTGCTCTAGGTGTCGACTTCGCACAGGGGTACGTGATCGGACGACCCCTGCCGCTTGAGGAATGCTGGGCACTCACTGAGAAGCGACCTTCAGGAGACACACATGTCACACCAGGCTGAAGGGCCAGCACGCTCGGAGGAGCTGGCCAGAGAACAGAGTCTGAGCGAACTGGAGCAGGCGATGGGCGATCGGGAGCAGCTCGCTGCCGACCGAACCCAGGTCCGGATCGACTACGAGCAGGTCAACCAGGATGAACAACGAGAACAGAGTGCGGCGACCAATGAAGGCGACGAGCCGATCCTCGACGATCGCCAAGCGCGGCTCGATCGCGAGCAACTCAACCGCGACGTGCATCAGGAAGGACTGGATCACGCTCAGGAGGGACGCGACAAGCAGCAGGACGCACTCGACCGGACCCGACTACGCCTGAACCTTCCAACCAGCCAACAGCCAGCGGTGGCCGACGCGGGAGCTATCCGGCAAGGCGCAATGGAGCGGGCGGTGGCTGCGAGGGCTCGCGCGGAGACGGCGCTCGTCCGCGCCCAAGCCGGGATCCTCCGGGCGGAGGCCTCTGCGGCTCGTGCTCGGGATGAAGGGTCGGCTGAATCCAAGTGACATCCCTGGCGAGCCGCCCCGCCATCGCTGAGCGACCGACGGGCCGCGATCACGGGTCGGCCGGTCTGGTAGCAACCGCTCTTGAGGCTGCGCTGAAGGCTCGGGCACCGGGGGTTCAGGCTTCCACAGAGCTGGTGGTCAAGCTCGCATTCAGGCTCGGCCGAGAGCTGGGCCTCGACCCACAGACTCAACGGTTACTGGAGATCGCCGCGCGCGTTCGCGACGTGGGCATGCTCGCCCTTCCGGACAGCGTGGTTCTGGCAACGTCCCGATTGTCTCCGGAGGACTGGGCGCTGATCAATCGCCATCCGGTGCTGGGAGAGCAACTGCTGGAGGGGCTCGACGTGGTCGCGGCGGCCGCCACCATCGTGCGCGGGCACCACGAGCGCTGGGACGGCGGCGGTTATCCCGATGGGCTGAGCGGCGATGCGATCCCGCTACTGAGCCGGGTGATCGCGACGTGCGATGCATTCGTGGCGGTCGCGAGTGATCGGCCGTACCGTCGCGGGATGGGTGCGGCGGCGGCACTCGACCTCGTCTGCCAAGAGCGCGGCTCCCAGTTCGATCCGGTCATGGTTGATGCGCTCGTCGCCGCCCTGGCCCGGAGCGCCGGTCCGCGACCCGCCGGGGCCGACGTCCCAGGCCCGTTCGATGCCGAGCCGGAAACGGTCCGGGATGAGAACGGTAAGGCGGATCTCAAGAGCACGATCCTGGAGTTCGATGTCGTGCCGGTCCTGGCTCCGGCCTATGAACGACTGCTCGCGGCGCTCGGTTCCGACCACACTACGGGCGGTGAGCTCGTGGTTGAGATCGAAAGTGACGTTGGCCTGACCGTTGCGGTCCTGCGGGCCGGGCAAGCGCTCGTCGGCCGCAGTCCGGTCACCAACGTCCCTGACGCCGTCGCGGCACTGGGTCCAGTCCGGATTCGGGAAGCCGTTCTGTCGCTGCCGCGTTCGGAGTTTCCGTGGCGAACGTCTCCACTCGAGGTGCTGATGCATGGCTTCCTCGTGCACGCCCAAGCGGTCGGGCGTGCGGCCGACCGTCTGGCACGAGAGCTCGACCTGGCGGTTCGCGATGACGTGCTCGTGGCGGCGCTTCTGCATGACATCGGGAAGCTGGTGTTGGCTCGCACGTACGCGGAATATTCGAGCGGCGGCGACCCAACCGCGACCCCAGAAGAGCGGATTCGCCGTGAGCAGCAGGCATGGGGAGGTGTCGACCACGCCAGTCTCGGCGCACTCCTGCTCCGCCGGTGGGGGCTCTCGGAGCAGCTTGCTGACAACGTCGCAAGGCACCACAGCGCCGAGGCAGACCACGACATCGCGACATACGTGAGGCTCGCTGACATGCTTGCCCACCACGCTCAGGGACATGCCGTCGACCGCAACAGACTGCTCGCGTTGGCGCACGTGTGCGACCTCTCGACCGACAGCCTCAGAGAGATCTTGTTCGATCTTCCACACTCGGGCGCGAGCGATCGTCGCCGAGCCGAACAGTCACCGCTGTCAGCCCGTCAGACCGACGTGCTCTCGCTGCTCGGTAAAGGCAAGCGCTACAAGGAGATCGCGCTGGAACTCGGGTTGACGGTGAGTACCGTCAGAAGCCATCTGCACGCGGTATATCTGGCACTCGGAGTTGACGATCGCGCGCAAGCGGTGCTTCGAGCAACGGAGATGGGCTGGATCTGAGGCGCCGCGCTCAGTTGTCGTGGGCGGAGCAGTAGGCGTTTCGGGTCGCGTTCGTGCTCGTCGGGTGCTTGAGGGAGGTCTCCCGCCAGATCAGCAGCGAGCGCAGGGTTGCAACGTCGTTGATCCTGGTCTCGACCTCGAGCCGTGCCGCCGGTGTGCGGGCGTTGATCAGATCGCGCGCGTTCGCAATCGCCTCAAGGCGCCAACGGGCGATGATCTCCGGTACGAGACTGAGCGACACATGCTTGGGCAGGTCGGCCGCGAGGTTGAGATCCCCGTCGTAGCGGGCCTTGATCAGCGCGACCATCGGGGCTTGAGAACGGAAGATGTCCTTGTTCACTGCGACCACGTCCGGAACGCCGCTGCCGCCCGGTTCCTTCAGGCCCACCGACGCGAGCGCGAACGCGAGGTCACGACTGATGTGGGCGTTCATCCCCAGCAGCATGTCGCCGAGCGTCGAAACGCGCTGACCTTCGGCGGCTGAGAAGGCGATCCGCCAGACCTGCGGGACCGCGTTGCGGTTGCCCGAGCGCCACTCGTCGAGCGCACGGAAGTAGTAGGTGGCGAACACCGAATCAAGGTGAACGACGTACGCCGGAACGCGGTAACGGTGAGCTTCGGCGCTGGCCCGCACCTCGATCGATACCTGCCGGTACATGACCGCGAATGGCGCGAGCTGGCTGCATCCGAGTGCGTTGATGCGCTGAGTCATCTCGGCGACCACGGCGTTCATACAGGCGTCCGCACCCCGTTGGCAGAGGTTCGAGGACTTCAGGTTCATCGCTCCGCCCAGGGTGGGTTCGAGCTTCGCCCACTGGCTTCCTGTCCAGTGGCCAACGACGTTGAACGGCGCTTCGACCGCGAGCGGTTCACTGGCATTGCACCCGGCGAGCGCAAGCGTAACCAGGACTGCCGCGGCTGCCATGAGCGAGCGCACGCTCAACTGCGCCTGTCCCAGCACAGCGCCAGCCACGCCGCAAGCAGGGCGATAAACGCGAGCCCAATCAGGGCGCCGACGTCGATCAGCCACGACGATGCGTCATGTCGCCAGAGCACATTGCCGCGGTAGTCCAGGTTGAACGCCTGAAACACCGCTGTCGGGTTGTCGACGTTGACTGTCGCGCGGCGCTCGAGCACCGCGGTTACGGCCTGTAGGTTGTTGAGGTCGCTCGTCGATGCCATCCCGGCGAAACCCCAGTCGGTTGGGGCGACGTATGCCAGCTGCTTGAGGACCGGCTTGTCAGCGATTTGCGGGAAGACACCCCCGAGCGCCAGGACAAGCATGAATACGAGCACGATCGGAAGCGCGCTCGTTGCCTGGTCGGCGGTCTTCGCCACGGCAGAGATCAACAGACCGAACGCCATAGCCGCGAGGCCGGTGAGTGCCCCGACGACGATCAGCTCCCCGAGCGGCCAGCCGAGCACCACCGAGCTTGCGGGACCGTGCTGAGCGGCGGTCGCGAGTACGACCAGAATCGTTGCCTGGACGATCGTGATCACGCCGAGGACAGTGGCCTTCGAGGCGACGTACACCAGCGTCGAGACGCCCGCGGCCCGTTCGCGCTGTCGTAGCGCTCCTTCCTTGGCGATCTCGCGGACGGAGTTGGACATTCCCAGCCAGCTGACGCCAAGCACGATCACCAGCAGTACGAGGCTCGCCTGCGAGACCAGCCGCAGCTGTGACGGAGAGGTCGGTTGCAGCTGCCCGCTCGGCAGTGCCACCAGTAGCAGCAGGCCCAACAATGGGGCCTGCGCGATCAGCAGCCCGAGGTTGCGGCGATCTGCGGCCAGCACCGCCGCGTAACGGCGAGTCAGCGTCAGGTACTGATGCAGGCGCCCGCGGATTCCGAAGCGGTGGGCGGTGTGGCCACTGCTGCTGGTCGCAGCCGGTGTCGTCGCGGGCTCGACGTATGCCTCGTGGTACGGGTGCCCGCGGAACCTCTGGCCCCAGTCGAGCTCAGGAGCGTCGCTGAGATCGCGGAAGACGTCGGCGATATCAGTGCGGTCGAAGTACGCGAGGATCATCTGCGGCGGTCCGAAGTAGGCGAGCTGTCCCCCGGGAGAGAGCATCAGCACCCGGTCGTAGAGCCGCAGGCTGTCGGTCGCGTGTGTGGCAACGACGATCGTCCGGCCCGAGTCGGCCAGACCGCGGAAAAGCTCGATCAGGCTGCGCTCGGAGTGGGGATCGAGCCCGGACGTCGGCTCGTCCAGGAACAGCAGTGACGGGGCGGTGAGGAGCTCAAGCCCGACACTGACGCGTTTGCGCTGACCACCGGACAGGCTGGCGATCTCCGTATCGGCTCGGCCGGAGAGTCCCAATTCCGCGATCACCTCGCGGACTCGGTGGTCGCGCTCGTTCTGGTCGACATCGGCCGGGAAGCGAAGATGCGACGCGTACTGGAGCGCACGACCGACCGTCAGCTCGGTATGGACGATGTCGTCCTGGGGCACATGCCCGATTCGCCGGCGAAGGGCGTCGTAGTCCGTGTAGAGGCTGCGTTCGTCGTAGTGGACATCGCCTTCATCGGCCATACGCAGGCCGGTCAGCGCGCGCAGCAACGTCGACTTGCCGCTGCCCGAGGGGCCGACCACGGCGAGCATCGAGCGGGAACGCAGGGAGAAGCCGATGCGGTCCAGCAGTGTCGTGCCGTCTTCGAGGCGGACGGTGAGGTCCACGGCTGCGAAGGAAACGTCACCACTGTCAACGTGCTCGTCGAGCCGGCCGCCGACGAACCTGTACGAGTTGCGTCCGACCCCGATTACGTCGAGCTCTTCGAGGACTGTGCGCTCGACTCGTCGCCCGTTCACGAACGTGCCGTTGTGGCTACGCAGATCGATGACCTCGTAGCCCCCATCGGGGACTCGCCGGATCTCGGCGTGATGTCGCGACACCAGGACGTCGTTGACGAGGATGTCGCTGTCCGGGTCACGACCCAGGCGCAGGACTGCGCGGTTCAGGCGGAAGCTTGCGGCGGGTCGGTCTGGATCTCGCGAGTCGAGCTCACCCACCGCTTCGGGGCGAACGGTCGCGTCGTGTAGCGCGGCCTGCGCGGGACCGACCGACAGGAGCGGACCGGATACCGGGTCGGCGAGGCGGAGCTCGATCAGCGAGGTGATGGCGGCGCGCTCGACGGGCTCACCGCCCACGAAGACGAGGGCGCCGGGCTCAGTTGCGTCGAGCCGCCAGCACCCATCCTCGTAATGGAGCCTGAGGTGGCGCTCGATCACGTCCGGATGCTGAACGCGGATCTCGCAGACCTGGTGGCTGCCCACCGTAAGACTGCCCAAGGCAGAGGCGAAAACGGCCTCGCGCCCACCAATGTGTACGTACAGTTGGTCGCGCAAGGAACCGGGATACTTTCAGCTCATGGCCGTCGCTGCCTCGGAGAGGCTCGAGCAGGGTGAATCACTCGGCTCCTACGAGATCGAAGACCTGCTCGGAAGCGGGGCGAACGCGGCCGTCTACCGGGCGAAAAGCCGCCAGACCGGTGCTCGAGTAGCGCTCAAGCGCGCCAGCACGCTTGATGCCGCGGCTCGATGGGAGATAGAGGCACGTCTGCTCAGCGAGCTGGATCACCCCGCCGTCGTCTCACTGGTCGATCACTTCGAGGAGCCGGAGGGCGTCTACAACATCGCGATGCGTCTGGTGGACGGCAGTGACCTCGCCGGCGTGCTGTGGGACAGGGGGGCACCCGGATTGCCGGTGGATGAGGTCATCGGTTTGATGCGTGGGGTCAGCATGGGGCTGACGTATCTGCACGATCAGCAGATCGTGCATGGCGACCTCAAGCCCCGGAACGTCGTCCGCGAGCGCGACCGCGCGGTGATCGTGGACTTTGGCCTGGCCGCGAGACTCGGTACGCGGGCGGACCAGGCCCGCGGTGGTACGGCCGGTTTCATGGCACCTGAGATCTTCGCCGGGGAAGCACCGTCGCCGCGCAGCGACGTCTACTCGCTGGCCGCCACGATCTGGACGTTGCTCGCGGGGACGCCACCCGCGTACGGCGAAGGCCGTGGGCTGAGCGCGGTCGTTCCCGGCGTCCCCGATCAGCTGAACGCCGCGGTGCAAGAGGCGCTCGCGTTCCGGCCGAACGACCGGCTCGAGTCGGCGGGCGCGCTCGCGGAAGCGCTCGGCGGGTCCGCCCGGGCCTCCCTCGGTACATCGCTGGCGGCCAGCGTCGAGCGCGTCGGACGGCGTCGCAGGTTGCTGGAGGCCGTCGTTCGGGCGATCGCAGGTTCGCTCGATGCGGCCGCCGTTTCGATCGGCATGGTCGATCCGGCCACGAGCCGGCTCGAGTACGTTGCCGCCTGGGGTGCCGGCGCCGGTGAGGTTGTGGGCATGCAGCTCGAGCCCGGCGTTGGCGTTGCCGGGGCGGCGGTCTTGACCGGTAAGCCCCAAGTTGTAGGCCAGTGCCGGAGCGATTCCAGGTTCGCCGCGGCGGTGGCCAGCGCGACCGGCTATGTCCCGTACACGATGCTCGTGCTACCGCTATCGCGTGACGGCGCCACGGTCGGGGTGCTGTCGATCCTGGACCGGCGTGACGGCCAGCCCTACCGCGCCGAGGACATCCCGGAAGTCCAGCTCTTTGCGGACGTGGCGGTGGAGGCTCTCATCAGCTGACGTTGACGCTGACCGGCGCTCGCGCGGGCGCGGCTTTGCAACTGCCGGAACCCGATTAGCCGAGTGCTCGCGCCTTGGCGCTCGCAAACTCCTCGTCGTTCAGCAAACCGCGTTCGTGCAGGTCTGCGAGCCGAGTTAGGTCGTCAACGGCTGTGCTCGGTGCGCCCCCGCTGGGGAAGCTGCGGAAGACGTTGTACCGCGCCTGATCCTCGATGCGATGCTCGTGCATGGTGTGACCACGAAGCAGCAGGTAGATCAGCACCCCGAAGAACGGGAACACGAAAATAAGCACCATCCACGCGGCCTTGCCCCAATTCGAAAGATCCGGGCTGCGGAAAACGTCAAATACAACACCGACTGCGATCCAGATCCAGAGGAACAGGAGCGCGAACTCAAGCACGGTGAGCAGCGAATCACCGAACGTGTACGTCGCGAATGGGATGGTCATCGTGCGGCAGCATAACCCGGTGGCATCCGGCAGCGCAAAACCGCTGCAATACCAGGACTTTCGGCCTTAGAGTTACTCCGACTGCCCGCCAGACATACGAGATAGCCACTCAGTCGGTGACCAGTCACCGTTCGGGTCGGTCGTCTGTCCCACCTCGATCAGATGACCATCGGGGTCGCGGATGTAGCAACGGATCTCGTACTCGTGCTGTTTCGGTGGGGTCAGGAACTCGGCACCGCGCGCGCTCCATTCGGCGTACACGGCCTTGATGTCCTTGACGCGGATATTGAGGAAGCTGCTGACCCGGGTGGGGTCCTGTGGTGCCTCCAGCGTGACCTCGGGTTTGTCGTCGGTTGGGCCGCCACCGACATTGATGATGATCCAGCTGTTGGCGAGGGCGACATAGGTCACCTGGTCTTCTCCCTCCCCTGAAAAGGCCAACCTGCCGCCCAGAACCTCGGTGTAGAAGCGCTTAGAGCGCTCGACATCGTTCGAGACGATGAAATGGGCCAGGACAATTTCCTCTGCGGCCATCGGGCGCCCCCTGATCGGAACTCTTGCCCCGCCTGAGTTCGGGGCCTGGGGGCGATCCTAGAGGGGACGTAGCGGGCGTTGTGAGAGATGGGCTCGAAGCGCCGCGATCGGGTGGGCGCGAAGGGCAGCGGCGGCTCGCCAGCCGTGGCTCCGCGACGTCCCGTGACGACTGACACATAGAGGTGCGTAGCATTTATAGAGTGACGCGGAGAGTCCAATGGGTACTGTGAGCGAGCCTTACGAGCAAACATCGACCGCGCAGGCGGTCATCGGAGTCCCGCGAGGGGCCGCCGCCGAGACGCTTGAGCGCGCGGTTCAGCGGCTGCTGTCCGCCCAGGACGACGCCGGTTGGTGGAAGGGTGAGCTCGAGACCAACGCGACCATGGACGCAGAGGACATGCTGCTTCGCGAGTTCCTTGGGGTCCGCGATGCGCAGGTCACTGCGCGCACCGCGGAGCGGATTCGTTCGCAGCAACGTAGTGACGGCACGTGGAGCAATTTCCACGACGGCCCCGCCGACCTCTCGACCACGATCGAGGCGTACGTTGCGCTGCGGCTGGCGGGTGATTCGGCGCAGGCCCCACATATGGAGACGGCAGCGGCGTTCATCCGCGGCGCCGGTGGCATTGAGCGCGCGCGTGTGTTCACCCATATCTGGCTGGCGCTGTTCGGCGCCTGGCCTTGGAGCCGGGTGCCGGCGCTGCTGCCGGAACAGGTCCTCCTACCGGATTGGTTCCCGCTGAACGTCTATGACTTCGCGTGCTGGGCTCGGCAGACGATCGTCGCGCTGTCGGTCGTGCTGGCGGTCCGCCCGGTCCGAGCGCTGCCCTTCGGCCTCTCGGAGCTGGAAGGACCGGAGCCGTGGTCACCGCCATCAGTCTCGACGTGGGCCGGTCGCGGGCTGATCGCGCTCGACCGCGTGCTCAAGCTCTACCAGCAGCGTCCACTGTCGCCGATCCGCAAGCTGGCGCTCGCCAAGGCGGAGCGCTGGATCGTGGACCGGCAGGAGGCAGACGGCGGCTGGGGCGGGATCCAGCCTCCCTGGGTGTATTCGCTGATAGCGCTGAACCTGCTCGGCTATTCGCTCGAGCATCCCGTGATGCGCCGGGGGCTCGCCGGCCTGGAGGGTTTCACGATTGAGGAAGGCTCCCGCCGGATCGAGGCCTGCCAGTCTCCTGTGTGGGACACCTGTCTCTCGCTGATTGCGCTCCATGACGCTGGCGTTGCCGGCGATCACGAAGCGGTGCTGCGCGGCGCCGATTGGCTGCTTGACCAGCAGATCCTGGAGCGCGGCGACTGGGCGGTGCGCCGGCCCGCGCTCGCGCCGGGCGGCTGGGCCTTCGAGTTTGCCAACGCCAACTATCCCGACATCGACGACACTGCCGAGGTGGCAATCGCGCTCAGCACCGTCGCGCACCCAGACGAGGCGCGCGTGCGCGCTGCGATCGACCGCGGCGTGGATTGGCTGGCGGGGATGCGCAGCGCCGATGGCGGCTGGGGTGCCTTCGATGTCGACAACTGCCGGACGCTGGTCCGCGACCTTCCCTTCTGCGACTTTGGTGAGGTGATCGATCCGCCGAGCGCGGACGTCACCGCTCACGTGGTTGAGCTGCTCGGTGTGCTGGGGAAGGCCCAGGAACCGATGGCAGACGGTGGGGTGCGGTGGCTCCTTGAGAACCAGGAGCCCGCAGGCTCCTGGTTCGGGCGGTGGGGCGTAAACCACGTCTACGGCACCGGTGCGGTCGTGCCGGCGCTTGTCGCTGCCGGGGTCCCGCGCACCGAGAGCGCAATCCTTCGCGCCGTCACATGGCTCGAGACCCACCAGAACGAGGACGGCGGCTGGGGTGAGGACTGCCGCTCCTACGACGATCCGGCATGGATCGGACGAGGGGTGAGCACCCCTTCACAGACGGCCTGGGCGCTGCTCGCCCTGGAGGCTGCCGGAAGACGCGACTCTGCGGCGGTGGACCGTGGGATCGCTTGGCTGGTCTCGAACCAGCTGGACGACGGTGGCTGGGATGAGGAACACCACACCGGAACCGGGTTCCCCTCGGACTTCTACATCAAGTACCACCTCTACCGATTGGTCTTCCCGATCATGGCGCTGGGACGGTGCCTGCGATGACCACCGTGGCGGCGCCCAGCGTTGCTGAGCTGCCTGCGCGCGAGCAGGTGCTGGCCCAGGCAAAACACGAGAACTTCACGGTCGCGAACGCGCTCCTCGGGCGGCACCGCGCGCGTCACCTCACCGCGATTTACGGGTTTGCGAGATTGGTGGACGACGTTGGTGACGAGGCTGCCGGCGATCGCGGCGCGCTCTTGGATCTGGTCGAGCTGGAGCTGCGGCGCGCATTCTCAGAAGCGGATGGTGCGCCGCAGCACCCCGTGATGATCGAGCTCGCCGCGACGATTCGTGAGTGCGGCCTGACGGCGGGGCCGTTCGAGCGGCTGATCATGGCCAACCGCATGGATCAGGTGGTGACGCGCTACGACACCTTCGAGCAGCTACTCGGCTACTGCCAGCTCTCGGCCGCGCCGGTCGGCGAGCTCGTACTCGGCGTCTTCGGCGCCGCCACACCAGCACGGGTGGAGCTTTCGGACCGCGTCTGCGCCGGACTCCAGATAGTCGAACACCTTCAGGACATTTCCGAGGACCACCGCCGCGGCCGCGTGTACCTGCCCAAAGAAGATCTGATCCGCTTCGGTTGCGACGAGGCCGACCTCAGTGGCGAGCCGACAGCCGCGCTGCAGGCCCTGGTGGCGTTCGAGGCCGCGCGCGCGGGCCAGCTTCTCAGCGATGGTGCGCCGCTGGCTCGCACCCTGCCGTTCAGGCCTCGTCTTGCCGTTGCCGGCTTCATCGCAGGCGGCCGCCGGGCGATCGACGAGCTGCCGGCCGTAAGCCGCGGCGGCGGGCTCACCAAGCACCTGCTGAAGGCGCTGGTGGGCCGATGAGCGTGGCCGCGATCGAACTGGAATACGCCTATCGAGAGTGCGAGCAGATCACCCGCCGGGAGGCTGCGAACTTCTACTACGGCATTCGCCTGTTGACTCGCTCCAAGCGACAGGCGATGTGCGCCGCGTACGCATTCGCGCGCCGGGTCGATGACATCGGCGACGGGGATCTGGATCGCGGCAGTCAGCTGCAGGCACTCGCCTACGAGCGCGAGCAGCTAGCCGCTATGGCGGCTGGGATTGCCAGCCCATCGGATCCCGTGATGACCGCGCTCTCGCACGCCTGCGCGCAGTACGACATGCCGCACGACGCGCTTGAGCTGCTGATCGAGGGGGTGGAGCGCGACGTCCTTGGTGCCGAGTACGAGACCTTTGACGAGCTCGTCGGCTACTGCCGATGCGTGGCCGGCTCGGTTGGGCGTCTGTGCGTTGCGATCTTCATGGGTGGCCAGGCCGACGGGGTGGTGTACGAGCTCGCGGACGACCTCGGCGTCGCGATGCAGTTGACCAACATCCTGCGTGACATCGTCGAGGATCGTGGGCTCGGACGGACCTACCTGCCGGCCGAGGATCTACGCCGTTTCGGCTGCTCCGACCTCGCCACGGCGGGCGAGGCCGAGACCCACGAGCTGATCCGATTCGAGGCCGCGCGGGCCGCCGAATGGTTCGACCGAGGCATGCTTCTGAGCGCCTCGCTCGACCGTCGCAGCGCCGCCTGCCTACAGGCGATGACCGGGATCTACCGCCGGATACTCGAACGGATCATGGAGGATCCGGGGCAGGTGATGCGCGGACGGATTTCGCTCTCGCCGCTCGAGAAGACATGGGTTGCGGCACGCAGTCTGAGCGGATTGGAGCGCATCCGATGAGCGCCGGCAGAGTGGTCGTGATCGGCGGTGGCCTCGCCGGTATCAGCGCCGCGCTCGACTGTGCTCGTGGGGGAGCGGAGGTGACGCTGCTCGAGTCGCGCGGCCGCCTCGGTGGCGCCGCATACTCGTTTGACCGGGACGGGCTCAGCGTCGACAACGGACAGCACGTGTTCCTGCGTTGCTGCACGGCATACCGGGAACTGCTCGAGGATCTCGATGCGCTCCCGCTGGTGACGCTGCAACCACGTCTGGCGGTCGCCGTCCTCGGACCGGGTGCGCGGCGGGGCTGGCTGCGACGCGCGAACCTGCCGGCACCGCTGCACATGGCTGGATCGCTGCTGCGCTACCCGTTCATCGGCGGGCGCGCGCGCCTTGCGGTGGCGCGCGCGATGCAACAGCTGCGACGGGTGGATTTCGACGATCCGCGTAACGACGAGCGCACGTTCGGTGACTGGCTGCGCGAGCACGGCCAGGGGGCGGACGCGATCGAGGGGATCTGGGAGCTGATCGCGCGGCCGACACTCAACCTGACCGTGGCGGAAGCTTCGCTTGCCCAGGCGGCGCAGGTCTTCCGCGTCGGCCTGCTGGGGGACCCCGACGCCGGTGACATCGGGTGGGCGGTCGCCCCGCTCTCGGAGATCCACGATAAGGCCGCCCGCAGGGCGCTTGAGCGCGCCGGCGTTGACGTGCGGTCGCGCAGCACGGTGGGGTCGATCACGCCGGTGCGGGAGGGTCTGCAGGTTGCCGCGAGCGACGGTTTCGAGGCCTGTGTCGACGCGGTGGTGCTCGCCGTAGCGCCGGCAGCTGCTGCGAAGCTGCTGCCACCTCAGAGCGGAGTGGACGACCAGTTCGCGTCGAAGCTCGGCCGGTCAGCGATCGTCAATCTGCACGTGATCTACGACCGCCCGGTGCTCGACGTTCCGTTCGCCGCCTGTGTCGGCTCACCGCTCCAGTGGATGTTTGACCGCACGGCCAGCTCGGGTCTGGAGGCCGGGCAATACCTGGCGGTTTCGCTCTCGGCGGCGGATGACGAGCTGGGCACGCCGGTCGAGTTGCTGAGAGAGCGGTACCTGCCGGCGCTCGCTGACGTGCTCCCGGAAGCCCGCACGGCGCATGTGGAAAACTTCTTCGTCACGCGTGAGCACTCGGCCACATTCCGCGCGGCCCCAGGGGCCCGCGCCTGGCGCCCGCAGGCTCGCACCGAGCTTCGCGGACTGGTGCTGGCCGGTGCTTGGACCGACACCGGTTGGCCCGCGACGATGGAGGGCGCGGTACGCAGCGGACACGCGGCCGCCGCCGCGGCATTGGCGACGCTCGCAGAGCTTGGCAACGCACGGACGCTCGCCACGGTGCGGGCATGAGAGCATGGTTACGTGGGGGTGACAAGATGACTGCACTGGCTTTCCAGCGTCGGCCTGAGCCCGAAGATGAGGAGGTCGAGAGCGACGACATCGTCGTGCTCGCGCCGCTGTCGCTTGAAGCGCGCGCTGTTCGTACCGGGGCGCCCTGGGCCGACGTGCGCAGGATCGGAATGGGGCCGCGCCGCGCCGCCCGTTCCGCACGGCTATCGGTCGCCAACGGCAGCCGGCCGATCCTGATCGCCGGTTTCTGTGGCGCGCTCGCTCCAGACCTTCAGCCAGGTGACATCGTGCTGGCCAGCGAGCTGCGTGGTCCGACGGGGACGACTCAGTGCGACGATCCGACGATCCTCGCCGGGGTTTTGCGCCGCGGCGGGCTCCGCGTTCGCATCGCTCCGATCGCCTCCAGTCAGCG
>Ga0302314_10011358_pt1 | contig 15543 bp, 10 predicted proteins | sample III_Palsa_N2_3_FD_200533 | JGI IMG/M metagenome (GOLD analysis project Ga0302314, IMG submission 200533) | Peat permafrost microbial communities from Stordalen Mire near Abisko, Sweden - III_Palsa_N2_3 | ecosystem: Environmental > Terrestrial > Soil > Palsa > Peat permafrost | place: Sweden...
CTGTCGTTTCGCGCCGCCAGCTATTCCGGCGTGTTTACGCTGCTGCCGATGCTATCAGGCGAAGGCCGCGCCCATCATGGCGAGATCCTGCGCGAGGCGACGAAGCTCTGCGAAGCCGGCAAGATCATGCCGAAGCTCGATCCTCGCCACTTTACGCTGGCTACGATCGATCAGGCCTATGATGCGATCCGCACCCGCAATGCCGCAGGCAAGATTGTCGTCGATATCGGGGCGAAGTCCTGAAAGGTGTAAGCTGTCATCCGGGCGACGACACTGATTTTGCCTCGACGGGCAAATCGGTCATTGTCGTGTCCAGCCCCATTTGCAAAAATTTTCTTCTTCCCATTTGACCCAAATCACCGGCTTATCCTCGCCGTCCCGCCTCACTTGAGGGGCGGCTCGCGATCGTCACGGACGCGAGGCGGGATGCGGTGGACGCGGATGCGCCGATAACGAACGGCGCTGATGCGGACGGCGAAGGCGCGTGGTTCTGACGCCTCGACGCTGGCGTCAAGTTTGCGGAAAGGCAACTTCTGCAAGCGACGGAGGCAAGACAGCCCGATCTCCGGGAAGAGCGCGCTATAAGCCGTAAACCATTGCGTGGGGATGCCGGACTGTTATGGCGACCTCGCTGTGAATACTCGTGCGCATTTTTTACGACCCTATGCGCGCACGAGGCTGCGGGTGCGCCTGGCACCCGGCATTCCCCACGCCCTCTGTTTTATGGGGCGAAGGATTTTGGCACAGCTCGGACGCAACGCGCCGCGAGGATGTGAAGGTGTGTTCTGCCGTCATTGCGAGGACCGAAGCGACGAAGCAATGACGGAGGCAATTTGCCCGTACATTCTCAACTGTCGTCGCCCGGCCTCGTGCGCAATTGCGCACTGGGACCGGGCGACCCAGTACGCCGAGACGTCAGCGATGGAATCGATAAGCCGCGGCATGCTGGATCCCCCGCTTTCGCGGAGGATGACAGTCATTGGGTGGGCGGCATCCCGCAACTCACTTCTGGCACTTCGGGCACCAGAAGGTCGAACGCCCGTTCTGGGTAAAACGCTTGACGATGCCGCCGCAGCCTTTGGTGTGGCAGGTTTCACCTTCGCGGTCATAGACCTGAAACGAATGCTGGAAATAGCCGAGTTCACCGGAAGTCTGGCGATGGTCGCGCAAGGACGAGCCGCCGGCCTTGATGGCCTGGTTGAGCACCGCGTGAATCGCGGTGACCAAGCGCTTGGCGTGATCGGTCGGTTCCGCGGTTTTTTTGGTGGCCAGGGTCGCCGCCAATCGGCGCGGCGACAGTTGCGAGCGAAACAGCGCCTCGCAGACATAGATGTTGCCGAGGCCCGCGACCACGCGCTGGTCGAGCAGCGCCGCCTTCAGGCTGGTTTTCTTGTTGGCGCAGGAACGCGCCAGCATCGCGGCGTCGAATTCATTGCCGAGCGGCTCGGGACCAAGCCCGCTCAGCAGCGGCTCATCCTCAAGCGCGTTGCGCGCGATGATCTTCATGTAACCGAAACGGCGCGGATCGTTGAAAATCACCGAGGCGCCGGACGACATCTGGAACATCACATGGTCGTGGGCGCGGTCTTCGCTGCGCGGGTGGTGGAATTGGCCCGGCGCTTTCTCCTGCGCGTCCTTGACGACGCGGAACGAGCCCGACATGCCCAGATGCATCAGCAGCACATCGCCCGAGGCCAGATCGGCCATCAGGTATTTGGCGCGGCGGCCGAGCCCGGTCACGGTCTGGCCGTCAAGCCGCGCGACAAAATCCTTCTGGAACGGAAACCGCAGGTCCTTGCGGCGGGTTTCCGCCTTGTCGATCCTGAAACCCTCCATGACCGGTTGCAGGCCGCGGCGGACGGTTTCGACTTCGGGTAATTCGGGCATTCGTCATTCACCTTGAGGCGTTGACGTGATAGCGCCATTGCGGCGGGCGCGCTATGGTCCGCCGCTACCAGTTTAAGGGCGTAAAGCGATGGACCGACCGGACCAAACCACGCATTTCGGCTTCAGGGACGTCCCCGTGGGGGACAAGCAGACCCTGGTGAACGATGTGTTCCACAGCGTGGCGCGGCGCTACGACCTGATGAACGATCTGATGTCGGGCGGCCTGCACCGGGTCTGGAAAGACCTGATGATCAACGCCCTCAATCCGCCGCGCAGCGACGCGCCGTTTGCGCTGCTTGACGTCGCCGGCGGCACCGGTGACATCGCGTTCCGCGCCGCCAAGGCGGCGGGTTCGGGTTTTCAGGCCACCGTCTGCGATATCAATTCCGACATGCTCGAGGTCGGCCGCAGCCGCGCGGCCAAGCGACATTTCGACGACCGGGTATCGTTTGTCGAGGGCAATGCCGAGGCGTTGGCGTTTCCGGACCGCAGCTTCGACGCCTACACCATCGCGTTCGGCATCCGCAACGTGCCGCGGATCGATCTGGCCTTGAGCGAAGCGTACCGCGTGCTGAAGCCCGGCGGCAGATTTTTGTGCCTGGAATTCTCTACCGTCGACGTTCCCGGGCTCGACAAGATCTATGATCTGTTTTCGTTCAAGGTGATCCCGCCGCTCGGCCGCGCGGTGACCGGCGATGCCGAATCCTATCGGTACCTGGTCGAATCGATCCGGAAATTTCCGAAGCCTCCTGAGTTCGCCGAGATGATCCGATCGGCCGGATTTGCCCGCGTCAACTGGCAGAGTCTTTCGGGCGGCATCGTCGCGTTGCATTCGGGCTGGCGTTTGTGATTTCAGCCATCACGCATATCGCGCGGCTGGCCCGCGCCGGATTCGTGTTCGCGCGCGAAGGCGTGTTCGGCGTGGTCGATCCGAGCCTGGTGCCACCGCCCGGACAGCTCGCGCTGAAGCTGGCGCGGATCGTCGAACGCCCCGGCGCCAAATCCGGCCCGCGGCTGTCGCGCGCGCTGACGCGGTTAGGACCGGCCTATCTCAAGCTCGGACAGTTTCTCGCCACCCGGCCCGACGTGGTCGGCGTCACCATGGCGCGCGACCTCGAAAGCCTGCAGGACCGGCTGCCGCCATTCTCGCAGGAAGAAGCCGAGGCTGTCATCGCGGCCTCCCTCGAACGCCCGGTGGCGCAGGCCTTTGCGGCATTCGGCCCTTCGGTCGCCGCGGCCTCGATCGCGCAGGTGCATCGCGGCGAGACCGAACGCGACGGCGTCCGCACCTCGGTCGCGGTCAAGGTGCTGCGGCCCAATGTGGCCTCGCGCTTCCGCCGCGATCTCGGGGATTTCTTTTTTGTCGCGCACCGGGCCGAAACCTATTCGGCGGAAGCCCGCCGGCTGCGGCTGATCGAAGTCATCAATACCATGTCGCGCTCGGTGGCAATGGAGATGGATTTGCGGCTGGAGGCGGCCGCGTTGTCCGAGATGGCGGAGAACACCCGCGACGATCCGGATTTCCGGGTGCCCAACGTCGATTGGGATCGCACCACGCATAATGTGCTGACGATGGAATGGATCGACGGCATTGCACTGAACGATCGCGCACGGCTGGAGCAATCGCAGGTCGATCTGCCCGAACTCGGGCGCAAGGTGATCCAGAGTTTCCTGCGCCATGCGCTGCGCGACGGCTTCTTTCATGCCGACATGCATCCCGGCAATCTGTTCCTCGACGACGCCGGCCGGCTGGTTGCGGTCGATTTCGGCATCATGGGCCGGCTCGGCATGAAGGAGCGGCGCTTTCTCGCCGAGATTTTGCTGGGCTTCATCACCCGCGACTATCGCCGCGTCGCCGAAGTGCATTTCGAGGCCGGCTATGTGCCGGGCCATCACTCGGTGGAAAATTTCGCGCAAGCCATCCGCGCCATCGGCGAGCCGATCCACAACCGCACCGCCGAAGAAATCTCGATGGCGAAGCTGCTGACGCTATTGCTCGAGGTCACAGGGCTATTCGACATGCGGACCCGCCCCGAGTTGATCCTGCTGCAAAAGACCATGGTGGTGGTCGAGGGCGTGGCGCGCGGCTTCGATCCCAAGCTCGACATCTGGAAAATCGCCGATCCCGTGGTCCGCGAATGGATCGCGCACAACCTCGGACCGGTCGGCAAAATGCAAGGCGCCATGGCCGGCGCCGGAGAGCTCGGCCGCGTGCTGGCGGGCCTGCCGGCGCTCGCGTCCCGTTCGTTCGCGGTGCTGGAGCAGTTGGAGACCATGACCCGGGAAGGCGTTACGCTGTCGGCAGAGACCATCGCAGCGATGGGCCGCACCGAGGGCCGCAAGAGCCGCTGGCGCACCATCGCGCTCTGGATCATCGCGGTGACCTTTATCGGGATCCTGCTGGCGGTCCGGCAGTTGTGATTGCAATGGCCGCAAGATGTGCTAGCATTGCTAGCATTAATCGTGAGAAATCGCCATGGCCAGTCTGACGATCCGAAAACTCGACGACGCCATCCGTGACGAATTGCGGCTCCGCGCCGCCCGCAACGGCCGCTCGGTCGAGGACGAGGTACGGGTGATCCTGCGCGAGGCCTCGCAGCAGCCCCCCGCGCCCACAACACCGGCTTCCCAGGCCTCCCAGGCTGCCGCGGCGGCTCCAGCCAAGAGTGCTGCCATCGGGCAGCCCCGCGTCACCCTGATCATCGGCGGCGGCATCGCGGCCTACAAGGCGCTGGACCTGATCCGGCGGCTCAAGGAGCGGCACATCCACGTCCGCTGCGTGCTGACCCGGGCCGCCCAGCACTTCGTCACCGCGCTGACCGCCAGCGCGCTGTCGAACGAACGCTGCTACACCGACTTGTTCGATGCCGAGAGCGAGTTCGATGCCGGCCACATTCGTCTGGCGCGGGAATGCGATCTGATCGTGGTGGCCCCCGCAACCGCCGACCTGATGGCCAAGATGGCGCACGGCCACGCCGACGATCTCGCCAGCGCGATCCTGCTCGCGGCCAACCGGCCGATCCTGCTGGCGCCGGCGATGAACCCGATGATGTGGAACAACGCCGCCACCCGCCGCAACGTCACCCAGCTCGAACGCGATGGCATCGCCCTGGTCGGACCCGAGGCCGGCGAGATGGCCGAAGCGGGTGAGGCCGGCGTCGGCCGGATGGCGGAGCCGCTGAAGATTGCGATGGCCGCCGATCGCTTCCTGCGACCGCCGCAACCGCGCCCGCTGGCCGGCAAGCGCGTGCTGATCACCGCGGGCCCCACCCATGAGCCGATCGATCCGGTGCGCTACATCGCCAACCGCTCGTCCGGCAAACAGGGATTTGCCATCGCCGCCGCGGCGCAAGCCGCCGGCGCCGACGTCACCCTGATCTCGGGCCCGGTCGAACTCGGCGATCCCGCCGGGGTCATGGTCAGGCGCGTGGAGTCGGCGCGCGACATGCTGCACCGGGTGGAAGCGTCACTGCCGGTGGATATCGCGATCTTCGCCGCCGCCGTCGCCGACTGGCGGGTCGCCAATGAAGGCGAGCAGAAGCTGAAGAAGACTGAAGTCGGCATGCCGCCGCTGCAGCTGGTCGAAAACCCCGACATTCTGGCGACGGTCTCCAAGCTGACGGACAAGCGGCCGCCGCTGGTGATCGGTTTCGCCGCCGAGACCGAACATCTGATCGACAACGCGAGGGCAAAACTGGCGCGCAAGGGCTGCGACTGGATCGTGGCCAACGACGTTTCGCCCGCGACCGGCGTGATGGGTGGCGATCGCAACACCGTGCATCTGCTGACCCGCGATGGCGCCGATATCAACGTCGACATCAAAGTCGAATCTTGGCCCATGATGACCAAGGAAGAAGTCGCCACCGCATTGGTGGCGCGGATCGCCAAAGCCGTGACGGCTAAAGCTGCGGAGAATCCATCATGAGCGCCACGGTCAAAGTCGATATCCGGCAATTGCCGCACGGCGAAGGCCTGGCGCTGCCGGCCTATCAGAGCGCGCATGCCGCGGGCCTCGATCTGCTTGCCGCGGTCCCCGAAGGCGCGCCGCTGGTGCTGGCGCCGGGAAAACATGCGCTGGTGCCGACCGCGCTGACCATCGCGCTGCCGCCGGGCTATGAAGCCCAGGTCCGTCCGCGTTCCGGTTTGGCGGCCAAGCACGGCGTCACCGTGCTGAATTCACCGGGAACGGTGGACGCGGATTATCGCGGCGAGGTCGGCGTGCTCCTGATCAACCATGGCGAGGCGCCGTTTACGATCCGGCGCGGCGAACGCATCGCGCAGATGGTGATCGCAGCCGTGGTCCGGGCGGAACTCGTCGCCGCGACATCGCTTTCCGAGACCGATCGCGGCAGCGGCGGGTTTGGCTCAACCGGCCGCTAAAAAGCCGATTCATTTTCATAAAAAGGCGCCGATCAATTTTACCGTTGCATTTTTTCTACCCACTATTTTGCGTTCACGGTCTGGACTCTTACCCGCCGACTCCCGTTGGGGATATTGTCGTTCGATTCGCGAACGGCAGACTGAATGCCGGGCGTAGAGTCGTGCGGTTGGGGCGAACCATGTCGGGCGTGATCGGTGCGATGCGTCGGACCCTGCTGTCGTGCACATCATTGGCGCGCGACGGCCTGATTGTCCTTGGCGTCAGCTTGAGCTGGACCGCGCAGGCCCATGCCGGCGATCTGTTGCTGGTTCCCGGCGCGATCTCGGCCTATCTCGATCTCAACCATCAGGAAGCCGTGGTGCTGGCGACGGCACTGGCGTTGCTCGGCTTTTCGGTGGTGGCCGCGATCCTGCTGATGCGCGCCCGGGTCCGCGCCGCCACCAGCGAGGCGCGGCTGCGCGCCGATATCCATGGCCTGCAGGCCGAGGCCGATCGCTTCCGGGCGCTGCTGTTCGCCGAGCCGCAAATCCTGATTTCCTGGGCCGCCGGCGACAATCGCCCGCAGATCAGCGGCGACACCGCGCTGGTGATGCCGCCGGATGCGCAGCCGCAGCGCATCCTGGCGTTCGGAACCTGGCTGCCGCCGGAACCGGCGCTGCAGATGGACCATGCGGTCGATGCCTTGCGCGAGGCCGGCGAGGGCTTTCTGCTCAATCTCACCACCTCCCATGGCCATGCCTTCGAGGCGATGGGCCGCGCCATCGGCGGCCAAGCCATTGTCCGGATTCGCGAACTCTCCGGGTTGCGCCGCGAACTCGCCGAGACCAACTTCCGGCACCGGGCGCTGCAGGAGGAAACCGAAGTGCTGCGCGGTTTCGCCGCCGCGGCCCCCTGGCCGATCTGGGCCAAGAGCGCCAAGGGCGGCCTCGCTTACGCCAATACAGCCTATGCACGGGCGACCGAGACTTCGAGCGTCGCGGATGCGATCGACCGCAACCTCGAACTGCTCGACAGCAGCGATCGCGACGAGCTCGATCGCGGCCTGAACGGGGCTACCGCCTTCACCGCGCGGATGCCGATCGTGATCGGCGGCGAGCGGCGGTTTTACGATGTGCATGCGCTCAATGTCGGCGGCGGCCGGGCCGGGATCGCGATCGACGCCAGCGAAGCCACCGCCCTCAGCGCCGCACTGGTGCGGATGGCGGAAGCGCATCGCCGCACGCTGGATCAATTGTCGTCCGGCGTCGCGGTGTTCGACGGCCAAAGGCGGCTGGCGTTCTACAACGATTCCTATCGCCGGCTGTGGGACCTCGACCACGTGTTCCTCGACGGCAACCCCGATGATTCCAGCGTGCTCGACCGGTTGCGCGCCGCGCGCAAACTTCCCGAGCAGCCGGATTTCCGGGCCTGGAAGGCCAGGCTGCACGAGGCCTATCGCGCGGTCGAACCCGAGAAAGACACCTGGTATCTGCCTGACGGCCGCGCGTTAAGCGTCGTCACCACGCCCAATCCGGAAGGCGGCGTCACCTATCTGTTCGACGACGTCACCGAAAGCCTCGATCTGGCGCGGCGGTTCGACGGCTTGATCCGGGTGCAGCGCGAAACGCTCGACAATCTCGCCGAAGCGGTCGCGGTGTTCGGCAGCAACGGCCGCGCGCAATTGTTCAATCCGGCCTTCGCCAAGATGTGGAAGCTGTCGCCCGAGGCGCTGCGCGAGCAGCCGCATATCGACACCGTCGAAGCCTGGTGCAGGCCGTTGTTCGACGACCCCGTGATGTGGCGGACATTGCGCGAGGCGGTGACGGGAATCGAGAACCGGGTCGAAGTGCCGCTGAAGCTGGAGCGCAAGGACGGCAGCGTGCTCGACGGCATGACCATGCCGCTGCCCGACGGCGCCACCATGCTGACCTTCCAGGACATCACCGATACCGAGAACGTCGAGCGCGCGCTGCGCGAGCGCAACGAGGCGCTGGAGACCGCCGACCAGATGAAGGTCGATTTCGTCCACCACGTGTCCTACGAACTGCGCTCGCCGCTGACCACCATCATCGGCTTCGCGCATTTCCTGAGCGATCCCTCGACCGGCCCGCTGACACCGAAACAAGCCGAATATCTCGACTACGTCACCAAATCGACCAACGCGCTGCTGGCGCTCACCGACAACATTCTCGATCTCGCCACCATCGACGCCGGCGCCATGAAGCTCGAGCTCGGCCCGGTCAATATCGAAAAGGCCATCGCCGCTGCGGCCGAAGGCATTCAGGACCGGTTGGCGACCGATCGCATCGAACTCAAGGTCGATGTCGATCCCAATATCGGCGGCTTCGTCGGCGACGAGCGCCGCGTGGTGCAGGTGCTGTATAACCTGTTGGCCAATGCGATCGGGTTTTCGCCGCATGACACCACGGTCGGCCTCAGCGCCAGGCGCACCGAGCACGCCGTGGTCTTCACCGTGACCGATTCCGGTCCGGGCATTCCGTCCGACGTCAAGGACAAGGTGTTCGACTGGTTCGAGAGCCATTCCAACGGCTCGCGGCATCGCGGCGCTGGGCTCGGGCTGTCGCTGGTGCGCTCCTTTGTCGAACTACATGGAGGCAAGGTGCGCGTCGATTCGATCGTCGGCAAAGGCACGACCGTGACCTGCGACTTTCCGATCGATCAGGCCGCGCATCGCAACGCCGCGGAATGACCGGTCCCACAACATTCTTGGTCGAACTCCCGGACGAGACGGCGACGGCGCATCTGATGGCCGACCTCGCGCTGCTGATCGGCCCCGGCGATGTCATCACCTTGTCCGGCGACCTCGGTGCCGGGAAAACCGCCGCCGCCCGCGCCATGATCCGGTATTTCGCCGGCGACGACGCGCTGGAGGTGCCAAGCCCGACGTTCACGCTCGCACAGACCTACGATCTGCCGCCGTTTCCGCTGATCCATGCCGATCTCTACCGCATCAACGATCCGCTGGAGTTGGAAGAGATCGGCCTGTCGCCTCTGCCGGAAGCGACCTTGGCGCTGATCGAATGGCCGGAACGCGCCCCGGATGCGCTGCCCGCCGACCGGATCGACATCGCGCTCAGTCACCACCCGGAGTTGGAACCGGGCGCACGCATCGCCGAGATCATCGGCTACGGCAAAGCCGCCGCGACCGTCACACGGCTCAAGACGTTGCGGCAGTTTCTCGCCGATGCCGGCTATGCCGACGCCAAGCGCCTGCGCATGGCCGGCGACGCCTCGACGCGGTCCTATGCGCGGCTGGTGCGTGACGACGGCGTCGTGATCCTGATGAACTCGCCGCGGCGGCCGGACGGGCCGGCGATCTATGATGGAAAATCATACAGCGCGGCGGTGCATCTGGCCGAGGACGTCAAGCCGTTCGTCGCCATTGCCAACGGCCTGCGCGAACGTGGCTTCTCGGCACCCGCGATCCACCACGCCGATCTCGATGCCGGATTCCTGATCACCGAGGATTTCGGCAGCGCGGGCGTTATCGAAGGCGATCCACCGGTTCCGATCGCCGAGCGCTATCAGATCGCGGTTGACATGCTGGCGGCGCTGCACCGCGAGCAATTGCCGGACATTCTGCCGCTGGCGCCGCGGACGACCTACGCCGTACCCGGGTTCGATACCGAGGCGCTGTTGGTCGAGATCGGGTTGATGCTCGAATGGTATCTGCCGGATCGCGGGGTTGCGACCACCGACGAGCTGCGCGCCGAATTCGTTGCGATGTGGCACGAGCTGCTGGCCAAGCCGGCGGCCGCTCCCAGGACCTGGGTACTGCGGGACTTTCATTCCCCCAATCTGATCTGGCTCGACACGCGCGCAGACATCCAGAAAGTCGGCATCATCGATTTCCAGGATGCCGTGCTGGGGCCGTCAGCCTACGACGTGGTGTCGCTGCTGCAGGATGCGCGCATCGACGTTCCGGAGGCGCTCGAATTGGCGCTACTGACGCGCTACATCAAGGCGCGGCGCGTAGCCGATCCGAGTTTCGATCCGGCCGGCTTCGCCGAACTCTACGCCATCATGTCGGCGCAGCGCAACACACGGCTGCTCGGCACCTTTGCGCGGCTGAACCGGCGCGATGGCAAGCCGCAATATCTGCGCCATCAGCCCCGGATCTGGACCTATCTCACGCGTTCACTGGCTCACCCCGCGCTGGCGCATGTCCGGGATTGGTATTCCGCCAATGTCCCTGCGCCGGTTCGCTCGAAAACGGTGTGATTTACCACTTATTAGCCAACATCCAGCTAATCTGCCGCATACCCTGCCCTGCGCGGGATGGCTGCTTTGAGGCTGGCGCAAGGGCGAGCGCGTCATCTTCGAGCGCGGTATCGGCGCGCATATGATGGGCATCGACGGCACCTGGCGGCGCGAATGCAAGATGGAAGATATTTCGGAGACCGGCGCCAAGCTCACCGTCGAAGGCTCGGTCGAGGGGTTGCACCTGAAGGAATTCTTCCTGCTGCTGTCGTCCACCGGCCTCGCCTACCGCCGCTGCGAACTGTCCTGGGTCAACGGCGATCAGATCGGCGTCACCTTCCTGCGGCCGGGCGCCGACAAGAGGAAAAAGGGCGGCAAGCGTGCGCCGCAAAATGCCGACGCCTGAGCGACGGTATTCCGGTCGCACAATTGTCACGCCGCACGGCTATGGCCTGAATGATCGATACCGGCAGAGAATCGCCGTGATATGATTCGTACGACCCACAGTCCGAGAAATTCCCGACATGTCCGTCAAACCCACTAAAGCCATGGTCCTCGCCGCCGGCCTCGGCGTGCGCATGCGGCCCCTGACGGACCACATGCCAAAGCCGCTGGTGCAGGTCGCCGGCCGCGCGCTACTCGATCATGTGCTCGACAAGCTCGGCGAAGCCGGCGTCCATGAGGCCGTCGTCAACGTGCACTACTTGCCCGACCAGATCATCGAACATGTCGCCCACCGTACGCAGCCCCGCGTGATCATCTCGGACGAACGTGACGCGGTGCTCGGCACCGGCGGCGGGGTCGTCAAGGCGCTGCCGTTGCTCGGCCACGCTCCGTTCTTCCTCGTCAACGCCGACACCATGTGGATCGATGGCGTGCGGCCCAATCTGGCGCGGATGGCCGAAGCCTTCGACCCCGAAAACATGGATATCCTGCTGCTGATGGCGCCGACCACGAGCAGCATCGGCTATAGCGGGCGTGGCGATTACGCCATGCTGCCCGATGGCGCGCTGCGCAAGCGCAAAGAGCATCAGGTGGTCCCGTTCGTCTATGCCGGTGCGGCGATCATGTCGCCGTCGCAGTTCGCGGACGCCCCCTCAGGCGAATTTTCGCTGACCAAGATGTTCGATCGCGCCAACGAGCAGGAACGGCTGTTCGGCCTGCGGCTGGACGGCGTGTGGATGCATGTCGGCACTCCCGACGCTGTGCACGCCGCGGAAGAGGCTTTTCTCGAGAGCGTCGCGTAAGAGCACCCGTCATTCCGGGAGGCGCCGTCGGGCGCAGACCCGGAATATCGAGATTTCGGGTTCGCGTCTTCGACGCGCCCCGGAATGACAGCCACTCCCGCATGACCAATCGGAAATCACTCCCTATATTGGGCGCCGATCCCGAATCAGGAAACCCATGCGCGTTTTCAGTGTTCCAGTCTCCGCGCCATTCCTGCGCACCGTCATCGCCGCTTTGGTCGATGGCCGGCTGGTCGATGGGTTCGAGGCCCGCACCAACCCTGTCGCCTTGGCGCAAGCCACCTTCTATTTGCCGACCCGGCGCGCCGGGCGGATGGCGCGGGAAATCTTTCTCGATGTGCTGCAAGCCGACGCCGCGGTGCTGCCGCGCATCGTGGCGCTTGGCGACATCGACGAAGACGAGTTGGCCTTCGCCGAAGAGACCGAGCAATATGGCGGCGCGGCACCTTTGGACATTGCGCCAAAGCTCCGCGAGATCGACCGCCGGCTGACGCTGGCGCGGCTGGTCGCGGCCTGGGCCAAGAGCCCTGTTTCCGCGCCGCTGGTGGTCGGCGGACCGGCCTCGACGCTGGCGCTGGCGGGCGATCTGGCGCGGCTGATGGACGACATGGTCACCCGTGGCGTCGACTGGAACGCGCTGGACGGGCTGGTGCCGGACCAGCTCGACAAATACTGGCAGCATTCACTCGAATTCCTGCAGATCGCGCGGCAGGCCTGGCCGGCGCATCTCGCCGAAATCGGCGGAATCGAACCGGCGGCGCGGCGCGATCTGTTGATCGAGGCCGAAGCCGCACGCCTGACCGCGCATCATGAGGGTCCGGTGATCGCGGCAGGCTCGACCGGCTCGATGCCGGCAACCGCGAAATTTCTCTGCGCCGTTGCCAATCTGCCGCAAGGCGCGGTGGTGCTGCCGGGGCTCGATACCGATCTCGACAACGAAGCCTGGCAATTGATCGGCGGCGTCCGCGACGCATCCGGAAAATTCACTACGTCGCCGGCGTCGAACCATCCGCAGTTCGCGATGCATGCGCTGCTGGATCGGTTTCGCCTCAAGCGCAGCGATGTCGAAACTCTAGGCGCGCCGGCGCCACACGGACGCGACATATTGGCCTCCGAAGCGATGCGGCCTTCCAACGCCACAGCGCAATGGCATCGGCGGCTGGCCGAGCCGGCGGTCGCTGCCAGGATTGCCGGCGCCATGGCGCATTTGGCCGTCATAGAAGCCGCCAATCCCGAGATGGAGGCGCTGGCGATTGCGGTCGCGATGCGCGAGGCGCGCGAACTCAATCTTTCGGCGGCACTGGTGACGCCGGATCGCGCGCTGGCGCGGCGGGTGATGGCAGCACTCGGCCGCTGGGACCTTGCTTTCGACGATTCCGGCGGTGACGCGCTGATGGAAACATCCGCGGGCACTTTTGCACGGCTCACAGCAGAAGCCGCAGCGAAACAATTGGAGCCGCCGACCTTGCTGGCGCTGTTAAAGCATCCGCTATTTCGGTTGGGCCGTGCGTCCGGCGCGTTCAAGGACGCCATTGAGGCGCTGGAACTGGTGCTGCTGCGCGGCACGCGACCGCAGGCGGGAAGCGCCGGCCTCGCGCGCGACTTCGCGCGCTTCCGTATTGAACTCGCGAAACTAAGGAAAGGTGAACCGTCTTCGCTGCACCGCGCCGAGCCGAGGACTGGGCTGAGCAATGAAGCGCTCGATCGAGCCCAAGCGTTGATCGACGTCCTGCAGACCGCGCTGACGCCACTCGAAAGTCTCAATTCGTCAAAACCGTTCGATTTTGCCGACCTCGCCGAACGTCATCGCGAGGTGCTGACGGCATTGTCGCGCGACGAGCATGGGGTGGCTGTTGCGTTCGAAGGCCCACAAGGATCGGCGCTGGCCTCCGCTTTTGACGACCTGCTCGGCACCGAGTCCAAAAGCGGCTTGATGGTCCAGCTCAACGACTATCCGGACGTCTTCCAGACCGCCTTTGCCGACCGCACGGTGCGGAGGCCGGAAGTGGCGAATGTGCATTTGAAAATCTACGGACCACTGGAAGCCCGGTTGACGCAATCCGACCGCGTCATCGTCGGCGGGCTGGTCGAAGGCGTCTGGCCGCCGGCGCCGCGGATCGACCCATGGCTGAGCCGGCCGATGCGGCATGAACTGGGCCTCGATCTGCCGGAAAGACGTATCGGCCTGTCGGCGCACGACTTCGCGCAATTGCTTGGCACTGACGATGTCATCCTCAGCCACGCCGCCAAGGTCGGCGGCGCGCCCGCGGTCGCTTCGCGTTTCCTGCACCGGCTGGAAGCGGTCGCCGGCGACGAGCGCTGGAAAGCCGCGAAGGCGGCCGGCGCGAAATACGTCCGCTACGCCGATGAACTCGATCGCCCCGACGAGGTCAAACCGATCGCGCAGCCGGCGCCAAAGCCGCCGCGCGCAACGCGCCCGCTCAAGCTGTCGGTCACTGCCATCGAGGACTGGCTGCGCGATCCCTATACGATCTACGCGAAATATATTTTGAAGCTCGCGCCGCTCGATCCCGTCGACATGCCGTTGTCGGCGGCCGATCGCGGCTCGGCGATCCACGATGCACTGGGCGAGTTCACACAAACCTTCGCGACCGGACTTCCCGACGATCCGGCGCGCGCGCTACGTGGCATCGGCGAAAAATATTTCGCCCCATTGATGGAGCGACCGGAAGCGCGGGCGCTGTGGTGGCCGCGTTTTCTGCGCATTACCAACTGGTTCGCGGATTGGGAAACCGTGCGGCGCAGCCACGTCGATGCGATCTCCGCCGAAATTCAAGGCAAGATTCAAATTCCGCTCGACGATGCGCGCACCTTCATCCTGTCGGCCCGCGCCGACCGGATCGAACGCCGCAACGACGGCACCTACGCGATCCTCGATTACAAAACCGGCCAGCCGCCGACCGGAAAGCAGGTGCGGATGGGATTGTCGCCGCAGCTCACGCTGGAGGCGGCCATCCTGCGCGAAGGCGGTTTTGAGGGCATTCCGACTGATTCTTCGGTCAGCCAGATCGCCTATATCAGGCTGAGCGGCAACAATCCGCCAGGTGAGCAGAAACTGCTGGAGCTGAAGATCAACAAGAGCGATGCGCCGCAGCCGCCCGACGTCGCCGCCGCCGAAGCACGCCTGAAACTCGAGGCGCTGATCCGGACCTTCGAGGACGAGAACCAACCCTACAACTCGCTCAATCTGTCGATGTGGTCGAACCGCTACGGCAGCTATGACGATCTCGCCCGCATCAAGGAATGGTCGGCGGCCGGCGGCCTGGGGATCGAGGAATGGTGAAAGCGCCGCGCACCATCCCCGACGCGGTCCGCGCGACGCAAGCGCGCGCGTCGGATCCGTCGTCCTCGGCCTTCGTCTCGGCCAATGCCGGCTCGGGCAAGACCCATGTGCTGGTGCAGCGGGTGATCCGGCTGCTGCTCAACGGCGTGCCGCCGGAGAAAATTCTTTGCATCACCTTCACCAAGGCCGCCGCCGCCAACATGGCCGAGCGGGTGTTCTCGACGCTCGGCCATTGGGTCACGCTCGACGACGAGGCGCTCGACGCCGCGATCCGCGACGCCGGCATCGCAAATCCCAGCGCAAAACTGCGGCTGCGCGCCCGGGAACTGTTCGCCTGCGCGCTGGAAACGCCCGGCGGTCTCAAAGTGCAGACCATCCACGCGCTGTGCACGCGGCTGCTGCAGCAATTTCCGTTCGAGGCCAATGTGCCGGCGCGGTTCGCGGTGCTCGATGAGCGCGACCAGAACGAGATGATGGAGCGCGGCAATCTGGCGGTGCTGCTCGATGCCTCCCGCGATCCGGAC
>Ga0302314_10011359_pt1 | contig 15541 bp, 10 predicted proteins | sample III_Palsa_N2_3_FD_200533 | JGI IMG/M metagenome (GOLD analysis project Ga0302314, IMG submission 200533) | Peat permafrost microbial communities from Stordalen Mire near Abisko, Sweden - III_Palsa_N2_3 | ecosystem: Environmental > Terrestrial > Soil > Palsa > Peat permafrost | place: Sweden...
GGCACGCGGTGGCCGCTCCACACGAACCTACATGACCGAAGGTCTATGGGACAAGGTGCTGGTCGAGATGAAACCAAACGATGTCGTTCTTCTCCAGTTGGGTCAAAACGACATCTTTGAAGTCAATGACAGAATCGCTCGTGGCACCATTTCCGGAATTGGCAACGAATCACAGGAGATTGACAACCAGGTCACCCACAAACATGAGACGGTCCATAGCTTCGGCTGGTATCTCCGCAAATATGTTCAGGACACACGGGCAAAGGGCGCTATCCCCATCGTAATGTCTTTGACGACCCGCAACGTATGGAAGGATGGCCACGTCGAAGTGGGTGTCAGCGGTTATCGCGAATGGTCTCGCACCATCGCGGAGCAGGAACATCGCACCGACTTCGTCGATGTCAGCGCAATCATTGCACGAGAGTACGAGAAGCTCGGCCAGGCAAAAGTAGCCGGACTCTTTCACGCTCGTGAGCCCGTTCACATGACAACCCCGGGCGCATTTCTCGCCGCGCAATGTACAGTGGCCGGTTTGAAAGCGTTGCTAGATGCGCCGGTCTCGCAATATCTCTCCAATCTTGGTGAACAGGTATCCTCCGCCACTGAACTTTCCTTCAAATGGCCGGTCAATCCAAAGCAGCCGACGCTCTGGATCATTGGTGACTCAACGGTACGCAACGGCGATGGAGAGGGAACCGGCGGGCTCTGGGGCTGGGGTGACGAGATCGCTCCTTACTTCGATAGCACTCGGCTGAATGTAGTCAATCGCGCAGTCGGCGGTAGGAGCAGTCGAACCTATTACACAATGCACTGGCCCCTGCTGTTGCCTTCCATTCAACGTGGAGACTTCGTCATCATGCAGTTCGGTCACAATGACTCCGGCGCGCCGGACGATAAAACTCGCGCTCGCGCGGTTTTGCCAGGAGTTGGCGACGAGACCCGCGAGATCGTAAATCCGATAACAGGCATGCGTGAGATAGTGCATACCTATGGCTGGTACCTCCGCCAATTCATAGCCGAACAAGAAAGAAGGGAGCAACACCGCTTCTGTGTTCTTTAGTTCCTCGCAAGGTCTGGGTCGCGGGAAAGATTCGACGAGAAGACTACGCCAGATGGGCAGCGGAGGTTGCGAACTCCGAGAGCGCTCCTCTTCTTAATCTCAATGAGATCGTTGCGGCCCGATATGAACAGCTTGGCCAGGAAAAAGTGGAGGCTTTCTTCGGAGACCCGAACACTCACACTACGCTCGAAGGCGCCACGATGAATGCCCGTGCCCTTATTCAAGCTCTTAAGAAGCTTCAGCCCGACCCGTTGAATGAATACCTTTTATCGAATAGTCTGCAGCCTGAGTCGTAATTGATCAGGAGTTCGCTACGCGAAGAGATTTCGACTAATTCATATGCGGATGCTCATCAGCAGTTTCCGGACCTGCTCGAAAGGGTTTATCCGACTTAACCTGCTTCAGGAAACAACGAGCTTTTCGAAAAAATGAACAACCTCATTTTCGCTGTTGTCAGTTTATTGCTGGTTGTCTCTCCGCTTGTCGGTTTCGCGGCTGACACGGTTCTGAATCCGGCCCACATTGATTTTTCGGTTGCCGGCTATCGTGGCAGCTCGAGCCCTTTGCCCACAGTGTCTGCGGTGATTTCTCTCAAACCGTCCGGCAGGGATGATACTGACCTGTTGCAATCGGCGATCGATCATGTTGCTGCTCTGCCGCTTGATGCGCATGGTTTTCGCGGGGCCATTTTTTTGTATTCAGGCCAGTATCATGTGACCGGACAGGTCCGAATCACGGCCAGCGGCATCGTTCTTCGCGGCAGCGGGACTGCATCGACCACTATCTTTGCCGATGGCAAAAGTCGCCGCACTCTCATTCAGATTGGCGGTACGGCCGATCCTCTTCTTGAAGAGTCTGTGCCGGTGATGGATGAGACAGTCTCAGTGGGCTCACGTCTTCTTACTCTTTCTTCTGTCGCGGGGTTCGTTGTGGGGGACCGTGTTGTCGTTCGCCGTCCCAGCACACAGGAGTGGTTCAGTGCCATGAGCATGACCGGTCTTCCGGGAACTTTTGCTAACCAGCGTCTCGACTGGAAGCCTGGCTCCCATGACCTTGTGTGGGACAGGATTGTTACTGCATTAAATACCTCGACGAAGCAGATCGAACTGGATGCTCCCATTACTACGGCGCTCGAGAAGAAGTATGGCGGCGGCACTGTCGCTAAAGTTCAATCCGGCGAGGCCCTGCAGAACATAGGCGTTGAGGACCTCACTCTTGATAGCGCCTATGACAGGCAGCAACCGAAGGACGAGGAGCACGCCTGGATTGCTGTTGCTCTAAACCATGTCGAAGATGCCTGGGTCCGACGAGTTACGGCTCGCCACTTCGTCAGCTCCGCTGTGCGAGCTGACCAACGCGCTCGGCGCATTACTATTGAGGACTGTCGCAGCGAGTCGCCTGTCTCTGAGCCAGGCGGCTATCGCCGTCAGTCTTTTCTGGTCTATGGCCAGCAGGTATTCGTCCACCGCTGTCACAGCGAGGCTGGCATGAACGACTTTGCCATCGGCCTGCTTGCGGCTGGTCCCAATGTCTTTCTTGACTGCGATGCTACCGGCTCTATCGGCGCTAGTGGGGCATTTGAAGGCTGGGCTTCGGGTGTGCTCTACGAGCGCGTTCATGTTCCTGGCTCCCGGCTTCAACTCCTGCTTGACCAGGATCGTGCTCAGGCTGCGGGATGGACTGCCGCTAATTCACTCATCTGGAACTCTACTGCACAGACAGTCGACGTTCTTGGACCGCCAGATGCGCCAAACTTCAAAGTTGAATCCAGCCAGTCCCTCTTTGAAACCGAACTAGCCGCTCGGGGGATGCACTTGCCGGCACGTTCCGCTCACATACTCCTCGCATCCAATCTGCGCGCTCCCGACTTCCACGACATCACCGTGAAAAAACCTGCTGAATTGCCGCAGCATCCCTTCGATATCCTCAATGGACGCTTTGTTGTGGATGGCAAAGTGGCCTGGGGCGAATCGCAGAACGAAGCCTGGTGGCGTGGCGACACCTCGCCTGCGACCGCAGCGCAGTCTACGGGGTCCAGTATCTCCCGCTTTATGCCTGGGCAGGTTGGACCAGGTATGACCGAAGACCTGCCGGACTATGTCCATAGGTTGAAGCAGCGTGGAATTGTCTTCTATAACAGTATGCCCGGCCTTTGGTATGAACACCGCCGCGATGCTCATACTGTTATCCATCAACCCAACAGCGAGGTCTGGGCGCCTTTCTACGAGATGCCCTGGGCACGCAGCGGAAAAGGAACTGCCTGGGATGGACTCAGTCTGTTCGATGTATCGCGCTATAACACCTGGTACTTCGAGCGTCACAGGGAGTTCATCAAGCTCGCAGGAGAGGAGGGCCTGATTGTCTATGTCAATTTCTACAACAACCACAATGTTCTGGAGATTGGCCCCCACTGGATCGACTTTCCGTGGCGCCCTGCCAATAACATCAACGACACCGGTTTACCCGAGCCACCGCCGCTGAAGCCTAACAACCGCAATGATGTTGGCAATGAGTTTTTCAGTGTCGACTACGTACCTCTCCGCAAGCTGCACCATGACTATATTTTTCATACTCTGGATGAGCTCGGCGATCTGCCCAATGTGATCTTTACCGCGGCCTACCAGTTTGCAGGGCCACTCGCATTCGAGCAGTTCCTGCAGGACACGATTGCAGAGTGGGAGAAGCTGCATGGCCGTCGTATTCGCATCGCTCTCGTGACCGGGAAGAACACGACAGACGCTATTCTCGCTGATCCTGTTCGCTCAAAACAGATTGCAGTCGTTGACATGCGCTACTGGGAGTACGAACCAGACGGTACTCTCTTCGCTCCTAACGCAGGCGAGAACCACGCCTTTCGCGAACTCATCAGCAAACAGTTCAAGGGCTACACGGATACCCCACCCCCAACAACGCCCGAACAGGTCTACCGTGAGGTCCGCGAGTATCGTGACCGCTATCCCAACATCGCATTTCTTCCCATGGAAGAAGGCGCAGGCCCACTCCCCATTCTTATGAGTGGTGGAGCATCGCAGTCCTCCCTGCGCGGAGGCATTGTTATGCCTCCAGCGACTGTTTCGAATGCACCAGGAGTACCAGGCGCTGCGCCCAGAGACAGAGCTGATGCAGCCGTCGCCGGTCGTCGCGGAGTTTCCCAGGACACCATCATCGACCGCTTCGTCAATGAATATCTTCCAACTGACTTGATGAAAATGGTCCCGCTTGACGGTATCGTCGAAGACCACACACATAACTGGGTGCTCGGTACCGAGGCAACAGACGTTATTCTGATTGATTCGCGCTGGGGTTCATCAATCCAACTCGCGCGAGCCCTCCCGCAGAGGACCTATACCGGAGTCTGGTTCAATCCTGTCACCGGCGAATCACAGGATGCCGGCAGGATCTCGGGCGAAGGCGGCTCAGTGCAGAAAAAACCTGATGACAAAGACTGGCTTTTACTGCTTAGGGTAGTCCGTTAGCAGGAACAACATGGAACGTTCGCGACTCGAATCCAGCCTTACTGCAATTCGTAAGCGGCTCCATGACACCTACACTGACAGGCTCGATGGTAAGACTTCGGAAGAGTTCTGGTTGCGAAAAATCAACGACTGGCGGATGAAGATCGATCACTTCGGGAAAGGGTCCTTCGCAAAACTGACGACGGTTGAATGCCACTTCTAACGCTTTGTCTGTCACCGGAGGGAGAGACTATGCTCATCTACACTATGGTTCGCAGATATGGCAGACTAGCCCTTCTTACGAGTTGGCTGTTCCTTGCAATTGCGTTGTCCTGCAAGGCTCAAGCATCGGAATCATCCGTTCTTCGCGTTGCCGCCGACGGCTCGGCGCAGTACAAAACAGTCCAGGCAGCGGTCGATGCCGTTCCTCCTACAGGCGGGACAGTTCTCATTGCACCTGGTACCTATCGCGAGCAGGTGATCATCAACCAGTCTTACGTGACGCTGCGCGGAACGGGGGCAGACCCGGCGGCGACGGTCCTGGTCGACGACACCAGCCAGGGGACGCGGGGCACCAAGCCGAGCTACGCGACCGTCCATGTGCTCGGCAGCGATTTCCACGCGTTTAACCTCACATTTCAGAACGACTTCAACCACACACACGAACAGGTGTCCGCGGGATCGCAGGCGCAGGCGCTTAACCTGGAAGGCGACCGAAACATTCTCGACCACGTCAGCATCCTTGCGAACCAAGACACGCTCTACATTGGCGCTCGCGGCTGTGGGCAGGCAGGAAGCCTGAGAACATCGGCTCCAGGCTCGACATCTTTCCCGCCGACTTCGCAACCCGCCCCACTTGCCACCAATACACCCTGTACGCCGGCAGTTACACGCAGTTACTTTACGCACTGCGTCATTGCCGGGAACGTCGACTTCATCTACGGCGACGGCAACGCTGTCTTCAATGAATGCGAGATTCACAGTACGCTACACGCCGCAGGCGGCTACCTGACGGCGCAGGGCAAGTATCTCCCTAACCAACAGTCCACGTTCGTCTTCAACCATTGCCGGCTGACCGCCTCACCCGGTGAGGCCCATGTCTATCTTGGTCGCCCCTGGCGCCCATATGCGTCCGTGGTCTACCTCAACACAGAGATGGGAGCCCACATCGAACCAGCGGGCTGGCGCGAATGGCATCCGGGCGAGACTCACAATCTCGACACGGTCTTCTACGCCGAATACAAGTCAAGTGGCCCGGGAGCCACCCCAGCAGCTCGCGATTCGCATTCTCACCAGATAACGGCCGCACAGGCCAGGCAGTTCGAGACGAAATTTTTCCTGGCTGGCACAGACGGCTGGGATCCCAGGGAAGCGAAGTGACGGCCTACTTCTGCAGTGGTTGCCAGCCACGTTGGCTGGACCGGCTCTCGCGCCCTTCAACACCACTTAGCACCACAATGCACAAAGGAGCACGCATGCAACTATACTCGTCGACCCTGGTGATACTGGCATTCTGCTTGTCAGCAGCCGCAGTGGCGCAGGATACACGCACGGTTACTGAACCAGTGATTCCGGCTTTCTGTACGGAACTTGACGCTCATCTCGCCTCGATCAGCGGCGGGACCTACAACACGCTGTCACCGGCCGACGAAGGCAAGCTCGATACAAATCGGATTCAGAAAGCCATCGACAGTTGCGGAAAAGGAAAAGCCGTCGCCCTCCAGACTCACGGTGGGTTCAACGCATTTGTCAGTGGTCCGCTAGAGCTTCGCGAAGGAGTGACTCTTGTAGTGGATAAGGGCGCCACCCTCTTCGAGACACTCGACCCTAAGGTATTGGAGATCTCTCCAGGCAGCTGTGGTATTGTCAGCAAAGATCCCGGGCGAGGATGTAGGCCGTTGATCTTTGTAAGCCATGTGTCGGATGCTGGCGTCATGGGAGACGGAGTCATTGATGGAAGAGGCGGCGAAAATATTCTCGGCAAAACCATGTCTGCGTGGGACCTTGGCGAACAGGCTCTCAAAGACAATGGCGGGCAGAAGGTCAGCCGCCTTATCGTTGCTGACCATGCCGACAACTTTACCCTCTACCGCATTACGCTGAGAAACTCGCCTAACTTTCACGTTTCCTATAACGCAGGCGATGGTTTCACGGTGTGGGGCGTCAAGGTAGACACCGTGCACCGTATCGCGAATGCTCCACATCCTCTCTCACGAAATACCGACGGCATCGATCCGGGCAATGGCTCGAAAAATATCACGATCACCCATTGCTTTTTTCGGGAAGGTGACGACAACGTGGCCATTAAAGGGGGGGCCGGCGGCGTCACCAACATGACCATAATCCATAACCATTTTTACTGGGGGCACGGAATGTCTATTGGTTCCGAGACGAACGGCGGAGTTAGTAAGGTCCGTGTCACGGACCTTACCTTAGACGGAACCGACTCGGGCATCCGCATCAAGTCCATGGGCACGAAGGGCGGCCTGGTCCACGATATCGTCTACGACGACATCTGCATTCGGAACTCAGGCCGCCCGCTGGATATCACCGCTGCCTACGCAGCAAATGGTCCAGTTAAGGGAAACTCACCCCCCACCTTCCGCGACATCACGCTGCGTAACGTGAGCATCTCTGGAGGCGGCAAGATTCTCTTCGATGGCTACGATCATGATCATCGCGCGCAGGTTAACATCGACGGAGTTTTCCTTGCTGACAGTACGCACCCGGATACGCCGTACACCTACACCTTCGACAATGCAGACGTCGTCTTCGGCCCTGGTGGAAGCAATATCCAGCTTCCTGCTGGCACGGACGCCACCCTCTCCGGTTCGCCAAGCAAAGGAACACCCTACTCCTGCGTCGATCGATTCGTTCCCTTCCCAACGGAATAGCATTTGGAGAAACGTCGGAGTCTCAGTTGCTGAAGAGCCGACTTTCAAGGAATAAGACGACTGACGATTCCTTTTGAATGGCTTCGCTAAGTTCGCTTACTGTGAAAGTTCGAACGGTAGGGTTCGTATTAGTGAACAGCGTGATCATGTCGGCTCTGGTGCAAATAGCACGCTGAAACGAATTGCAGAGTTGGGGGAGAGATCGATTACGTCAGCTGCTGGCAGCATGGAGGTCGTTCCGACAGCCTGCACTCCTGGCAACTGCTCCAACCTGGAGCGCACAGTTAGATTGAAGGCGTCAATGGCAGCCTGATTGGAGTATTGCTCGCGAGGGAGGCTATAAGCGGCAGTCAAAGTGTGATCGGTGTGGAAGCCGAGGTCGATAGATCGCATCTTCTCAAAGCTCCGCAGCAACAGTCCGGATGCAGTAAGCATAACGAGGGCAACTGCGAGTTCCGCGACTACAAGGGATGAGCGCAGGCGTGCATGACCACCGCCGGCGGAGCCGGTGCGTCCACCTTCTTTCAATGCTTCATTGACTTCGGTGCGTGCTGCGGCAAATGCAGGAATCAATCCGCAGAACAGGCCGGTGAGCACCGTCAATCCGAGCGAGAAGGCCACAACCTTCCAGTCAAGACCAATGGAGCTGACGCGGGGTAGAGTCTCGGGAAGGAAGCTGATGCCAATGCGAAGAGCAACGGCTGCCAGTGCCAATCCCAGCATCCCCCCGGAGATGCTGAGCAGGAGTGCCTCGATAAGGGATTGGCGCAGGATAGCCGCTCCGCTGGCTCCTAACGCGAGGCGCACGGAGATCTCGCGCCGGCGACGGATGACGCGAACCAGTAATAGACCGGCGAGATTGGCACAGGCGATAAAAAGAACCACCGTGACAGCAAGCAAAAGGGTACGGACCAGTGGCCTGGCCTGCGCTACGGTGCTCTCATCAAGCCGCTGGACATCAGGATGAATACGACGACTGCGGAGCGCTGCCGGAAAGTTTCGCATGATCTCCTGCGCCGCGCCGGCAGCATCCTGCTGGGCCTGCGCCGGGGTGATACCGGGCTTCAGCAGTCCGACCATGTTGTAGGCCCAGGCTCCGGCAGAGCCCTGGCCTCTTTCAGCCTGCGTGAAGCTCATGGGTACCCAAAGCTCGGCGCGGTTCAACTGACCGGGAACCAGAGGGAATTCGAATTCGCGCGGCATCACGCCGATGATTTCGTAGGGCTTGCGGTCGAGAAAAATCTTTCGGCCCAGTATGTGGATATCGCCATCGAAGCGACTGCGCCAGGTCTGGTAGCTGAGCAGCACCCTCTGCTGACTGCCATCGTCCTCCTGCTGGGTAAAGGAGCGGCCCATCAATGGCGAGACGCCGAGCACGGGAAACATGCTTGCTGTAAGCCGCGCGGCATTGATCTGTGCCGGAGTACCGAGGCCTGAAAGTTCATAGGTAGAGGCCTGGTAGCCGCCCAGGTTGGAGAATGCACGAGTGTCTCGCATATAGATGCGAATGCCATAGGGTGTGACGCCGGGTGCATCGGCGCCATACTCTACGCCCTCAAGCCTGTCGCCGAGCGTGGCCAGTCTGGCTTGATTGGGAAACGGCAAGGGCCGCAGCAGCACACCCTCAACGATGGAAAAGATAGCGGTGCTGGCGCCGATGCCAAACGCCAAGGTGAGGATCGCTGTAAGGGCGAATCCTGGGGACTTGCGCAGTTGACGCATCGCATAACGAATATCTAGAACAAGAGATCCCAATGTAGTCTCCGAACGCACCAGCGCACTTGTGTTAAGGATCGCACGTTCGTTGCCAAGTCATCGCACGGCGTAATCGCTCGTTTTCAGGGAGATGCGCTCTTGAAGCAGGGCCGCCTCGCATCGAGCTGTCCGGAATCGAAAATCGATGTCCGAAACCGAACACTCATTGCAAGCTACTTGATCTCCGGCAGCTGGAAGTTCGTCGGAATTCGAAATAGATGCAGATTGGAGCACTGCCCGATGACACCACTCCCTGGATGATGGTGATTGGTGTGGTGAGTAATGTGAAACAGTCGCTAGTCACCGATATGGCCACTGAGATGTATGTGCCGTATCGCCAGGCGAATGAGGTCTTGCCGGTTCGAACGATGTCGGTTGTGATGCGATCTGAAGTCGACCCGCGCCTGCTTATTCCGGATCTGCGGGACACCGTACGCAGAATCAATCCCAATCAGCCGATAGTTAGCATCCGGACGATGGAAGACAATGTGGCGCAGAACTTTTCTCAACCACAGTTCCGCGCGCTGCTGCTGTTGATCTTCGCAGCACTTGCGCTGTTGATTGCGGCGGTGGGAATCTACGGGGTGATGGCGTACTCAACGGCACAGCGCTCAGGCGAAATGGCGATTCGGATGGCACTTGGATGCAGCGTCAACCGAATCTTCACTCTTGTGCTTACAGATGGGCTCCGGCTGACGCTGATCGGCGTAACGATTGGGGCGGCTCTGAGCATCGTACTGGGACATTGGCTGAAGCCCCTGCTGTTTGGCGTCGCGTCGTCCGACGCGGTGACGCTTTTAGGTGCTACTGCGATGGTTGTGACTGCAGGGATGGCGGCTACGCTGCTTCCGGCGCGGCGGGCATCGCGGGTTCAGATCTTGTCGATGATGCGGGAAAACTGAAATTCCTGACTCGTTGGTTGGTGACACTACATTTGTTGGCAGCAGTGAGCTGAGCTAATGTCTATCTGTATCGCATCACGAGTAAAACGGATGGAATTCGCCTCGAATATTCAATCGCTACACTCAACAGCTCAAACTAGCGGCCAGCGCGCAGCAGTACGGGGTTGCGGTGATAGTCGAGAAGAGATTGCTGCCCCTCACTGAAAGCTCCAACATTCACGACATGTTCGGTGTCTATACCCATTCGGCGCAGGGAATCAGTGTGGGCCACCGGCGAGATGATCAGTCGTCCTGCATCTTCGAAGCTGAGGAAACCCCTGTCGAACAGGTGGTCAATAGATGGAGTCAGCAACAAACCATTCTCGCCGTTCAGCCTCTCCTCTTCTTTGCACCACTCCTCCTTGCCGCATCCACATTTCGAACAGTTCGGTGATCTTCTCAAGGCGTTCAATGAGCCGCTACCGGTGAGGACCTGTCGAACCATGAAACTGCATCAATGGGAATCGACGTGGCTCCCCGTTCCAACAATGACAACGTCCTTTGCCCTGGAATTGGGAGTCACATGCAAGTGTGTGATTTTCCCGTCCTCGACATGGCCCTCGACGGTGGTTTGATACGGCGCATGCAGCTTGAAATCTGCCGTCCATTCCTTCGGCCATGCTGGCAGCAGGTCGATGCGCTTTCCGTCCGTCTGCATCAGCATCATCTGCAATGTCATCATTCCCGTTCCTCCATTGTCGAGGTCGGGGATCCAATCGCCGCCCGCCTTCCAGAACCACTGAAATCGCTCGGTTCCGTAAAGTTCGAATTCATCGGTAACCGCCTTTTGCGCGGTCGCGCCGAGCCCCAGAACTGCGGCCTGCGGGCCATCCTGGCCCCAGCAGTGATCGAACGGGAATCGCCGCGCCGCAAAGGTGTCTCGTGCGAGAGCAAGATCCGGCTTGTCAAGACCGTAGAGGTGATACGGGAAGACGGTATAGAGTTCAGGGTTTTCTGCATTGCTGGTCTTCCCGTACACTTCCGCAGGAAGAATCGTCGGCCTTCCGTCGGGAGCGCCAACACCAAAAGGAGGGAGTTTTCCGTGAGCGGTTTTGCCGACGGCGATCGGCGGCAGCTCTTCCAGCATGCGGCTCCAATGATCGCGCTGCGCGGCAGCGGCGACTTCGGGCGAGAGTTGCAGAAGCCGCGTCAACACATGTTTCATGCCCGCAAGGTCGGGGGTGGGATTCACGGCATCTACCTGATACGTCTCCAGGGATTGAACGGGTGTCAATCTCAGCTTTCCATCCGGGGTATGCGGCCAGTGCAGATCGTAGTAGGTCAGGATGGCATCCGCAAATGGAACGACCTTGGTGCGCGCAAATTCCGGATCTCTGACAACATCGTACTCATCGAGCATTTGGGCGATCACTTCGAGCGTTCCCTGGATGTGATAACGCATCCAGGCGCTTTGTAACTGCGTGGAAGAATTATCCCAACCGAAGTCGTTGAGGTTCGGCAACCCCCAGAAGTATCCTGTCTCGATGAACGCCGCGCCGGCATGATGATAGTAGATCTGCGTACGATCCTCAGCCATCGGCAGCGCCTTCAGATACATCTCAAACCACGGCTTCAGCAGGTCGAAGTCGCCAGTCATAATGAGCGGCCAGTAGAGTAGCCGATTGTTCTGGTTCCAGTAAGAGCTTCCCCACGCCCGGAAGTCGGGGTTGTGGTCGGCGTTGGTTGACACTTTGTCGTCCGGCAGGTCGTGGCCAACCGTAAAGAGCCCGCCATTGAATTTAGCTGGAAATTCGCCGCGCGAGGAAGCGGCCATCATGTAACGCTGCATGATGTAGCCCTGCGAGACCTTCGCCGCATCGTCACTTCCTGCCACATGAAGCCAACTGCGTTGCCAGAAGTCCCGCCACCATTGCCGATGTGCGACAAGCGCCGCGGCGTAAGCCGCCGGCCGGTCCGCTGCGACGAGAGAATCCAGGCCAGTCCTCCAGGCCGCCGGAGAAGTTGCCTGAGCCTCCGTAAGGGCCACCACATCCAACCGAACGCTGTCCGCTGGTGCCGCCGACCTCAAGGTATGATCGTCGACCGCAACCAGCCCAGCGCCCGTCAGGGTCGCCCCAAAGCAACGATGCAGCAGTGGATCGGGGTACTTGCTCGCGACCGCCTGCATATGCTCCTGCTCGAGCACAAGCGGATAGAGACTGGCCTTGTTGTAGTGATACCAGGTCACCTGGCCGTCACCGCCGGGCATTACCATATCCGCTTCGAAATCGAGCGGCACGGGATGGTTGCCGAACTCGAACAAGCCGCCCTTGTCCGGCGAGGGCTCGTTATAGGGATGAGTCTTCGTGCGCCAAAGTTCCAGCTTGGCGTCGAGGGTTGCAGGATGGTCAAGCTGCGCCTGAATATGGATCACCGGACGGTTGGCGTCGACCCAGGCTTGGATCACATTCTTCCCGCTCCGGATCTCGATGCTTCCATCTTCGAGATGCAAGGTCTGCGTAAAGGGCACGTCGCCCGCAAAAGGATTGGGCGCAATGTGGACGCGTACCCGGCCCAACTTCAGCAGCTTGCCCATCTCCGACCACGCATCGGACTTCGCCACCAGTAAGACCAGGTCACCGTTCTGCTCGGTCCAAACATTGGCCGCCAGATCGCCATTGCCGATCGGCATCGAGTCATTTTCGTTGTTCCCCAAGGTCTTCCAAGTCACGTCGTTCACCGCAACAAAGGACTTCTCGGTGGACGCTGCCATAGCCGGTCCATGGCAGACCGGAAGCACTGCAGCGATCAATACAGCGCCAAGAATTAGTCTCATTGAACATTGTCCCCGTAACTGGAGTATGACAGCGCTACCATTATATAACCCCACCTGCTATTGTGACCTTGCTCTTACCACGCTGCATTCATTGGCACGGTTGGGGAGAACAAACGGCCAATCGGCGGCACATTGAAGCAAAGCAGTGCCACAATCACGAGAACGGTCAGCACCGTCTCGATCATGAACACCGGTTCGCGATAAAGTTTTTCGGGGTTCTGGGCGGCGCTGTCTTGATTGAAGGCCATGTTGAAGTAAGTCGACATCATGAGCGCAATGAAGGGAAAAGCGAGAATGAGCTCAATCCGGTAGCGCATGGTGAAGGCTCCCAGGAAGAGCATGCAGGTTGAGGCGTAGAACAAGGCGGAACCGAGCAGCGAACGCTCGGTGTATCTCTGAAACGATCTCCGGTACGCGCCGGCCTGGAAAGGATCTTTTATCTCCCGGTATTCGCTGAAGCGTTTCAGCGCCATGAAGTAGCACCCCATCATCCAGTAGCAGACGATGAGGGAAAGCGGCGGCACGAGTTCGCTGGTTACCATGTACCAGCCCAGGACCATTCGCAACGGATTGTTGATCGACTCGGTCAGGACATCAAGATAAACGACGTCTTTGGTGCGAAAGGGCTTGATGTTATAGAGGCAACCCATAATCCAGAGGGCTGCCGCTGCGAACGTGAAGGGACGGGAGATCGTCCAGGAGAGTGCGAGGCCGGCGATCATCATCACAATCCACTGAACATAGGCGATTGTGGCGTTCACCAATCCCTGAGCTGCAGGCCGGGATTTCTTTTTGGGGTGAAGCCTGTCGAAGGGGGCATCCAGCACCTCGTTCACGACATAGTTGCTGCAGGCGATCAACGTCACCGCAATGAAGCCGATGACGATATTCTTCGCTAACCCTCGCGTGAATGAAACTTTGAGAATACTGAGGGGGATCAGGATGCCCGGCACCACGAAGATGTTTTTGATGGAATGGTCGAGGCGGATGATCGCAAGGTGAGCTCGCAGCCGAACATGAAGTAGATGCGTTGAAGCGCGCACTGTGGTGGAAGCCCTCATGGAATTACGCGGCGTCGGGAAATCCCGGTCAACCAAAGGCTGCGGCCGCAATCGGTGGCGTAGACCAAACTTTTAGAGTCGCTGTCCCAGGAAGACTCGATCTGATTGCAGGGAATGTCCGCCACGCGCCGCGTTGCGCCTGTCTGCTGATCACGGATCCAAAGGTTCCACATGCCGTCGTCCAGCTGGCTATAGGCCATCCAGCGACTGTCCGGCGACAAGGCCGGGTAGCGAGATTCGCCAAGCTCGAGTCGGGTGTTCGAGTGGCTTTGGTCGGTCAGATAAATTTGCGGAGGCTCCCCGTCCTCGACGCCGGAAATCGCATACGCGCGTCGCGAAGCAAACGCGGCTTCGTAGACGTTGATCGAAGGAGGCGTAAGAGCGACTTGGTTCGAGCCGTCGGACTGAAGCGAAGGCTGGACCATGAGCCTTCCCCTGCCATGATCGTTGCGCACAAAAGCGAGGTCCTTACCGTCGACAGAAAACATCGGGTTCCGTGCTCCTTGGAGGATTGTCTTTGCTGGATTCCGGGGATCGACGATTTCGGAGTCCTGATTGCGCGCCTTCTCAACGACTAATTGCTGGGTGCTGGCCGCGAACGAGAGATCATCGCCGGCAGAGGAATCGATTCTTGTCGAATTCCCTTCGGTGACCAGACGATAACCTTCAAACGCGGAACCAATATAGCGTGTTCCGGCGCCATACACGACTGGATCAACATCGAACAGAGATGGAGTTTTAAGCGCAATCCGATAGGCATACTCCTGGCGGACCCCTCGTTGAAGATGAAATGTCGACTGGATACTGAACAGCGTAGCTAGGGTCATGAAGCCCGCCCAAGCGTAATGCGTCCAGTCCAATCCTTCCTTGTCATCGCGGCCTGACCACAGAAGAGCGTAAATCCCTAGGAGCACGGCCAGCATGAGGGGGAGTCGCGGAACACGAAGTAAAATGGCCGGTCCCATCGCGTGGTTGGGGCTGGGCATGGGAAATCCGATGCCCAGATAGCCAATTAGGAGAGCGATGAGCCAGCCGACGGACCGGCGCTCGATCAGCAGAGCGCTAAGCACACACACCGGGAACACCATCAGTACGAAGTGATAGGAGGCTGGCATGGTGGAGATCGCAAGGGATGCGGCCAGCAATCCCACCCATTCAAGAATGATCCGCCGCGGCATCCGGTCTTTCCTGCGGATCAGCAAAATAGCGGGGGCTAACATCAGCATCTGTAAAGCCGGCTGCAAGACCGAATAAACGAGAGGGGAGTTATGCCAAGGATGTGGATTCCACTCCGGCTCGTTGAGGAACAGATAGTGCAGGATTGTCGATATGGACGCCGCAGAAGTGACATAGGGGGACCCGCCTTCGCCGTGCAGCGTCCAAGGCAGAATCTCATGCAGATAGGTACGATGAACGTTCCAGCCAAAAACGGCGATGGATATAGCTGCGATCACAGTGCCGGTGACTAATGCTGATCCGAGAGCGCGCCAGTTTCTCCGTTGCAAGAACAATGCGAGGAATAGGACGGGAAATATCTTACAGGCTGCGGCAATTGCGATTAGCGCACCTGAGAGCAAGTAGAATTCTTTGAGGTAGGCC
>Ga0302314_10011361_pt1 | contig 15539 bp, 12 predicted proteins | sample III_Palsa_N2_3_FD_200533 | JGI IMG/M metagenome (GOLD analysis project Ga0302314, IMG submission 200533) | Peat permafrost microbial communities from Stordalen Mire near Abisko, Sweden - III_Palsa_N2_3 | ecosystem: Environmental > Terrestrial > Soil > Palsa > Peat permafrost | place: Sweden...
CTCCACCAGGGAAGGGATCCCGGCCTCGCCCGTTGGCCGGTGCCGCGCCGCGGCCTGCCTGCCGCCGGGAACCGACGTCGTCTGGTGGCCAGCCGCCAGCCCCGCGCGGCGCTCGCCGAGCTGATTCGCCGCGCGCGGGACCGGGCCGGGACTCCCACCCAGGTGAAGAGGTCATTGCTGGAGAGGGTAATGCATGAAACCTTGAGTTCGCCTTAATGCGCATTCTGGCTGGCCTGCGTCTTGCCGTCGGGTGCGGGCAACGGTGCCGAGGCGGGGCCATCGCGACACCTCGGCTGTTACCGGACGGTAGCAGATGATTAGCCGGTAATTCGTTTCGACACGTTACGGTGCGCAGCTTTCTCGATACGGCCAGGTAAAATTCGCAGCACTGAATGGGCCGGGCGGCCGGCGGATACGCCGCGATACGGGTCGTGAGGCCGTCGGCCCGGTGGTCAACAGTGATCAGCAGCACAGTGACCAGCAGCACAGTGACCAATGACGTAAACGCGACATACGGCACCTTCGCGCCTACTGAGCGGGTAGCCTCGCGGGCACGGGCGGGCAACGGTGCAAGAGCAGCCGGAGGAGAACGAGATTGCTCGGCATGGGTGGCGGTTCGCTGATCACAGGCATCGTCCGGTACATCGCAGGCAAGGCCGGGTACGCCGTGAGCTGCGCGGTGGCCGCCGTAGTGCTGGTGGTGTCCGGCTACGCCCACAACGTGGTTAGCCTGACCGACGGGCTCAATACCGGGGTCGGCATCAGTAACGGGGCCACCGTCGGCGCGATGAACATCCTGCTGATGGGCCTGGAGAGCCGGACCAACTACCAGGGGCAGACGCTGTCGGCCGGACTGCTCGCCGCGATGCACGCGGGCAGCGTCGAAGGCGTCGACGACGAGGGCGTCGGCGGCCAGGACACCAACACGCTGATCCTGATCCATGTCTTCGCCGGCGGCCAGAAGGCGGTCGGCTTCTCGATCCCGCGCGACGACTATGTCACCTATCCCAAGGCCTACGACGGGCAGTCCGCGGGGAAGATCGACCAGGCCTACGGCCTGGCCTACGCCCAGTCCCTCGACGCGACCGTCAACTCCTCGATGAGCAGCGACCAGCGCTACTCGGAGGCCAACCAGGCCGGCCAGGCAGCCACGATCAATACGGTGCAGGCGGTCACCGGGCAGAAGATCGACCACTTCGCCGAGGTGAACCTGGCGGGGTTCTACTACCTGGCCCAGTCGTTCGGCGGGATCGAGGTCTGCCTCAAGGAGTCGAGCGGCGGTACGAACCTCACGGACGCCAACTCGGGCTTCGACGCGATGCTCGACGGCTACAACCAGAGCAAGGGCGGTACCCAGTACCTGCACCTGGCGGCGGCCCAGGCGCTCGCGTTCGTGCGGGAGCGGGACAACCTGCCCAACGGTGACCTGGACCGCACCCACCGCCAGCAGGCCGTTCTGGACTACGTGATCTGGAAGCTCGAGCACACCGGAGCCCTGACCGACATCGGCCAGCTCACCGGGCTGCTCAGCACCGCGAAGCAGTACCTCATCACCGACTCGACCTGGAACCTGCTCGACTTCGCCACCGACATGCACGCGCTGACCGGGAAGAACCTCCAGTTCTACACGGCGCCGATCGTGGGCTACGCGACCATCGACCAGCAGGACGTCAACCAGGTCGACATCCCGGCGATCCAGGCGGCGATCACGGCGAAGTTCGACCCGCCCGCCCCGAAGGCGGCGAGCTCGCCCACGGCCGGCACCAAGGCCGCGCCCGCGCCGCCGGCGTCCACCGTCACCGTGGACGTCTACAACGCCGGCGACACCGGCGGGCTGGCCTCCGGTGTCTCGCAGGCGCTGGTCGCCAAGGGGTACAAGGCCGGCGCGATCGCCGACGCCTCCGCGCAGTCGCAGGCCAGCTCGACAGCAACCGAGGTGTTCTACGGTTCGGGCGCGTCCGCTAACGCGGCCAAGATCGCGAACTACTTCGGCGCCACCGCGAAGGCGGTCTCCTCGCTGGCCGCGGGTCATGTCGAGGTGCTCCTCGGCACCGGGGCCACCGAGGTCCCGTCCGCGCTGGCCCCGGCGTCCTCGGCCAGTTCTTCCGCGTCAGGCTCGGCCGGTAACAACGGAGCGGCCGGCGGCGCTGTAACAGTAGCGGCCAAGGCCAAGTACGGCATTCCTTGCGTTTACTGAGTCGGCGGCGAGAACAGATACTGGATAGGCGGGGAGAACAGAAGAGGGTCGGTGGGCACGTCGCACGTTGTGAAGATGATCGCGGGCAAGGTCCTGTACGGAGTCTTCTGCCTGGGCGCGGCGGTGCTGCTGGTGGTCTCCGGGTACGCGCACAAAGTGGTTCACGTGGTCAGCGAGACGCAAAAGGGCGTCGCGATCAGCGGCAGCGGCGCCAGCGTCAGCGGCCCCGATGTCCCCGCGCAGAACATCCTGGTCATGGGTCTGGAGAGCCGGACCAACTACCAGGGGCACACGCTGCCGGAAAGCCTGCTGACCGCCATGCACGCGGGCAACGCGACCGCCGTCGATGACGGGACGCTCGGCAGCCAGGACACCAACACGCTGATCCTCATCCACATCTTCGCCGGCGGCAAGAAGGCGGTCGGCTTCTCGATCTCGCGCGATGACCTGGTCACCTATCCGGAGGCCTACGACGGCCAGACGGAAGGAAAAATCGACGCGGCCTACGCCTACGCCTACGTCCAGTATCTGGACGACCACACCGGCACGGAGAGCAACGCCAACCTGTACCTGTACGCGAACCAGGCCGGCCAGGCGGCCACCATCGCCACCGTGCAGTCCGTCACCGGACAGCACATCGACAACTTCATCGAGGTGAACCTGGCCGGGTTCTACTCCCTGGCCCAGGTATTCGGCGGCATCGAGGTCTGCATCGAGCCGGCCCCCGCCCAGGGCGGTTTCCCGGCCGGCGCGAACCTGACCGACATCGACACGCTCGTCTACCCGCCCACCGACAACTCCGGCTTCAACGCGTACGAGGACGGCTACAACAAGAAGAAGGGCGGCGCGCAGTACCTGCACCTGTCGGCGGCCCAGTCCCTGGCGTTCGTCCGGTCCCGGGACACGCTTCCCGGCGTCGACCTGGGACGCACCAAGCGGCAGCAGGCCGTCATCGACTACGTGATCTACCAGCTCAAGCACGAGGGCGCGTTCAGCGATATCGACAAGCTGAACTCGCTGCTCGACGCCGCGAGCCAGTACCTGATCACCGACCCGGGCTTCAACCTGCTCGACTTCCCGACCGACATGCGCGCCCTCAGCGGGCAGAACCTGTCCTTCGAGACGCTGCCCTACACGCCGGAGAACGACGTCGACGTCCCCGGCTACCCTGGTCCGCAGGACGTCAACATCATCAACGTGCCCGCCATCCAGAAGCTGGTGCGGGACACGTTCAGCCCGCCGGCCGCCCCGGCGCCGGCCGGGGCGAAGACGGCGGCGCCCACGGCCAGCGCGAGCGCGGCCGCGTCCGTCCCCGCGCCCGCCACGGTCACCGTCGACGTGTACAACGGCAACCCCACCGCGAACGGGCTGGCCAGCCAGGTCTCCGAGGCGCTGGTCGACCTCGGCTACAAGGCCGGTGCCGTGTCGAACTCGTCCGCGCAGTCGCAGACCGTGCAGACGGGGACGACGGTCTTCTACGGCGCGGGCGCGTCGGCCAATGCGCAGCAGATCGCGACCCAGTTCGGCACCACGGCCGTCGCGCTGAGCACCGTGTCGGCCGGCCACGTCGAGGTGCTGATCGGGTCGAGTGTCACCCAGGTTCCGGCCGGCCTCACCTCGTCCAGCGCCACGGCGGGCACCCAGTCCACGAGCGCGAAGCTGATCGGCGAGCGTGCCGTCGTCGACCCGTCCCCGACGCCCTCGTCGTCCTCGACCAGCGTGGGCAGCAGCGGCACCGGCGGCACGGTCACCGTAGCGCCGAACGCGCCCTACGGCATCCCCTGCGTGTATTAAAGAAAGAGAACGCCGGAGGCGCGCCCGATGGCAAAAAGCGCCATCGTATCGGGCGCTCCTCCGCCTCCCCTCCCGGGGGGACGACCCCCCCGTACCCCCCGATGTGCGCCGGGGCGCACGAAAAGCTGCTGGGTGGCTGACCCGCAAAAGGAATTAGGCCCCTGTCACGTCCGCCGGAGCGGACGGGACAGGGGCCTTGATTCAGCCGTGTGCGCTACTGCAGGCCCTTGATGACCTCGCGGACGAGGGCGGCGGTCTCGGACGGGGTCTTGCCGACCCGGACGCCGGCCTTCTCCAGGGCTTCCTTCTTCGCCTGGGCGGTGCCGGCCGAGCCGGAGATGATCGCCCCGGCGTGGCCCATGGTCTTGCCCTCGGGGGCCATGAACCCGGCTACGTAGCCGACGACCGGCTTGGTCACGTTCTTGTCGATGAAGGCGGCGGCGCGCTCTTCGGCGTCGCCGCCGATCTCGCCGATCATCACGATGGCCTTGGTCTCGGGGTCAGCCTCGAACGCGGCCAGGGCATCGATGTGCGTGGTGCCGATGATCGGGTCGCCGCCGATGCCGACCGCGGTCGAGAACCCGATGTCGCGCAGCTCGTACATCATCTGGTAAGTCAGCGTGCCGGACTTCGACACCAGGCCGATCGGGCCGTGCGAGGTGATGTCGGCCGGGATGATGCCGGCGTAGGACTTGCCCGGGGACGCGATGCCGGGGCAGTTCGGGCCGACGATCCGGGTCTTGTTGCCCTTCTCGTTGGCGTAGGCCCAGAACTCGGCCGAGTCGTGCACCGGGATGCCCTCGGTGATCACGATCGCCAGCGGTATCTCCGCGTCGATCGCCTCGATCACCGCGGCCTTGGTGCCGGCCGCCGGGACGAAGATTACCGACACGTCGGCGCCGGTCGCCTCGATGGTCTCCTTGACTCCTGCGAACACCGGGACCTGCTCCCCGTTCAGCTCGACCGTGGTGCCGGCCTTCTTCGGGTTGGTGCCGCCGACCACCTTCGCGCCGGCCGCGAGCATGCGGGTGCCGTGCTTGCGGCCCTCGCCGCCGGTGATGCCCTGAATGAGGATCTTGCTGTCAGCCGTGAGGAAGATAGCCATCGCTCATGCTCCCTTCGCGGCGAGCTCGGCGGCGCGCTTCGCGGCGCCGTCCATCGTGTCGACCTGCTCGACGGCCGGCAGCGCGGCGTCGATGAGGATCTGGCGGCCCTTGGCCGCATTGTTGCCGTCCAGCCGGACGACGATCGGCTTGGTCACCGACTCGCCCCGCTCGGCCAGCAGGCCGAGGGCCGAGACGATGCCGTCGGCCACCGCGTCGCAGGCGGTGATGCCGCCGAAGACGTTGACGAACACCGACCGGACGGCCGGGTCGGACAGCACGATCTCCAGGCTGTCGGCCATCACCGCGGCCGAGGCGCCGCCGCCGATGTCGAGGAAGTTGGCCGCCGTGACCCCGCCGAACGCCTCGCCCGCGTAGGCGACCACGTCAAGCGTGGACATAACCAGGCCCGCGCCGTTGCCGATGATGCCGATCTGGCCGTCGAGCTTGACGTAGTTAAGGTGCTTCTCCTGGGCCCGCACCTCAAGCGGGTCCGTGGACTCGATGTCCGCGAACCGGGCGTGCTCCTGGCGGAAGGCCGCGTTGTCGTCCAGGGTGACCTTGCCGTCCAGGGCGAGGACCCGGCCGTCGGGGGTGAGTACCAGCGGGTTTACCTCGGCGAGGGTCGCGTCCTCGTCGGTGAACATGGCCCACAGCCGCTCGGCGACGAGGGCGGCGCCCTCTTCGGCCTCGGCCGGGATCCGGCCGGCCCGCACGATCTCCAGCGCCTTGGCGTGGTCCACGCCGGCCAGCGGGTTGATCGGCACGCGGGCGATCGCGTCGGGGTTGGTGTGCGCGAGCTCCTCGATCTCCACACCGCCGTCGACCGAGCAGATGGACAGGAAGGTGCGGTTCGCGCGGTCGAGGAGGAACGACAGGTAGTACTCGGACTTGATGTCCGACGCCTCGGCGATCAGCACCCGGTGCACGGTGTGGCCCTTGATGTCCATACCGATGATGCGCTCTGACTTCTCGTAGGCATCGGCGGGGCTGTCGGCGAGCTTCACGCCGCCGGCCTTGCCGCGTCCGCCGGTCTTCACCTGTGCCTTGACAACGACTTGGGGGATGCCTTCCGCCGCGAACGCGGTAGTGATCTCCCGCGCCTCCTCGGCGGTATTGGCGACCTTGTCTTTCGGCACCGGAACGCCGTACTCGGCGAAGAGTTCCTTAGCCTGATACTCGAACAGGTCCACTGAGGGTCCGATCTCGGTCGGTTAGCTTGCGTCTGGCTGCCGCCACGTGACATGCGGCGTTCACACAAAGCAGCGTAGCCCGTTGCGGGTAGCCACCGCTGCCCAGGCCACTCATGTCAGGTCGTGTGAACTGACTCTCAGTATGAACCAAAAAGATACTCAGTATCAACCACACGGGACTCCGGATCAATCGCGGACAGAAAGTCGTCCGCCTGGGGCACGGGCTGGTTCAGCGCGGCGGGGTCTTGGTCCGCGCGTGCGCGGACATCGGGGGGTACGGGGGGGTGTTCCCCCGGGGGGAGGGCAGACTCGCGGGCCCGATAAGATCGCGTTTTTTGCGATCGGGCCCGCGAGTCTGCGTGCCATTTGCCCGGTCCGTTGCCACGATGGGCAATGTGCGCGTAGTGCCGCCCGGCTCAGCCCAGTCCGGCCCGAGCCGTTCCAGTACCAGCCAGTCCAGTGCAGCCCCGTCCGGTACGGACCTGCTGCCCGGACGGCCCATGCTTATAGCGGGCGGCCGGGCGGCGTCGGCGGCGGCCGGCGGCGGGCTCGCGGTGCTGGTCATCTTGACCCTCATCGGCTGGATCACGGCACCGCGCGCGGGCCTCGGGGGCGGTCTCGCGGGCGTACTTCGCGCGGCTGGGCTGCTGTGGCTGGTCGCGCACCACGTCGAGGTGACCGTGCACGGGGTCGGCAAAATCGGCCTGCTCCCGCTGGGCCTCGTGCTGCTGCCCGCCGCGCTGGTCGAGCGGGCGGGCCGCTGGATGACGAACGAGGGCCACGTGACCAGCCTCGCGCAGGTCGCCCCCGCGGCGGTGTCGATCGCGCTGCCCTACGCGCTGTTCACCGGCGCGGTCGCGCTGGCGAGCGGGACCTCGGTCGCCCGGCCGTCGCTGTGGCAGGCGGTCATGATGGGCTTCCTCATCGCGCTGCTGGCCGGCGCCTTCGGCGCGGCGCGCGCACTCGCGCCCTGGCGCGGGCTCGCCGAGCGGGTCCCTCCCCGGCCGCGGTCGGTGATGCTGGGCATGCTCGCGGCGCTGGCGCTGCTCACCGCGTTCGGCGCGATCCTCGGCGCCGCGTCGCTACTGGTTCACCTGAAGGCCTACAAGGCCGCGGTCGCGGCCCTCAACCCGGGGCCAGGCGGATCGCTGCTGCTCCTGCTGGCCAGCATCTGCTACTTGCCGAACTGCGTCATCTGGGCGATCGCGTACGCGCTCGGTCCCGGTTTCTCCTTCGGCATCGGCACGGCTGTCTCGCCGTCCGGATCCGCGCTCGGCGCGGTTCCGGCCTTCCCCTTGGTCGCCGCGCTTCCAGTGGGCGACAAGGCCGCGTTCCCGCCCTGGCTCGGCTTCTTCGTGCTCGTCATGCCGTACCTGGCCGGCGTGCTGGCCGGCCTGATGACTGTACGGATCGCGCCGACGCCTTCGCTGGAGGCGGCACCGCTCTGGGGCCTGCTCACCGGCTCGCTGGCCGCGGCGGTCATCGGGTTGTGCGCCAAGTTCTCCGGCGGCGCGCTCGGCGCGGGCCGGCTGGCCTCGGTCGGGCCGTCGGGCGGCGAGGTCGGTCTGGTCGCCGTCCTCGAGATCGGCGTGACGGCCGCCCTGGCGGCCGGCGCGGCCAACTGGCTGATCATCCGCCATCATGTGCGCCGCCTGGCCCAGGCCGCCGACTCCGAACCGGGCGACGCCCTGACGACGACCGGCCCGCTCGCCCGCGCCGCCGGCCCGCTGGGACACGCGGGCGGCCCGCAGCCCCGGGTCAGCGGTCCGCTGCCGGTTCTCATCATCGACGAAACGGACGACGCGGGCGGCCACCGCATCCACGTCAACCCGTGGGCCGACGAATCCCCCGACTGATGCTGACGCCCGCGTGCTGCGCGGGCTTACTTGCTCCCGATGTTGCTGATCCTCGTGGTGATCGCCTTGTCCAGCTGGTTCTGGCAGGCCTGCTGCGCGGCTGACGTGCTGGCCGCGTTCATGCAGCTGGCGTACTGGTCGAGCTGGGTCCCGAAGATCAGGAAGCCGGCCAGCGCGAAACCGCTCACCAGCAGGCCGATCACGCCGAGGACGACGCCGGGCACGGCGCCGCGCGGCCGGCTGGTCCCGGCCCGCTTCGCCGCGGAAAGCGCGGACACGCCGAGGTAGAGCGCGAGCACGGCGACAACCAGCGAGACCGCGGCCACCGAGGCGCCCCGCTGCAGGTTGCCGATCAGCACCATCGCGAGCAGGCTGAGCACCGCGAGGGTCAGCGCGGCCCAGGCGCGCTGCCGCAGGCGCGGCTCGGCCGGCGGAAGCTCCGGCCGCGGCGCCGGCGGCAGGAACGGTGACCGGGGCGGGGGCGGCGCTCCCGGCCGCGGGGGGTCGGTGGGTCTGGCCATCTCGCGATCTATTCTGCCGTACGAGCGAGCTCTCTTTTTCTTGATGTTCCCGGCCCGGGCCGACTCTTAGGCCGAAAGGGCAAGAAAAAAAGAGTTCAGCTTGCGATGCGGGTAATCCCTGGTGTCCAGGGCCTAGCCGTAAGCCCGGTCCTTCACGGCCGAGTCAGTTGACTTAGGGTTGCTGTCATGAACGCGCGGCTGGTGGTGCTGGTCTCCGGGACGGGGACGAACCTGCAGGCCCTCATCGACGCGAGCGCGGACCCGGCCTACGGGGCTGACGTGGTCGCTGTCGGCGCCGACCGCGGCGGCATCGCCGCCCTCGACCGCGCCGCGGCGGCGGGCATTCCGGCCTTCACCCGGAGGGTGGGCGACTACCCGACTCGCGCGGCCTGGGACGGCGCCCTCACCCAGGCGTGCGAGGAGTACCAGCCGGACCTGATCGTCTGCGCCGGCTTCATGAAGCTGGTCGGCAAGGAGTTCCTGGCCCGGTTCGCCGGCCGCTGCCTGAACACGCACCCGGCGCTGCTACCGTCGTTCCCCGGCATGCACGGGGTCAGGGACGCGCTGGCTTACGGGGTGAAGGTCACCGGCTGCACCGTGTTCCTGGTCGACGAGGGCGTCGACGCGGGCCCGGTGCTGGCCCAGGCGGCCGTGACGGTGCGCGACGACGACGACGAGGCGGCGCTGCACGAGCGGATCAAGGTCGCCGAGCGCGCGCTGCTCGTCGGCACGGTGGGCCGGATGGCCCGCGAGGGCTGGTCCGTCAACGACGACAGGAAGGTAAGGATCGGCCAGTGACCCGGATTCCGATCAAGCGAGCCCTGCTCAGCGTCTACGACAAGGCGGGCCTGGCCGAGCTGGCCCGGGCCCTGCACGAGGCCGGCGCGGAGATTGTCTCAACTGGTTCGACGGCCGGCCAGATCGAGGCGGCGGGCGTCCCGGTCACCCGGGTCGAGGACCTGACCGGCTTCCCCGAGTGCCTGGACGGCCGGGTCAAGACGCTGCACCCGCGCGTGCACGCGGGCCTGCTGGCCGACACGGCGAACCCGGGCCACGGCCAGCAGCTGGCCGATCTCGGCATCGAGCCGTTCCAGCTCCTGGTGTCGAACCTGTACCCGTTCGAGCAGACGGTCGCCTCGGGGGCCGAGCCGCACGAGATCATCGAGCAGATCGACATCGGCGGTCCCGCGATGGTCCGCGCCGCCGCCAAGAACCACGGCAGCGTCGCGGTGGTGACCAGCCCGTCCCAGTACGGCGACGTGCTGGCGGCGCTGGCCGGCGGCGGCTTCACCCAGCAGCAGCGCCGCCGCCTGGCCGCGGCCGCGTACGCGCACACGGCCGCCTACGACGCGGCCGTCTCCTCCTGGTTCGCCGCCAGCTACGCCCCCGACGAGATCGCCGTCGAGACCGGCTGGCCGGACCTGATCGCCCAGGTGTGGACGCGCTCGGACGCGCTCCGCTACGGCGAGAACCCGCACCAGCGCGCGGCCCTCTACACAGCCGGCTCAACCGCAGGATCATCCACAACGGATGGGGCTGACCCAGGTATCGCTTCTGCTCAGGTGCTGCACGGCAAGGCCATGTCCTACAACAACTACGTCGACGCGGACTCCGCGCGGCGGGCGGCCTTCGACTTCGCGCAGCCGTGCGTCGCGATCATCAAGCACTCCAACCCGTGCGGGATCGCCGTCGGCACGAACATCGCCGCCGCGCACGCCAAGGCCCTCGCCTGCGACCCGCTGTCCGCCTACGGCGGCGTGGTCGCGGCCAACAGCGCGGTCACCGACGCGATGGCCATGCAGATCATCGACGGGTTCGCCGAGGTGGTCATCGCCCCGGACTTCGATCCGGCGGCGGTCGAGATCCTGACCGGGCGGTGGAAGAACATCCGGCTGCTGCGCTGTCCGCCGCCCCCGTGGGCATCGGGCGGGCGGGCCGGGGAAAGCCGCCCCCGTTCTGGGGCCGCTGACTTTGAATTCCGGCCGGTGTCCGGCGGTCTGCTCGCGCAGACCTGGGACCGCATCGACGCGCCGGGCGACGACCCGGCGAACTGGGAACTCAAGACGGGAGAGGCGGCCGACATCGCGACGCTGGCCGACCTCGCGTTCGCCTGGCGGGCCTGCCGCGCCGTCAAGTCGAACGCGATCCTGCTCGCCGCGGACGGCGCGTCCGTCGGCGTGGGCATGGGGCAGGTGAACCGGGTCGACTCGGCGCGGCTGGCTGTGGCCAGAGCCGGAAAGCGGGCCGCCGGAGCTGTGGCCGCGTCGGACGCGTTTTTCCCTTTTCCTGACGGTTTCGAGATACTGGCGGAGGCAGGGGTCCGTGCGGTGGCCGAACCGGGCGGCTCCATCCGGGACGACGGCGTGATCGAGGCCGCGCAGGCGGCGGGCGTCACGCTTTACTTCACCGGAGTCCGGCACTTCTACCACTGACGGTTCCGGCTCTTTGGGCGAGAGGACAGGCGTGAGCGCGCAGATTCTGGATGGCAAGGCGACGGCCGCGGCGGTCAAGGCGGACCTGAAGGAGCGGGTGGCCGTGCTCGCGGCGCGCGGCATACTGCCAGGACTCGGCACGATCCTGGTCGGCGACGACCCGGGGTCGCGCTCCTACGTGGCCGGCAAGCACCGGGACTGCGCGCAGGTGGGCATCGCCTCGATCCGCCGTGACCTGCCCGCTACCGCCTCGCAGGCGCAGGTGGAGGAGGCCGTGGCGGAGCTGAACGAGGACCCGGAGTGCACCGGGTACATCGTCCAGCTGCCGCTGCCCGCGGGACTCGACGAGCTGCGGGTGCTGAACCTGATTGACCCGGCCAAGGACGCGGACGGACTGCACCCGGTCAACCTGGGCAAGCTCGTCCTCAACGAGGAGGCGCCGCTGCCCTGCACGCCGCATGGCATCGTGGTGCTGCTGCGGCGGTACGGCGTGGAGCTCGCCGGAGCGGAAGTGACCGTGATCGGGCGCGGCATCACGGTGGGCCGCGCGCTCGGGCTGCTGCTGACCCGCCGCACGGAGAACTCGACCGTGACCCTGTGCCACACCGGGACCAAGGACCTGGCCGCGCACACCCGCGCGGCCGACATCGTGGTGGTCGCGGCCGGCCGCGCCGGACTGCTCACCGCGGACATGGTCAAGCCCGGCGCGGCGGTGCTCGACGTGGGCATCACCAGGACCGACGCCGGGCTCGTGGGCGACGTCGCGCCGGACGTGGCCTCCGTCGCCGGGTGGGTCGCGCCGAACCCCGGCGGGGTGGGGCCGATGACCCGGGCGATGCTGCTCAGCAACGTGGTGGAGAGCGCGGAGCGCAGCCTGTTACGAGCTGTCCGCAGCGCCGGTGGCCACCACGTACCGCAGCCAGGCGGCGTACCAGTCTTTCTCCAGGGCGTCCTGGGCCGCGGTGAGCGACAGCGACCGGCGGCAGACCAGCTCACGCAAGATGTGGTCGGTCTGCACCTTCTGGTAGAAGCCGGCCCCGCGGGTGGCCGCGGGCCAGACGTTCGCCTCAGTGGCAGCGCCGCCCAGGTCGATGGGGATCAGGTAGTCCAGGATGTACTTGTGCTGGTCCTGGGGCAGGGCGCCGTACCCGTACTCCTGCATGACCGCGGTCTGCAGCGTCACTGACACCGCGTTGCTGCTGTCCGACGTGTCGCAGACCGTGTTGGCGTCGGTGGTGACGACGCTGCCCGGGGTCAGCTTCCGGTTCGGCCGGGAGACCCCGCCCTTGATGGCCGGCATCACGAAGTCGGGCAGCTGAACCCCGGTGAGATCCGGAGGCGCGGTGGACTCGCCCGGGACCGCCGGCGCCGCCGCCGCGGTGGCGGCCGCGCCGCCGCCGCCACCGCCGCAGCCGAGCAGGGTGCCGGCCAGGGCCAGCATTGCCGCCGAACCTGCCAGCGAGCTGAGCCGCCTCATGGCCTGCCGAGGACCTGGACGGTCCAGCCGGCCGCACGCCACTTGTCGGTGTCGAGGGCGCAACGGGCGTCGATGAGTACGGGCGCGGCGACGACCTCGGCCAGCGCGGCCGGGTCGATGGCCCGGTAGTCCGCCCACTCGGTGAGGTGAACCACGAGGTCGGCGTCCTCGGCCGCCTCGCTCACGGATTCGGCGTAGCGCAGTTCGGGGCGGTGCCGGGCGGCGTTGGACAGCGCCACGGGGTCGTGCACGGAGACGATCGCGCCTTCCGCGGCGAGCCTGCTGATGATGTCCAGAGCCGGGGAGTCCCGCAGGTCGTCGCTATTGGGCTTGAAGGCGATGCCCAGGGCGGCTACGCGCTTGCCGGCCAGGTCTCCGCCGACGGCCTCGCGGGCCAGTGCGGTCACCCGGTCGCGGCGGCCGAGGTTGATGGTGTCGACGGCGGTGAGGAGATCGACGAGGGAGTCGACGCCCTTCTCCCCGGCCACGGAGCGGAAGGCACGGATGTCCTTGGGCAGGCAGCCGCCGCCGAAGCCGAGGCCGGGGGACAGGAACTTGCGGCCGATCCGCTCGTCCAGCCCGATCGCGTCGGCCAGCCGCAGCACGTCCGCGCCGACCGCCTCGCACATCTCGGCCATGACGTTGATGAACGAGATCTTGGTGGCCAGGAACGAGTTGGCCGCGACCTTGATCAGTTCGGCCGTTTCCAGATCCATGGTCAGTGCGGGGATGCCGGAGCCGAGCGGGGTAGCGTAGACCCGGCGCAGCAGGGCATCGGCGCTCTCGGAGGTCACGCCGAAGACGAACCGGTCCGGGGTCAGGCTGTCCTGAACGGCGTACCCCTCGCGGAGGAACTCGGGGTTCCAGGCGAGGTCCACCAGGTCGCCGGCCGGCGCGGCGGCGCGCAGGCGGGCGGTGAGCTGCCGCGCGGTGCCAACGGGAACGGTCGACTTGCCGACGATCAGGCATTCCTGCGTGAGGTGCGGAGCCAGGGAGCCGGCCGCGCCGTACACATAGGACATGTCGGCCGCGTGCGCGCCCTTGACCTGCGGGGTGCCGACGCAGAGGAAGTGCACCTGGCCGAACTCACCGATCTCGGCCCAGTCCGACGTGAACCGCAGCCGGCCAGCCTCAAGGTTCTTCCGCAGCAGCGGCTCGAGCCCAGGCTCGTAGAACGGCGTCTCGCCGCGTGCGGCCTTGGCGATCTTCTCCTCGTCCACGTCGATGGCGAGTACGTCATGGCCCAGGTCCGCCATGCAGACCGCGTGCGTAAGGCCGAGGTAACCGGTCCCGATAGCGGTGATCCGGAGTGGGGTGCTAGCCATTGTCCATCCTCAATTACTCAAATGGTGCGTTATCGGTGTTGCGTTTATCGTGTTGCGTTTATCGGTGTTGCGTTTATTGATGCTGAATTTATCGGCGGTGTGGAAAAGAGAGCGCCCGCCCCAAGCGGAGGCGGAACGCGCCGCGGCTCAGGCCGAGCTGCAGTCCAGGTTGGACAGGCCCTTCTGCGCGCCGGTTACCTGGTTGTCGCACGCCACGGTGACCCCGAGGCGATGGTTCTGGACGAAGACGCCGTACCCGGGGCCGTCGACGCTGAGCGAGTTGTCCGTGAAGGTGTTGTCAAGACCCCACCCGGGATAGACTTGGTGATCGGACAGCCCGTTCTCGACGCTGTCGATTCCGGTGTTGTCGGTGATCTTCCAGTCGTTGCCCTTGACGTTCACCCAGGAGGTGGCCGACGAGGGATTCATCCCGGTGCCGTCGAAGTGGTTGCCGGAGACGAGGCCGCCGACCGTGCCTTCCTTGATGTCGATGTTTTCGGCGGTGGTGTCGGCGATGTTGTTGCCGGTGATGATGTCGTAGTTGCTGCCGTCCGGCTTGCAGCCGCTGTAGCGGCACCAGTTCTTGTTGGCCGACCCGACGTAGATGCCCTCGCCGTAAAAACTCGTGGCCTGGCCGGTGTCCCGGATCACGTTGTCGCTCACCGTGTCGTAGCTGCTGAAGTCCCGCAGGTGGATGGCCTCGTCGCCGATGTCGTGCACGTACAGCCCGTCGATCAGTACGTGGTCGGAGGTGTCGGTGACCACCCCCTTCTGACCGCCTTCGATGCTGAAGCCTTCGACCCGCCACCAGTCGGCGTCTTGCAGGTGGAACGTGTAGCCGCTCTTCACCGCGCCGCCGTCAAGGACCGCGCTGCGCGGGCCGCACAGCGTGATCGGGTCGGCCGAGGTACCGGACGCGGTGCCCTCGAAGTGGCCTGAGTACACGCCTGCGGAGAGCACGATCGTGCTGCCGGGAACGGCCGCCTTGAGGGCAGCGCGCAGCCCGCTCGCGCTGGACACTGTCGTCCCGGTCGCGCTGCCGCAGCCGGCCGACGTGCCTCCTGAGGCCGTGCCCCCTGGTGTGCTGCTGGCCGGCGTGGTGCCAGCCGGAGACGTAGCCGCGGGCTGGCTCCCCGCCTGGTTCGGCGATGCCGTCGCGGCCGTGACGGAGGACGACGGTGAGCCGCTGCAGGCCGTGAGTGCTAGCGCGGCCGCCACGGTGGCCGTGGCGGCGGTCAGGGCCGTTCTCCAGTGTCTGGAAGCCAGCGGTGTCATCGTCGGTCAGCCTCCCGGTCGCGGTTCCGGTCATCGTCCTGCCCGCGGCTATAGCGCTGGTCATACGGACGGTGGTACGGCCGGCCCACGGCATCGACCGTGCGGCCACGAGGCGAGAACACGTCGGACTGGTCGCTTTTCTGCTCGCCATCGTCGAGCCTGGGCATCCCTATGGTGTTCCACGGCGGGCGGGAGCCGCCGTCCCGCTGCGGGGCGGGCGGATCGTCGATGGCCGGAAGGTCGTAGGCGGGGAGAGGGTCGAAGGCCGGTGGGGCGTCGTGGGCCGGCTGAGGGTCGTGAGCCGGCCGGGGGTCGTGAGCCGGCCGGGGGTCGTGGTGCGGCTGGGCACTGTAAGCCAGCGGAAAT
>Ga0302314_10011362_pt1 | contig 15538 bp, 14 predicted proteins | sample III_Palsa_N2_3_FD_200533 | JGI IMG/M metagenome (GOLD analysis project Ga0302314, IMG submission 200533) | Peat permafrost microbial communities from Stordalen Mire near Abisko, Sweden - III_Palsa_N2_3 | ecosystem: Environmental > Terrestrial > Soil > Palsa > Peat permafrost | place: Sweden...
GGAGCTCGACATGGCGTAAGTCGCGGGAACTAGGCGACTATTCAGAAGGCCAAAAAACCCTTTAGATTCAAGGGTTTATGCCTGGCGGAGAGGGGGGGATTCGAACCCCCGATACCCTTGCGAGTATGCCGCATTTCGAGTGCGGTGCTTTCAACCGCTCAGCCACCTCTCCAGGCGCCTAGTCGAGCGAGGGCGCGATAACTAGCGATGGGCGGGCCGCACCGCAAGCGGGCGTGTCGGCGCAGCGCCCCCCAAGCGCTGGTGAGCAGCCGCAATTCGCCTTGCCACCCAGGCCGGGCGGCCCTTATGTGCGCTGGCCCTGCGGCCCGCGCCGACAAGTCGGGAATGGAATGAGCGCGAGCATCTTCATCAGTTTCGCCAGCCAGGATCTGAAGGTGGCGAACACGCTGTGCAAGGCGTTGGAGAGTCGCGGGTTCAAGTGCTGGATCGCCAGCCGCGACATCGCGCCCGGCGAAAACTTCCAGATCGCCATCGTGCGGGCGATCCGCAACGCCAAGATCATGCTGCTGGTGTTCACCGGCAACTCCAACAATTCCGACGAGATGGCCAAGGAGTTGGCGCTGGCCAGCCAGAGCAAGCTGATCGTGGTGCCGCTGCGTATCGACGACGTGCGCCCCAACGAGGCCTTCTCTTACGAGTTCGCCACCCGGCAGTGGATCGACTTCTTCGCCGACTGGGAAACCGCGATCGAGCAACTGGCGCAGCGCATCGGCATGGCGCTGGGCGATGGCGCGAACGCGGCGCCGCCCGAGCCGGCCGCGGTCCCGCCGGCGATGCCGGCGCCGACGCCGGACGTGATCATGGAAGCGCTGGCGGCCCAGCCGGCGGAGGTCGCCAAGCCCTTGGAGCCGCCGCCCGGTGAGGCTGCCGGCAAGACCGCGCTGCTGACGCCAGCCCAGGTCGCCGCCGCCAAGCCGGCATCCGCCCCCGCCGGCGCCGGGCCATCCTCGTTCCAGCCGGAAGCGCCCGTCAAGCGCGGCGCGCCGGTGATGCTGTTCGTCGCCCTGGGCGTGCTGGTGATCGCCCTGGGCGCCGGGGCGGCGGTGCTGCTGCCGTCGTTCCTGGCCAAGAAACCCGTGCCGACCGCCGCCGCGTCCACCAACGCCGCGACCTCCCTGGCTTTGACCCCGGCGCCGGCGCCCAATCCGGCGCTGGTCACCCAGCCGACCGCGGCGACGCCCGGCCCCGCGCCGATGGCCAGCGAGACGCCCGATCCCGGCGCGACCGGCGCCGGTCCCAACGGCGGCTACGTCGGTTCGCCCAGCGAGCAGCCGGTGCAGCCGTCGGCGGCCCCATCGCCGGCGCAGGAAGACCCCGACCTCGACCCCGAAACCCACCGCGGCGGACGCTTCCATCCGCGTCGGGGCGGAGGAGGCGGTGGCGGCGCGGGCGGCGGCGGATCGCCCGACGTGCCGTTCTAGAGCGCGACACCTGGCGCCGTCACCCCGGACGGGCCGTCGCTTAGCTGGAAATCTTCTTGGAAGCGGCCCGTCCGCCCCGGCTCTGCGCGGCGTTCGCCGCTTGGCGGGGGTGACGGCTAATACGAGCAAGTTGATCAGCGGACACACGCCAAGCGCCCTGGATCGCCGCTGACGGGCTTTCGTCGGCTTCGGCTACCCGATATGGCCGCCGACCAACCGCGCGAGAAAAACGCCGCCTCAGGCGTGGTTTTTTGAACAGTCAACCGCCGGCTAATCCGCCGCCTCTCCCCTGACCGCGCGCTGGGTCTGGCGGACGAACACGCGGTCGTACTCCTTCACCTCTTCGGTCAGGGCGTCGTAGCCCTTCAGCGACGGGTGGGTGCGGCGCGCCTCGTTCTTCGACGGCGCCTCGCTGCGGCGCCAGCCGTCCATGCGGCGCTGCGCCATCCAGCGCTCGTGCTCCAGCCGCGCCAGCGCCTCCAGATCGCTATGGCCTCGGAACAGCCGCTCGGTTTCGGCGATGCGTGGCAGGCCGGCCACGCTCTTCCAGCGCTCGGGGGGAATCTCGGCGCTGGCCAGCTTGGCGGCGATGTGGGCCACGGCGTCGCGGTTGGCCTGGCGCCAGGTCTCGTCGAGGCGGTCCCACGGGAAGGCCGAGCGGTTGTTCGGATCGTCGCGTTCGGCGGCGCTCAGGCTGGCGCGGTAAGCCTCGCAGAACGCCCGGGCGGCCGCATCCGGCGCGTTGGAGAGGAATTCGCTCGCCTTCAGAATGGTGTCGAGTTCGCCGAACGGGGTCAGGGCGTCGAGGCCGCGTCCGGTCCCGCCCTCGGCCACCACCCGTGCCTCCCTGAGCCGCACGAAGATCGGTGGCTGGTCGATATCCACGGCTCGCAGCAGCGATTGCAGCATGGCGGCCCCGGAGAGGGCGCTGGCGTCGTCGGCGAGGCAGACATAGGCGACGGTGATCGGCCCGCCCGCGGCGAGTTCCCGGGCGATGACGGTGGGCTCGGGCCGCACCGCGCGGCTGCCGATCTCGCCGTCGATGAAGCGGGTGTCGGCGCAGTCGTCGATCTCCGGCGCGCGGACCCGCAGCACGCCTTCCAGGTCCTTCGCCTGCGGGTCGATCACGGTGATCCGCGGCAAGTCGAGGTAGCTGGTACGGCAGTTGACCATCAGGTCGCGGGCGATCGCCTGGCCGGTCTGACCGAAGCCGACGATCAGGGCGTGGATGCGGGCGTGGCCGCTGGTCCTCGCGATCAGGAACGGCGGGTGCGCCTCGGCCAGCGCCCGGGCGGCCACGGCGGCGGTCGACAGCACCCGGGTGCGCGGCTGGTTCAGCGTGGCGGCGGCGTCCTCGGCCAGCCGCACGTCGCGCATCAGCACGGTGATCTGCGCGGTCGGCGCCGCCTCGTGGGCGGCCCTGGCCAGGGACAGCGCCTCGGCGTCGTCCGAATTGACCACCAGCACGTGGTCGGCGTCGCGGGCATGCTCCAGCACGGCGCGGGCCCGTTCGCGCTGCGGCCAGGCAAGGGCGATGTCGCGCAGGCTGGCCGAGCCGAACGCCGAGGCGCCGAGCCAGAGCGAGCTGCGGCCGGAGCGGCGCGCGGCCTCGAACGCGGCCAGCGCCAGCGGATCGCTGCCGATCACCACCACCGCCTGCTTGGTCCAGCGGGCCAGTGCGGTCGCCAGCTGCTCGTGCAGCAGCGCCGCCAGCGCCAGCAGGCTGGAGAGCACCACGCCGGCGCCGGTCCAGCGGCCAACCCTGAAGCGCCAGTCCGCCAACGGCTCGCCGTGGGAGTAGGCGTTGCCGTCGATCTCGAACAGACCGACCGACCGGTACAGCGCCTCGTCGAGCGGCAGGTGCCGGCTGAGCCAGGCCCACAGCCCCAGCCCCAGGGTGAGCACCGCCGCGACCGGAATGATCCAGGCGACGCGAAACGGGAACAGCCCGCCGCTGCCGCTCCGCCTCCCCTGCTTGCCCCCGTCTTCCGGCATCGTCAAACGGCGCTGACTTGGTCGGCGACGGGTTTGAGCGGGAAGCCGCCGGCGCGGCTGAGCGCGGAGATCGGCGCCTTGCCGATCTTCTCGCCGATCCAGCGGCCGGTCTCGATCAGGGCGTCCAGATCGTAGCCGGTGGAAAAGCCGACGCGCTCCAGCATGTAGACCAGGTCCTCGGTGGCGATGTTGCCGGTGGCGTTCGGCGCGAACGGGCAGCCGCCCAGGCCGCCGCAGCTGGCGTCGAGCACGCTGACGCCCGCCTCCACCGAGGCGTAGGCGTTGGCGAGGCCGGTATTGCGGGTATCGTGGAAGTGCATCCGCAGCCGCGCGTCCGGCGCCGCCCTGCGCACCGCCTCGATCCGCCGCCGCACGGTCCAGGGATCGGCCACGCCGATGGTGTCGCCGAGCGCGATTTCCTCGACGCCGAGCGCGCCGGCGTCCCTCGCCAAGGCGACCACTTGGTCCTCCGACACTTCGCCGTCGAACGGGCAGCCGAACGCCACGGAGAAAGTGACGCTCACCGCCGGCCCGCCGTCGGCCTTGCGCCGCGCCATGATCGCCGCGAGCGTTTCCATCTGCGCCGCCACCGGGGCGCCCTGATTGCGGATGCCGAAGCCGTCGGTGACGCAGACCACCACATTGGCCTCGTCCACCTTGGCCGCCAGCGCCCGGTCCCAGCCGCGCTCGTTCAAAACCAGGCCGATCCGCGAGCGGCCCTCGGCATGGGGCAGGGCGGCCATGATTTCCTCCGCGCCGGCCATCTGCGGCACCCGCCGCTCGTTGACGAACGACACCGCCTCGATCCGCCGCGCGCCGCAGGCCTCCAGCCGGCGGATGAAGTCGAGCTTGTCGGCCGGCTCGAGCACGGCCTTCTCGTTCTGGAGCCCATCCCGGGCGCCGACTTCGACGATCTCGATGAAGCGGCTCATTGACGCCCCTCCGCTCAGCTTGCCGGGCCCGGTTGGCCCAGGATCGGTTGATATAGCCGCAAAACCTGAGCCTTGCCCGAGGAGTAGTCGAGCCCCGTCACCGTGCTGGTCAGCCGTGCGGTCTCGCCGTCGGTCGCCAGGGCGCGGCGGAACGCCGGCTCCTGGCGCGCCTCCACCACCGCCGGTCGGCCTTCGCCGATCGCGTCGGCGGCGTTCTCCGCCGAGCCGAGTTCGGTCTCCGCACCGAGCGCGAACACCAGGCTGGGCTCGGCATAGCCGGCCACCGCCACCGGCCCGTTGATGAGGCCCTGACGCGGGTTGATGTGGGCCATGGCGAGGCCGCCGGCGACCCGCTCGGAGAGCCAAAGCCCGCTCAAGCTGGGCGCGAGCCCGCCAACCAGCAGGCCATGGCCGACGATGCCGAGCGCGCAAGCCGCGCCCGCGGCCAGTCCGGCCCGCTGGCGCAGAATCCAGACCGTCCCCGCCGCGCCGGCGCCGATCAGCACGATCGCCGCCAGCGTCTCCCAGACCCAGCTTCCCGCATCGCCAAACCTCGCCGCGCCGACCCCGCCGGCGACCGCCAGCCCGACCGCGACGGCCAGCGTCAAGCCAGCGCCGATCCAGCGGGCGCGCTTGTCCAGAACACGCGTCAGCGCCGCGGCCATCAGCCAGGCCAGGGCGCCGAAGGTCGGCAGTACGTAGTGCGGCAGCTTGGTCGGCACGAGTTCGAACACGATCCAGCTCGGGACCAGCCAGCACAGGGCGAATCGGACGCCAGGCTCGGCCCTGGCGCGCCAGCCCTCGATCAGCCCCGCCGGCGCCAGCAGCACGGCCGGAAACAGCAGCACCGGACTCAGCAGCAGGAAGTAGCCCGGCGGCGCGCCGTGCCCCTCCTGGCCGCCGAATAGCTTCGGCGCCAGGTCGCCGCCGACCGCGATGCCCCAGAACCCGCCGTCGGTCGCCACCGTGATCGCCAGCGCCCACGGCAGCACCATGCCGCCGACGATGACCGCGCCCCAGCCCCAGCCCAGCCGCCCCAGCCAGCGCGCGTCGCCGTCCCAGACCGAGATGGCCAGTGCGGTCAGGATGACCACCATCGGCCCGATCGGCCCCTTCAGCAGGATCGATAGCCCAACCCCGACCCAGAGCAGGATCGCGGCCCACGGCCCCGCTGGCGGCGCTTCGGCGTCCGGGCCAGGCCTGGACGCGATGTAGATCTTGCCCAGCGCCGCCATCGCCAGCGTGATCGCGCCGCAGAGGGCCGCGTCGGTGGTGGCGAGGTTCGATTCAGTGGAAAGCACCATGGTCGCGGCCATCAGCCCGCCGGCCATCGCCGCCTCGCGAGGTTTCAGGAACGCCAGCGCCCCCCAGGCGCAGGCCGCCGCCGCCAGCATCGCGCCCAGCACCGAGGGGATGCGGTAGGCCCAGATGTCGCGCCGCTCGACGCTCGACACCGCCTTCACGCTCGCCGCCTGCAGCCAGTAGATGCCGATCGGCTTTTTGTAGCGCGGCTCGTCCTGGAACATGATGTTGGTAAGGTCGCCGGTCTCCAGCATCTGCGCGCTGGCCTCGGCGAAGCGCGATTCGTCGCGGTCGGTTGGCGGCAGGGTGAACAGGCCGGGGAGCGCCGCGATCAGCGCGATCAACGCGGCGATCAGCGGCGCGCGCCGGCGGCTGCTCAGCTGCCCCACAAGGTCCTTCAGCGTCATCGCGAGGTTGATAGCACGATCCTTTCAGGCGCCCGCTTTTCCGCTAAAGGACCGTCATGAAACCAGACGTATCCGTTGTCGTGCCCGTTTTCGACGAGGAAGGCGCCGCGCCGGAGCTGGCGCGGGAGATCGCCGCCGCCTTCGCCGGCCGGGCGTTCGAGCTGATCTTCGTCAACGACGCCAGCCGCGACAACACCGCCGCTGCGCTCTCGGCGCTGAGCGGTGAAATCCCGCAGCTGCGGCTGCTGGCCCACGCCAGCAACGCCGGCCAGAGCCGCGCGGTGCGCAGCGGGATCATGGCGGCGCGCGCGCCGATCGTGGTCACCCTCGATGGCGACGGCCAGAACGATCCCGCCGATGCGCCGCGCCTGGTCGATCGGCTCGCGAACGGGCCGCCGTCGCTGGCGCTGGTCGGCGGGGTGCGGGTCAAGCGGCAGGACTCGATGGCCAAGAAGCTCGCCTCCCGCTTCGCCAACGGCGTCCGCCAGCGGTTGCTGAACGACACCGCCACCGACACCGGCTGCGGGCTGAAGGCGATGCGCCGGGACGCCTTCCTGCGCCTGCCCTACTTCGATCACCTGCATCGGTATCTGCCGGCGCTGATGATCAGGGAGGGCTACGAGATCGCGTTCGAGCCGGTCGGTCACCGGCCGCGCCAGGCGGGGCGCTCGAAATACACCAACCTCGGCCGGCTCTGGGTCTCGTTCTCGGACCTCTCGGGCGTGATGTGGCTGATCTCGCGCGGCCGCAATCCCGGCGAGGTCAGCGAGGCCGCCTCAGGTCAGGACGGAGAACATCACCGCGACGAGGATCAGGTCGAGGGCGCGAGCGAGGACGGCCATGCGAACTCCGGCGAAACAAGGTTAGCCCGCCGTTAAGCAAGTTCCGCGCCAGGAGGGATTCCCCGCTCACCCCCAATTTTCAGTCATCGGCGGGCGTTAGTCCCGGCGACCCAAGCCCGCGGAGCCTGGAGTGGCCGCGCCGGGCGCGGCCAGGGATCGATCGGTGTTCTTGGGTGGCCGGGACTAACGCCCGGCCATGACCGTATTTAGAGGGGCCGTACCGAACTGGGCGTAGATCAGCCCGGCTCTGCGGTATGCGCCGGCGCTGCGACCGCGTTCGTCGCCGGCGCGGTCGAGTTCGATGCCGGCGCTGCGGCATTGGTCGCCGGAGCGGCTGAGTTCGTCGCAGCGCCCGCGGCCGGGGTCGCCGCCTTGGCCGGTGCGGGGGCCGGGATCGGGAAGCTGGGCGAGCCGTTCGAGCGCAGGTAGGCGATCACATTGACCCGGTCCTGCGGGTCCTTCAGGCCGATGAAGGTCATCTTGGTGCCCGGCATGAACTGCCCGGGGGCCTTTAGAAACTGGTAGAGCAGGTCGTAGGTCCACGCGGTGTGGCCGGGCGCGGCCTCAAAGTCGTGCATGGCCGAGTCGTAGGTCGTGTACTTGGGTTGCGAGCCGGGTTGACGGCCGACCACGCCGTATAGGCCCGGACCGATCGCTGGCGTGTCGCCTGGGTCGAATTGGTGACACGAGGCGCACTTGGAAGTGGTCGCCTGGCCCTTGGCGATGTCGGCCTTCGGCAGCACCGTGCCCCAGTCCGGGATCACATCAGCCGCCGCCGCGCCGTCGTCTCCGCCGGTGTCGGCGACCGTGATGGCGATGCCGGGTTTCGCCGGCGGTTCCTTCTTGAACGCCTCGCTCATGAGGTTCTGCAGGCCGAAAATCACCAGCCCGGTCGCCAGCGTCGCGCCGGCAATCTTGTTGAACGTCAAACTGGCCATGAGGAGTCTTGCAGGTCCCGCCCGTGTTGCGTGGGCGTCTCTTGCACGCTACCGCCCATCGCGCAACCCGGCCGATCGCTCACGCGGGGCCCGCCGGAACACTGATGCCGGATCGCCTCTGAAGATGCCTGTCTGATGACCCCGATCGTGATCATACCCGCCCGCATGGCATCCAGCCGCCTGCCCGGAAAGCCGCTCGCTGACATCGGCGGCATGCCGATGATTCTCCGCGTGCTGGCCCAGGCAAGACTTGCCGGCGTGGGTGAGGTCGCCGTGGCGGCGGGCGACGCGGCGATCATCGACGCCGTCCGCGCCGTCGGTGGGACTGCAGTCTTCACCGATCCGGCCCTCCCATCCGGCTCCGACCGCGTGCTGGCGGCGCTGGGCGAGCTCGATCCGGACGGCCGCTGCGACGTGGTGGTGAACCTGCAGGGCGACATGCCGTTCGTCTCGCCCGCGGTGATCACCGCCTGCATGGGGGTGCTGGCGGCCGAGGCGGAGTGCGACATCGCCACGGCGATCGCGCCAGAAGCGTCCCCCGCCGATCGCGCCGACCCGGCCGTGGTCAAGGCGGTCGTGAGCCTGGTGGATGGCGAGCCGCGCGGGCGGGCGCTCTACTTCACCCGCTCGGTGCTCTACGGCGACGCGCCGATCTGGAAGCACGTCGGCGTTTACGCCTACCGCCGCCAGGCGCTGGAGCGGTTCTGCCTCGCCCCGCCCTCGCCGCTGGAACAGCGCGAGAAGCTGGAACAGTTGCGCGCGCTGGAGCTTGGCCTCTCGATCTGGGCCGCCGTGGTGGACGAGACCCCGATTTCCGTCGATACCCCCGCCGACCTGGAGGCGGCCCGCGCCTTCGCAAGGCAGAGGCCATGACGTCCCGACCCAAGATCGCCTTCCAGGGTGAGCCCGGCTCGTTCAGCAACGAAGCCTGCGCGATGTACTATCCGGAGCACGAGCCGGTGGCCTTCGCCGACTTCGAGGCGGCGCTGGAGGCGGTGAAGGCGCATCGCTGCGACCTTGGCATGATCCCGGTGGAGAACTCGACCGCCGGCCGCGTGGCCGAGGTGCACCACCTGCTGCCGGAATCGGGCCTGCGCATCATCGGCGAGCGGTTCAAGCCGATCCACTTCCAGCTGATGGCCAATCCGGGCGTGAAGCTGGAGGACGTGAAGAGCGTCGCCAGCATGCCGATCGCGCTCGGCCAGTGCCGCAAGCTGATCCGACGGCTGAAGCTGAAGGCCCAGGCCGCCGCCGACACTGCCGGCTCGGCCAAAGCGCTGGCCGAAGCGCCCGATCCGCACCATGCCGCCCTCGCCCCGGCGCTGGCGGCCGAGCTCTACGGGCTCGACATCCTGCTCCGCGATGTCGAGGACGAGGCGCACAACACCACCCGTTTCCTGGTGATGACCGGCGAGACGAACCCGGAACCGCCGCCGCCCGGCGTGCCCTGCGTGACCAGCTTCACCTTCCGAGTCCGCAACCTGCCGGCCGCGCTCTACAAGGGCCTGGGCGGCTTCGCCACCAACGGCGTCAACATGACCAAGCTCGAAAGCTACATGGAGAACGGCGCCTTCACCGCCACGTTCTTCTATTCCGAGGTCGATGGCCGCCCGGAGGATCTCGCCCTGTCGCGTGCCTTCGAAGAGCTGCAGTTCTTCTCCGACCACTTCGAGGTGCTGGGAGTCTATCCCGCCGACCCGTTCCGCTGGCGCGCCTGATGGACCAGCCCTCGCCGCTGACCGGTTCGATGCTGACACCGATGCTGGCGCTGATCGTCTGGACCCTGGTGATGACGGTCTGGATGTTCGCCCTGCGGATCCCGGCGATCCAGAAGGCGAAGATCAGCCCGACCGACGCCCGCGAACCAACCTCGCTCAACGCCCTGCCGCTGAAGGTCCGCCAGGTCGGCTACAACCTCGACAACCTGATGCAGCAGCCGACCGTTTTCTACGCCCTGGTCGCCTACAGCTACCTCGCCGGCCAGCAGAACGCGGTGAACATGGCGCTGGCCTGGGCCTACGTCGCGCTCCGCGTCGTCCACAGCCTGATCCACGCGACGGTCAACCTGGTGCTGGTGCGCTTCGGGGTGTTCGCGCTCGGCACGCTGGTGCTGGCCTTGCTGGCAGGGCGGGATGTGTGGGCGCTGCTTTAACGAGCCCTCCCCCTTGAGGCAGGGTGGCCGCGAAGCGGCCGAGTGGGGGTTTCTGACCACCAGCGAGCTCTCGAAAGCAGCCCCCCACCGCCTGACGCCTTCCCCTCAAGTGGGAGGGGGGAACGGGTTACCCCTCTTCCGACCACGCCTTGATCAGCTGGTGCGCGATCGCCAGCGCGCCGGGCGCCCGCACCCCCGGAAAGTCGCCCTGCATCATGGTGCGGGTCTCCTCGCGGGTGAACCAGCGGACTTCCTCGATCTCGACCTGGTCGGCCTTGGCTTCGCCGTCCTCGACCTCGGCGATCAGGCCGATCATCAGCGACGACGGGTAGGGCCACGGCTGGGTCGAGTGGTAGCGTACGCGCGTCGCCTTGAGGCCGGCCTCTTCCCAGAGTTCGCGGGCGCAGGCTTCCTCGATGCTCTCGCCCGGCTCCAGGAAGCCCGCCAGCGCCGAATACATGCCGGCCGGCCAAACCGCCTGCCGGCCGAGCAGGCAGCTTTCGCCCTTCACCGCCAGCATGATCACCACCGGATCGGTGCGTGGAAAGTGGTCGGTCTTGCAGGACGGACAGTGTCGCTTCCAGCCGCCCTCGGTCGGAAAGCTGGGCTGGCCGCAGTTGGAGCAGTGGCGATGGCGCCGGCGCCATTCGAACATAGCCTTGGCTGTCGCCACCATCGCCGCGTCGGTTCCCGGCAGGTCCAGGGCGATGGCGCGCAAGTCTTCGAACCGGCCCAGCCCTTCCATCGGCCCGTCCGCCGGATCGGCCGAGCCCTCCATGTCGAGCGCGAAGACGGCGGTCTCCTGCCACAGCCCCATGAACAGCAGCCGCTCGCCGTCGCCGGATAGCTCGCCGGCCATGTCGGCGCGCACATAGGCGATCTGGGCGGCCTTGGGGTTGCCGGCGTCGGCGCGCTTCTCGACCATCGGCTTGCCGTTCCACAGCACCAGCGAAATGCTACCGGGGTCGGCCAGCTTTTCGGCCACCCACTCGGGCTTCGATCGTCGGTAGCTCGACCGGTCGAGCGGATTACCGGCGAAGACGTTGGTGAAGGCTGTTAGTGGCATGCCCTGGTTCCTAGCGCCTCTTGCCGCGCGCGTCATGTCCCTCGCCCCAAACGGCCGCGCCGCTTGCACCCATCCGCTCGCCACGCGATATAGGGGATGGAGATCGGCGATGGGCGGAGGCCTCGCCAACCCGGTCAGGTCCGGAAGGAAGCAGCCGTAACGAAGTTTACTCCGGGTCGTCTGCCGGTCTCCACCGCTGACCCCCAAAAGACCCGCGAGTGTATGGCCGACACCGACTTCACGCTTGACGCCGAGGCGGACCCCGCGCCGGCGGAGCGCGATGACGAAACGGCGGACATGTTCGGCGCCCCGGCCGCTGCGCCGCCGCCCAGCGCCGCCTACACCGTCATCGCCCGCAAGTACCGGCCGAAGAGCTTCGAGGACCTGATCGGCCAGGAGGCCATGGTCCGCACGCTGAAGAACGCCTTCGCGTCGGGCCGCATCGCTCACGCCTTCATGCTCACCGGCGTGCGCGGCGTCGGCAAGACCACCACCGCCCGCCTGCTCGCCCGTGCGCTCAACTACGAGAGCGACACCATCCACGCGCCGGACGTCACCGTCCTGGCGCAGGAAGGCCGCAGCTGCCGCGCGATCCTCGAAGGCCGCCACCTCGACGTGCTGGAGCTGGACGCCGCCAGCCGCTCCAAGGTCGACGACATGCGCGAGTTGCTCGACGGGGTCCGCTACGCGCCGGTGGAGGCCCGCTACAAGGTCTACATCATCGACGAAGTGCACATGCTCTCCACGGCGGCGTTCAACGCGCTGCTGAAGACGCTGGAAGAGCCGCCGCCGCACGCCAAATTCATCTTCGCCACCACTGAAATCCGCAAGGTGCCGGTGACCATCCTCTCGCGCTGCCAGCGCTTCGACCTGCGCCGGGTCGAGCCGGAGGTGATTGCCGCCAATCTGGAGCGGATCGCCTCGGCCGAGGGCATGCTGGTCGAGGCCGATGCGCTGGCCCTGATCGCCCGCGCCGCCGAAGGCTCGGTGCGCGACGCCCAGTCGCTGCTCGACCAGGCGCTGGTGCAGGTCGAGGCCGGCGGTCAGGTCACCCAAGCCATCGTGCGCGACATGCTGGGCCTGGCCGACCGCGCCCAGTCGATCGAGCTGTTCGAGAAATGCGTGCGCGGCGAAGCCGGCCCCGCGATCGAGATGTTCCGCACCCTCTACGGCTTCGGCGCCGACCCGGCGACGATCGTGGCCGACTTGCTGGAGCACTGCCACGGCGCCAGCCTCGCCAAGACCATCGGCCCGGACGCGCTGCTGCTGCCCAAGGACCAGATCCAGCGTCTTGCCGCGATCGGCGCGGCCGTCTCCGGCCCCAGCCTGGCGCGGCTCTGGCAGATGCTGCTCAAGGCCTACGACGAAGTGCGTCGCTCGCCCGACCCCAGCGCCGCGGTGGAGATGGCGCTGATCCGGCTCTGCTACGCGTCGGACCTGCCGGGACCGGAGGAGGCGCTGAAGGCGCTACGCGAAGGCGGCGACCTCGGCGGCGGATCGCCGGCGCCGTCTTCTGGCGGGGGAGGCGGTGGCTCTTCGGCCAGGGGTGGGGCCGCGCCGCGCATGGCGAGCCAGCCGGCGCAGGCAGTCTCCGAGGCGCCGGTGCCGCGTTCGTTCGACGACGTGGTTGCCCTGATCGATCATCGCCGCGATATCTCGTTGCGGCTCGACGTGCAGAAGTACGTCCGGCTGATCAGCTTCCGAACCGGCGCGATCTCGTTCGAGCCCAGCCCCGGCGCGCCCAACAACCTCGCCCAGCGGCTGTCGGCGCGGCTTAAGGAGTGGACCGGCCAGCCCTGGCTAGTGGCGGCCGAGACCGGCGGTGGCGCCGAGACCCTGGCCGAGCGCGAGGCCAAGGTCGAAGCCTCCGCACGCGCCGAGGCGCTCGCCGATCCGTTCGTGCGCCAGGTGATGGAAATCTTCCCGGGCGCCGAACTCACCGAGGTCCGCAATATCGCCCCGCCCGACGTCGCGGCGACGCCCGCTGACGAGGACGCCGAAGACGAGGATGAGGACGACGCATGAAGAACCTCGGCGACCTGATGAAGCAGGCCCAGGCGATGCAGGACAAGTTGCAGGAAGCACAGGCCCGCCTGGCGCTGACCGAGGTCGAGGGAACCTCCGGCGGCGGCATGGTCAGCGTCACCCTGAAGGGCGCCGGCGAGCTGTCCCGCCTCGTCATCGACCCCAGTCTGATAACGCCGGGCGAAGGCGAGATCGTCACTGACCTGATCATCGCCGCTCACGCCGACGCCCGCCGCAAGCTCGACGCCAAGCAGGCCGAGCTGATGCGCGACGTCGCTGGCCCCTTCGCCGGCCTGCCCGGCATGCCGACGTTCTGACTTGGCCGCCTCCGCCGGACCCGAGATCGAGCGGCTGATCGCGCTCTTGTCGAAGCTGCCGGGCCTCGGCCCCCGCTCGGCCCGGCGCGCCGGCCTCGCCCTGCTCAAGCGCCGCGACCAGCTGCTGGCGCCGCTGGCCGAGGCGATGGCGCAGGCGGCCGAACGGGTGAAGACCTGCCAGGTCTGCGGCTCGCTCGACACCCGGGACCCGTGCTCGATCTGCGCCGATGCCGGCCGCGACGCGTCGCTGATCTGCGTGGTCGAGGAGGTCGGCTCGCTCTGGGCGATGGAGCGCGCCGGCGCCTACCGCGGCCGCTACCACGTGATGGGCGGCCTGCTCTCGGCGCTCGACGGCGTCGGGCCCGAGGCGCTGCGCATCGGCGGCTTGGTCAGCCGCTCGCACGAGCCGACTGTGAAGGAAGTGATCCTCGCCCTGCCCGCCACGGTCGACGGCCAGACCACCGCCCACTACCTCGCCGACCGCCTCGCCGGCTGCGAAGTCTCCGTCACCTCGCTCGCCCGCGGCGTCCCGGTCGGCGGCGACCTCGACTGGCTGGATGACGGCACTATCGCCCAGGCGATGCGGGCGCGCAGACCCGCTTAGCTGCCCCCCCAATAGTCCCGCCCACCCCGGCGAATGCCGGGGCCCAAGCAAGACCGCGTTCAGAGCGCCGGTTGCGAGGATGGATTTCACCACCAAGAGCACCAAGCACACCAAGGGCGCTTCGCGCCGGCCAATCCCCTCCAATCGCGGGGGTTAGCCAGCGCGCTCCGCGCGCCTTGGTGTGCTTGGTGCTCTTGGTGGTTCCCCTTCAACCGCGCGCGCCGGGCTGAGTTCGCCGTCGGCGGGCGTCGACGAAAGCGCCAACTCGGTCGTGCGCGCCAGCCTCGCCAGCCAGCCGCTGCCAAAGCGGTCGAACGTCGGCAAGCTTCGGTAGTGCGCCTCCCGCTCCGCCGCGATCCGCTTGACCAGCGCCGCGGCGTTCGCGGCGGCGAGCGCGGTTCGCAACACCGGCCCAAAACACCCGTCCGCCGAAACCCCGAGCGCGGTCCGCAGACTTTGGATCGCCCGGCCGACGCCCTGATTCACAGCCTCATCGAACACCATCAGCTCGACGCCGGGCGGACAGTCGCCAGCGTACGACGGTTCGTAGTAACGCGCCCGGTAGATCGGTGCGACCGTCGCCGGCGCCAGCGCCCTGATCTCGGCCAGCGTCGCCGGGCGGCCGAGCCAGCTGGACAGCGTCCGCTGCGTCACGCCGAGATTGGTCGCGCCGCCGGGGTCGTGCGGGTCATTGATGAAGCCGCCTTCGGCGGCGAGGATCACGGGCAGGCAGGTCTCGAAGCTCATCGGCATCTCCGCTACTGAAGGTAGCGAAGATGAATTGCGATGAGTGAATCCCCGTCAAGCGCTGGTTTTGGCCGCCCGCGCCCAGTCCGCCGTATCCCGCTCCGCCCCGATCAGCGCCAGGCCGGTGGCGATCGAGACCAGCTCGCCGCCGCTTTCCAGCTTGGCCTCGCCGAAGCGGTCGGCGAACAGCCGGCGCACGGCCGGCACGAACGACGAGCCGCCGGTGAGGAACACCTTGTCGATGTCACTCGGCCCGAGACCCGCCCGCGCTAGCGCCTCATCGGCCGAGGCGGCGATGGCGCGCAGTTCCGGGGCGATCCAGCCGTCGAACTCGGCGCGGCGCACCGGTTTTTCGATCCGCACGCCGCCGGCCTCGAAGCGGAACACCGCGTCTTCGTCCGCCGACAGCGCCTCCTTCAGCCGCGAGACGGACTGGTAGAGCCGGTAGCCGTGGTTATCGTCGAGGATCTCGACCAGCCGGGCGATCTTCTCCGGCTCGACCGCCGTGCGCACCAGGCCACGGATATCGCGCATGTCGCGGCTGGCGCGCAGCAGCGCCAGCTGCTCCCAGCGGGCGAAGGCGGCGTAGTAGCGCGCCGGGATCGGCAGCAGGTGGTCGAACGCGCGGTAGCTGGTGCCCTTACCGAGCTCGGGCGAGACCAGGTTGTCGATGATGCGGTAGTCGAACGCGTCGCCGGCGACCGGCGCGCCGGAGTTGGCGAGCGCCTGCGAATGCACCTCGCCGCCCTCTTTCTCGTTTTTGGCCCGG
>Ga0302314_10011363_pt1 | contig 15537 bp, 12 predicted proteins | sample III_Palsa_N2_3_FD_200533 | JGI IMG/M metagenome (GOLD analysis project Ga0302314, IMG submission 200533) | Peat permafrost microbial communities from Stordalen Mire near Abisko, Sweden - III_Palsa_N2_3 | ecosystem: Environmental > Terrestrial > Soil > Palsa > Peat permafrost | place: Sweden...
GAATTTCAGCTGGGGAGAAAGAGCCCGACGCAGCACCGATGTACGGGGCCAGCGCGTAAGTTATCGGCATGAACGGCGCAGTCCGTGATAGCCCATGTAGGTCCGGGGTGGCAAGGAGCGGCTCGGTGGCATCTCCAAGCAGGGAGATCGCTATCTCCAACGGTTGCTCGTCATCGGTGAAACGGCCGTTGTTCGACAAGCCCGGCAGCATCCGCAAAAGCATCCCTGGATTATGAGGCTGCTGGCCAAGAAACCGCCAAGCTCGTCGCGGTTGCGGTGGCCAACAAGATGGCACGCATCGCTTGGGCGATCATGGCCAAAGGAGGATACTATCGAGCGCCGGAACTTGCTGCAGCGACCTGAAGAGGCTTAGCAACGGGAGCGTGAGGCGACGGCGGAGCAAGACAATCGAATTGCGAGGGTGATGACGGCGTGATGCGAAACGGTCGAGCCGTCGATTGGGAAAACCCGCTTCTGGGTCATGGGCGACCAAAGCCCGGGCGAATGATTGGGACCCGATCCGCGAACTTCATCAGGGCCAGGTCATGGTGCCGCGCAAACAGGCCGGACACATGACTTGTACCCGACCGCAAGCCGTACGTCAGATTCCTCTTGCAACGCGGGCGTCGTCCACACATGATCCCAATTCTGACATTGGCGACTTCGGTTCATCCGGGTCGATTGAAGCGAACGGACGGACAAATCGTCACCTTCGGCCGCAAGATTATAGCCCCGCCAAAATACCGCCCCGATGACTCGCCCCCGGCGCATGAATTGTGTATGCAGGTTTAACGGAACGCCGGGGATGATCGGGGTTTTGTCGCGGTGTAATGCGATGATCGACGAAAAAAAGCTCGAAGAGCGCTTAGTCGCGCTCGAAGCCGCCAAATCCTGGAGTCCGCGCGTTGTCTCGCGGCTGGAGATGCTGCTGCGCTCGGGCACGGACGAGGCGCTCTACCGCATCAATCCGATCCAGTTCGCCACGGAGAAATCGATCGCCGAAGCTGAGGGAATCGATCTTTTCCTCCATAGCTGCGTGGCTGGGCTATTCGAAATGGACTGGATGCTGGTTTGTCCGATGTGCTCCGACGTTGTCGAGAGTTTCCGAAGCCTGCGCAAACTGCACACGCATTTCCACTGCCACCTCTGTCAAAGCGATTACGACGCCGCGCTCGACGATTACATCACGGTGACGTTTACGGTTTCGCCCGCCGTGCGCAGCATCCGCTTCCATAAACCGGATGCGCTTTCGGCCTGGGACTATCTCTTCCATTATAAACTGACGCCGGGCGGCGTAATGCCCGACGGTGTGCCATGGAACGAGGCGGCCAAAGGGCTTGTGAGGGCGCTCACCCGCATAGAGCCGGGTTCTGCGGCCAATCTTGAGGTTGATGCCGCCGAAGGCGGGCTTATGGGCCAGGATTTCGAAAGCGATGCTCAATTTTTTTTCCCGGTCACGGGGGAGCCGGGTGTAACGCCACCCCATGTGCCGGTCATGCTCGACTACGGCAAATGCGCGACCACCACAGCAAACATCGCACCCGGCAAGGTCGTGTTCGAAGTTCGCAACGCTGGCAAACTGCCGGCGATATTCGGCATCCTACAGCTTCCGATAGCGACGTTTCAGCGCCCGAAGCTTCACTTCGCACCATCCTTATCCGGCAAACGACTGCTGATGACACAAACCTTTCGCGACTTTTTCCGCTCAGAGGTGATCAGCGCGACGGAGGGCATTGCGGTTCTCGACATTACCCTCGTATTCACTGATCTCAAGGGCTCGACGGCGCTCTACGAGCGGATCGGCGACCTTAACGCCTACATTCAGGTGCAGCGGCACTTCCAGCATCTTCTCGACGCCACTGTTCGGCACAATGGCGCCGTCACCAAGACGATCGGTGACGCCGTGATGGCGGCGTTTTCGACTTCGGCCGATGCGATGCAGTCGGCGCTTGAGATGCGCGAGGCCGTGGATCAGCTAAATCGGGACCGCCCGCAGCGTGATTTCATCCTGAAAATCGGCGTGCATCGGGGAGCCGCGATCGCGGTCACGCTCAACGAGCGGCTCGATTATTTTGGCCAGACGGTGAACATCGCAGCGCGGGTGCAAAACCTTGCCGATGGCGACGAGATTTGTATCACCGAAGAAGTTTACGGCGCGCCGGCTGTGGCGGAAATCATTGCGCCATACCCGGTGGCAAAGAGCGAGGCGGAACTCAAGGGCGTCAGCAAGGCCATGTCGGTCTATCATCTAGCCCGAATGGCATCCTAGTCGGCGCTAACTCACGGCGCCAGCGTCCTGACCACCCGGAAGCCGATGTCGTAATTATGCGCATCGGGGTCGGCCTTGGCGCGAACCGGTACTGGCGGTCTCGAGCTTGGCAGATTCGGGCGCCACTGCGGCCACGCGAATCTCCTTCTCGTTCGCGGCCTGCGCCGCGGCTTTGGCGGCCTCAAGCGCCTTCTGCTTTTCAAACGCCTCGCGCTCCCGGGCCGCTTTCGCGTCCTGGGCGGCCTTGGCTTGGTCCGCGGCGACCCGCGCCTGCTCGGCTGCCGCGGCCTTGGCTTCTTCCATCGACTTTTTCGCAGCCGCCAGGCGCGCCTCTTCGGCGGCGGCGGCCTGGGCCGCCCTGAGCTTGTTGCGCTGCGCGGTCGCAAGATCGGTATAGAAGCCCGAGGGGTATTTGCTGATGAAGGAATCCCACGCCGACACCACGTTGATCTGCAAAGCCAGTTCGTAATCTTGCCGCGCGGCCGCGTAGGGATCGACCGGCGGCGTCATCTGGGGCAGCGGCACGGCCGGCACCGGCGCAACATCGTCTCCGCCAAGCGAGCCATAAACAAAAGGTTCTTGCCGGTTGTGCGTAACCTTCAGCACGTCGTCGCGGACAAATCCGAATGCCTTGCGCAGATCGAGGCCCGGCCGCGGCATATATTTCACCAGCGCCGCGGTAAACGGGCTGTTCTTTTCATCGCCATCGGCCGCGGTAGAGGCCGCCTTGGCGGCATAGGCGATCAGGGTATTCGGACTGGACGGCTCGATCTTGGACAGCCCTCGCGCGACCGAGCGCTGCGCCATGGTGTACTTCATCGACTTGAACGGATTATCGCGGCACGCATCCAGGATGATCAGACGCAGCTTCTTTGCCGGCTCGACCACCGTCAGGATACGATCGAGCGGGATCGCTTCGTCATAGTCGTCGATGTCGCGTTCCAGCACGGCATCGACCGGAATGAGATAGTTGATGCCTTCGATCTCGACGCCGTGCCCGGCGTAATAAACGATCGCCACATCGGCGTCCCGAACCTCGTCGGAGAAATCGCGCAAAGCGCGGCGCATCTCATTGGCTTTGAGATCGCGCTTGAGTGTGACGACACTGAACCCCGCGCCCTTGAGCATCGCAGCCATCGCGCCGGCGTCGTTCGCCGGATTGGCGAGCAAGGCGACGTTCTGATAGGCCGAATTGCCGAACACCAGCGCGACCCGCCTCTCGGCGAAGGCGGGCTGGCTCAAAAGCCACATCGAGCAAATCGCCACGACAAAGGCTGAAGCGACGCGCATCGGCTAGCTCCAACCTGAACGGCCCTGGAACGTGCAAATCCTTGCATGCATGCACCGGAATCGATACCCGGTCTGTGATCCGCGTCACTGTGCAGAGGCCAAAAACAGCAGCGTAACGCCAGCACCTCGGCCGTCGGATACTGTCCTTGCCGCTTTGCCATCGGGCCTACCCGTGCGCTTCGGCCTCGGCGCAGCTTGTGCGGGAAGCAGCGTGAAAATATAATCGGCTCCAATCGGCGCGCGGGCTGTATTCCTGCTGATATCGAGGACCGCCATCATGCATGTCAAAAATACCGCGGTCGGGCTGCTGCTCACGGCGTTTTATCTTTCTGCCGGATGCATTGCCTGCGCAGGCGAGCCTGGCATTCCAACTGCTCCGGAAACGATATGGCCGACGCAATCCTGGCCGGTTTCGACGCCGGAGGAGCAAGGCATGGATTCGGCCGGCCTTGCCCGGCTCGTGGAAACCGTCGGCGGTTCCAGACAAGACAGCCTGACGATTATCCGGCACGGAAAGATCGTCGCTGATGCCTACTACGCCCCCCACACGGCCGGCATCACCCACGACTGAGGTCCGTCACCAAAAGCGTCGTCAGCACGTTGACAGCCATCGAGTTGAAACAGGGCCTGCTCGACAGCGTCGATCATCCAGTGCTGGATTGGGTGTGGGATGGAAAGCAGATTATTCCTTCGGCATGGGTAGACCGGGCGAGAGCGGGAAATGTTTCGGCAACTTTCGGTTACCATTATGCCAATTTGTGGTGGTCGCTTCCCGAAAAGGGCGCCTGCATGGCGCGCGGACGTCACTCCCAGTTGATTCTGGTGCTTCCCAAGCTGGATATCGTTGCCGTCATGACCGGCATTCTGCGGGATGACGAATTCTATCCGGTTCCCCGGCTGATCGACGACATTTCCAGAGCGGTCAAGGCCGACCACCGCTGCCTCCGGACCCCATCTCGCAAGCCTTGCTTGCCGCAGCGATACGTCAGGCCGCGACCGAAAAGCCATCGGCGGTCAGCCCTGCACCCGATCTGGCGAAGGAAATTTCGGGCAAGTCGTTCCAGCTCGCGGATAACGAGCTTCACGTAAAGAGTTTTACGTTGAACTTCTTTGATCAGGCTTCTTCATGGGAAATCACCACGGACACGGGCAAGGATAATTCCATTCAGCGATTTTCAGGGTTGATGGGACTAGACGGGGTTTTCCGTAAGAGCCCTCCGGCGTTCTACGGGATCAACGCCGCCAAAGGGCGTTGGATAAACGCAACGCCCGCACGTTTGAGATCGAACGCCGGATTTTGGGACACAGCGAAACCCAGACCTGGGCGCTTTCGTTCGAGGCGAACAAGGTCGACGTCAGATTCGAAAACACCGACGGCACCAAGATGGATCTGCACGGCGAGCAGAGCAGCAACTGAGGCCGCGTTAGCGCACCCGGTATCGTAACGCATGTTGCGATGCCCTCCGCCGGTCGCAGAACCAGGCGACCACTTAGTCGCGCTTGAACCGGTAGTCAAAACCGTTGCCGTCGGCGGTGATCAGGCCGAGCGTGGGCGTCGGAAAATGGATCGGCAGGATCAGCGTATCGGTGCCGGCGACGGAGGCAAAAAACTTCCGCCGCGACACCGCCGACTGCTTCATGTCCCAATCGGGTTTCGACGACCATTCCGGTTCGCGGCACTGGATCGCATGGTGCATCAGATCGCCGGCGACCACCGCGTGTTGCCCCTTTGAGAAGATGTTGACGCAGCAATGACAGGGCGAATGCCCCGGCGTCGGCGTCAGCGTGACGGTATCGTCAAGCGCATAATCGTCATCGACCAACAACGCCTGGCCGGCTTCGACGATCGGCAGGCAGTTGTCTCGGAATACCGTGCCTGGCGGATTGGCGCCTTTTGCATTCTCCTCCTCCCAGACCGCGTATTCGCGATTGTGAAAAACGTATTTCGCATTCGGGAACGTCGGCACCCAGCGGCCATCGCGCAATGTCGTATTCCAGCCGGTATGATCGATGTGAAGATGCGTGCAGAACACATAATCGACCATCTCGTAGCTGACGCCGAGCGCGAACAGCTCATTGCGCCAGCGTTCCTTGCCGGGAAAATCGAACGGCGGCGGATGGCCCTTGTCCTCGCCGGTGCAGGTGTCGACCAGGATCGTGTAGCGCGGCGTCCGGACCACGAAGGTCTGATAGGTAATGACGATCATCCCCAGCGCCGCGTCGAACACCTCCGGTTCCATCCGGGGCAGATGATGCTTGAAGACCGCTTCGTCATAGGCCGGAAAGAAGTCCTGCGGCCGCCGCCATGGCCCTTCCCGCTCGATCACGGCATCGATGGTGATGTCGCCTATCCTGATCTGCTTCATTTTTTTGTTTCCTTTTCTTATTTTGTTTTCTTGCGAACGGCCGGAACAGCCTAACGGCCCTCGTCCGGCCGATCAAGCCTGAGCCGGCAACGGAAAAAAACCATCGCAACGCATGCGTCTGCTCTCACGATGTCCTGCAAGGCAAGCGAAATACGCAAGAAAACATGTAAAATTTACGGTTTCGCAGCCCGGCTTGAAGTGTGTTAGCCTTTTTTCGGGCGGTACCAAAGGCGGGACAATGCACGTTGCAAAAGCGACCATCGGCCTAACCGCGGCAGCGCTCTCGTTCGGGGCTTTTGTATTTGGAACGACAGCCGAAGCCCAGCCCGCCCCGGCGGCGCCTCCAGCGGTTGGCGTATTCGAGGCGGTCAAGCGACCGGTGACTGAATCCAGCGAGTTTCTCGGACGGATCGAGGCTCCCAACCGCGTCAGCGTGGTTGCTCGCGTCACCGCGTTCCTGGAAAAGCGCTCCTTCGTCGAGGGCGCGGAGGTCAAGACCGGCGATCTCTTGTATCAGCTCGAGCGCGGTCCGTTCGAGGCTGATCTGGAATCCAAAAAGGCACAGGTCGCGCAATTGCAAGCGACGCTGGTCAACGCCAAGCTGACAACCGACCGGGCCAAAACCCTGCTCGGCGGCCCAGCCGGGCAGCAATCCACCTATGACGCCGCGATCGCCAACCAGCAGAGCCTTGAGGCGCAGATCCAGGCCGCGCAGGCCCAGGTGGACCTCTCCCAGATCAATCTCGACTATACCGAGATTCACTCACCCATCGACGGCAAGATCGGCCGCACCGCGGTCACCGAGGGCAACGTCGTCACGCCAAGCTCGGGCGTGCTGACCGCCATCGTGAGCCAGGACCCGATGTATGTCACCTTCCCGGTTTCGGTCCGAGAATCGCTGACGCTGCGCGAACGCTACGCGACGCGGGGCGGCTTCAAGGCGGTCATCATCAAGGTACGGCTGCCCGATGGCCGCATGTATGACCAGAGCGGACAATTGAACTTCGTCAACAATACCATCGCCCAAAATACCGACACCATCACGTTGCGCGGCACGATCCCGAATCCCGCGCTGCATGATCCCGCGACAACCGACGGATCCATCCGTGAACTCACCGATAACGAGTTCGTCACCGTCAGTCTGGAGGGCGTGCAGCCGGTCGAGGTGCTGGCGATCCCGCGCTCGGCGATACTGTCGGATCAGCAGGGCGAATATGTCTTTGTCGTGGGCGCCGACAACAAGGCCGAGCAGCGCCGCGTCAAGCTTGGGCAATCGACCTCCACCATCGCCGCGATCACCAGCGGCATCGCGCTGGGCGACAAGGTAATCGTTGAAGGCCTGCAAAAGGTGCGTCCGAACCAGCCGGTCGCGCCCGGGCCCGCCAGCGCGCTGATCCAGGCCAGCATGAAGCCGACGGCGGAAGACGCTCGCACGCAAAAGGACGGCGACGCCACCGGGACAAAGCCCGCGGGCACCACCCCATGATTTCCTCCGTCTTCGTCGACCGTCCCCGGCTTGCGATCGTCATCGCCTTCGTCATCACGATCGCGGGCGCGCTGGCGCTGTTGCAGATCCCGGTGGCGCAGTTTCCCGACATCGTGCCGCCGCAGGTTACTGTCACCGCCGTGTTTCCCGGCGCCTCCGCCGAAGTGGTCGAGTCCAGCGTCGCCCAGCCGCTGGAGGCGCAGGTCGTCGGCGTCGACAAGATGCTCTATATGAAATCGACCAGCGGCAATGATGGCAGCTACACGCTGACGGTTTCATTTGCCCTTGGTACCAATCCCGACATCAACACCGTCAACGTCAATAACCGCGTCCAGACGGCACTGGCGCAATTGCCGACCGAGGTGCAGGCGCAGGGCCTGACGGTACAGAAGAAATCCTCGGCGGTGCTGCAGTTCATCGTGCTCTACAGCAAGAACGGCGAACAGGATCCGCTGTTCATCACCAACTACGCCATCATCAACGTGCTCGATGCGATTTCGCGCACGCCGGGCGTCGGCCAGGCCAGCCTGTTCGCGAAACTGAACTATTCGATGCGGATCTGGTTCGATACGCAGCGGCTGACCAGCCTCAATCTGGCGCCCTCCGACGTGATCGCCGCGATCCGCGCCCAAAGCGTGCAGGCGCCGGTCGGCCGCATCGGCGCCCGCCCGATCAGCGATGAACAGCAGTTCCAGTTCAACGTGCAGACCCAGGGCCGCCTGACCACGTCGGCCCAGTTCGGCGAAATCGTGCTGCGGGCCAATCCGGACGGCTCGGTGCTGCGCATCAAGGACGTCGCGCGCGTTGAGATCGGCGCGCAAAACATGGATAGCGAATCCCGGATCGACGGTCAGGCGGGCGTTCCGATGGGCATCTACCTCGCTCCCGGCGCCAATGCGGTGACCACGGCAAAGGCAGTTCAGGCGACGCTGGCAAAACTGTCGGAGCGGTTTCCGCCCGGCCTGACCTATCTGGTGCAATACGATTCCACGACCTTTGTCAGCGACACCATCACCGAAGTGCTGAAAACGCTCGGCGAAGCCTTTGTGCTGGTCGTGATCGTGGTGTTCCTGTTCCTCGGCAATATACGCGCCACGATCATTCCGGCGATCGCGGTCCCGGTCAGCCTGATCGGCACGTTCGCGGTCCTGCTGGTGTTCGGCTATTCCGCCAACACGGTGTCGCTGCTGGCGATGGTGCTCGCCATCGGCATCGTGGTCGACGACGCCATCGTGGTGGTCGAGAATGTCGAACGCGTCATGGAGGAGGAACCGGACGCGACGCCCGCCGAGGCCACCAAGAAGGCGATGACGCAGATCACCGCTCCGATCATCGCGATTTCGCTAGTGCTGTTGTCGGTGTTCGTGCCGATCATGTTCATTCCTGGAATCTCCGGAACATTGTTCCGCCAATTCGCGGTGACGATCAGTGCGGCGATGGTGATCTCGGCGCTGAACGCGCTGACCCTGTCGCCGGCGCTGTGCGCGGTATTCCTGCGTCACACCGGTCCGCGGCACGGCATCTTGGGGCGCGTGCTCGGCGGCATCGACTGGGTTCGCGACCGCTACACCAGCGGCGTGCGCCGGCTGATCCGTGTGTCGGCGCTGTCGCTGGTGCTGGTGCTGGTGTTTGCCGCCGGCATCTTCGGTGTCTCGCTGATAACGCCGACCGGCTTTCTGCCCGAGGAAGACCAGGGCGCATTCTTCATCGCGGTGCAATTGCCCGACGGCGCGTCGGTGGCGCGCACCAGCGAGGTGACCAAGCAGGTCGAAGCGATATTGAAGAAAATGCCCGCGGTCGATCACGTGCTCTCGATCATCGGCTTTTCGCTGCTGGACGGCGGCAGCGAGCCCAACTCCTCCTTTATGGTCGCGCGCATGAAGCCGTTCGCGGACCGCAAGGCGGCGGCGGATTCGGTGCAGGCCACGATCCGGCGTACCTTCGGTGAAGGGTCGCAGGTCCGGCAAGCCAGTGTCCTGCCGTTCAACCTGCCGCCGATCATCGGGCTGTCGACCTCTGGCGGCTTTGAGTATCAGCTCGATGCGCTGGAGGGACAGGATCCGGCGGCGCTCGGCAGCGTGATGGGCGGCCTGATCGGCGCGGCCAACCGCGATCCCCGGCTGACGCGCGTGTTCTCGACCTTTACCGCGACCAATCCGTCGCTCTATCTCGACATCGACCGCGCCAAGGCGCAGGCGCTCGGTCTCAACATGGCCGATGTGTTCACGGCCCTGCAGGCCACGCTCGGCGGCGTCTATGTCAACAACTTCAACCTGTTTGGCCGCACCTGGCAGGTTAACGTCGAGGGCGAGGCGGCCGATCGTGGCGACATTCCCGACATCTGGCAAATTTATGTGCGCAACAGTTCAGGCAGCATGGTGCCGATCCGCTCGATCGCGTCTTTGAGGATCGTGACGGGGCCTCAGGTCATCACCCGCTACAACAATTATCGCTCGGTCACCGTGAACGGCGGCCCCGCGGCCGGCATCTCGTCAGGGACCGCGATCGCCGCGATGGCGGAATTATCCAAGTCGACGCTACCCGCCGGCTACTCCTACGAATGGACCGGCACCGCCTATCAGGAACAGGCCGCCGCCGGCCAGACCGGCATCATTCTCGCGCTGGCGATCCTGTTCGCCTATCTGTTCCTGGTGGCCTTGTATGAGAGCTGGACCATCCCGATCCCGGTGTTGCTGTCGGTCACGGTCGGCGTGCTCGGCTCCTATAGCGCGATCAAGCTCGCCGGGCTGAACCTCGATCTCTACGGCCAGATCGGCCTCGTGGTGCTGATCGCGCTGGCCGCCAAGAACGGCATCCTGATCGTCGAATTTGCCAAGGAACAGCGCGAAGCGGGTCTATCGATCGTCGACGCCGCCGCGCTGGGATCGCAGATGCGATTCCGCGCCGTCATGATGACCTCGATCGCCTTCATCCTCGGCCTGCTGCCGCTGGTGGTCGCGAGCGGCGCCGCGGAAATCAGCCGCAGGGCGGTCGGCACCGCCGTGGCCGGCGGCATGCTGGCGGCAAGCTCGATCGGCATTTTCATGGTGCCGATGCTCTACGTGACATTCCAGGGAATGCGCGAGCGGGTGAAGAAACGCTTCGGCGGAGCCGACGAGAAACCTCACGCCGCAAAACCGCCGGCGGAGAGCTGAAGCGGCCGAATTATTCCACCGAGATCTTGGCGCTGGTGATGACGTCGCGCCATTTGTCGTGCTCAACGGCGAAGAATTTCGTCGTCTCCGCGATGCTGCCGCCAACCGGCTCGACCGCGATCTTTGCGAATTGCTCCTTCACCTCCGGCAACGCCAATACCTCGGTGATGTCCTTGTTGAGCGTTTGTACGATCGCAGGTGGCGTTCCCGGCGGCGCCACCACCGCAAACCAGGTCGAGGACTCAAACGACGCAACCCCGGCCTCCTGGAGGGTCGGGACATCCGGCAACAGCGGATCGCGCTTGTTGCCGCCGGTGGCCAGGATCCGAAGCTTGTCACCCTGCAACGCCAGCGACGAACCGAGATTGTCGAAGAACAGGTCGACCTGGCTTGCCATGATATCCTGCAATGCCGGCGTCGTTCCCCGGTAGGGAATATGCACCATCTGCGTGCCGGTCAGCTTCTGGAACAGGATGCCGGTCAAATGCGAGGTCGATCCGTTGCCTTGCGAGGCAAAGCTGACCTTGCCCGGATTGGCCTTCGCATAGGCGATCAGCTCCTGCGCGGTGCCAGCGGGAAAGCCGGGCCTGACATCGAGCACGTTCGGCACCGTGCCAAGCACGGTGATCGGCATCAGGTCGGCCGGCTTGAAGCCGAGCGATTCAGGCTTGTAGAGCGAGTCGTTGATGGCCAGTGGCCCCGGCGGACTCGCCAGCAGCGTATAGCCGTCCGGCGCGGACGTTGCGACATAGGCCGCGCCGATGTTGCCGCCGGCGCCGGTCTTGTTTTCGACCACCACCGGCTGATTCCAGCGCTTGCCGAGATACTGCGCGACGATCCGCGGCAACACATCGGCGGTTCCTCCGGCCGGGAACGGCACGATGATACGAACCGTGTGATTGGGATAATCGGGTGCTGCGTCGGCGGCATCGGCGCGATCCATCGCGCAGTGAGCAAGCACAGCACCGAGCCCGGCAATGAACAGCCTGTGAGAGTGCCTCATCGAATTTCCCGCTTTGTATTTCATTTTGTCATTGTTGCGCTTGCCGCAGCTTGCGGATTTCCCGACTGCACGAACGGGTCGGCGAAGAACTGCCCGTCGGGCAAACCGCCGAGAGCCTGAAAATCCCTCTCCGCATTGCGGATCATCGCCGGATTGCCGCAGGCGTAAACCTGCCAGCCTGACAAGTCCGGAATGTCGCGCAGCACCGCTTGATGAACCAGCCCGGCGGCGCCGTCCCAATCTGCATCAGGCTCCGACAATACGGGCGTAACGGTAAGCCAGGGCACACGGGCCGCCCATCTATCCGTCAAGCCCAGTAGATAAAGGTCCTGCCGACGGCGGCCGCCCCAATACAGTCGCACGCGGCGGGTGTTTCCGCGCGCGATCAGATCCTCAATGATCGATTTGATCGGCGCAAAGCCGGTGCCGGTCGCCAGACAGACGATCGGTTTGTCAGAGCCGGTGCGCAGATAAAACTCACCATAGGGAATTTCGATGTTGAGCTTGTCGCCCTTGGCGAGCCCGGCCAGCACGCCCTCGGAAAACTGCCCACCTGGAATGCGCCGGATGTGCAGATGAACCCCATCGCTTTCCCTCGGTGCATTGGCCATCGAGAAATTGCGGGTATCGCCATCCGGCATCGACACGCGCAGATATTGCCCGGCCTTGAAGCGGGCGCGAATGCCGGCGGGAAAGCGCAGCATCAGCGTGAAGACGTCATCCGCCGGCCTGCTGACGCGGTAAACGCTCGCGGTGATCTGCTTGCGCGCGGTCGGGTCGTGACGATCGATGCGTTTCGGATGAATAACGATATCGGTCTGCGGTCTGGCCTGACACAGCAGCACACCGTTCGTCGGCGCCGACATCTGTTTGGCACCCAAGGCGACCTCGCCGTGGCACAGCCCGGCTTCGCAGGTCGAGCAGATGCCCTTGCGGCAGGAATAGGGCAATGAATAACCCGCGCGCTCCGCCGCATCGAGCACGGTCTCGCCCGCCTCGCAACCGAACGCGATCGCGCTTTCGTCGATGGCGATCTGAAAAATCATGCGACCGCTTGATCCGCAAGATCGGTCGCGCCGGACAACAATTTCAGCGACCGCAACACCGCATCGGGTTCGGCGGCACCCTTGCCCGCGATATCGAAGGCGCTGCCGTGACCGACGCTGGCGAACAGCACGCCGGCGCCGATCGACATCGCGGCCGAGTTGCGGCCCGCGAGCAGTTTGACCGGGATATGCCCCTGGTCGTGATACATCGCAACGAAAACGTCGAAGTCGCGCCGGCCCAGCATCAGATCGGCACCGACCGGACCTTCGACCTGAAGGCCGGCCGCCCGCAGGCTTTTTGCGGCTGGGACGGTGATCCTGTCATCATCGTCCCCGAACAGGCCATTCTCGCCGGCATGCGGGTTGATTCCGAACAGACCGATGCGCGGTTGCTTGATCTGGAGCTGGCGCAGCGCGGCATCGGCCGTCCGCGCCGCCCGCTCCACCAGTTCCGGCGTGATGCGCGCAAGCGCGGTATGAATCCGTTCATGCAGCGTGACGTGAACGATGCGCAGGCCGCCCCCCACCAGCATGAGGAAGACGTGGTCTTCCGGCCTGTTCGTCAAACGCGCGAGCAAGCCCGGATAGCCGGAAAACGGAATCCCGGCGGCGTTGACGTTGGTTTCTGAATGCGGGCACGCCACGATCGCGGATGCGTGGCCATCATTGACCAGCCGGATCGCTGCGGCGACGTAGTCGACGGTCGCGCGACCGCCTTCGGCGACCGGCGTGCCCGGGTTGAAGGCCGCGCGTGGCAGGGAATCGACGCCTTTGACATAGAGCACGCCAGCGCGCGGCGCTGAGCCATCGAACGAATGAACCACGAAATCACCGGCATAATGCTCGGCGCAGGCGCGCACGACATATTGATCGCCGACCAGAATGATGGAAGGCCCGCCGGCACGGGCCATCTGCACCGCCGCCTTGACCGCGATTTCGGGGCCGATGCCATTGGGATCGCCAATGGTGAGTGCGATGGTGGAGACGCTCATAGCGGCAACGCCATCAGCGTATCGATGCGCGAGCTGTCGCAAACTACGATCCGCTCGTTCAGCCGCACCTTGCCTTGCTCGATCTTGTAGAGGTCGAGGTAGCGTCCGGTCGCGAAGATATCGGTGTCGCCGTCCTGAACGATCCGCACCACCAGGAACGAAGTCTCGCTACGCACCTCGCCACCGCTTTCGTGCAGGATCGAGGGCTGGCCGAGGATGTGGCGATAGGACTGGCGCTCGTAGATATTGGCATCGCGCAGCGCCGAGACCCGGTCACGCAGCATGCCCTTCGAGTTCGCGAAGATGATGGCGCCTTCCAGCCCCTCGCGATGGTTGGCCGCGGTGGTGATTTTATAGACGCACGATCCATGAAAATGATCGGGCCAATCTTCCAGCCGGTCGTCATCGATGCACCGGGCATATTCGGCCTGCGCGCGGGCGATCATCTGATACACGCTATCGGTCATGTATGGCCTCACATGCCCATCTGGCTGCGGTAGGCTTTCCAGAAGCCGCGAACGGAGGCCTCGGTGACGCGGCTTTCGCTGCTCTGGGCGCCGCTGCCGCCCATCTCCAGGATCGCCTCTTGCTCGGAAGCACCGGCGATGCCGCGCTGGACGAAACCGCCGACGCAGCCGTCTTCCATCGAGATGTAGCCGGCGGGTCCCACCAGATTATTCTGCTTGAGCCGGGTCAGCCGCTGCTCCGGCGTGTCGTCGGCAAAGCCGAGATAGGTCCAGTTGAGATCGGTCTTGTCGATGGCGCGCGGCACGATCTGGCGTACTGCGATGGCATTCTGGATCTGCTGCAGCACGAAAGTCGGGAACACCGACAATATCTGCAAGGTTACGCCGTCATGATATTCGTCAAAACCCTGCAGCAGCGACGGGTCCGCCAGTTTGTACTGGCTTTCGGAACGAAGCTGCTGCTTGGCGTATTCGACGTCCTTCTGCGCGGAGGTGTCGATCGCCGAATAGCTGACGTGATGGCCGCCGCTCTCGTCGACAATGATCGCGCCCTTTTGCGACAGCCTGTTAAGCTCGAAGGTGGTGAAAAACAGATGCAGGATACTGGCGTGGTAGGAGTCCTTGACGTTCTCCATGTAGAGTTTCCAGTTATTCGGCAGCACCTGCGTGACGCGTCCCAGCACCACCGGCTTGCGACCGCCGAGCACACGCTCGATCCGCGATGAAATCTCGTCACCGAGATATTCCTCGATCGGGGGCACCTCTTCGGAAAACGATCCGAAGATGAGGCCGTGCAGGATGGCGATCCGCAGCTTGCGGGGCCCGTGATCCTCCATGCGAAAGCTGTCGGGCATGCCGCCCTTGCCCTTGACGCCATCCTTGAACGCGATGCCCCTGAGATTGCCCTGCCGGTCGTAGGTCCAGGCGTGGTAGACGCAGCTGAAGTCCTTTTTGCCCTTGCCGTGGCTGTCGAGGCAGATCAGCGCGCCACGATGCGCGCATCGATTCTCGAAGGCATAGATCTCGCCATCATTGTCGCGGGTGACCACGACAGGCGTATCGCCGATCCTGGTGGTGCGGAAGTCGCCAGGTTCGGGCAGTTCCACTTCGAGCGCCAGGTAATGCCACGACGGCCCCTGAAAGATGCGCTCCTGCTCCTGGCGGTAGGTCTCCGCGGTCTGGAACACCCAATACGGCACCCTGGTGAGGGTTTCCACAGGCCGCGCTTCGTGCGTTTCGTGCAACATCTCTGAGGGTCCTGGTCTGATTGTCCTGTCAGGCATCGGCCGATGCCCCATTTTTGGTTTGTTTTTATTTGACAGGCCCAACGACAAATGTTCGGATATCGAACGTTGTCTCTATACCGAACAAATTGGACGTCCTCTAAATCACTGTCAAGGCCGCTCCATGCCTGCAAGGGTTGCATCAAGTGCACGATCGAACGAAGGCATGGGAGGTCTTGC
>Ga0302314_10011364_pt1 | contig 15537 bp, 15 predicted proteins | sample III_Palsa_N2_3_FD_200533 | JGI IMG/M metagenome (GOLD analysis project Ga0302314, IMG submission 200533) | Peat permafrost microbial communities from Stordalen Mire near Abisko, Sweden - III_Palsa_N2_3 | ecosystem: Environmental > Terrestrial > Soil > Palsa > Peat permafrost | place: Sweden...
GTCGCAGTCGCCGAGCAGCGGCGTGATGTCCTTGAACACCACGCCGGGCTGCGGGTAATCGGGGATGTCACGGACATAGGTCTTGATGAGGGTGACGATGTCCGTGTCTGGTGCCTGGACCACCGGTGCGTTAGCCCTTCTTCTTCCTGGTGCCCGTGCCCGGGCGACGCTGGGTGCTGCCACCGTTACTGCGGCGCGGCTGCTGGCGGATGACCTGGCGTGGGGCCGACTCGGCGGCGCGGGCAGCGGCGGCGGTGACCGTGACGCTGTCGGTGTCCATCACCGCTGGCTCGTCGGTCGGGGCCGCTGCCGCTGTCGCGGGGGCGGTCGCGGCGGTCGCGGTCGCGCCACCGACGCGCTGCGCGCTGCGGCTGCCGGCCACGCGGCGGTTGACCCTGGCGGCGAGATCCTTGAACTTCGGGTCCCGCTCCTTCAGGTCGGCCAGCACCGGGGTGGCGATGCAGATCGAGGAGTACGTCCCGGACAGCATGCCGACGAACAGGACGAGCGACAGGTCCTTGAGCGTGCCCGCGCCGAGCAGTCCTGCGCCGACGAACAGGATGCTCGCCACCGGGAGCAGCGCCGTGAGCGAGGTGTTAATGGACCTGACCAGGGTCTGGTTGAGCGCCAGGTTAGCCGCGTCGCTATAGGTGGAGCGCTGGCTGGTGAGCAGGCCGGCGGTATTCTCCCGGACCTTGTCGAAGACCACCACCGTGTCGTAGAGCGAGTAGCCGAGGATCGTCAGCAGGCCGATCACCGACGTCGGGCTCACCTGGAACCCGGTCAGCGCGTATACGCCGACGGTGATCACGATGTCGTGGATCAGCGCGACGAACGCGGCGACCGCCATCCGCCACTCGAACGCGATCGACAGGTAGATCACGATCACGATGAGGAAGATGATCAGCGCCTCGATCGCCTTGTCCGTGATCTGGCCGCCCCAGCTGGGGCCGACGTACTGGAGGCTCATCTTGCCGGCGGTGATGTGGAAGGTGTTCTGGAGCGCGGTGGCGACCTTGCCGGGAATCCCCGACCCGAGCGCCCCGGTCGTCACCTGCCACTGCGAGCTGAGCGTGGAGGCCAGGTGCTGCACCGTCGAGTCGCCGCCGCCCGCGGTGGTCACCACCCGGGAAATGTCACCCGCGGTCTCCGCCGAGGAGTACGGGAACTGGAAGACCGAGCCGCCCTTGAACTCCACCGAGAAGTTCAGCTTGCGCACCAGCAGGGCGACCACGCTGACGACCAGGATGAGGCCGGAAATCGTGTACCACATCCGCTGGCGACGAACGAAGTTGATCGAGACGTCGCCCCGGTACAGCCGCCCGGCGATCCCGCCGAAGCCTGCCATCATGCCTCCTTCGAGGGGTTCGAGGAGTCGGTATCGGTCGAGGGGCCGAAGGAGCCGGTACCCGACGAGGGCCGCACCGGTCTCGTCCGCGTGGTGCGGACCGTGCGCCTCGTGCTCGAGCGCCATGGCGCCTTGGCGCCGAGCCGCATCGGATCAAGGCCGGACCACTTGTGCCCGCTGCTGAAGAATTTCGTGCCGGCGAGGAGGGTGACCATCGGCTTGGTGAACAGGAAGACCACCACCACGTCGATGATCGTGGTCAGGCCGAGGGTGTAGGCGAAGCCCTGCACGTCGCTGACGGCGAAGTGGTAGAGCAGCACCGCCGCGAGGAACGACACGGTGTCGGAGACGAGAATCGTGCGGCGGGCGCGCTTCCAGCCGGCCTCCACCGCCGGCCGGAGTGTCTTGCCGTCCCGCACCTCGTCGCGGAGTCGCTCGAAGTAGACGATGAACGAGTCCGCGGTGATGCCGATCGCCACCACCAGGCCGGCGATCGCCGACAGCGACATGGTGAAGTTCTGGTACCGGGACAGGATCACCACCGACAGCCAGGCGAGCATCCCCGCCAGCAGCAGGCTGGACACCGACACCAGGCCAAGGCCCCGGTAGTAATAGAACAGGTAGAGCACGACCAGCAGCAGGCCGATGGCCCCGGCCAGCAGCCCCGCGTCGAGCGAGGCGTGACCGAGCTGGGGAGAGATGGTCGTGATGGTGGTCGGCACGAAGGAGATGGGCAGCGAGCCGTACTTGAGGATGTTCGTGAGCTGGGTCGCCTGGGCCTCGGTGAAGCCGCCGGTCGACTCGGGCCCGCTGATCGTGAAGTCCCCGGAGGTGAGCGCCCCCTCGGTCAGCGGCGCCTCCTGCACGTTTCCGTCGAGCACGATCGCGGTCTCGTCCAGCGCCTCGTCGTCGACGAACCCGCCTGCCTGCTCCGCCGCGTACGCCTGCGGGTAGTACTTGGAGTACTGGTTGGTGGTCAGCGTGCCGAACGTGCCGGTGGCCGCGTTGTCAAGCGTGATGTTGACGACCCACTGCTCGTTGGTCGAGTCGAGGCCAGCGCTGACCGCGGTGAGCTGGGTGCCCGCCACCACGGCGGGGCCGAGCACGTACTTGTAGCCGTTCGCGTCGCAGGAGACGATCTGGTTGGTCAGGTCGTCCCACTGGGACTGGGCGGCGGTGTAACCGACGGTGTTCTTCCATGACTCGTTCACCGTGTCCGGGTTCGTGCTCTTCACGCACGTCATCTTGTCGAACAGCTTCATGATGGGCGCTTGCACCGCGGCCGCGTCGCCGTATCCGGCCACCGTGGCCGCCGCGCTCGCGGTCGGGCTCGGGGTGGCCGACGGCGTGGCCGAGGCGGACGCCTTCGGGCTGGCCGACGCCTTGGCGGAGGCGGAGGTCGTCGGCGTGGGGCTCGCGGTCGGGCTGGCGAGCCGCTCGGCGAAGGCGGCGGTGGACGCCTTCGGGCTGGCGCTTGTCGTCGCGCTGGCCTTGGGTGACGCGGTGGCCTTGGGTGACGCGCTGGACGAGGTCGACGGACTTGCACTGCTGCTGGCCGACGGCGAGGAGCTCTTCGTCGCCGTCGACGAGATCGCCGCTCCCGACAGCGACTGGTACAGCACCGGCCGGAAGGAGAGCTTGGCCACCGTGGTCACCAGGTTGATGACGGACGTGGCGGCCTGGCCAGGCACCGTCACGGTGACCTGATCGCTGCCCTGCTGCTGGACCTGCGCGCCTGAGTTACCGGTGCCGTTCACCCGCTGCAGCAGGACCGCGATGGAACCCGCCATCGCGCCCGCCGACGGCGTCCCCTTCGCCGCCTTGAGCACGATCTCGGTGCCGCTCGACAGGTCAAGGCCGAGGCCGACCTTGAACTGCTTCTGCCAGTTGCCTGGGCTGAACGTCTGGCTGCCGGTGATCGAGATCAGCATGACCAAGATCAGCGCGGCCAGCGCTGCCAGCGCGCGAACCGGTCGCGAGCCGCTTCTGCTTCGGGGTGCCACTTGTCGCCTGCCTGGTTGAAGTCGCCTGGGCTGGAGGTGGTGCTAGTCCTTCTTGCTGCCGGTGGCCTTCTCGTACGCCGACTCCTCGTCGTCGGAAGGCTCGGCCGTCTCGTCAACCACGGTCTCGTCGTCGGCGGTCTCGTCGTCGGCGATTTCGTCGTCGGCGGTCTCGTCGTCGGCGGTCTCGTCATCGGCGGTCTCATAGGTGTCCGCCACCGGCTCTTCGCCGGAGGAAACCACTTCCATGATGGCGCGCTTCATATAGCGCACCTCTACGCCCGGCGCGACCTCGAGGATCACATCGTCGCCGTCGACCTCCACGACCGTGGCGTACATGCCCGCGGTCGTCCGCACGGTCGCGCCCGGCTCCACCGAGCTCTGCTTCTGCGCCGCCTGCTGCTTGCGACGCTGCTGCGGCCTGATCATCAGGAAATAGAACGCCGCGACGACGATCAGGATGAGGATCAGCGTGGACGGGTTGAAGCCGCTCTTAGTCGCAGCAGCGGCTGCAAGTGCATAGTTCCCCATCAGCGGGGCATCCTTCCGGTTGACTTTCCGCTCGCCGGCCGGCCTCGTCAGAATAATGACGGTCCAGGTCCAACCTGCGCAGTGTAGCGGCGCTATGAATAACGCATAACCACCCTACGGGGTTTCCATCGCTGATCGTTACTTAGTCGAAGAGCGTCGGCAGGTCGGCCGGCGCCGGCGGGGTGAGGCCGAGATGCGCCCAGCCAGCGGGGGTCGCGACCCGACCGCGCGGTGTCCTGATCAGGAATCCGTGCCTGACCAGGAACGGCTCGGCGACAACCTCGACGGTCTCCGCCTCCTCCCCCAGCGAGACGGCGAGGGTGGACAGGCCCACCGGGCCACCGCCGAACCGACGGATCAGGGCGTCGAGCACGGCCCGGTCGAGCCGGTCGAGGCCGAGCTCGTCCACCTCGTACAGCTCGAGCGCGGTCCTGGTGACCTCCTTGGTGACCACGCCGTCCGCGCGGACCTCCGCATAGTCGCGGACCCGGCGCAGCAGCCGGTTGGCGATCCGCGGCGTGCCGCGGGACCGTGTGGCGAGCTCTTCGATGGCGGCGTCCGCTATCGGAACCCCGAGCAGGCCGGCCGAGCGCGCAACGATCACGGCGAGGTCCTCAGGACGGTAGAAGTCCAGGTGCCCGGTGAACCCGAACCTGTCACGCAGCGGCGCGGGCAGCAGTCCCGCCCTGGTGGTCGCGCCGACCAGGGTGAACGGGGCGATGTCGAGCGGGATCGCGGTCGCGCCCGGACCCTTGCCGACCACGATGTCGACCCGGAAGTCCTCCATCGCGAGATACAGCATCTCCTCGGCGGGGCGGGCGAGCCGGTGGATCTCGTCGATGAAGACGACCTCGCCCTCCTGCAGCGTGGAGAGCACGGCCGCCAGATCGCCCGACCGCTCGATCGCCGGGCCCGAGGTGATGCGCAGCGGCGCGCCGAGCTCGGCCGCGATGATCATCGCGATCGTGGTCTTGCCAAGGCCGGGAGGCCCGGAGAGCAGCACGTGGTCCGGCGGCCTGCCGCGCCGCATGGCGCTGTGCAACAGCAGGGTGAGCTGCTCCCTGACGCGAGGCTGGCCGACGAAGTCGTCGAGGCTCTTGGGCCGCAGCGCCCCCTCGATGACCCGCTCGTCGCTGTCGGCGAGCGGTGAGACAACGCTGTCCGCCGCGCGCCGCGACAGCTCGGCTTCCTCGGCCCTGCTGAGGGCGTCATCCGGTTCTGTCACTACTTGGAGAGCTTCCTGAGTGCGGCGCGGAGCGCGGTGGATACATCGGGCGTCTGGTCGGACTCGGCCTCGACCGCGGCGATCGCCGCCTCGGCGTCACGGGCCGACCAGCCGAGGTTCATCAGGCCGGTCTGCACCTGGTCCCGCCAGGACGGAGCGGCCGTCCGCGCCGGTGCCCTCCCGTTGCTCACGAGGTCGCCAGGGGCACCGATGCGGTCCTTCAGCTCGAGCACGATCCGCTGCGCGCCCTTGGTCCCGACGCCGGGCACCATCGTCAGCGTCTTGATGTCCTCGGCGGCGACGGCGCGGCGCAGCGCGTCGGGAGAGTGCACCGCGAGCATCGCGAGCGCAAGACGGGGGCCGACGCCGCTGGCCGTCTGGAGCAGCTCGAAAACGTTCCGCTCGTCCTCGGTGCCGAAGCCAAAAAGCGTGAGCGAATCTTCCCGCACGACGAGTGACGTCGCCACCCGCGCGGGCTCGCCGTTCCTAAGGGAGGCGAGGGTGTCCGGGGTGCACTGGACGCGCAGCCCGACGCCGCCGACCTCGATGACGGCGCCGTCCGGGCCGACCCCGGCCACGGTGCCGTTCAGATGCGCGATCATGCTGTACCTCCAACCACGGGGCCTCCGCTCACGGTTGCCACTCCCGCTCGTCTCGCGTTGATCGCCGGGGCACGCCACAGGTGACAGATCGCCAGCGCGAGCGCGTCGGCGGCGTCGGCGGGGCGCGGCCGGTCCGTCATCCGAAGCAGCCGCATCACCATGGCCGCCACCTGGTCCTTGTCGGCCCGGCCACTCCCCGTCACCGCGGCCTTGACCTCGGTCGGCGTGTGCAGCGCGACGGGCAGGCCGCGCCGCGCGGCGCAGACGATCGCCACCGCCCCCGCCTGTGCCGTGCCCATCACCGTACGCACGTTGTGCTGGCTGAACACCCGTTCCACCGCCACCGCGTCTGGCCGGTACTCGGTCAGCCAGCGCTCGATCTCTTCCTCGATGGCGAGCAGCCGGGCCGCGATGTCGTCGCTCGCATCGGTGCGCACCACGCCCACGGCGACCAGGGTCGGCGGCCGACCTGGCACGCCCTCCACCACACCGAGCCCGCATCTGGTCAGCCCAGGGTCGACGCCGAACACCCGGACGACCGGCCGCGTCGCGTACACCGTCACGGCGCCCACCGGGTCATCCTGTGCTCCCGTCCGTCAGCGAACATCTGTTCGCCAAGCACCCTACCGCTTCAGAGCGCCAGAGTTTCATAGCGACCCCGTGTCGCGTCGCCACGGACCCGACCAGGACGAGGTCAGTCCTTGCGGGCTACGCCGGCCCAGAGGACTCCGGGGGTCTCGGCGTCCGCTGCCGAGTCCGGGCGCCACTCGTGGGTGCGGACCACGCCGGGGTCGAGCAGGGTGAGGGCGTCGAAGAAGACGGTGACCTGAGCGCGGGTCCGCATGGTGACCTGCTGCGTCATCGACGCGTTCAGCCTGCGGCCCACCTCGGCCATCGTCTCCCGCTCGATATCGCTCGCCAGGTGCGAGATCACCAGGAAGCTGCCGGCCGGGACCGCCGACATCAGCCGGTCCACGATCGCCTGCGGGCCTTCGGCGTCGCGCAGCATGTGCAGCACCGCGACGAGCATGACCCCGACAGGCTGGCTGAAATCAAGCAGTCGCGCGGCGCCGGCCAGGATCTCGTCGCTGTCCTTGATGTCGGCGTCGAGGTAGCCGGTCGCGCCCTCCGGGCGGCTGGTCAGCAGGGCCCGGGCGTGCGCGAGCACGATCGGGTCGTTGTCGACGTACACCACCCGCGCCTGCGGGATGGCGGCCTGCGCCACCTCGTGAGTGTTGTTCGCTGACGGCAGTCCCGTGCCCACGTCGAGAAACTGGCGGATGCCTTCCGTCGCCGCCAGATAGCGGACCGTGCGCGCCAGGAACTTCCGGTTCGCCTGGACCGAGAGGACCGTCTCCGGATGGATCGCCAGGACCTTCTCGCCCACCTCCCGGTCGACCGTGAAATTGTCCTTGCCACCAAGCCAGTAATCGTAGACGCGGGCGATGTGCGCCACGCTGGTGTCGATCCTCGGCAACGCGCGCACATCGCTGGAAACAGCGCTGCGGAAGAACGTGTCAGGCACGGGGGCGCACCTCTCATCGGGCAACGCCGCGATCATATAAGCGCAGCACCACGGGGGCAAAATAGACAAAAGAGGTATAAATAAAGATGTTAGATATTTCATGATATTTCACTATCGTCCGAGAGTGCCGCACCGTGTGGCCAACAGTCGATTTCCGTTCCAATAAGGGTTTTCCCGGTAGCTGGGACCGGCGACGGCTAAAAGTCGTCGACCATGTACGGGGTCGCGGCGAATGCGGCGTCAAGGGCGGCGTCCGCGTTGGGAGTACCGTCGGTCGCCAGGCCCGCCAGGCGCAGCGTGGCGACCGGGGTACCCGCGTAGAGGGCGGCTAGACCTCGGCCGCCGAGCGTGAGCGGGCGGTGGGAACTTACCGGACCGTTCGGTGCCAGGATGCCCTTGCCATCAGCTACGGCCAGTTGCCAGCGACCGCTGTTGGCCGGTCGCGACCGGTCTTTCAGCTCTAGCGCCACGCGGGCGGAGACGGCAGGCGGGAAGCCGCGGGCCGCGATCGCGGCCGGCGCGTCCACCACGCGCAGCATCCACATCGAGCGCTTGGTGAGCGTGGCATCGCGCTCCTGAGTGAGCCACCAGAAGGGGTCGCTCGGCGCGATGAGGGCGCGCACGGTACGGGCGACCGAGCCGTGCGAGGCGATGACCGACCAGAGGGACCGCAGCGACTCGCCGGTGCTTGCATGCACCCGCTCGACGAACAGCTCCTCGTGGCCGTTTGCCCATCTGTAGGCGGCGAACCCGTCGTCGCCTGCCAGGTAGGAGTACAGGTCCGCGCGGGCGAGCCACTGCCTGGTCGGGCCCTCGTCCCAGGTGAGCGGGCCGGCGTCGCGGGCGAGCTCGTGGGCGCGGCCGATAACCGCGATGACCGCGGCGGCGTCGTCGGGCCTCGCACGGCGGATCTCGACGGCGTCCGCCGCTCCGCCACCTGACGCGTCGGGGACGTCAGGGGCGGGCAGCGTGCGCAGCGAGCGAGCCGGGATGGCCGCCTCGTACTTGCCGCCCGCGAGTTCCCAGCCGAGCGAGCGGTACAGCGGCATCGTGGCGGGGAAAAGCACGGACAGCGGGTAGCCGCGCTCGGCGGCCGTGTCAAGGACGGCGGTCATCAGGCGGCGGCCGATGCCACGACCGCGATGTTCGGGTGCGACCTTGACGGAGGCGACGCCGGCGCACGGGACGGCACGGCCGAGCCACCACTGGCGCATCTCGTGCAGCGTCGCCGCGCCCGCCGGCCGACCGTCGACGAAGGCGCCAAGGAGCATCCCCTGGCGCGCTCGGAGGCCGGCGAGATGCAGCGAGCGCTCTCGCTGCGCCGCCGAATAGGGACCGAAGGCCCGCTGACCGAGATCGACCTGGGCGTCCATGTCATCATCGGGCGCGATCGGCCGAATCACCACGTCAGTCACGGGTCAGCCGAGCTTCTCCATGATGTCGTCCGTGACGTTGTAGTTCGCGTAGACGTCCTGGACGTCGTCGGAGTCCTCGAGGGCGTCGATCAGCTTGAAGACGCGGCGGGCCTGGTCCTCGTCGAGGTCGATCTCGACGCTTGGCAGGAACGCGGGGTCGGCGGACTCGTAGTCGATGCCGGCTTCCTGTAGGGCGGTGCGGACCGCGACCATGTCGGACGGCTCGGAGACGATCTCGAAGGTGTCGCCGAGGTCGTTGACCTCCTCGGCGCCGGCGTCGAGCACCGCCATCAGCACGTCGTCCTCGGTCAGCGAGCCGGTCTTGTTGACGATCACCAGGCCCTTCCTGTTGAACAGGTACGACACCGAGCCCGGGTCGGCCATCGAGCCGCCGTTGCGGGTGAACGCCACCCGGACCTCGGACGCGGCGCGGTTGCGGTTGTCGGTCAGGCACTCCACGAGCACCGCCACGCCGCCGGGGCCGTAGCCCTCGTAGGTGATGCTCTCGTACTGTGCGGCGCCGGCTTCCTTGCCAGAACCTCGGCGTACCGCGCGGTCGATGTTGTCGTTCGGTACCGAAGACTTCTTGGCCTTCTGGATCGCGTCGAACAGCGTCGGGTTGCCTGCCAGGTCACCGCCGCCGGTCCGCGCGGCCACCTCTACGTTCTTGATCAGCTTGGCGAATAGCTTGCCTCGCTTAGCGTCGACCACCGCCTTCTTGTGCTTGGTGGTGGCCCACTTGGAGTGGCCGCTCATGACATTCCCTTCACCATTGACACGAAAAGCTTGTGAATCCGCAGGTCCGGCGTCAGCTCCGGATGGAACGCGGTGGCAAGCAGCACACCCTGCCGGACGGCGATGATCCTACCCCCGTCCGCGCCGAGAACAGAGACCGAAGGACCCGCCTGAGCTACCCAGGGGGCGCGGATGAACACCGCGTGGAACGGTTTATCGCCGCGTTCGCCGCCATTGCCGGCACCAAGCTGGAGCGTGACGTCGCGCTCGAAGGAGTCCACCTGGCGGCCGAACGCGTTGCGCCGTGCCGTCATGTCGATGCCGCCGAACGTTTGCTGCCCGGCCACGCCGTCCTCGAGACGGTCGGCCAGCATGATCAGGCCGGCGCAGGAGCCGAAGACGGGCAGCCCGTCGGCGATGAGCTTGCGTACGGGGTCAAGCAGCTCGAAGGCGGTGGCAAGCCGCCACAGCGTCGTCGACTCGCCGCCGGGGATCACCAGGCCGTCGACCGCCTCGATCTCGGTGAGCCGACGCACCGGTCGCGCGGTCGCGCCAGCCTCGCCGAGCGCACGGACGTGCTCGCGGACATCACCCTGCAGGGCGAATACTCCGATAACGGGCACGGTCCGATTCCTCCCTACGGGCCAAATGCGCTTTTGGACACACTCTTGCCGGCCCAAAAGCGCATTTGGCTCGCTCGGGTCGGTGGGGTTGGCGGCGGCGGGGGCTTACCAGCCGCGGCTGGCGTAGTGCTGGTCGGCGGGGAGGGTGTCGAGGTTGATGCCGACCATCGCCTCGCCGAGACCGCGGGAGACCTTCGCGATCACGTCGGGGTCGTCGTAGAACGTGGTCGCCTTGACGATCGCCGCCGCACGGCGCGCGGGGTCGCCCGACTTGAAGATGCCGGAGCCGACGAACACGCCCTCGGCGCCGAGCTGCATCATCATCGCGGCGTCCGCGGGGGTCGCGATGCCGCCGGCGGTGAACATCACGACGGGCAGCTTCCCGGCCCGGGCGACCTCCACAACCAGGTCATAAGGCGCTTGCAGCTCCTTGGCCGCGGTGAACAGCTCCTCGGAAGGCAGCCCGGCCAGCTTCCTGATGCCGGCGAGCAGTGACCGCATGTGCCGCGTCGCCTCGACGACGTTGCCGGTGCCCGCCTCGCCCTTGGAGCGGATCATCGCCGCGCCCTCGGCGATCCGGCGCAGCGCCTCGCCCAGGTTGGTCGCGCCGCACACGAACGGCACGGTGAACTTCCACTTGTCCACGTGGTGCGCCTCGTCGGCCGGCGTGAGCACCTCGGACTCGTCGATGTAGTCAACGCCGATCGCCTGCAGCACCTGCGCCTCGGCGAAGTGCCCGATCCGGCACTTGGCCATGACGGGGATCGACACCGCGCCGATGATGCCGTCGATCATGTCGGGGTCGCTCATCCGGGCGATGCCGCCCTGCACGCGAATGTCCGCGGGCACCCGCTCAAGCGCCATGACGGCGACCGCACCCGCGTCCTCGGCGATCTTGGCCTGCTCGGGCGTCACGACGTCCATGATGACGCCGCCCTTGAGCATCTCGGCCATGCCACGCTTGACTCGCGCCGTGCCCGTCTCTTTGAACTCTTCGGCCGAACGGACCGTTGCGCCTGTCTCGGCTCCAGATGCTGCATCGACGGTGGACACTGTCAAACCTCCTGGTACGGGCTGCTTGTTTACATCGTATGCCGTGCAAGCACGCGCGGTGAGCGCCGACGCCGCTCGCAATTGACACGGAAATGGACCTGTCAGTGCTGTTATCAGCCGTGGCTGTCGCCATCCACCAGGGCGTCGTCCATGTCGAAGAACTCGGGCTGCTTGGCGCTGCCCGCCAGGTGCAGCACCCGGGCGAGGGGGCGGTGGCGGTCGTCGATCGTCCGGCCCGCGAGGTCGTTGTAGAACTTGCGGGCGATGAAGACCTGGTGCGCGGCGGCCTCCACCTCCTCGACCAGTTCGGCGGCGCCAACGTTCTCCGCCAGTTCCTTGCGGAAGCCGGGCTCGCCGACGGTGACGCGCAGCGCGCGGGTCAGGTCGGACTCGGCCAGGTCGCGCTCGGCCTGGCTCGCCTGCCTGGCCCGGCGCACGGCGTCGGCGAGCAGCAGGCTGGTGGCCGGGTCGAGCACCCCGGACGAGGCCAGCTCGGAGGCCGCCGAGGCACGCCTGACCAGAGCCAGGTCGAGCGCGGTGTGGGCGGACTCCGCCCGGTTATGCAGCCGGTCAAGGCGGCTGGCCCGCCAGGAGACCCAGAAACTCAACAGCACGAGTGCCAGGACTGAAAGGACGATTATGGTCCAGGTCATCGCGTCCCGCCTCTGTTATCTCCCGGGGGGACGGATTTCCCGCATGGGGGGCTCCCGCCCTCTTCCCGCATGGGGGGCTCCCGCCCTCTTCCCGCATGGGGGGCTCCCGCCCCCCATCCCCCCCGGCCATCCCCCCCGGCCATCCCCCCTGGCCCCCGTACCCCCCGGTGCGCGCCCGATGGCAAAAAACGCCATCGTATCGGGCGCGCGGCAAGGGGTGGCGACTGCTGGCCTCTTGCTGTTATCACTGCTATCCCCCGGGGGGACGACCCCCCGTACCCCCCGGGGCACGCCCGATAGGAAGGCAAAGATATCGGACGTGCGGTCGCTGGGTGATTCATGAGGTGATGCTGACTGGAGTGCGGCCGAGGACGACGGTTTCGTAGACGGACAGGACGTCGCGCGCGACGACGCCCCAGTCGTAGTCAGCCACGGCGTCCAGGGCGGCGGCCGAGAGCGAGGCGCGTCGTGCCGGATCGTCGAGCAGCTGGGCGGCCGCCCGCGCCAGGTCGGCCGGGTCACCGACGGCGAACAGCTCACCGGCCCGGCCATCCCGCAGCACCTGACGGAACGCCGGGATGTCGCTCGCGACGATCGGTAGGCCGGCCGCCATCGCCTCGGCGGTGACGATGCCGAAGGACTCGCCGCCCGTGTTTGGTGAGCAGAAGATGTCCACCGAGTGCAGCACGCGCACCTTGTCCTCCTCGCTCACCTCGCCGAGGAAGACGGCGCGCTCGCGCAGGTCCGCGGGGAGCTTGTGCCGCTGCTCGTCGGCGTCGCCCCGTGCGGCGATGAGCAGCCGCAGGCCCGGCCGCTCCGGGGCAAGCAGCTCGAAGGCGCGCAGCAGCACCGCCAGGCCCTTGCGCGGCTCCTCCATCCGGCCAAGGAAGCCGATCGCACCGCCGTTGCCCGGCCACCCGTCGATCGGGCGGGCGTGCCGGTAGCGGTGGGTGGCGACGCCGTTCGGTATCAGCACCGCGTCGCCGCCCAGGTGCTCGACGAACGTCGAACGCGCCGCCTCGGATACCGCGATCCTGCCGTCGATCTTCTCGAGCGCGGTGCGCAGCACCGGCTGAGTCGCGAGCAGTATCCGGGACCTCGGCATCGCGGTATGCACCGTCGCCACGATCGGGCCAGACGCCACCCAGCAGGCAAGCAGCGGCAGGGACGGCACGGTCGGCTCGTGCACGTGCAGCACGTCGAAGTCGCCGTCACGCAGCCAGCGGCGCACCCGGTTCACCGACAGCGGGCCGAACGAGACCCGGGCCACCGACCCGTTGTACGGCACGGGCACCGCCTTCCCCGTGGCGACGACGTAGTCGGGCAGCGGCTTGTCCTCATCGGCCGGGGTGATCACCGAGACCTCGTGGCCAAAGTCGATGAGCGCCTCTGCGAGGTCCCTGATGTGCTGCTGCACGCCGCCGGGCACGTCCCACGAATACGGACACGCGATGCCTATCCTCATGGGCTGCCGTCACCCCGGTCATCGCCGTTACCGTTCCCGCCTGTAGCATCGCCGTTCCTGTTGCGGCTGCGGGCCAGGCGGTCGGGATCGAGGTCGCTGACGAAGACCTTCTGGAGCATGTGCCAGTCTTCCGGGTGCTCGCGGATCGCCTGCTCGAAGACGGCGGCAAGCGCCGCGGTCATCGCGACGGCCTTCTCCTTGCGGGTGCCGTCGGCGGGGATCGGGATCTCCTCGTAGATGTGCGCGCCCCACTCGGCCTCGCCTTCGAACCAGCAGGCGACCGGCATCAGCGCCGCGCCCGTCTGTATCGCGAGCAACGCCGGCCCGGCGGGGAACAGCGCCTTCTCACCGAAGAAGTCCACCTCTACGCCGGTGTCCGACAGGTCCCTGTCCGCGACGATGCAGACCAGCTTGCCCGCCCGCAGTCGCTGCGCCATGACGCCGAACGGGTGCGGGCCGCCCGTCGTGGCAAGCACCTCCATGCCGAGCTCCTGACGGAAGGAGAGGAACCGCTGGAAGACCGACTCGGGCTTGAGGCGCTCGGCCACGGTGGTGAACGAGCCGGCGCCGTAGCCGATGATCCACCTGGCCGCCTGCTCGAAGTCGCCCATGTGCGGAAGCGCGTAGATCACGCCACGGCCGCTCTTCATGTACTCGAGCGTCAGGTCCGCGTTAGCGAAGTTGACGTGCATCCCGGCCGCGATCCGCTCGGCCGGGATCACCTGCATGCGGAACGTCTCCAGGTAATACCGCGCGTAGGAGCGCATCACCTCGCGGGAGAGCATCCGCAATTCCTTGCCATCCACGTTGGTGGCATGCGGATCGGCGGTGCCAGAGTCGGCCGCGTCCGTTCGGCAGACTCGCATGAGGTTTCCCTCTAGAACCTGCACCCCGCCGCCCTGGCGGCGCCAGGCTAGCTCGGCCCCCGCCATGAAGATGGCGCGCGCCACCGGCTCGGGGAGGCGGCACACAAGCGACCAGCCCGCGCCGAACGCGGCGCTTGTCAGCCGCTCCCGCAGGGTCTCCATCAGATCTCCTCGGTCCCTGCCGCTTTTTGCTGAGCGACGGTTTCCTGAGCGGCGGCGGCGGCCTTGGCGGTGGCGTCCAGGTAGACGGCGCGCATCCGCTGCCAGAGGGTGAACGCGGAGCCTAGCGCGAGCGCCCACATGCCGATGGCGAGGATGTACGGCACGCCGAGGCCGGAAAGGCCGATCGAGGCCAGGCCGATGATCAGCCGTTCCGGACGCTCGATCAGGCCGACGTTGGCGTTCAGGCCGAGGCCCTCGGCGCGGGCCTTGACGTAGGAGACGCACAACCCGGCCGCCAGGCAGAACAGCGATACGCAGGCGAGCAGATGATCGGTGCGCATGAACCAGATCGTGATGCCGCCGAAGACCGCCGCGTCCCCGATCCTGTCCATCGTCGAGTCGAGGAACGCGCCGAAGATGCCCGAGTTGCCCTTGATCCTGGCGAGCTGCCCGTCGAGCATGTCGGTGAAGACGAAGACCGTCACGGTGAGGGCGCCGGGGAATAGCTCGCCGATGGGGAGCATCGAGAGCGCGGCGGCACAGACACCGACGGTACCGGCGACGGTGATCATGTTCGGGGTGACCGGGGTGCGCGCGAGTGCCTGGACCACCGGGTTAAACAGGCGCGCGAAGGCCGGACGGAGGAAGTTCAGCATGGCCGGTTCGATCCTACTGGGATCCGATTGCCAAACATCGTCGCTTCCTCAGGTAACGCGGGTGTCCCGGGCCCGGCCCGCGCGCGCTTCCAGGCACGTCACCCGATCGCTGCCTGATGGATTCTCCCTATGGGTCTTGTCGTAACTCGCCCGACGGGTTCACGCTGAGCATGCGGGCAGCTCATCGAGCGCAAGGAGGCGGCGGAGAGTGACGGTCATATCAGGCTCAGGGAAGGCAGGACCGGCGGGCGCGGGCAGGGATTCTGGGGTCGACCAGGCGGTTCACGCGGGGCGCATTCGCAACGTCGTGCTGGTCGGCCATTCGGGAAGCGGTAAGACAACGCTGGCCGAGGCCCTGCTGGCGCACACCGGCGCGATCACGCGACCGGGGCGGGTCGAGGACGGCACCACGGTCAGCGATTTCGACGATGTGGAGATCAGGCAGAAGCGCTCGGTGAACCTGACCCTGACGCCGTTCGCGGCCGACGGTGTGACGGTCAATCTGCTCGACACGCCTGGCTACGCGGACTTCACCGGCGACCTGCGCGCCGGGCTGCGGGCTGCGGACTGCGCGCTGTTCGTCGCGGCGGCCACCGACGGGATCGACGGGGTGACCCGGCTGCTCTGGGACGAGTGCGCGGCCGTGGGCATGCCGCGTGCGGTCGTCATCACCAAGAT
>Ga0302314_10011365_pt1 | contig 15537 bp, 15 predicted proteins | sample III_Palsa_N2_3_FD_200533 | JGI IMG/M metagenome (GOLD analysis project Ga0302314, IMG submission 200533) | Peat permafrost microbial communities from Stordalen Mire near Abisko, Sweden - III_Palsa_N2_3 | ecosystem: Environmental > Terrestrial > Soil > Palsa > Peat permafrost | place: Sweden...
GTCATCCTGGTCATGGCGCTGTTCCGCGGGCTGCCGCAGACCATCGGCGAGTTCAGGACCGCGCTGCGCGGCAGCCTTGACCCCGGCGGACCGCTTGACCCCGGCGGACCGCTTGACCCCGGCGGACGGCTTGACCCCGGCGGACCGCCTGACCCCGGCGGACCGCTTGACTCCGGCGACCGGTTCGGTGTGCGTTACCGGCTTTAAGGCGCGCTATCGCCGTCTGGCCGACGGCGCAGCTCGTGCGGCAGGGCGAAGACGGTGCCCTCCCTGACCGTCTCCACCTCCTCGACCGCGCCGAACCCGCACTCGGCGAGCCAGTCAAGCACCCCCGAGACCAGATCCTCCGGGACCGACGCGCCGCTGGTGACCCCCACCGTGACCGCGCCTTCCAGCCACTGCTTGCTCAGCTCTGCGGCGTCGTCGACCAGGTAGGCCGCCGCGGCGCCGGCCTCCAGGGCGACCTCGACCAGGCGCACCGAGTTCGAGGAGTTCGGCGAGCCGACGACGATGACGACCTCGGACTCGCGCGCGATCTGCTTCACTGCGGCCTGCCGGTTCTGGGTCGCGTAGCAGATGTCGTCGCTCGGCGGGTCAAGCAGCTGCGGGAACCGCTCGCGCAGGGCGGCCACGGTCTGGTTGGTCTCGTCGACGGACAGCGTGGTCTGAGAGAGCCAAGCCACCCTGGCCGGATCACGGACCTGGACGCTGTCGCTGCCGTCGGGCCCGTCCACCAGGTGAATGCGGGCCGGTGCCTCACCTGTGGTCCCGACGACCTCCTCGTGACCTTCGTGGCCGATCAGCAGGATGTCGTAGTCCTGCGCGGCGAAGCGCCTGGCCTCGTTGTGCACCTTGGTGACCAGCGGGCAGGTCGCGTCGATGGTGCGCAGGTTGCGGTCAATGGCGTCCTGGCGAACCTGGGGGGCGACCCCGTGCGCTGAGAAGACGACGATCGAGCCCGCTGGCACCTCCGCTGTCTCCTCCACGAAGATCGCGCCACGCTTCTCCAGGGAGCGGACCACGTGGGTGTTGTGCACGATCTGCTTGCGCACGTAAACAGGCGCGCCGAAGCGCTCAAGCGCCAGCTCGACAGTCTGCACGGCCCGGTCGACCCCCGCGCAGTAACCGCGAGGCTTGGCGAGCAGGACACGTCGGGTCGGATCGGGCATGGACCCTATGGTAGGTGACCACCGGGGGGACACGGCAGGACGCCACCGGATGCCGGGTGCCGCAGCGCCCCTCTGCCGGGTGCCGCAGCGCCCCTCTGCCGGGTGCCGCAGCGCCCCTCTGCCGGGTACCGCGGCGCCCGGCGACCGGGCCGCTGCGAAGGTACGCCAGGCCGCAGCTCGCCCGCTGCTCGCCGCCGGGGGTTCCGAAAAAGCGGCGGTGCTGCGACAATGGCCCCCCCTTGCTGCGAAGCATCGCCGATGACGAGGACCTCCGGAGGAGATGCCCGGAACGGTGCCGAGAACCTGCTATCCCCCGGTCGCATCGGGCACGTTGCCCGGTGGATGCCCAGGGCATGGCCACGGCACGTCCGAGTGCGCATGTGCACGGCACGCCTGGGCAGGATGTCCACGGCACGGTCCCAGGAAGTCCCAGGAAGAAAGTCCACAGCACGTCCAGGAAACGGCACGTCCGGGAAGAAGGATCGATATGCGCGTCCCGCAGGTGACAGAACGCATGAAAGAGGCTCCGGCACATGCGCTGCGGGCCGTGTTCGCTGGGATCGGCCAGGTTCTTCTCGTTGCCGACCGGCTCAGGAGCCGCGCAGCGGACGGGGCTAACCGGCCGCCTGCGGCCACCCCGGAGCCCGACGCAGCCCACGGCGCCGCCGTGCCCGAAGCTCGAACTTCTGCAGCTTCAACCGCCGCTAGCGCTGACTCCGTAGCAGCTGCCGCAGCTGCCGCAGCTGCCACCACTGCACCGGCTGCCGCAGCTGCCACCACTGCACCGGCTGCCGCAGCTGCTCCCGCCGCGCGCGCCGCAACGGCGGCGGCCACGCCTGGACCGGCTGCGGCGCCGGCGGTCGACGACCTGCCGGTACCGAACTACGACGAACTGTCCGTTCCCTCCCTCCGGGCCCGGATGCGCAGCCTCAGCCCGGCTGAGCTTCGGGAGCTAGTGGCGTACGAGAGCACTCACGCCGCCCGGACCGCCGTGCTGGCCATGTTCGAGCGCCGGCTCGCCAAGATCGACGGCGGCGAAGCCTGACCGGCGGCAACTGTCGCGCAAACTAACGGTCATTGCCATGCCGCTGGAGAGTTCCGCCGAGGCGCCCGTCCCGGTCCGCACGGTGCTGCGGCTCGTCGGCGACTGGATTGGCCGCCTTGGCCGGATCTGGGTCGAGGGCCAGGTGGCCGAGCTGACGCGACGCGGCGGCACCGTCTTCCTGACGCTGCGCGATCCGGTCGCGGCCGTTTCGGTACGGGTGGTGTGCCCGAGGACAGTGCTGGACGCAAACGACCCGGCACCTCAGGAAGGCGCCCGCGTCGTCGTCTGGGCGAAACCGGACTTTAACATCAACCGGGGCTCGTTTGCTCTTACCGCCATAGAGGTCCGGGCCGTCGGGATCGGCGAGTTGCTCGCCCGGCTGGAACGCCTGCGCCAATCCCTGGCCGCTGAGGGCCTCTTCGCCGCCGCGCGGAAGCGGCGGCTGCCGTTCCTGCCCGCGACGGTCGGGCTCATCTGCGGACGTGAGTCGGCGGCCGAGCGGGACGTCCTGCGCAATGCCGCCCTGCGGTGGCCGGCGGTCCGGTTCCGGGTGGAGAACGTCGCTGTCCAGGGCCCTTACGCGGCCAGCGAGGTCACCGACGCATTGCGGCGGCTCGATACGGACCCGGCCGTCGACGTGGTCATCATCGCCCGCGGCGGCGGTTCGATCGAGGACCTGCTGCCCTTCTCCGACGAGTCGCTGATCCGGGCGGTCGCGGCGTGCCAGACCCCTGTCGTCAGCGCCATTGGCCACGAGCAGGACGTCCCGCTTCTTGATCAGGTGGCTGACGTCCGTGCCTCGACGCCCACCGACGCCGCGCGCAGGGTCGTCCCCGACGTAACCGAGCAGAGTGAGCTCATCTCCCAGCTGCGCTCCCGTGCCCGCCAAAGGCTGGCTGGCCGGCTGGACCGGGAACTCTCCTGGCTGGCGGACGTCCGGTCCCGCCCAGCGATCTGCGCCCCGGTCCGGGAGATCGAGAGACGCCAGGAGCAGGTGCTCGGGCTGGCCGAACGGGCGCGCCGGTGCCTGTCCGCCAGGCTGGACCGGGCCGCCGATGACATCGTCCACACTCGTGCCAGGCTGGTCGCCCTTTCGCCAGCAGCCACTCTGCACCGTGGTTACGCCATCGTCCAGCACGGTGACGCCAGCGTGGTCCGGGACGCGGCCGAGGTCGCCGACGGCGAGACGCTGACGATGCGCTTCGCGGCCGGGCAGCTTACCGCAACGGCGCGCCAGCCGGGCGACGGGTAGGCATGCCGCTACCGGTACGGCAGCGCGCGGCGCCGCGGCTAGGGTTGCAGCGTGACGGCACGCGGCGGCACGCAAGACCCGGATGGGCCGGCTGCAGCTCATCCAGAGGACCAGCAGGGCTCGCGGCAGCCCGCCCGCAAGACCAGGCCGGCCGGCGGCGACGCGCTCAACGAACCATGCCCAGCCGGCCGAGGGCACGCGGCCACCGGAATCACCGAGCCGGAGGCCTACGCGCTGGCCAGCATGGCCGTCAGCTTCCGCGTCACCCAGTACGCCGACGTACGGCCGCTGCTCCGCGAGAAGGACCGCAGCTCGATGCTGAAGGCCTTCGACCTGCCGGCCAGATCGAGCTCTACGCGGCGCCCGGCGCGGAGTACACGTTCCTGTTCATGGCCAAGGGCGGCGGCTTGGGCGTGGCGCTGCGGCCACCGCCGCGCAGCGCCACGGCTAGGGTGGCAACGTGACGGCACGCAGCGGCGCGCAGGACCCAGCTGGAGCCTCGGCGGAGCGTGCGCAGGATCAGGCATCACCGGACGGGGCCGCGGCGGACGGGGCCGCGGCGGACGGGGCCGCGGCGGGCGGTAAGGCAGCGCCGGGGCCGGTCGCCCGGCTGCCGTACGAGCAGGCTCGGGACGAACTGACGGACCTGGTCAAGCGCCTCGAAGCCGGCGGTCTCACGCTGGAGCAGTCGCTGGAGCTCTGGGAGCGCGGCGAGCGGCTCGCCGACATCTGCGCGGAATGGCTGGAAGGTGCCCGTGCTCGGCTGGCCACCGCGATGGCACGCCGGAACGACACCTCCGCCGACCCGGCGGCACCGTTCTGAGCGTCGGCGCGGACTGAGCCCGGGCGGCGCGGACTGAGCCCGGGCGGCGCGGCGCGTCAGGACGACGGAATCTCGATCCGCGACAGGACCTGGATAACGCCATCGACGATCCGGTGCGCGCGTTCGTCGTCCGTGCAGAGCGAGATTTCCGCGACCGCCAGCATCAGTGCTCCGGTCATCACGATGGCAACCGCCTCGTCTAGCGGCTCGCCGCTCCGGGCGAAGAACTCGGCGTTCCGCTCCGACCACTGGGCCAGCCGCTTCCGCCGGACCAGGTCGAATCCTGGCGGGCCGTCGCCGCGGACGAAGAGCGCAGACAACTCGCGCGTCTGTACGCAGCCGTCCAGGTAACCGCGCGCGCCGGCCAGGAAGAGCTCCCGGGGATCGGTGATGCCCGCGTCACGGGCACACCAGACGGCAAGCCGGGTGCGCTCCACCTGATCCCGGTGAAGCTCCTCGAACAGCGTGACGAACAAGTCGGCCTTGCCCGAGAAGTGGTGATAAAGGCTGCCCACGCTGGCGCCAGCGTGGGTGACGATGTCCGTGACGCCGGCGCGGGCGTAGCCTACGGACGTGAAGACCTCGCGGGCCGCCGCAAGCAGCCCGCTACGGGTGGCCGCACCGCGCTCTGACGTCCGCGCGGCGGGCTGTGCCTGGTCTGTCCTCATCCCGTTCAGCAGCGCTCCTTACGGTCGGCCGCTCCGGGCACTAGGCTACGCCGGCCGGTCAGCCGCGCAGGGCCGCGGCACGGCTCAGCAGGCACACCGGCCGGTCAGCTGCGGAGGATCGCGGCGCGGGCCGAAGGTACATCGACCGGTCAGCCACGCTGGGCCGCGGCACGGCTCAGCAGCGACGTCGACCGGTCAGCTGCGGAGGATCGCGGCACGGCCCAGAGGGAGGGCACATCCGCTATGACGGAGAATGAGACTGCATCGGGAGCCGAGTCCGGGTCGCCCGGCCTGGACGTGCCCACGGCCGAACGGCATGCGCCGGACCGGAACCTGGCGCTCGAGCTGGCCAGGGTGACCGAGGCAGGCGCGATGGCCGCGGCGCGGTGGGTCGGCCGCGGCGACAAGAACGGCGCGGACGGCGCCGCCGTCCACGCGATGCGGCTGCTGATCAACACGGTGTCGATGAACGGCGTGGTGGTCATCGGCGAGGGCGAGAAGGACCGCGCACCGATGCTGTACAACGGCGAACAGGTCGGCGACGGCAGCGGGCCCGCCTGCGACGTGGCCGTGGACCCGATCGACGGCACCCGGCTGACCGCCAACGGCATGTCGAACGCGATATCCGTGCTTGCCGTCAGCGCCCGCGGGTCCATGTACGATCCGTCGGCGGTCTTCTACATGTCCAAGCTCGTCACTGGCCCGGCCGCGGCTGACCGCGTGGACGTCGAGGCCCCCGCTGCTGACAACATCGCGGCCGTCGCGCGAGCCAAGGGCTGCTCGCCGCACGACGTCACGGTGGTCATCCTGGACCGCCCCAGGCACGCGAACCTGATCGCCGACGTCCGTGCGGCGGGCGCCAGGATCAAGCTCATCACCGACGGGGACGTGGCTGGAGCGATCATGGCGGCCCGCGACGGCACCGGGATCGACCTGCTGCTCGGCATCGGCGGCACGCCGGAAGGCATCATCGCCGCCTGCGCGATCAAGTGCCTGGGCGGAATCATCCAGGGCAAGCTCGAGCCCCGTGACGACGCCGAGCGCGGCCGCGCCATCGACGCCGGCCACGACCTCGACCGGGTGCTGACCACGGACGAGCTTGTCGCCTGCGACGACGCGTTCTTCGCGGCCACCGGGATCACCGACGGCGAACTCATGGCCGGGGTGCGGTACCGGGCTGGCGGCGCCACCACCCACTCGCTTGTCATGCGGGCGCGCTCCGGCACCATCCGCGACATCCGCAGCGAACACCAGCTGTGGAAGCTCAACGCCTACAGCGCCGTCAACTTCAACGGCGAGGATTGACCGCGAGGGCCGCCTGCGGGCCATCATGCCTGCGGGCATCATCCCTGCCGGCCATCATTCCTGCGGGCCGTCATTCCTGCGGGCCGTCATTCCTGCGGGCCGTCATTCCTGCGGGCCGTCATGCCCGCGGGCCGTCATGCCCGCGGGCCGTCATGCCTGCCGGCCCTTGCCGCCCCGGCGCAGTGAGCCGAACCAGCTGCCGCGGCGCGGAGTCACCACTCGCACCCGGCCACCGAGCGAAAGCGTGCGGACCTCGATCACCGGAACCCCCGGCCGGGGCGGCGGACTGTCGCCTGCGTGCCGCCGGCCGGCGGCCGTCCCCGTCCTTACCACGGCGATGCCGTCGGGAACGATCAGCTCCAGGTGGCCGCCGATCACGGTCGCATAGATGGTGACGTGCCGGCTCTGCAGCAGTGCCTCGCGCAGATCGAGGACGACCTCGCCGAATATTGCGGTTACTGCCAGGCTGTCGGGCACGACCCAGCGCCCGGACCGGCTTTCCCTGGAGAATATCCCCGCCACCGACCGCCGGGCGTCGAGCCGGATCGGCTGGGCGGACGGCTCCGCCAGGTCAGCAGTCAGCACGGTGAGCTCACCCAGGGTCCGGGCGGAGTAAGCACGCTCGGCTCGTTCTGCCTGTTCTCCGAGAGTCAGCCGGCCATCAGCCGCAGCCTCCGTGAGCAAGGCCAGCACGCGCTCCCGGTCGGCGTCAGAGGCCCGCAGGTCGCGCGGAGGCGGACGGGATGCCACACGCCGACGATACCGGACCGTGCCCGCGGTACTCGCTGCCGCGCTGCGGGCCGCAGGGGTGTCAGGTCCAGCTGCCGCCGTAGTCGCCCGTGCCGATCTCGGATACCTCGCCGGTACTGCCCGTGAAGTACAGGTGGCCGTGCCCTTCGCCCCAGGCGACCATCGCGGGCGCGCCGGTGGCTGGCCCCGCGTTGATGGTCTTCCAAGGCCCCCACTTGCCATCCCAGCGGATGGCCTGGACGACTCCGTCCTTGCCGAGCCCCGCGACCACCGTGAAGCCGTTGTCCCAGCGAACGGAGCACAGCGGGGAGGTGATCGTCCCGCCGAGGTTCTTCATGTCCGGCTCCTTCGGTTTCCCCAGGGACGCCGACATCGCGACCCGGCTGCCAAATTTCGCCAGGTCACGATCGATCGCCCCGCTGATGTCGTACTGGTGGATCGCCCACGTCTTCCACGGCGCGGGCACCTGCGGGTGGCCTGCCCTGGCCGAGGGATCGGCGATCCACAGGGGGTAATCACCGAGCCGGGAGCAGTTCCCCTCCTCGGCGAAGGACAGGAAGGTGTAGACCAGCGGCCGCCGCCCGGTCTTCTTGTGCAGCTCGGACGTCAGCTCTGCGCACCAGTCGTCGACTGCCGACGGACCGAGACCATCGGTGACCTCGATGTCCAGGGCGATGGCGTCCGTGTCGCGCAGGCCGTGCTTGCCGATCTCGGCGAGGAAGAAGGACACGGTGTCGCTGACGCTGACCGAGGGATGCCCGAACAGGTAGCCGATCCGGACCAGCTGATGCCGCTCCAGCCAGGACCAGTCGTCAGCGGCGTCCGGGTTCACGTACCGGACGTCCCCCGGCTGGAGTTCGGTGAACTTTACGGCCGCCCAGGTAATGGTCCCTGCCTCGGCTCGCCAATCTCTCGGCCTGCCCTGGAAGCTGGAGACGTCGACGCCGCGCAGCATTTTGCTCGTGCTCCGGTCGGTGACTCCTCGCAACCAGTTCACCAGGGCACGGCCATTCAGCATGGCGTGACCATATCGCGATTTCCCCGGAGTTGGCTTGCCGCTTGGATGGGCCATTGCCCCCTGCGGCCCGGGGCCTTCGCCGCCTCCGGGCCGGGCGCCAGCCGCTTCCGGCCGGCCACCGCGGCCTGTTGCCCGCCGCTTCCGGCCGGCCACAGCGGCCTGTTAGTTTGGGCATAGCAAATGGTTGGTGCGGGGTGAAGTCCGGGGTGAAGAGGAGATCGCGTGGGCGATTCTTCGGGTGGCAACGCGGGGCCAGCGACTCTTCGGGTGGCAACGCGGGGCCAGCGACTCTTCGGGTGGCAACGCGGGGCCAGCGACGCCGGCACGATCTGGTCCTACCTGAGCCTGCGCGAGACCGGGATCAGGACCCGGGGCACGCATCGACTGGCTGGGCAACGTCACGTTCGCGGTCGGCCTGATCGCCCTGCTCACCGGGATCACGTACGGAATCCAGCCCTACGGCGGGCACCCGATAGGCTGGACCAGCCCCGTGGTGCTGACCGGCCTGATCGGCGGAGTCGCGCTGCTGACCGCGTTCTGCTTCATCGAACAGCGGGTCGACAGCCCGATGTTCGACCTGAAGCTGCTGCGGATCCGCGCGTTCGCGGCTGGCGGCGCGGCCACGCTGCTCGCCTCAATCGCCCGCTGGCCACCTTCCAGAACTCCGGCTTCGTGCTGTCCATCGGCATCTTCTTCTCGCTCATGATCGCCCAAGCTGAGAAATCCCCGGGATCATGAAGGCACGACATGGGGCGGGGCCGAGCGGGCGGGCGGGCCGAGCGGGCGGGCCGAGCGGTTACAGCTCGCTGATGACGCTCCGCCCGTCGGCCAGGGCGGCCCGCAGGACGTTCTCCGCGGCATCGGCCGACGCGCGTGCGGTAATCGCGTGCGTGTGCGCCCGATCGAGATCACCGAGTCCGATGCAGTCGTAGGCGACCCTGGCGTCGTGCGCGGCCTGCTGCAGCTGGCGGGCCGCCTCGGTAACGTCGACGACCTCATTGCGTGGCTCTGCGATGCTCATGTTCCCCACATCCTCGCCTTGCCTGGCGCGGACCGCGGCGCCGTGACCGGCATCTACCCCGGATGACCGCCTTCATGCGCTGATCCGGCCGTGGCGGTCAGACCGTGTGCCGCGGATTCCAGTTCCCGTGACCGTCCGTCCTGGTCAGCAGGCACTGGCTAAGCGGAACTCGATGAACTCACCGTCACCGAATCCCGGTGGATCGTCGGCCAGGCCGCGCTCGGACAGGAACTGGGCGGCCCCGGCGCGCTCGAGTGCCACGTCGCCGACCGGCGCGGCATGCCCGGTCAGGTAGAACGCATCCTCGTTGTCATCGCACGGGAACGAGTTGCCCAGGCGGATGCAGCGCCCTCGTAGCCCGGTGCGGCATCCTCGTCCGCCGCGGCGATCTACGATGGGCAGCACCCATGCTCAGCGCGGAGTGAGGAGGCGGGCACAGTGCCGGATGGCAGTTCCGGGTTCCGGATCGAGCACGACTCGATGGGCGAGGTCAAAGTGCCCGCCGATGCGCTCTGGGGCGCGCAGACCCAGCGGGCGGTGCAGAACTTCCCGATATCCGGCGAGCGACTGTCGCGGGACCTCATTGGAGCGCTGGCCTCGATCAAGGGCGCCGCGGCGGCGGTCAATGCCAAGCTCGGCGTGCTGGACGCCGCGATGGCCGACGCGATCCACGATGCGGCCGCAGAGGTCGTACGGGGGCGCCACGATGACCAGTTCCCGATCGACGTTTTCCAGACCGGCTCGGGAACCTCAAGCAACATGAACGCCAACGAGGTCATCGCGGCGCTGGCTTCCAGACGGCTGGGCCGCGCGGTCCATCCCAACGATCACGTCAACGCGTCTCAGTCGTCCAACGACGTCTTTCCCTCGGCGATCCACCTCGCGGCGGCCCGGCTGATCAAGGAGTCCCTGCTGCCCGGGCTCGATCACCTAGCAGCCGCGCTGGAGGCCAAGGCAACGGAATTCGCCGAGGTGGTCAAGAGCGGCCGGACCCACCTGATGGACGCGACGCCGGTGACGCTCGGCCAGGAGTTCGGCGGGTACGCAGCGGCGGTGCGGCATGGCGCGCAGCGGGCCGCTGCTGCGCTCCCCGACATCGGCGAGCTGCCGCTCGGGGGCACCGCGGTTGGCACCGGGCTAAACGCGCCGCCAGGCTTTGCCGCGGCGGTGATCGCGGGTCTCGGCGCTGACCTGGACCTTCCGCTGACCGAGGCGCGTAACCATTTCGAGGCGGCCGGGGCGCGTGACGCGCTGGTCGCGGCCAGCGGAGTCCTGCGGACGATCGCCGTGGCGGAGTTCAAGATCTGCAATGACCTGCGCCTGATGGGCTCGGGCCCGCGGACCGGGCTGGCCGAGATCGCGATTCCCGACCTCCAGCCCGGGTCGTCGATCATGCCGGGCAAGGTCAACCCGGTGATCTGCGAAGCCGTCTGCCAGGTCTGCGCGCAGGTCATCGGGAACGACGCGACCGTCGCGTTCGGCGGCGCGGCGGGCAACTTCGAGCTGAACGTGATGATGCCCGTCATAGCGCGGAACCTGCTCGCCTCCATCACGCTGCTGGCCGCCGCTGCCCGGCTCCTCGCCGACCGCTGCGTCGCCGGGATCACCGCGGACCCGGCGCGGCTCCGCCGCCTGGCCGAGTCTTCGCCTGCCATCGTCACCGCGCTCAACCCGTTCATCGGGTACGAGGCCGCGGCCGCGGTAGCGCACGACGCCCTGGCGACCGGCAACACCATCAGGGAAGTGGTGCTTTCCCGCGGCCACGTGGCCAGCGGGGATCTCACCGAGGCACAGCTGGACGCGGCACTCGACGTGCTTGCGATGACCCGGCCTCCCGGGCGGTAACCGCCAGTCCAGTTTTCGCCCGGTGCCGAATTCACATGGTGCTCACAGGAATCTCGCGGGCGGCGCCGGTAAGGTCCGGGCCATGCAGGGTGCCGTAGAGGCTGGCTGGCTGCTGGCCGGACGATATCGCCTGGGCGCCGCGATCGGCCGCGGCGCCATGGGCATCGTCTGGCGCGGCCGGGATGAGCTACTCGAGCGCGATGTCGCCATCAAAGAAGTCCGGGTCCCCACGACGGTCAGCCAGGACGACGCCGAGATCGTCTACCAGCGGACGCTACGCGAGGCAAGGACCGCAGCCCGGCTGAACCACCCGGGGGTGGTGACCGTCTTCGACGTGGTCGAGGAGAACGGCAGCCCGTGGATCGTGATGGAGTTCGTGCGGGCGCGCGCCCTCGACCAGATCGTCACCGAGGACGGCCCGCTCCGCCCGCTGGCGGCTGCCCGCGTAGGAGAATGCCTGCTCAGCGCGCTCAGCTGCGCGCATTCGTCCGGAGTGCTGCACAGGGACGTGAAGCCGAGCAACGTGCTGATCGAGGCCGACGGCCGCGCCGTGCTGACCGACTTCGGCATCGCGGTGTTCGAAGGGGATCCGGGGCTGACGCAGGTCGGCATGGTCGTCGGCACACCAGGATTCACCGCCCCTGAGCGCCTCCTCGGCCGGCCTGCCACGCCAGCCTCCGACCTGTGGTCCCTGGGCGCGACCTTGTATGCGGCGGTGGAGGGCCGTGGCCCCTTCGAGCGCGCCGGCGGACCCGCGGCGGTCGTGGCCGGGATAGTCAACGAGAACGCGCCGCGCGCTCCCTCGGCCGGTCCCCTCATGCCGGTGATCGACGCCCTGCTGCGCACGGACCCCGAAGCACGGCCAGACGCGGCGAAGGCCGCCAGGCTACTTACCGAGGCGGCAGAAGGCGCGAAGGCGAGCCTTACGCTGCCCGGCTATCCGTGGCCCTTTAGCACTGCGACTAGCACTGCCAGCACGTACGGCACTTCGAGCACCTACGGCACTGCCAGCACGGGTGGCCCGGTCAGCACGGGTGGCCCGGTCAGCACGGACGGCCCGGCCAGCACGGACGGCCCGGGCGGGAACGCGGCCATCGCAGCCCGCCCGGTTCCGCCAGGTCAGTCGATGCCGGGTGGCATCCCGGCGTTCATGACCGTCGGCGCATCCCCTGGATTTCAGGCGCCACCTGGCGAAGCGCACTCGCCGGACTCAACGGACCTGCCCGCCTTCCTTGACCTGCCCGCCTTTACCGACATACCAGCCTTTACTGACATATCCGCATCCCCCGGCGTACCAGCCTTCCTGGACGTGTACCAGTTCGATGATCAGACTCCTCCGCCACCGGACCTGGCCGCGGCATGGAACGGCCACGCAGGTCCGCCCCCGCCTGCCGCGCCGAACCCACGGCCCAGGCAGGGCCGGGCACTCGCTGCTGGCCTGGCGGCACTGGTTGTCCTCGCGGCCGGCCTGCTGCTGGGGCTGACCTACGCGAACTCCGGTGGTCAGTCCACTGCGCAGGGCGTCGCAGGACTCAACCTGGGGGCAGACGGCAAGAACGTAGCCAAAGCGGGTGGATCAGCCGGCGGCAGAGCGGCAACGGGGTCGGCCGGCACCGCCAAGTCCGGCGCCTCGAACGTCAGCACGTCCGGAACGACCGGTACCACAGGCGGCAAGCCCGCGTCGGCTACCAGTCCCGCGCCGGGTCCGAGCAGCCCGGCCGCCGGCAGCCCTCCGGCCGGCTATCGCTGGTACAGAGTCTCCGCGGCCAGCAGCGGTGCGACAGCGGGCTTCATGGTCGCCGTTCCCGATACCTGGATAGCGGCCACGCGGGGCCTGATGACCTACCTGACAAGCCCGGCCGGAAGCATGCATGCAAAGATCAACCTGACGCCGTTCATCTTCGCTGACCCGGTCCGCGAGGCCAGGTTCCAGCAGACTGCGGCCATCCTGCAGGATCAGTTCCCCGGATACGCGGGACTGGGCATCAAGCCGGGCACCTTCCGTGGCGCGGCCGACGCCGTCTGGCGGTTCAGGTGGCGGCCGGGCGGCGGCCGGATGTCCGCGATCGACCTGCTGGTCGGCCTGGATACCACTGCAGGCGAGCAGTCGTATGCACTGAGCATGTCCGCGCCGAAGCCGGACGCCCTAGCAGCCGGGGTCGTATTCCTGCAGATGCTGCGGACATTCCAGCCTGCCCCCTAGCCGTAGTCGAATCGGTAGCGCTCGATCAGCAGGTTGGGCCCGGCACTGCGGTCGGCGTCCAGCAGGCCGATCGGCATGGGCACCCAGCCCGACGCCTTCAAAGCCATCCTCGAACGCGCTCCCTGAACGGCGCCCGACTGGATCTGGCACGCCACCGGCCGAACCGGATCGACCTGCGGTGCGCCCGAATATTCGTTATGGCGCGGGCGCTGCGCGAGCAGCTGGGCAGCGGCCGGTGGCTGGCCTGGGGCGGCTCGTGGGGCGTGACGCTCGCTCTGGCCTGCGCCCAGCGCTACCCGGGGCGGGTCACGGAGGTGGTGCTGGGTGTCGTGCACCATGACCCGGCCCTGCGACGTGCACTGGCTCTGCCGCGAGGCCGGGCGGTTCTTCCCGCGGCAGTGGCAGCGGTACCGCGAAGGCGGCGGGAACTCCGGCGACCTGGTCACTGCCTGCGGCAAGCTGCTCAGCGCCCACCCGATCCCGCTGTCAGGGAACGCGCGGCCCGGGACTGGCGCGACTGGGAGGACGCGGCCGGCTCCCTGGAAGGAAGGCCGGGCCCCGGGCGAGCGGTTCACCGGCCCCCGCTTCCGGATGATCTTCGCGCGGCTGTGCGCGCACTACTTCTCGCACGCGGCCTGGCTCCCGGACGGGCAGCAGCTGCTGCGTGACGCCCGCCGGCTGGCCGGCATCCCCGGCGTGATGATCCACGGCCGCTTCGGCGTCCAGGGACCAGCGGACGTGCCGTGGCTGCTCCACCAGGCCTGGCCGGGCTCCGAACTGCATCTGGTCGGGACCGGGCACCAGGGCGGCGAGGAGATGACCGCGCACGTGATGGCCGCGCTGAGCCACTTCGCCCGGACCTAGCGGCCCTTCGCTGCCGGCCACGAGGGTCTGGGGGTGACGCTGCCGCTGATTTAGCGGCGTGCGCCTTGCTGGCGTGATCCTCTTCCGCCGGCGGGGCCGGCGGCGGCAGCACTAACGGCGTTCCGCCTGATGGATGTCGGGCAGGTATGCGCCGGCGCATAGCAACGGGACATCCATCAGGCGGAACACGCCACACCAGGAACACAAGCCGCACGGGCACGGCAACTCAGACGGTGTCACCCGCACGGGCACGGCAACTCAGACGGCGTCACCCGCATGGCGGCAGCCAAGCTGGCGCCACCGCATGGCGGCAACCGGTGAATGCGCGCCGGCACTCCCCGCTGCCGGGGAGGGCCAGCGCCATCCCGGCTAGCGGGCCGACTTGCCGGCGCCCTTGATCCGGAAATACATCGTCGGGTGCCACCACCGGCTTATCCGGTGCCAGCCGACCACGGTGCCGGGCTGCAACGCACCGAGCGTGTACTTGCGCCCGGCGACCAGCTCGACGTGACCTGTCCCGTAGAAGGCGAGGTCGCCCTTCCGTGCCCGCCGCCGGCTCACCCGGAACAGCCGGGGCGACGCCAGCATCTGGGTCGTGTCCCGGCCGAAGTACAGGCGTTCGTGCCGGTATGCGGCCATGACGAGACCGGAGCAGTCGAAGCAGCCTCTCGTTCCTCCCCAGCAATAGGGCTTGCCGCGCCGGCCCGCGGCCCAGATGTATGCAGCCATCCGGCGGGAGAGGTGGTAGCGGGCGTGGGCAGTCGCCGCCGCCCGGAAGGTAGCCGCAGACTCTGCGGTAGCCGCCTGCTCTGCGGTAGCCGCCTGCTCTGCGGTAGCCGCCTGCTCTGCGGTAGCCGCTTGCTGTGCGGTAGCCGCTTGCTGTGCGGCAGCCGCCGATTGGGCCGTGACAGCTGCCCCGGAGGTGGCCGCGTGAGCGGCCGCCGGGCGGTCAGACAGCGCGGGTAGCACCGCGACGACGGCTACGAACGTGATCGCGAGCACGCGCTTGAACGTGCGCAACATGGTTTTACCGCCCATCGCTAGTACGCGCCAACCGCGAGCTCGTGATCCCACGCGCCGCAGGGAGAGCCGTAGAGCTCCTTGATGTAGCCGAGCCCCCAGCGGATCTGGGTAGCGGGATTCGTCTGCCAGTCGGCGCCTGCGCTGGCCAGCGCGTCGGCGTCCACCTGCGCATTCGCCTGGCCGACGCCGGCAACGGCGTATGTCGGGGCCCCCGCGAGGCCAGCAGGGCCGGTCAGCCGATTGGCCGTCATGGCCAGCCCCTGCTCAGCGGACGTGGCCGATGCGGCGGACCCCGCCGATTCCTGCTGGGCGGATTCCTGCTGGGCGGATTCCTGCGTCGCGATTGCTTGCTGCGTTGCCGCGCCTGCCGGCGTTGCCGCGCCTGCCGGCAGTATGGCCGCGGCCGATGCGACCGCCGCCACCGCAACCGTCGAACTTGCTACTCCGACCGTAAGTCGTCTGGGTTTCCCGTGCTTGGATGGGATACGGGACAAAATGATCCCTTGATCGGGCGTGCCGGGCACGCTCGTCCGCCACCCGGGCACTGCGGG
>Ga0302314_10011366_pt1 | contig 15537 bp, 15 predicted proteins | sample III_Palsa_N2_3_FD_200533 | JGI IMG/M metagenome (GOLD analysis project Ga0302314, IMG submission 200533) | Peat permafrost microbial communities from Stordalen Mire near Abisko, Sweden - III_Palsa_N2_3 | ecosystem: Environmental > Terrestrial > Soil > Palsa > Peat permafrost | place: Sweden...
CCTTGCGCACGTTGTCGGCGCAATCGTCGGCCACGCTGTCGCACAGACCGGGGTAGCTGTGCCCGACGCCGAAGTCCGTCGACCGCAGCCCGTTCTCAACCGCGAATCTCTTCCAGGACGCGTTGACCGACCGGATGACGCCGTGCTCGTCGAGCAAGGCGATGTGCGGGGACATCGCGTCCAGGATGTCGCTCATGGTGCTCTCCAGCCGCACGCGCTCCGACTCGCAGGCCAGCAGAGGCGACTCGACCCGCTGAAGATAGCCCCCTGGCCCGAGCGTCTCCATGATCAGGCCGGCGTCGCGCCGGCCAGCGCAAGCCGCAGCGCGGACTGCAGTTCGTCGCGCGAGAACGGCTTGGCGAGCTGGCACGTGGCACCGGCCAGGAGTGCCGTGTGCAGGCTGAATTCGGGCGACAAGACCCGTCGTCCGCCGGAGATGGCGACGATTGGCAGTTGCGGCTGGCGCCGGCGCAGCTCCACGATGAGCCGCGCGCCGTCCATCCCGGGCATCAGGATGTCCGTGAGGACGAGTTCGATCGTGCCGCCGCCCCCGAATTTCGCCAGGCCTGCCTCCGCGCTGGCAGCAAGAGCGACGGTGTGGCCGTCGAGTTCCAGGAACTGGCATAGGGTATCGCGCACGAGTTCGTCGTCGTCGATGAGAAGGATGTGGGCCATGCGATGCGTCCTGGTTCAGAAGAGTTCGATGCGCTGGGAGGGCGCGCCCGGCGCGGCGTCGGCGGCCGCTTCCGGGTCGCGGTGCAGGGCTTCCTGTTCGAGGTAGTCCGGCGCCAGGGCGCCTGCGCGGAGGTCGATCTCCGGCGTTTCGGCCTCGCCGGCGCGCAGGCGCGCGATCAGTTCGGCCAACACGGCGTTGCGCGAATCCATGGCCGGTTGCATGCGGTCGATGATCTGCTTGACGACGTCTTGCGTCTGCGCGGTGTCGAGCAGCAGGCCCAGGCCGCGGTCGAGCTCGGTGTTGTGCCCGGTCACCGCCGTCATCAGCATCTCGTAGAACTGGCGCATGTCGACGTAGCCTTCGTCGAGCTTGAGCGTCAGGTCGCCCAGCCGCACGGCCTCCGCCTCGTTGTGGCGCGTGCGCGCCTCGAATTCGACGCTGTAGCCGGACTCGACCGTCTTCACGAGGGAACCGATGTCATGGCTGGCCTTCTCCGCCGAGGCGTTCGCCTGCGTCGCCAGGCGGCGCACTTCCCCCGCCAGGACGGCGAAGCCGCGCCCGGCCTCGCCGGCCCGCGCCGCCTCGATGGCGGCATTGATGGCCAGGATCTCGGTCTGGCGGGCGATGGCACGGATGGTGTCGGTCATCTCCGTCAGGCCCTTGACTTCGCACAGCAGCGCCCTCAGTTGGTCTCGCTCCTCGGCGATCTGGCGGGGCAGGGTCTGGACGAAGGCGGCGAGTTCGCGGATGACGTGGCTGTTCCTCTCGATGCCCTGCTGCATCGCCTCGCTCTGCACGTGCGCCTCGTCGAGATAGCGGACCAGCCGGCCCGACAGCTTGTGGAGCGAGCCAGCGCGGTCGATGAAGTCGAGTGCCGACTTCTCGGACAGCCCGACGGCGCGCCCGAGCTGGCTCATCATCTGCGCATCGAAGGCGCGCAGGCCGTCCATGGCCACGGAGCCGGCGTGCGTGGAAGAAGCCCGCCCGCGTACCAGGCCGGAAAGCCATCGGCTCAGCCGGGACAGGGGGGTCTTGCGTGGAAGGTCGGGGGCGGTCATGGCAACGCAATCAGCTGGGTGGGACGGGTGGCGCCGTGCGGCCGCCAGGGCGGGTGCGAGTGGGCGGGTGCCTCAGCTGCCGGGCAGCACCTGGCGGATCACCTTGACCAGCTCCGCGGCCGCCAGCGGCTTGACCATCCATCCGGAGGCGCCGAGCTTCTTGGCCTCGTCCCGCTTGGCCTGCTGGCTCTCGGTCGTCAGCGTCAGGATCGGGATGAAGCGCAGCACCTTGCGGATGTTGCGGATCAGCTCGAGGCCGTCCATCCTGGGCATGTTGATGTCGGTGATGATCAGGTCGGGTTTGAGGCCCTTGGTGATGCGGGCCATCGCCTGTTCGCCGTCGCAGGCAGTCTCGACGCTGAATCCCGCCATCTCGAGCGAGTTCTTGACGCTCATCACCATCGTGGCGGAGTCGTCGACCACAAATATCGTTTTCATGATTTTTTCCCTGGAATTGAGAGTTTCATTGGTCTTCGGTGCGCCGTCAGGACGGGTCCAGCACGGCAACGAGAAAGGGGTCTGCGGGCATGGCCCTGATCAAGGGGCGCAGCGCCAACAGCACCTGCAACACCGCGCCATGCACGCCCTCGCACTTGCCCAGATGAACAGCCGGATCGCGTTGCTGCAGCAACCACTGCGCCAGCGCCTCGGCGTCGTCTACCGTCACGTGGCCTTCGAGCGCGGCGTGCTTCTTGAGGTACCGAATCGTCATTGCAGCAACTCCTTCGGGTTGAGCACCATCAGCACGCCGCCATCGCCCATCAGCGCTGTCCCCGCAAAGCCGACCAGGCCCGCCAGCACGCCTTCCAAGGGCTTGAGGATGATGTCGCTGGCTCCGTGGAAGTGGTCCACCAGCAGGCCGACGCTTTCATTGGCGTGCCGGATCACCAGCACCGCCAGTTCCCCCTCTTCGTTGGGCACCGGCGCCGCGTCCAGCGCGAGCAGGTCGTTCAACGCGCGCAGCGGCACGACGCGGCCTCGCAGCACGGTGGTGCGCGCCTGCTTGAAGTGATGGATGTCGCAGGCGGGAACGCGCACGGTCTCGACGATCATGTCCATCGGTACGCCCAGCCGGCGCCCGGCGCTCTCGACCACCATCACGGTCGTGACGGCCATCGACAGCGGCAGCGAGAGGCGCAGCGTCGTGCCCTGGCCCTGCACGCTGCTCAGCTCCACGCCCCCGTTGATGCGCTCGATCGCGGTGCGCACGACGTCCATGCCGACGCCGCGCCCGGACAGGTCGGAGATCTGGTCGGCCGTCGAGAAGCCCGGCAGGAAGATCAGTTGCACCGCATCGTCATCGGACAGCGTCGCCGCCTTGTCCGCGGGAATGAGGCCGCGCTCGACGGCCTTGTCGCGCACGCGCGCCGCGTTCACGCCGGCGCCGTCGTCGTGGATCTCGATGATCACGCGATCGCTCTCCTGGCGCGCAACGATGCGAATCGTGCCCGCGGCCGGCTTGCCGGCCGCGCGGCGCACCGCCGGCAGTTCGATGCCATGGTCGAGGCTGTTGCGCAGGATGTGGATCAGCGGGTCGGCCAGCGGCTCGATCACGTTCTTGTCGGCTTCGGTGTCCTCGCCCTCGATGACGAGGTTGACCTCCTTGCCCAGCTTGCGCGAGATGTCGCGGATCAGGCGGCCGAAGCGCTGGAACACGGCGCCGACCGGCAGCATGCGCACCTGCATGATGGCGTGCTGCATGTCTTCGGCGATTCGATTGATCACGGCGTACTGGGCCTTGATCTCGCGCGCAAGTTCGCGTTGCTGGAAGACCTGCTCGGCGCGCTGCGCCAGGTACGGCAGGCTGTTCTTGGCGACGACCATCTCGCCGATGAGTTCCATCAGGCGGTCGACCTTTTCCTGGCCGACCTTGAGTACCCTCTGGGGCTGGGGCGCGGTGCCATCGTCGGCGCGCTGAAGCGGCGTGCCGATTTCCGGGTCAGGCCGCGCCGCGCTCGCTGCCGCGCGCGCCGCGGGTTCGACGGCAGGCGCATTGGCGCGAGCCCAGGCGAGCAGCAAGGCGGCTGGCGCGCCGTGCGGCAATCCGTCGAGCGCAGCGGAGGCCGCTTCGCAGTCCAGACAGGACAGCAGATGGCTCAACACGTAGCGGGCGGCGAGCACCGTTCCCGTGCAGTCGCCGGCGCGTGCCAGCAGGTCGCACTGATCGTTCCAGAGCGCGACCGCGCGTTGGTGGAGCAGCGGCGAGATCGGATCCGCGCAGCGGGCGGCACCGGCGTCGGCGCCCGGGACCTCAACGACGGCTGCGGCGGCGTCTCGCACCACCCTGTGCCAGGTCACCTGCTCCGCCACGCAGCGGAAGTGCGCCTCGACCTCCGCGCGCGGGGCATCGGTGCAGAGCACGATGTCCAGGTTGCACTGGTAGCAGTCCCAGCTCGTCCGGTCCTCGCCTTGCGGCCAGGCATTCGCGCCGTCGACATGCAATTGCAATAGCCCGGGCACCGTGCGGGCCAGCCGCCAGGGATCCTCGCCCTTGAAGAAGCAACCCTCTTCGGGCATGTAGCGAAGCGCCAGCAGCTGCGCACTTGATGCGACCCCGGCCAGGTCCAGGCGGCTCATCCAGGGCGGCGCCATGCCTTCGCGCGGTACCGATGGGCTCGCACCGGCCGCGGCAGTCGTCGCGGACTCGAGCGGCGGCACCGGCGCTGCGTCGCACACGAACGCCCGCAGCGCGCCCGCATGCGCCATGGAGGCCGCGTCGGCAGCGTCCTCGATGCGGCCGTGACGCTCGATCTGGTCGATCAACTGCGCGCTGTAGTCCATGGCCTCGAGCAGCGCATCGGCCAGTTCCGCGCTGTAGGCGAGCGTGCGATGGCGCACGCGGTCAAGGAGATCCTCGCCGGCGTGCACCACGCGCTCCAGCGGCTTGAACTCGAACAGCCCGCAGTTGCCCTTGAGCGTGTGCACGGAGCGAAAGAGGTCGTTGAGCAGCGCTTCGTTGTCGGGCTCCTGTTCGACATCGAGCAGTCGCTTGCCGATGGCCTCGAGGCATTCCCTCGCCTCGATGACGAACTGGTCGAGCAGATCCGCCTGGTTCATGTCCGGACTCCTTGAACGGCGGTGCGTGCCGCATCCCGATCACCGAGCAGCAACGCGGCGCTCAGCACGAGAGCCAGCGGCTGCGCCGGCTTGACGAGGTAGCAATTGGCGCCGGCGTCGAGCGCCGCGTCGACATCCTGCCGTTGCGCCTCGGTCGAGATCATCACCACGGGCGCCTGGTGGCGCGCATCCAGCCGGCGCAGTTCGCGCACGAAGCTGTAGCCGTCCATGCGCGGCATGTTGACGTCGACGACGTAGAGGTCGTAGACGCTGTCGCCGTCCTGCGCATGGACGCGTTCCAGCGCCTCGACCCCGTTGAGGGCTTCCTCGGTGTGCCAGCCCACATCGTTCAGGATCTTGCGGTGGTACATGCGCACGGTGGCGGCGTCGTCGACAACGAGAATTCGGTGCATGTTCATGCCTCCAGGGGCTTCTGGTAGACCATCGCGTCCGGAAACCGGCGCACGGTGTAGAGGGACGACATCCGGCTCATCGACTCGGAGTGGCCCAGGCAGATGAAGCCGCCCGGACTCATCGAGTCGAACATCGCCTCGGCCGCGACGCGTCGCGACAGGTCGTCGAAATAGATCAGCAGGTTGCGACAGAAGATCACGTCGATGTCGCGAAAGCGCCGGGTGTCGGTCGGCTCGGAGAGATTGACCCGGCTGAACTCCACCGAGTCGACAAGATCGCGCGAGATGCGCCACTCGTTGTCGCCATGGGACTTGAAGTACTTCTTCAGATACTGCGGCGGCAGGTTGCCCACGGAGCGCTGCGAGTAGATGCCGCGCTGCGCCGCCTTCAGAACGCTGGTGTCGATGTCCGAGGACAGGATCTCGACGTCGTACTGGTCGATCTTCGCCCAGCGCTCCAGCAGGTAGATCGCGATCGAATAAGGCTCTTCGCCGGTGGACGAGGGAATCGACCAGATACGGATGCGCGAGCCCGGACGCTTGCGCGCCGCCACCTCGTCGAGCAGGCTGTTGACCAGGCAGTCGAACTGGTAGGCCTCGCGGAAGAAGTAGGTCTCGTTGACCGTCATGATGTTGACGAGCTGCTGCAGCTCGGCGCCATCGGTCTCGAAGCGCAGCGCCACGAACCAGGCGCGAAACGTATCGGCGCCCGTGTTCTCGATGCGTTCGACGAGCCGCTTGTCCACGAAGTAGCGCTTCGAGTCGTCAAAATGGATGCCCGTCTTGCGGTAGAAGAATTCCGCGAACTTGCAGAAGTCGGCGTCGGTGATGACCGGAGGCACGGCGAGGAGACCGGGCTTCACGGCGAGGCTGCTGGTCTTCATGGCGTGCCGATCCGCTCGATGGCCACATCGACCGCGAAGCCGATGAAGGCATCGTCGGCAAACCGCCGCGCCACCGCACGCAACGCGGGCAGCGAGCCGGCCTCTCCCACTTCGGCGAGCACCTCGAGCGCCGCGCCCACCACGTTGACGGCAGCGTCCTGCGTCAGCACGCGCTCCAGCCACGCCACGACGCGGACGTGATGCAGGTCGCCCAGCAGGTTGACGGTGAAGATGCGCACGTCGCTGTCGCCATCGCGCAGCAGCGCATCGATGTGGGGCGCCACGGCATCCGGCAGGCCGGACAGGACCTCGATCGCGCCGTTGCGAAGTTCCGGATCTTCGCTGCGCAGCAGCGGCAACACCGCCGTGACGACCTCGTCGCCGCCAAGACGGGCGAGGCTGCTGAACAGCGCCGACCGGACACTCGAATCGGTCTCGACGACAAGCCGAGCGCCGAGGGCCGCCGCCGCTTCGGGATGGGCCCCCAGGTCGCGCGCAGCCCAGCGGCGGACGGCGGCCTCGGCATCGCCCATCTGCGCGACCAGACCAGAGAGGTCTCGTGCGTAGTCGCGCTTCGCCACCGGATGCAACGGCGACACATCGGTCTGTTTTCTCAGTCCCATCGCGCAAGCCCTCGAGTATGTGTTGACGCCGCGGTCATGGCAGCCAGTGACGCAACTGCGCGGCGATGGCCGTGCAGGGCAGGACGAGCGTGGCGCCGCGCCGCTCGATGAGTTCGTTGGGCATGCCGAAGACGACGGCCGTGTCCGCCGACTCGGCGATCGTCCTGCCGCCGGCGGCGCGCAGGCGTGTCATCGCTTCTGCCCCGTCGTCGCCCATGCCGGTCAGCATCACGCCGAGCAGTTGCTCGGGCGGAAGGTGGTGCATGGCGCTGTAGACCATCACCTCGACCGACGGATGCCACAGCACGGTGGGCGTCTCCGGCCGCGGAGCGACGTGCAGTACGCCGGCGCGCGCGGTGACCGTGATGTCGGTGCCGCCGCGCCCGATGTAGACGTTGCCCGCCGCGATGGCCATGGCGGATGCCACCTCCACGACGTTGAGCGCGCACAGGCTGTCCATCCGACGGGAGAACGTGTCGGTGAAGTTGGCCGGCATGTGTTGAGCCACCAGGATCGGCCACGGGAAATCGGCCGGCAATCGCGGGAGGATGTCTTCCAGCGTGCGCGGGCCGCCGGTAGACACGCCGATCAGCACCAGGCCCGGCACGTGACCCCTGGCGTGCACCGACGATTTCGGGCTCGCGACGATGGTCCGCGGCGGCGGCGGCGCCGCCAACGGAGTCGACACGGGCGCCAGCACTCTCGCGTTCGGTCGCCGGCCCAGGCGGGCACGCGAGGCGGCGCGCACCTTGTCGAGCAGCATGGTCTTGATATCGTCCACGTGCAGCGAGATCGTGCCGCCCGGCTTGGGAATGAAGTCGACGGCGCCGAGCGCGAGCGCCTCGAACGTGGCCAGCGCGCCATTTTCCGTCAGCGACGACACCATCACCACCGGCGTCGGGCGTGCCGACATGATCAACGACAGTGCCGTGAGGCCGTCCATCTCCGGCATGTTGATGTCCAGCGTCACCACGTCCGGTTGCCACTGAACGACCATCTCGACGCCTTCGGCCCCGTTGCGCGCGCTGCGCACGTCGTAGCCCGCCTCGACGAGCACGCCCGTCAGCAACTTGCGCATCAGCGCCGAGTCGTCCACGACCAGGATCTTTTTCATGTCATCCGCCCGCTGCTCGACGTTCAGGCCGCGGTGGCCGCGATGCGACGCACGGTCGCGTCCGCCGGCGACGCGCCGATCTGTCCGACGGCCTGGATCTCGGGCCCCTGCAACAGATGCGCCGGATCGATCAGCATCACCAGGCGCTTGTCGCCCTCGAGGTTGGCGACACGGCTGATCAGGTGGCTCTGCTCCTCGGACATCATCGGCGCGGGCACGATGCGTCCACGCGGAATGCGCAGGACTTCGGCGACCGAATCGACGATGAAGCCCGTGCGCATGCCGCCCAGCAGATAGACCATGATGCGTTGGCGGTCGTTGCGTTCCATGGCCGGCATGCCGAGGCGCCCGCGCTGGTCGATCACCGGCAGCACCGTTCCGCGCAGGTTGATCACGCCTTCGACGAAGTTCGGGGTGCGCGGAACGCGCGTCAGCGTCTCCGGCACCCGCACGATCTCCTGCACGCTCATGATGGGCACGCCGAATTCCTCGGCGCCCAGGCGAAAGATCACGACCTGGATGTCGTCGTCGGGCGCGCCGCCGGTCTCGTCCATCTCACCGTTCGGGTTCATGTCCATGTCGCGGTTCTCCTGCGCGGCGTTGTCGATGCGGGCGTGCCTGGCAGCGTGCAGGGCTGCGCCGATGGCGGGTAGTCGCAGCAGCTTGTCCGCGGCGATGATGGACACGAGGCGCTTGCCGTCTTCGAGACGGCAGATGGAGGAGATTTCCTGCAGCTGCTCCTCGCCAGCCAGCATGCCCGGCATCGCATCGGCCTGGGAACGCGGCACGCTGAGCACTTCCTTGACGGAATCGGTGACGAGGCCGACGTCGAGGCCGCCCGGCAGCGACGTGACGACGATGCGTTGCTGTTCCGAATACGCCAGCGGCGGCAGTCCGAACAAGGCGCGCAGGCTGACCAGCGGCAGCAGTCGCTGGCGCAGCGAGATCACCCCCAGCACGTGTCCGGGCGAGCGCAGCAATTCGTTGACGCTGGCCGGAAGCTGGACGATCTCCTGCACCTCGGCGATGTCGAGGGCGTACTCCTGGTCGGCGACGGTGAAGGACACCAGGCGCAGCTCGTCGACGCGAACGTCCTCGACATCCTGCATCGCGTCGTTCGCCGTCCGCCTGGCCGCGCCACTGCGCTCGCCCCTCTGGGCGGCACCGATCGCGTTGAACTGGCCCTCGACGAGGCGCTCGAAGTCGATAGACAGCAGCATGTCGTGACCGCCATCGGCACGCGGACGCCGGATCACGCCCTTGAGATAGTCGACGGCGACGATGGTCTGGATCGCGTCGGCCGACTCGATCTCGGCGGGCTCGATCGTGACCACGCTGGCGACGCGATCGACCACGAAGCCGAGCGGCTGGCCGATGTGGATGACCAGCGCACGCGTCGCGTCGTCGTTGGCACGTTCGGCGCAGCCGAACAGGCGCCGCAGGTTGACGATCGGCAGCACGCGCCCGCGCAGGCTGGCCAGGCCATCCAGCGCGCGCGGGGCCAGCGGCAGGCTGGCCACCTGCGGCATGCGGATGATCTCCTGCACGGGCGCGATCGACACGGCGAACATCTCGCCGGCCACGGCGAACGTCACGTACTGGTTGGCCTGATCGGCGGCGGGTTCGTCGACGTCGGGGCGAGAGATCGCCACCAGATCGCGCACGTCCGGAGCGTCACCTTCTGATGCGCTGGCTTCGCGCGCGGGCAAGACTGTGCTCATGGCACACCTCCTGTTTGGGGGACTGTCGGGAGGGCCGGTTCAGGCGCTTTGGAGTTCGTCGGCCAGCGAGGCGATTTCCTCGATGGCGGCCGACAGTTCTTCCGCGCCCTGCGATTGCTGGCGCGCGGCGGTGGCTGCCTGCTCTGCAGCCTTCTCGGCCTGCGTCGCCGCTGCAGAGACCTGTTCGACGCCGATCTTGACCTGGGTGATGGCCGCCGCGATCTCCTGCGCGGAGGCCACCGCTTCGGCGTTGCCCTTCTGGATCTCGGCCACGTCGCCTTCGATCCGGTTCAAGCTCGAGGTGATGGCCTTCGCCTTGTCGACCTCCGACATCGCCGAACCGACGATGGCGCTCAGGTCGCGCCCGACCAGCCCGATCTGATCCTGAATGGACTTGACCATGTCCTTGATTCGATCGGCGTTCTCGGCCGAATCGTGCGCCAGGTTGCGGATGTCGGTCGCGACCACCACGAAGCCCTTGCCATATTCGCCCGCTCGCGCGGCCTCGATGCTGCCGTTGACCGCCAGCATGTTGGTCTGGATCGAAACCTGGCTGATGGCGTCGACGATCTTGTCGATCTTGCGCGACACGAGTTCGAGGTCCTTCACTTGCCCGATGCTGGTCTGCGTGGACCGCACGTTGTTCGAGATGCCGCTGATCAGGCTGTCGATGTTCTTCTTGTTGTCGCCCATCAGGGCGCGAATCGAGTCGGCACGCTCGTTGCCCCTCGTCGCGCGCGACTCCGCGATCTGGGCGCCTTGTTCGATCTGCGTCACCGCCGCAGCCGATTCCGCGCTTGCGGCCGCCTGGGTCTGTGCGCCTTTTCGGATCTCGTCGAGCGCGACCATGATCTGCGCCGCCGAGCGATTGATCTCCTGCACGGCGCTCGACAGTTCCTCGGCGGCGCTCGCCACCTCCTCGGCGCTCTTGGCGATGTCGGTCGAGTTCTTCAGTTCGTCGGCGATCTCGGACAGTCCCAACGCGGTCTGCTCGCACTGTGACAGGGCCGTGGTCTGCTCGGTCACGGTCTTGTTGGCCTCTTCGCACGCCGACGATTGCTCGGTGGACGCCGCGGCGATCTGCTCTGCGCCCTTGAGGGCCTGATGGGCTGCCACGTTGCTTTGTGCCGCGGCAGCCGCGGTGTCGCCGGCGCCGCTGGCGATGCCTGCTGCGTCGGAGCGGATCTGATCGAGTTGCTGAAGAATGACCGAGCTCTTGTCCACCTCGACGCGCACGGCATCCGCACCCTGGTTGATGCCCTGCGCGATGATCTTGACTTCCTGCTGGATCTGGCCCACCAGATCCTGGATCTGCTTGGCGCTCTTCTCGGAGGTCTCGGCCAGCGTCCGCACCTCGTCGGCCACGACCGCGAAGCCCTTGCCGTGCTTGCCCGCCCGCGCCGCCTCGATCGCGGCATTCAGCGCCAGGAGATTCGTCTGATCCGCGATGCGCGCGACGGCCTTGACGATCTCGCCGATGTTGGCGGCCTGGCGTTCCAGTTCGGCCACCATCTCGACCGACTCGGCCTGCCGCTGAGCCGCCGTGGTGACGTTGCGCACTGTCGACTCGACCTGGGCGTTGATCTCTCCGGCCAGCGACTGCATGCCTTCGGCCATGCGCTGCGCCTGGGCGACCGCCGCCATCTGGCGCGAGATCGACGCCGACACCTGGGTGATGGCCGCGAGCGACTCCTGCGCCGCGCCGGAAGCCTCCTCGGCACCGGTGGCGATCTGCGTGGCCGCGCGCTTGAGCTCTTCGGCCGCGGACGCTGCTTCGTTGATGCCGGCCGACAACTCGCCGGACGCTGCCGCCACACGCTCCGACGCCTGCTGCTGCTTGGCGAGCGTGCGTGCACGCTTGCGCTGGGCATCCGCGTCCTGCGCGACGCGCCGGGGAACACCGGCCGCAGCGGCCTGGAGTGCGGAGGGAACTTCCTGGCTAACCGAGGACTTGCGGAGGAGGGACATGCGAGCTTTCCGGAGAGGGCGTAGATCGGGCCATGGCACGCACTCCTGCGCACCTCAGGCAGATCCGGTCAAGGCCTTCGAAAGCGTCGAGACAGCGTTGGCCGCCGAGTGAGGCAGCGCGTTGTCAGGTGCTTGTCGTGCTTGACCGGGAAGCACGAATTTCAGCGCAACGCGAACCTGTCCGCTCGTTCGACAAATGCCGGAAAGCCCGCGGCAGCGGGCGGAAAACTACTTCGATCCGCCGCCAGAGCCGGCCAAGCCCAAGGGCCCGTCAGGCTTCGCACTGGGCGATCGGGTCAGCTTCGATGACGGCAAAGGGAATACGATCATCGGCATCGTGGCGAAGGTCAATCGACGCACAGCCTCAGTCGCGACCGACAATGGAAAGTCCTGGCGCGTCGACTTTCCCTTGCTGCGGCACTTGGTCGAAGTCTGAAAGCTCGAGTCAACTAGCCATGGGTCGACGCATACTGTGAGGCCCGCAGTCGGCCACTACCAGACTGTCACGACCGTCGGCTTGCCGGCAAGCTGGCTGGCCTGCGATCGCGCGATGCGATTCGGTGCTGATCTGCCGCTGAGCCGCGCACACTCGACGGCAGAGGCAGGCCTCGCTGCCTCGACCGCCGATTTCCCGAATCACTTCGACGGCCGATCCAAGTCGTCGAGTTCGCGCTCTAGGCGCCGCGCACGCCGCCTGTGGAGCGCCAGATATCCGGCGGCCCACAACACCAGCAGCGCGACGATCGGTGCGTAAGCCACGATCTGCGGTCGCGGATCGCGCCGCCAAAGTGCGATCAACGTCATCGAAAGGCCCGCCAACGCAGGCATGACGGCCGCGACGACCAACGCGATGGATCGCCTCTGCTTCGCGATCGCGTTAGCGTGGAATGCCACGACCGACTGCGCCGACGTCGCCTCGTCCGGAAGTTTGCGCGGCCAGGAATGCCGTAGCAGCGCAAACGCGAAGGCGATGCCGAGGGCGACAGAAACTTCTCCCGCGCGCAAGAGCGGGTCGGACTGGTTGAACGCCTGCGCGAGCAACAGCACGATCGCGAAAGCGGCGCTGACCCAGCCAGCCAGCACGCGACGCCGCGTCCGCGCCCGGAATGCGAACGCACGTGCGCGCGTCTCGGCGAGCGAGGGCGTGTCGGTCGTCCTCGGTTGGCGTTGCCAAAGCGCGCGGAGGTCGTCGTCGGGACGGGGATCGGTGGGCGTCATCGCGAAGCTCCTTGGTGAAACTGGCGGGTGAGTGCGATCTTGAGGCGATGGATCTTGGTTGCGATCGCGCCAGCGGAAAGCCCGACGACTTCGCCGATCGCAGCGGCATCCATTTCTTCCAGGTACAGCAGCACGATCTGGCGATCCGGTGTGCGCAGTCGATGGACGAGCGTCATGAGGCGGCGCAGCACGCGGCGTTCGTCGACCGTGCGCTCGACATCGTCGTCTGCGGCGAGAAGATCGAGATCCTCAATATCCACCGCCTTGGCGCCAGGGTCGCGAAGCCATCGATCGACGTGCGACGCTGCCGTGTTGTGCGCGACGCGGTACACCCAAGTGCGGAGCGAGCAATTGCCGGCGAATCGTGCGAGGCTGCGCCACAGCGCTACGTGGATCTCCTGCAGGAGCTCCGCGCGCAATTCCGCGCGCCATTCGTAGAAGTTGGCGAGGCGCATGAGCGCGTCGCCGAACTCCGCGACCGCGGCTGCGTATAGCGCCTCCCGATCGGGGGCGTCCTGGGGTTGCGAAGTCTCCATGGCGGGCTTGATCCCTCGGCGTAGCGTCTGGAATCAAGCTAGTCCGGCGAGGCGGAGAAATCTTACTGGTCGATCGCGACCGTCAGCCTCGGGACAGCTTCGTCGTCTCGGAGTATGCACGAATGGCACTTACATAAGCCGCCGCGGGTCGAACTGTCGCGGCCAAGTTGTTGAATGAGGAGGGCCGGCCAAGGATCGATAGCATGGGTGTTGACGACATCCAACTCTCTTTTCAAGGCAGGCCCTCACATGGATCGTAACGCCCGAAGCCGGCACCATCAACACCGGAAGGCAATCGAACGGCGAGCGCGCTCGGTCGAGGCGATGGAGTTCTTCAACGTGCTGGCCAGTCCGACGATGGTGGAGACGGTCGATGCGTTGAGCCCGCCTCATCGGGAGCGGCTGTATCCGCCGACGGTGGCGTTGTCGATGTTCATGCAGCAGACTCTCGATGCCGACGGGTCGTGCCAGAAGGTGGTCAACGGTTGGGCCGTGCAGCGCGCGGTCTGTGGGTTGAAGCCGAGCAGCACGCGCACGGGCGGGTACTGCCGCGCACGCGGCCGGCTGCCGCTGGCGATGATCCGTGGCCTGGCGTGCGTGACGGGTCGGCAACTGCACGGGCGAGCGCGCCGTGAATGGTCCTGGCGGGGCCGGGCGGTCAAACTCGTGGACGGCACTGGGATCTCGATGCCCGATACCGACGAGAACCAAGCGCGGTATCCCCAGCCGGACACGCAAGCCGACGGCGTAGGCTTTCCGCTGGCGCGCGTGGTCGTGGTGATCTGTCTGGCCACCGGCGCGGTACTGGATGCAGCCATCGGTGCGCACAGCGGCAAGGGCACCGGCGAGTTGAGCCTGTGGCGCGGTCTGGTGAGCGTGTTCGAGCCTGGCGACGTGATGCTCGCCGATGCCTTGTACTGCAACTATTTCTTGATCGCGACGCTGGCTCACGCCGGCGTGGACGTGCTCTTCGAGCAGAACGGCTCGCGAGTCACCGACTTTCGCCGCGGCAAGCGTCTCGGCCCTCGAGACCATGTCGTTGCCTGGCCCAAGCCCGCTCGCCCGCAGTGGATGACGCCCGAGGAGTATTACGCGTTCCCCGACCAGCTCCAGGTACGCGAAACCCGCACCGATCACCAGATCCTGGTCACGACCATGACCGGGCGGCGCAGGGCCAGCAAAGACGACCTCGCGCAACTCTATGCGCGTCGCTGGAACGTCGAACTGGATCTACGCAACATCAAGACCACGATGGGCATGGAGGTGCTGCACTGCCAGACCCCCGAGATGAACGACAAGGAGTTGTGGGTCCATATGCTGGCCTACAACCTGATCCGGCTGCTGATGGCGCAGGCCGCGAGCAATGCCGGTGTTGACCCGCGCAGCCTGAGCTTCAAGCACGCCTGCCAACTGTGGACCCAGTGGGTCTCGAGCGGAACGCCTGTCGAGCCTGCGCTGTTCGATCTGATCGCCCAGTCAAAGGTCGGGCATCGCCCCGACCGCATTGAGCCCAGACAACGAAAGCGACGACCGAAACCCTACCCTTGGCTGAAGAAGCATCGCGTACTCGCTCGCGTCGACATCATCCTCTACGGCCGGCCTCAGCGGCCAAAGTAAGTGCCATTCGAGTATGCACTGGCACATCGGCTCAGAATGTCCGTCGTGCAGTCGAAGTCATCGCCGGTGATTCCCTGTCGCGTTGTCCAGAGGCTTGTCGCTGCCGTACCATCCGTCGCTACCGTCCGTGCAAGACTTGGCTACGATCGCAGCAGTCGGCCACCAGCAGCCGCTCGGCAGCGACCGGTTTCGGGTTGGGCAATGGGTAGGATCGAAGAATGTCTCTGAACGCAAGGCCGGCCCTTCGTATTGGCGCGCTGCTCGCGATCGCTGCCGGGTGCGCCTGGGGTGCGGGCCAGTACGCAGACTTGCGGGCGTTTGAGCGGCGCAACCCTGATGCAATGGCACTTTGCGGATCATTGAGGCCCGGGATGGCTGTCGCTGATGCCGAAAGCCTTGCTCATGCTGTCAGCGGGGCTATGGTCGCGGCCGTCAAAGATCAGTTGGTTGTCAGAATTCCTGGCGAGAGCCTATGTGTCGCGGAGCTAGCGAGCGGTCGGGTTCGGTCTGCCGCCGTGGTACGAAATTACTGATGCCGGCCAATACCTGCCGGCCGCCACCGGCAGCTTCCGGGAAGCCTGTTCGATGTCAGAATCGGGCGGAAACAAGGCCGCCATGCAATGCTCAAGACGTTGACGCGTATCGCTCCAGG
>Ga0302314_10011367_pt1 | contig 15536 bp, 8 predicted proteins | sample III_Palsa_N2_3_FD_200533 | JGI IMG/M metagenome (GOLD analysis project Ga0302314, IMG submission 200533) | Peat permafrost microbial communities from Stordalen Mire near Abisko, Sweden - III_Palsa_N2_3 | ecosystem: Environmental > Terrestrial > Soil > Palsa > Peat permafrost | place: Sweden...
AGCGGAACCACCGCTCGGCGGTAGCGACCCGGCCCTGCTGGTAGGCGGGGAACGCCAGCGCGCCGACCAGGCGGCCGACGGGAGCTGCGCCGCCGGCTCGCATCCAGTACCCCAGCGCTTCGGCGGGCTGCCCGTGGCGCTCATGCCACTGCGCAGCCCGCTCACGCAGGACGGGGATCAGTCCGGGTTCCAGGCGTTCGAGTTCCCCCAGGAGCATGTCGCGGAAAAGGTGGTGGTAGCGGTACCACTGGCCTTGGCGGTCCAGCGGCACCAGCAGCAGGTTGGACCTGGCCAGTTCCGCGAGGGTCGCGGCGGAGCCGGGCAGGTCGAGTACCGCCTCGCACAGCGCCCCGGACATCCGCTCGAGCACCGCGGTCCGGGTCAGGAACGCCCGGTGCTGACGGGAGATCCGGGCCAGGAACTCCGACTCCACGTACTCGCTGACCAGCCGGTCATCCCCGCCGAACGACACCGCCGCGCCCGCCAGCGGACCGCCCTCACGCAGGTACAGCGCCGCCAGGTACAACCCAGCCGCCCACCCCTCCGTCCGCCGGTAAAGTTCCGCTACGTCGTCTTGGCCGATCACCACGTCCGCGCCGCGCAGCAGCATCGACGCTTCGTCCGGGTCAAGCGACAAGTCGCCCGGGCCGATCTCCAGGATCCTGCCTTCGGCCCGCAGCCGGGCGACCCGCAACGGCGGCTCGGCCCGGCCGGCCAGCGCCAGCCGCGACCCCGCCGGGACATGATCGGCCAGCACCGACAGCGCGTCCCGGCACTCCCGGTTTCGCAGCGTGTGCACGTCATCCAGCACCAGGGCGACCCGCGATGTCATTGACGAGAACGCCGAACCGAGGCGCGGGACCACCGAGCCCGGCACCGAGCTCCCGGGCGAGGCGAGCGCGTCGAAGACCCGCTCGTCGATCGGTTCGACCGCGTTGAGTGCTTCGGCGACATAGCTGAGCAGGACCTTGGGATCGTTGTCGCGTTCGTCGACCGACACCCAGGCGAACGCCTGGCCGTTGCGCTCGGCCCACTGCGACAACACCGTGGTCTTGCCGTAGCCCGGCGGCGCGACCACCGAAACGATCGGCTGCGGCTTGCCGCTCCTGAGCCGTTCGATCAGCGCCAGCCGGCTGACCGCTCCCGGCCTGACCTCCGGCCGGCGCAGCTTAGACGCCAGCAGGTCAAACACCGGGTTACGCGCGGGGCGGGGCCGCCCCTCGCGCTCACGCCGGCCGCTGTCCCCGATGCTCGTCGTGCTTTCAGCCACGCAGCCAGGCCCCTCCGGTGCCGGCCACCGCGGCAGAGTCCCCCGGACCGCTCACGCAACTCACCGCCAGGAGTAGTAAGGACCCGACGCCGCCATGGCCTTGAGCAGCGCGGTACTTCTCTCAGGACGATAACACCCAAGCGCCGCATGGGGTACAACCAGCCCACTTCGACACCCATGAGTATCAGTTGTTCAGGCTGCGTTTGCCAGCCGGGGCCGGGAGCCTTCCTGTGCCGAGGGCCGGGAGCGTTTCATGCCATCGGCATGATGCGCATGCTGGCCGCGCTGGCATTTCATGGTGATCAGGGGAAGGCGGCCTGACGGCGGCCACAGCGGGGCGACGACCTTAAGACGGGTGATTCCCAGCGGCCAGCAGTTGGCGGTCGCTGGCGGGGGAAAGGAGCCAGGGGGCCGATGGTGACCTACGCTGCCAAGCAGACAGTCCACGTCAGCACGCCGGCGGTTTCTGTCGGTATTCCGATCCTGGCATCGAAGATTACCGCGCCGAAGGTGGCGGAATGGGTGGTAGCGCGGCCGCGGATCACCGAGCTGATCGCCCAGGGGACCCGCTGGTGCCCGCTGACGGTTGTCAGCGGGCCGGCCGGCGCGGGCAAGACGACGGCGCTGGCGGTATGGGCGGCGGCCCAATCCGGCCCGGTGACCTGGGTCAGCGTGGATGATTACGACAACCGGCCGGACGTCTTCTGGTCACATGTCGTCGCGGCGCTGCGCCGGTCCGGCACAGCCGTGCCAGCGGTGCGGTCCCCCGCCGCGCGGGGGCGGGCGGGGGACCGCGTGTTTTTGCTGGGGCTTGCGGCGACGCTGGCCGCCCAGGCCCCGGCGGTGACCCTGGTGCTGGACGACCTGCACCTGCTGACCGACCCCCGGGTGCTTGACGGTCTTGACTACGTGCTGCGGAACACAGGCGCGGGCCTGCGCCTGGCGGTGTCCGCGCGGATGGACCCGCTGCCACTGCACCGCTACCGGCTGGCCGGCGAGCTGACGGAGATCCAGGCGAGCGACCTGGCCTTCACCGTTCCCGAAGCCGGCCAGCTGATGGCCCGGCACGGCATCGAGCTGGCGGCGGACTCGCTGGAGGGGCTGACCCGGCGGACCGAGGGCTGGGCGGCCGGCCTGCGCCTGGCCGCGATCTCGATGGGCAATCACCCGGACCCCGGCCAGTTCGTCACCGAGCTGATCACCGACGGCAGCGCCGTGGCCGGCTACCTGATGGCGGAGGTCCTCAACCCCCAGCCCCCGGTAGTCCGGGAACTTCTGCTCAGCACCAGCATCCTCGAGCAGGTCAGCGGTGAGGCCGCCAGTGAGCTGACCGGCAACGAGCAGGCCGGGACAATCCTGCCCGCCCTGGCCCGGGCGAACGCGTTTGTCCAGCCCGCCGGGTCCGGGTACTACCGCTACCACCCGATGTTCGCCGAGGTGCTGCGGCTGAAGCTCAAGCGCGAGGACCCGGACCGGCTGACCTCGCTGTACCGGCGAGCGGCCCGCTGGTATCAGCGCAACGGCCAGCTCACCGACGCGGTGCGGCACGCCGCCCGGGCCGGCGACTGGCCGCTCGCTGCCAGCATCGTCATCGACGCCCTGGCGATCAACGAAATCATCGAACCGCGGGACAGCTCCTTCCTGGGCGAGGAGTTCACGGCCATGCCGCCCGGCCAGGCCTGGACCGAACCTCAGCCGCACCTGGTCTGCGCCGCGATCGCGTTGTCGGCTGGCCGGCCTGAATCGGCCGTCGCCGCGCTGGACGCCGCCGACGTCATCCTGGAGCGGCTGCCCGCCGATGAAGAAGCCGCGGCCCGGCTGGCCGCCGCGCTGATCCGGCTCGCCGCGGCCCGCCGCACCGGGGACCTGGCTGCGGCGACGGCGGCCGTTGCCCGGGCGGACGTACTGGTCAGCACGCTCCCGAACGCCAAGCTCGCCCGTCATCGTAAAATCCAGGCCCGGCTGCTGTCCGGCCGCGGCGCGGTGGAGCTGTGGTCAGGCCAGCTTGACCAGGCCGCCCGTTCCCTGGAGCTGGCGGTGGCCGCCGCGACCGCTCCCGGCGGGGAGGGTGGATCAGACGACTGCCTGGGGCACCTCGCGCTGGTGGAGGCGTTGCGCGGCCGGACCGGCCGGGCGGCCGCCTTGGCCGCCCAGGCGACCGCGGGCCGCACCGCGGCCGGCCCGCAGCTGCCTGCCCTGCACCGCAGTCCCGCGGCCCTCGTCGCGCTGGCCTTGGTGCACCTGGAACGGGGCGAGCTGCGCGAGGCGCACGGCCGCCTCGGGCAGGCGGACGCCGCCCTCGGCGTAACCCCGGACAAGCTGATCACGGCGGTCGCCCGGCTGGCAGGGGCGTACGGTGGCCTGGCCCAGGGGCGCGCCACCGTGACCGCTCAGCTCGCAGCCAGAGCACGATCCGGCTGGCCTTTGCCGGCCTGGCTCGACCAGAGGCTGAGCCAGGCCGAGTCGTGGGCGCATGCTGCCGCGGGCGACATCCAGGCCGCGCTGGCGGCCGCCCGGCGTTGCGGCCAGGAAAGCTCGCCCGAGGCGGCGGTGACACTCGCGCGCGCGTGGCTGGCCGCCGCCGACACCGGGAACGCAACGCGCGCGCTCGCACCGGTGCGATCCGCTGGCAGCGGGGCGCCCGACCGGGTCCGCCTGCAAGCGCACCTGGTTGACGCGCAGCTCAGCTACCACCGCGGTGATCGCGCGCGCGGCCGCACGGCGCTGGCGTCCGCACTGCGGCTGGCCGAACCCGATCGGCTCAGGCTGCCATTCGTCATCGAGCGCGGCTGGATTGAGCCGGTGCTGCGCCGTGACCTCGAACTAGCCCGGGCCCACCGGCGCCTGCTAGCGGCGGGGCCGGGGCACGACCGGCTCACCGCTCCGGGAGCTGGCGATCGGGTCCCCGCTCCGCGGGGGGCTGGCGATCAGGGCCCGGTGCATCCGGCCGAGCCGCTCACCGAACGCGAGCTGGAGGTGCTGCGACTGGTGGCAGGCCTGCTCAGCACCGATGAGGTTGCCCGGGAGATGCACATCTCCGTCAACACGGTAAAGACCCACCTCGCGCACATTTACCGCAAGCTGGCGACCACTCGCCGTGGCGAGGCGGTCCGCCGGGCCCGTGAATTCGGGCTGCTGGACGGCTGACGGTCCGGTTATTCACCCCATTGGGGGGAAGACGCTGCCCGGAGCATGCGGTGCAATGGAAATTGGACGGCGGGCGGAGGCGGATGAGCCAGCAGGCAAGATTCCAGGAGACATTGCGCAGGCTGGCAATGGTCGACGAAGGCTTCGTCGAAAACCAGGCCAGGCTCGGGCTTGCCCTCCCCGTGACATCGGCCCTGGATCCCAAGACCATGACGCTGCTGCAGATAGCGGCACTGGCGGGCAGCGGGGCACCCTCGGTCTGCCTGGAATGGATCGTCGGCCGGGCGCTGGCGGCAGGCGCCAGTGAGGACGAGATCGCGGACGTGCTGCTGGCGATCGCCCCGGTGGCCGGGCTTGGCCTGGTCGTCGCCGCCGCTCCCCATGTCGCGACCGCGCTCGGCTACGACGTCGCGGCCGCGCTGGAGGAACCCGATGATTACTGACCACTGCTCAGCCGGCCAGTAAGCCCGGTGGTGTGCTTGCGGCGCCACCGGTCAAGTGAGAACGCCGCCTGCCTGCCGCAGCTTTGATGCCGGCCGGGCGTTGATTGCCGCCTCGTTCCTCCCCAGTCTTTAACGAGGGTGGCTCATACCGAGACGACCGTCATCACCGTGTGACCGATCTGGATTTTGTCGCGCTTCTTCAGCAACTGAACTGAAAGGACATGGCGTCCGTTGAGCATGGTGCCATTGGTGGAGCCGAGGTCTTCGACATACCAGAGGCCGCGCACGGTCTGGAAGCGAGCGTGCTGGCCTGAAGCGAAGTCATCGTCAATAGCGAGGCTGCCGTCACGGCCGACGGTGAAGTCGGTGCCAAAGGTATGGCGCTCGCTGCCAAGTTGCAGGACCAGGGACCGGCCGTAAGGTGGCGGCTCAGCCATGGTGCCGCCGACTTGGCCGGCGACGGCGGACACTGCGGCGTGCCACGCTTGCCGCTCCTGCTTAGTGAGGTCTTCCCACGGCGGGAGGGATGCTGGCAGGGCGGCTCGGTGGGCTTCGTAGGCGGTTTGCGCGAGACGGTCAATGAGCGTGGCCACAGCTCGATAATGTCATTCTCAGCCATCAGCCAACAGGGCATGATCATTAGTGTTGGCAACGGACGAATGTGCGAGCCAGTCCGGCGCCGCTCAAAGACGAGCGCGGATGTCGCGCAAGTCAAGCCGCATTTCGGCCGCGGTGGCGAAGCGGTCACTGCTGGCCGGGGCGCAGGCCTTGGTGAGGAATTCCGCGAGGTCCGGCCCGATATCGGGCCGCGTTGTCCGGGGATCGGTGACCAGTCCGCCGACCACCGGCATCGCATTCGGATACGGGTGGCTGCCGTTACAGAGCAGCTGGTAGAGCAGCACGCCGACGGCGAACAGGTCGGTGGACACGTCCCAGCGGGTGACACCGGCATCGGGCGGCTGATAGGGCGGCGTGCCGGACTGCGTATGCACCGGGTCGCCGACCCGGGAGGCGATATTGAAGTCGAGCAGCTTCGCTCCGGTGCGGGCGAGGATGATGTTGCGCGGTTTGATGTCGCGGTGGATCAGCCCGCGGCCGGTTAGTTCCGTCCACTCATCCGAATCTGGTTCCGGCCCGGTCGCCTGGGCACGTTCCGCCTCAAGCTGCTTGAGGCGAGCGGCGTCCGGGTGAAAAGCCACCAGTGCGTCGAGCAGGTCAAGGGCAACGTCGACCGCCTCGCGGTCGCGAAGGTGCCGCTTTCCGGTAATGAACGCTTCCAGTGACTCGCCCGCAATGAACTCGGTGATGAGGTACCAGTCACCGGCGGTGGTCTGGCCCGCCCAGAAGACCTCCACCACGTTGGGATGATGGATCTCCCGCAGGGCGCCGATCTCGCGGCGGGACGCCTCATAACCGGCGGCGCTGTCGAAGAGCTTGAACGCCCGCTCTTTACCCTCGACGTCATCGTGCACCCGGTAGACCTTCGAAAATCCGCCCTGCCCGAGTTTCTGCAGAATCTCGAACCGGTTGTCGATGACATCGCCCACCGCGTAGTCAGCCCCCCTGGCCGCCGCCGCTGATCCGGCTGGGGCCGGTTCAGCGGCCGGGAACGGGTGGCCGCCGCCCGAATGCGGTGCGCTGGCCGGTGCCGCGGAAAGGGGCTTGCGTGCGGGTGACGGGAACGGGCGGGTACGGCGGCGCGCGTCGCGGACGCCAGCAGTTCCCCCTTGGACGTGCTGGATTCCCCCGACGGCATATACCAGGCACGGATGAAGCGTGTAGGTCGCCGCGTCCGGCGGGAGGTGAAACTGCTCGACGTCGCCCATGGAATAGAAGCGGCGGCGGCCGGACTCGTCAACGTACCCGAGCAGACCGTTTAGCCAGAGCACGGAGGCGAGGTTCGTCGTATTATCGAAATGAAGGTCAGCCATTTCCTGCAGCGTCTCCAGGTCTGTTCTTGAGAACTGGTCGACGCCTATCATCCGGACAAATGAGCGAACTTCCTCTTGCACTCCGCTGATATAAGCCTGGGTGCTGGTAAACAATTCAGAGTACTCTTGCAGGGCGGCGTTTGCCGGCATCAGGTCGGACGAGATCTGGTTGGCGCACTGCGCCAGCTGAGAGTCGCCGAATCGTTTCGCGCAACGCTGCACCACCGCCTCGATCGCCGCCGGGGACAGGCCTTTGTGGCCCGCCTGCTTATGACGCAGGACCTCTTCGCTCAATTCATTGCCCAGCGAGATGATGTCCCGCGGTATCAGCCTGGTGTGGCTGAGCAGGTAGTCCTCGATCGTTCCGTCCCCGATGGGTCCCGCCCAGTCGCCGTCGATCCCGAGCCAGTCGCGGATGCTGGGGGAGCCGGTGGTGGCGCGCCGCATCAGCAGGGATGACGGCAGCCGCTGCAGCTTTTGCCCGAGCAGGTACAGGAGGGATTCGCGATCCCAGGTCAAGACCCGGATGTGCGGTTCGTTGTAGTACCGGGGCGCATGCTCTGACCGGTACACCGATGACATGACGATGTCGCGGATGCAGATGACGACATGCAGGCGGCCGCCCAGCTTCTGGTCGCGGAGCAGCCGCATGACCTGAAGAAACAACCCCTCCTGGCACTTGAGCCAGTACATCGGGGCGTGGCTGAACTCTTCGTCTACCGCGTCAAGATAGAAATAGATGGGCTTGCAGCGGCTGAGGATCTCGCCCAGCAGGTCCTCGAGGTCATCCCAGAGCGGATCGTCGAGGTACGCGGACAGCTGATGGGCGGTCTGCCGCTGGGTGATGATGTCCCGCATCTGGCCGTAGATCGGCCGGGGCCGGCGGACGTCATCGAGGAGCCGGGTATACGACCGCTCGAGCTCGGCCGCCTGGTCGTCGTGCAACTGCTGACGCAACTCGGGATTACGCAGCAGGTGTGAGGCCAGCGACCGGGTGATCGCCCGCTCCCAGATCTGCATCCATTTCTCGACCAGGACCCGGTCTGAGAACCACTGGCACGCCTTCACGATGACTTCGGTTTTCGGCAAGCCCTGCTGGGGCACGTCGGCGTAGACCGAGTCCTGATGTGCCTGGAAGTCCTGCAGACGCCGCAGGTAGACCGTCTTTCCGGCCCCGAGCTTCCCGACGATGACCCGCACCATCGAGTCGTTGGCCCGGGTCGCGAGGTGACCGAAGGCCGGATTGCCGCCGAAATCGACGAACTCGCTAATCACGTCTTCAATGTCGGCTCGTGACCCGTCCGGATTCCCAAACGGTCCCACCGAGTCAAGCCGACGCCGCCTGGTGCTCATCTTTTCTCCCCCCGCGAATCGTAGCCGTCCGCCGCAGAAAGAGCCACGCCTGGTGTTCCTTTTGGTGCAAAGGACAATCAGCTCGCCCGGACACGCGAGCGCCCCGCCGGATCAGCGCGAGCCGGCGGGCACCTGACGTTTCCGGGACTGGCGGCCGGGCTACTTGTACGACCAGACCCGCAGGTACTTCACCGCGATGGTGGCCGGCGAACTGCTTGAGTTCACCTCGGGGCCGCCGATCAGGTTATAGGCCGCAGTCGTCTTTGGCGTCACCCCGCTGGTGAGCAGGATGTTCAGCGCCGAACCAGTGATCTTGCTGCTGGTGTAGCTGGTGAATTGGCGCCCGTCGTAATACACCGCGAAGTAGCCCTTGGTGTAGACGACGTCGACGGTGTGCCAGCCCGGCGTCAGATTGGGGCCGCTGGTGGGCAGCCGCACCTGGTGAAAGGTGTCGGTCGAGGCGACGAAGACGGAAGAGGAGTTCGGCCCGCTGTGCCAGGAAACCGCGTTCTTCCCGTCCACCGGGGCGGCCTCCACCGCGTCGAGCTCGCCGTCGACCGGCCAGCTGGCCTGGTCCGTCAGCCAGAACGACGTCCAGTTGGCGATGGTGCCCGGCTTGCCGGGCAGCGCCGGGAAGTCAATGTCCGCCTCGATAACGCCAGAAGAATAGGCTTGCGGGCTGATAATCGCCACGCAGCTGCCGGGCTTTCCGGTCGTTGTCAGTGTCGCGTTACCGCTGGAATCAGTAGCTACCGTCCCGGTCGGCTTGTCAATGGAGTCGCTGGTGCAATAGGTCGGAGTCTGGTTCCAGGCCGCCAGCTGCGAGCCACTCTCGTTCAGCTCCAGCGAGCCCGCGTACTGCGCGACCGGGGACGTCGGCGGGGCGCTGGCCGTGCTGGTTGGCCAGACGGCATAGGCGATGCCCGCCACCACGACAACCGCCAGTGCGATCAAGGCGAAAAGATATCGCTTATCGAATCGGCGCCGCGGCCGCTGATCGAGCCGGTGACGAGAAACCCCAGAAATTGTCATTTCCGCCTATTCTTAGTATTAGCTGGCTGGACGCTCAAAAAAGATGAACAAGTGCGCGCGCACAAATCGGTAAGAATAGGCGCTAGGCGTACAGTACCACCGGCCTTCCCGCTGCGGGCTGGTCGCGGCTTTATCCGTGCTATGGGCCGGCGGTGCGGCCGGGTCCGGGAACCCGGCCGCCGCCAGGGGGTTACGGCACGCTGTAGGCGACCAGCTGCGAGCCGCCTTTGGGTGACGCCCCCGGGGCGCCCGCGGGGACCAGGATCGTGTTGCCGGTGACGGCGATGGGGGCGTTGGTCGAGGCTGGCAGCGCCTGGCGGTAGACGATGGCCCCGGTGGCGCGGTTAAGCGCGATCAGCTCGCCGCTGTACAGCGTGGTGAACACCAGGTCGTTGGACACGGTGGCCGCGCCGAAGGGGAGGCTTGCCACCTTGGTGTCCCATTCGACCTTGCCGGTGGCCAGGCTGAGCGCCTCGATTTCCCCAGCGGGCTTGTCGCTGGCCAGCGGTACGCCGTTGACGGTGGTCGCCGTCGTCATCTGGAACAGCAGGTTGCTCGTGACCAGGTACACCGACCCGTCGGCCACGGCCATGTTGGTCAGGATGCCGCCGAGTGCCCCCGGCTCGTAGCTGTAGGGCAGCGTGAGCTTGAGCCTGTGCTCAAGCAGCAGCTGCGAGTCGTTGTCGTGCCCGTCGTGCGCGCCGACCGGCGTCTTCCACAGCAGCGCTCCGGTAGCGGAGTTCATCGCATAGACGTAGCCCATCTTGCCGCCGCTGATAACGGCCGGCACCCCGTGCACCGAGGCGGCGATGGGGGAGAGCTGCAGGTCGTAGTCCTTGAAGTCATTCGCCACCGCCTGGTAGTACCAGCGCAGCTTCCCGGTCGCGGCGTCCAGGTTGACCGCGCTGTCGGTGTAGAGCTGCTGGGACGGGTGGCTGATCGCCTCGCCGACCGACTGGTACGGGTTCCCGGTGCCGAAGGTCACCGATCCGTCGCTGCCGACCAGTGGCGTCTCCCAGACGCCGCCCGAGCCGAGCCCGAGCGCCTGCACGCCCGGCTGGCTGCCCGTCACCGTGTTGAAGCTCCACAGCTGCTTGCCGGTCGCGGCGTCGAGCGCGAGGATCACCCCGCCGCCCGGCCCGGACCCGTACGCGCTGCCCAGGTAGACCCGTCCGCCGCCCACCGCGGGCTGGATCTCGAAGTAACCCTGCTTGCTGGTCAGCAGGTCGCGATCATTCCACAGCACCTTGCCCGTTGCGGCGCTGAGGGCGAAGGCCGCGGTGGAGGAGTCGCCGTACACCACCCCGCCGCTGACCGCCACGCCGTCCGGCCCCGGCCCGCTCTTGGCCGCCATGTTCACCTGGTACTCCCACTTGAGCTTTCCGGTGGCCAGAGATATCGCGTACACGTTGGCGTAGAGGTCCTGCAGGTAGACCACGCCGCCGGTCACCACCGGCGCGGCCGCGAGCGACCCGTCGTCGGTCAGGCTCTTGGCCGCGGTGCCGGTGAGCTTGAACGTCCAGGCCTCACGCAGCTTAGACACGTTGGCCGACGAGATCACCGAGTCGGCGTCCCGGGTGTTGGCCAGGTCGCCGTTCGGCTCCGCCCACGACCCGGTAGGCGTCGCCGCCCGGGCGAAGGCGGTGCTCACCGGCGCGGGCTGGCCCGAGCTGCACCCGGCGGCGAGCACGCCGAGCCCGGTAAGGCCGGCGATCCCGGCCAGCCTGAAGGCCATGCTGCGTCTCATTAAGACCACCCTTTGCTCCTGTTCCAGATGCCGCGGCCTGGCCGCGCCCATCCGTTAATGTGATATCAAAATGCTAGATCCGTGAAATCAGCAAGTCAACCGCCAGGCCGGTTTGACGCGAACCTGTGACCCTCAGTAACGTCAAGCACCGATCGCCAGAAGGGACCGCCGTGGCCGACCCCGCCGACGTCAGCAGCACCGTGATAACCGTCGCCGAATGGATCGGCGCCGCTCTGGCCAGGGACGCAGGCGTGCGGACGGTGTTCGGCGTGGCCGGCAGCGGCAACTTCCGCCTCGTCAACGCGCTGACCGCCCGCGGCGTCCGGTTCGTGCCCGCCCGCCACGAGGGCACCGCCGCCGTCATGGCCGATGCCTGGGCGCGGGTCAGCGGCGAGGTCGGCGTACTCACCGTTCGCCAGGGGGCCGGCCTGGTCAACGCGCTGACCGGGCTGACCGAGGCGGCCAAGTCCCGGACCCCGCTGCTGGTGCTGGCCGCTGAGACCAGCCAGCCGCCGGCCGCCACCTACATCGACCAGCCCGGCCTGGCCGCGGCGGTCGGCGTGCTGCCGGACCGGGTAACCGCCGGGTCGACCGTCCGCAACGACCTGCGCCGGGCCTACCGGACCGCGCTGATCGAGCGCCGCACGGTCCTGCTCAGCCTCCCGCTCGACGTGCAGGCGCAGCTGGTGCCCGATGTGCCGATGCAGCCGGTCCGGATCTGGCCCCGCCTCGGCCCGGCGCCGGAGGCCGTCACCGCGCTGGCCGACGCCCTCGCCCAGGCCGAGCGCCCGGTATTCCTGGCCGGGCGCGGTGCCCGCAAGGCAAAGCAAGACCTCACCGATCTATCCGAACGAGCGGGGGCTCTCCTGGCCACGTCCGCCGCCTCCCGCGGCCTGTTCCGCGGCGACCCGTTCAGCCTCGACGTGAGCGGCGCGTTCGCTGTCCCGGTGGCGGCGGAGCTGATCTCCGCCGCTGACCTGGTGGTCGCCTGGGGTTGCGCGCTGTCCCCCTGGACGACCGGGCACGGGACGCTGATCAGCGCCGACGCGACGGTGATCCAGGTGGACGCCAACCCCGGCGCGCTCGGCGCGCACCACCGGGTCGACCTGGGGGTGCCCAGTGACGCGAGCACCGCCGCCCGGGCGGTCACCGCCGAACTCGACCGCCGCGGCCAGCGGCGCGACGGGTACCGCACCGCTGACGTCGCCAAGCGGCTGGCGGCGGAGGGCCGCTGGCGTGATGTCCCGTTCGAGCCGGCGGCCGAAGCCGGCCGGATCGACCCGCGTACCCTCACCATCGCCCTTGACGACCTGCTGCCCGCCGGGCGCACGGTGGCCACCGACGCCGGCAACTTCATGGGCTTCCCGGCGATGTTCCTCGACGTCCCCGACGAGAACGGCCTGGTCTTCACCCAGGCGTTCCAGGCGGCCGGGCTGGGCCTGGCTACCGCGCTCGGTGCCGCCGTCGCCCGACCGGACCGGCTCACCGTCGCCGCCCTCGGCGACGGCGGGGCGCTGATGAGCATCAGCGAGCTGGAGAGCGCGGTCCGTCTCGGCCTCGGCAACCTGCTGGTTGTCGTCTACGACGACGAGGCCTACGGCGCCGAGGTGCACCGCTTCGGCCCGCTGGGTTACCCCACCGGCGCGGTCCGGTTCCCGCCGACGGACATCGCCAGCATCGCCCGAGGCTACGGCTGCGCGGCGGCGGCCGTCCGCTCCCCAGCCGACCTGGCGCCGGTGCGGTCCTGGCTGGCGGGCGACCGGGCCCGGCCGATGCTCATCGACGCCAAGGTGACCAGAACGCGGCCGTCCTGGTGGCTGGCGCAGGCTCTCCCCGGCGACTAACACAAGCAGCCGCGTCGTCAGCGGCGGCTAGCCTCCGCCCGCGGTTCACCCGCTCGGTTTCCACGGCCACTCGGTGCCCGGGGCCAAGCTCGCCGAGCAGCGGAGGCTGCTCGAATAGCAGAGGGGTAGGCAACTACCCCTGTTCCTCGTGATACTTACGTTTCGTCATCTTTCGTAACGGTGCGGAATAAAAAGTGCTTTTCAGTGCTATTTAGGTCGATGTCGAATTGAACCGCCGCAGCTAGGGTTCTAGGCTCAAATTATGGGCCTGCACCTTGGCTGGATTCCCAACGAACCTGAGCTGCGCCCGCGCGATTTCGGGCAGCCGACGCCCAGCGAGCCCGCTCCCGATCCGGCGAAAGTGGCGGCCCTGCACGCTGCCCACCATGCCCGCGGGATGTGGAGCAGGATGCTGGTCGTCATCGGGCTGTTCGCCTTCGTGCTGTTCGGCCTGATCGCCGCGTTCACCCGAGACCACTGGGCCTGGGCGGTGGCGGCCGGGCTCGCGGCCTGCTGCTGGCTGCCGGTGGTGCTGCTCGGCCTGAACCGGCGGCGGGCGGCCACCCAGCTGCGGACCGAGACCGAGCTGCGGGCCAGGCAGCACGCCACCGAACTGGCCGAGTACGAGCAGGGCAAGGCCCGGTGGGCGCGCTCGGAGACGGAACGGATCGCGACCGCGCCGCGCTGGCTGCAGGTCGCCGCGCATGAGGACGTCAGCCGGCTCGACGTCTTCGGCGGCACCGGCTCTGGGCGGCAGAACATGGTCACCGGGCTCGGCTGGGAGCTGCTCGGGCAGCACGCGGTGATTGTGCTCGACCTGTCACAGGACCGGGTCGCCGCCGGCCTGCTCGCCGCCGCCGCCCGCGCCGGGATCTCCTGCCAGGACTACGAGCTGCCCCGGGACCTGGCCGCGACGCCCCTGCTGGCCGGGCTTGGCGGCGATCAGGTCGCGTCCCTGATCGTCGAGGTGGTGCACGCCGACGATGCCAGCGCGACCGCCGCCGGACGGGCGACCGACCTGATGATCCTGCGGAAGATCACCGGCGTGCTCGGTACGGACGTGTCCATCGGGCGGCTGCACGCGGCCCTGACGTCGCTGCTCGGCCACCGCCCGGCCGAAAGCGACCGCCCGGCTGAGGGTAACGGCCCCGTCATCAGTGCTGGTCCCGATGCCGGCAGCGGCCCCGCCGCCGGCGACAGCCTGCTGACCGCCGGTGAGCGTGCCCGGCTGCGCGCGCTGTTCGGCGAGGGCTTCCTGCACCAGGTCGCGGGAAACCTGGTCCGGCTGGCGGCCGTGGTCGAGCCGCTCACCGCCCTCGGCGCCGCCCCGCAGCAGCGCCCGCCGGCCCGGCTGACCTGCCTGTCGCTTGCGGACGGTCCGCGTGACGTGGCGACTGACCTGACCGCCGCACTGGTCGTGCAGTGGGTCACCCGTGCTGTTTCTGCGGACGGGAACGCGGCTGACGGCGGCCCGCGGCCGGCCGTTATCCTGGCCGGCGCGGATGAGCAGTCAACCAGGCACCTGGCCCGGTTGACGGCGGTGTGCGAGCGCTACGGCATCCCGCTGGTGCGGGCCTTCTCCCGGCTGACCGAGGAGTCCTCCCGGCACCTCGACACCAGGCACACCGCGTTCATGCGGCTGGCGACCAGGTCCGAAGCGCTGCGCGCGGCGGAGCACATCGGCCTCGAGCGGCGGTTCGTGGCCGGCCGGTTCGCGCACCGGCAAAGCGTCAGCCGGTCACGCAGCCGCGGCACGAGCGAATCGGTCACCCACACCACCGGGCGCACCGAGGGTGAGGCGACCACGCACACCACCGGGACGACGACCGGTCAGGCGTACTCACAGGCGGAGGTCCCCCGGCAACCGCAGCAGCAGGTCCGCGTGCAGGTCGAGGAGCATCGCCCGCGGGACAGCGGTGACCGCGGCGGGAGCGCGGGCGGGCGCCAGCCGTCGGGGGGTGGCAGCGGAGCCGGGAGCGCCGCGGACCGGGGGACGAGTGACCCGCGGCCGCGCGGCCGGTCTGGCTCCGGCGGGGGAAGCGGCGGCAGCCGGGTCTCGGTCAGCGCGGGCGGCGGCAAGCCCGGTCGACCGCGGGTGGACATCATGCGCACCCGGACCCGGTTCACCATGCAGCACGAGAGCGACGCGAAGACTAAGTCCTGGTCCACGACCGAAGAAGAAAGCCGCACCAGCACGACATCGCAATCGCAGACCGACGGGGTGAGCGTCGGCGACGAGATTACCTACGAGCTCGTCTACGACCACAAGGTGCAGCCGGAGACGCTGATGGCGCTGCCGGAGGACCAGATGCTCGCGCCGCACATCGTCGAGGCGGCCGCGCCACTCGCGGCGACGGCGAACACGCCAGGGGCAGCCATCTCCGGCAGCAAGCCCGCGGTGACGACAGAAAGCAAGATGGTCGCCCTCGTCATCGATCCGTCGGTTGTCGGCAGCGAGCTGGTGGCCGCGGTCCATCCAGGGGAGATCCCGGCCTTCGAGCCACCCGCCCCTGCGGTCTCCGCCCAGGTCCCTGACTACCAGCGGGTCAAGCGCCCGGCCCTGGGCGGCGGCTGACGGCCGCCGGCGGGGCTCAGACCTTCCGCCAGCGGGCCTCGCACAGGCCGTAGACACCAAAGACCAAGAGGCCGAGCGCGGCCAGCAGCATCAGGAATTCCCCGAACGGCTGATCACGCAGGGTCAGCAGCGCCTTGTCGATCCCGCCGGACTCAGCGGCGTTGTGGGTGACGGCCGCGTCGATGACCAGCACG
>Ga0302314_10011368_pt1 | contig 15535 bp, 14 predicted proteins | sample III_Palsa_N2_3_FD_200533 | JGI IMG/M metagenome (GOLD analysis project Ga0302314, IMG submission 200533) | Peat permafrost microbial communities from Stordalen Mire near Abisko, Sweden - III_Palsa_N2_3 | ecosystem: Environmental > Terrestrial > Soil > Palsa > Peat permafrost | place: Sweden...
CGGCCACCGCGCGGGTGAACGAGGTCGTGCGCAACGTGAACGCCTGGTACTCCGCCTTCGACGTCAAGCCGGGCGACAAGCTCTACCTCGCGCCGCAGGACCGCGTGCACATCTGGTAAGCCAGAACACGGACTAAGATACGAAGGGCGGGGGTTTCGGCTCCCGCCCTTTTCTTTTGCCCGCGCCGGCGCTCCAATACGGGAATGAGCGACGCCGAGACCACAGCCGACCCCGACGCCGAAGCCGCCCGTGTGCTGGACGCCCTGCGCCCCCGCAGGCGGGCGCGCCCGCGCCTGGCTGAACCGCTGCACGACGCCCGCGATCTGGAGGTGGAGACCCCTTACGGCCAGGTGATGGCCTGGAGGCTCGACCCGTGGGGCTCGTCGGGGACCGCGCCCGCAACCCTCTTGGTACACGGCTGGGAGGACGACAACGCCCTCTGGGGCGCGCTGATCGACCAGCTGCAGCATGTCGGCCGGCCGATCGTGGCCCTGGACCTGCCCGGCCACGGCTTCTCGCCGGCGGAGGAGTGCTCCATCGGCCGCGCCGCCGCCGCCGTGCAGGCGGTGGCCGAGGCGCTGGGCCCGGTCGACACCCTGGTCGCCCACTCGTTCGGCTGCCCGGTCTCGGTGCGGGCCATGGCCGACGGATTGAAGATCGAGCGCGCCGTCCTGATCGCCACCCCCATGCCGTCGGCGCGGCTGGCCTCGCGCTGGGTGCGGGTGAAGGAGGCCATGGACCTGTCGGACGAGATGGTGGCCCGCGTGCAGGCCCTGGCGGCGGAGCGCGAGGCCATCTTCCCGCCCTTCGACTACCCGGCCCTGGCCAACCGCATGACCGCCAAGGCCCTGTTGATCCACTCCCTCGATGACGACGATTGCGAACCCGAGAACAGCCGGGTGATCGCCGACGCCTGGGGTGGCGAGACCGGGCCCCGCGCAGACCTGCAATGGACCGACAGCCTCGGCCACCGGCTGGTCGCCCAGGACGCGGCGACGCTGATGGGGGTGGTGGAGTTCATCGAGCGGGGGTGACACCGGCACTTGACGACCGGAACAGAGGCGGAACAAACTCTCCGTCCCATGTCATCCAATGACACCGCCCTGGTCCTCGAAACCTCGCCGCGGACGGCCTTGCGCCGGCCGGAGGTGACGCTGGAGGTCACGCGGGGGGCAGCGCGCCTCCTGATCGGGCTGGGGTTTGCGCCGTTGTCAGAGGTGGCGCTGCCCAACGGCCGGAGGGCCGACTTGATGGCGCTGGGGCCCAGGGGCGAGATCGCCATCGTCGAGGTGAAGTCCTCGATCGAGGACTACCGCGTCGATCGCAAATGGGGCGAGTACGCGCCGTTCTGCGAGCGGTTCTACTTCGCCGTGGCGCCGGAGTTCCCCCGCCAGGTGCTGGCCGAGGGGCCCGGACTGATCGTCGCCGACGGCTTCGGCGGCGCGCTCCTGACCGAAAGCCCGCACATCGCCCTGGCCCCGGCGCGGCGAAAAGCGCTGACCCTCGCCTTCGGCCGGCTGGCCGCGATGCGAGCGATGGCAGGTTAAGACGGCGGCGGCGCTAGACTACCGCGGGGCGCGCTTGGCCAGGATGCGCTGCAGCGTACGGCGGTGCATGTTGAGCCGTCGGGCGGTCTCGGAAATGTTGTGGCCGCAGAGTTCATAGACGCGCTGGATATGCTCCCAGCGCACCCGGTCGGCCGACATCGGGTTTTCCGGTGGGGGCGGCGCCTGACCGCCCGCCGCAAGCAGGGCGCGGGCCACGTCGTCCGCGTCGGCCGGCTTGGAGAGATAATCCACCGCGCCGGCCTTCACCGCCGCCACGGCGGTGGCGATGTTGCCGTAGCCGGTCAGCATCACCACCCGTGCGTCCGGCCGCTCGGCCTGGATGGTTTCGACCACCTGCAGGCCGTTGCCGTCGTCGAGCCGGAGATCGAGCACGGCGAAGGCGGGCGGATTCAGTTTCACGGCCTGCACGGCTTCAGCCACCGAGCCGACCAGCGTCACCTCGAATCCGCGCGATTCCAGCGCCCGACCGAGCCGCGTGCGAAGCGGTCCGTCGTCGTCCATCACCAGAAGAGTCTTTTCCGGCAGGGCGGAGATTGCGGCAGCGACATCGGTCATAGCGGCGTCTCCCTGTTGCGGCTGGCGACGCAGCCGAACTGACATATTGTCGCAGCCGGGGGTGCAGAGCAAACGATTGCACGGATAGCGAACGCCTTTCGACGGCAAAGGGTCCACCAACGCCTGGCGCGCGCTTTGGTCACGCGTCTTCCGTGGCTTCGATCCGCGCGCGTGGCCACGTCGCGGAGATGATGGCCCCGCCGTTGCGGGCGTTCCTGAACTCGACCCGGGCGCCCGAGCGCTCCAGCAGGGTCTTGGCGATGAAGAAGCCCAGACCCATGCCGAGATGGCCCGAGCGGGAGCCCTCGCCCTGGCTGCGGGTGGTGACATAGGGCTCGCCGAGCTTGGACATCACCTCGGGGGAAAAGCCGGGGCCGTCATCCTGGACGACGACCGAGAGCAGGCGCTCGTCGTAATAGGCCGACAGCTCCACCACCGCCTCGGCGAAGTCGACGGCGTTCTCGATGAAGGCGCTGAGACCGTGCAGCACCTCGGCGCGCCGCCCGACCTCGAGGATGGCCGCGCCGGGCGCGCAGGTGACCTCGACATTGATCATCATGCCGGAGTCGCGGTGCGGATCCGCCACCTCCTCCAGGAGCTGGGACAGGCCCATGCGCGAGTGGCGCTCGTCGGCGGCGTCGGGCGAACGCGACAGGCGGCGCAGAATCTCGCGGCAACGGTCGGCCTGCTGGATCAAGAGGTCCACGTCCTCGGCCGTCTGCGTACCGGGCTGGACGCTGCGGGCCATTTCCTTGGTCACCACCTGGATGGTGGCGAGCGGGGTGCCGAGCTCGTGCGCGGCGGCGGCGGCCAGGCCGCCGAGGGCCGAGAGCCGCTGTTCGCGCGCCAGCACCGCCTGGGTGGCGGCCAGCGCCACCTCCATCCGCTGCGCCTCGGCCTGGGCCTGCCAGGCGTAGATCGAGGTGTAGACGATGCCGACCACCATCGAGATGGCGTTGGCGAGCTCATAGAGCCGGGGCAGGCGCAGGGGCGTGTCGTCCCACGGCAGAGGCAGCGACCAGATGCTCATCAGCCCGACCAGGAACAGGGCCAGGATCCCCACGGCCACGGCGTTGCGGCTGTTGAGGGTGGCTGCGGCCACCACCACCGGTGCGACGAGCAAGATGGAGAAGGGATTGGCCAGCCCGCCGGTCAGCATCAGGAGCAGCGACAATTGCAGCAGGTCGAAGCCGAGCTGCAGCACCGCCTCGCGCCCGGTCGCGAGCCGGCCTCCGGGCCAGCGCAGGGCGATCAGGGTGTTCACTCCCGCTGCGACCCCGATCACTGCCATGCAGGCGAGGATGGGAAGATGGAAGCGCAGGACCAGGCCGACCCAGAGCACCGCCGAGGTCTCGCCGGCGATCGACACCCAGCGCAGCACGACCAGCAGCCGCAGCCTGAGTCCGCGCCGCGCCAGGGCCCAGCCCCAGAGCTGGCCCGCCTCGGCCGCCACGTCGTCGGCGCTGCGCAGGCCGGCTTGCCAGCCGGGACCGCCGGGCCTATCGGCCTTGCCATCGCCGACCTCGGCCTTCGATCCGCCCCACCAGGGCCAGATCGTCGGGACCGAGAGCGAAGGCCTTGCCATGGGTAAGCCGATGAATAGTGGACGGAGGGGAAAACCTGTGGCGAAGCATGCGCCCGCCGACGGCAAAACGAAAGCGAACGGGCCTGGCTCCCTGCTCGGCCTGCTGATCGCCGGATTTGTGGTCCTGGCAGGGCTCGGCGGGCTGATGCTGTGGCGCGGCGAGGCCGCCCGGCCGCAGGCGGACACCAGCCTTGGCGGGGCCTTCCACATGGTCGACCAGGACGGCCGGGCGGTCGACCAGTCGATCTTGAACGGGCGCTGGTCGGCGGTGTTCTTCGGCTACACCTATTGCCCGGACGTGTGCCCGGCGACGCTGCAGGCCCTGGGCCAGGCCTCGAAACGGCTCGGCGACAAGGCGAAAGACCTGCAGGTGGTGTTCGTCACCGTCGACCCCGACCGCGACACGCCGCAGACGATGAAGGCCTATATCGACGCCCAGGCCATCCCGGTGCGGACCATCGGCCTGACCGGTTCACCGGCCCAGGTCGCGGCGATCGCCAAGGCCTACCGAGTCTATTACGCCAAGGTGGGGACCGGGCGGGAGTACTCCATGGACCACACCGCGGTGGTCTATCTGATGGATCCCAAAGGTCATTTCGCCGCGCCGCTCAGCCACGACATGGCGCCCGACCGGATCGCCCAGGAGATCGCCAAGGCCCAGGCCTGAGCGAAAAGTTAACGCGAAACGACTCTGCCGTTGCGGATTTAGCAACTGCGGTACGATATGTTGCGTTGCGAATAGAAGTTTCGAGCAGGACCCCATGCTCTATGCGTTGAACGAATACGGCTACGTCGCCGCTACCCCGCTGCGCGCCGCCGCGTTGGCCGCGCGGGACTTCTGGCGCTCGCCGCTGAACCCGGCCGCCAACACGGCGGTCGGCCGCAACCTGTTCGCCGCCTCGGACCTGTTCGCCAACGTCACCCGCCGCTACGGCAAGCCCGAGTGGCGTATCGACAAGACCGTCGTCAACGGTGTCGAAGTCCGGGTACGCCCGACCACCGTCTGGTCCTCGCCCTGGTGCAAGCTGATCCAGTTCGACCGCGACATGGGCGACATGCGCCGCGCCGGCCGGATGGAGTATGATCCCGCCGTCCTGATCGTCGCGCCGCTGTCCGGCCACTACGCCACCCTGCTGCGCGGCACGGTCGAGGCCTTCCTGCCCGACCACGCCGTCTTCGTCACCGACTGGTCCAACGCCCGCGACGTGCCGATGATGGACGGCCGGTTCGACTTCCACGACTACATCGACCACATCCGTGAGATGGTCCGCGCCGTCGGCGGCCGGCCGCACGTGGTGGCCGTCTGCCAGCCCGGACCGCCGGTGCTGGCCGCCGCCGCCCTGATGGCCGAGGACAAGGAAGAAAGCCGTCCCGCCTCGATGACCTTCATGGGCTCGCCGATCGACGCGCGCCTGGCCCCGCAGGCGCCGAACAAGCTAGCGGCGGAACGGCCCTTCGCCTGGTTCGCGTCCAACATGATCCACACCGTGCCCGCGCCCTATCCGGGCGCCCTGCGGCGGGTCTATCCGGGCTTCGTGCAGCTCTACAGCTTCATGAGCATGAACGCCGAGCGCCACCAGGAGGCGCATCGCCGCTATTTCGACGACCTGGTCAGCGGCGACGGCGACGCGGCCGAAAAGCACCTTGAGTTCTACGACGAGTACCTTTCGGTGCTGGACCTGACCGAAGAATTCTACCTGCAGACCATCGATTTCGTGTTCCAGCGCCATCTGCTGCCGCTGGGCCTGCTCGAGCATCGCGGGCGGCGGGTCGACCTGAAGGCTCTCCACGACATCGCCCTGATGACGGTGGAGGGCGAGCGCGACGACATCTCGGGCGTCGGCCAGACCCAGGCGGCGCACGGGCTGACGCCCAACATCCCGGCGGGGATGAAGGAGCTCTACGTCCAGCCCAAGGTCGGCCACTACGGCGTGTTCAACGGCAAGCGGTACGAGGAGGAGATCTATCCGAGGATCCGCAGCTTCATCACCCGGCACGACGCGGCGAACAACGCCATGATCCGCCACGCGGCGGAGTAGGGAGAGACGGCCAAAGGGTGTGCGACGGCCTCGCCCTTCGAGGCTACGCTTCGCTCCGCGCCTCAGGATGAGGCCGAATGAAAGCCCAGCGCTGAAAGTCGCCTCATCCTGAGGTGCGAGCCACAGGCGAGCCTCGAAGGACGAGGCGCTTCGCTGCGGGCAGCGGTTTCTATTTTCCCCGCGAGGCCTTCTCGTCGAGGCCCGACCGGCCTTCGCGAGCGGCCAGCTTCGCCGCCACGGCGTCGAGGTCGACGCCCTTGGCCGCCAGCAGAACCAGCCAGTGGTAGATCAGGTCGGCGCTCTCGCCGGCCAGCGCGTCGGCGTCCTGGCCGAGGGCGGCGATGATGGTCTCGACCGCCTCTTCGCCGAGCTTCTTGGCGGCGCGGGCCGGGTCGGCCAGGAGCTGGGCCGTATAGGATGAGGCCGGATCGGCGCCCTTGCGCGCAGCGATGGTCGCCTGCAGCCGGGCCAGGACCTCGGCGAAGGTCGCGCTCATGACATCCTCACCGGCAGGTGGGCGTCGGCCAGGGCGCGCTTGGCCTCGCCGATCGAGACCTCGCCGAAGTGGAAGATCGACGCGGCCAGCACCGCGTCGGCGTGGCCCTCGGTCACCGCCTCGACCATGTGCCGGGTCCCGCCGGCGCCGCCTGAGGCGATCACCGGCACCGTCACCGCCCGGCTGACGGCGCGGAGCAGGGCCGTGTCATATCCGGTCTTGGCCCCGTCGCGGTCCATCGAGGTCAGCAGGATCTCGCCCGCCCCCTTGGCGACGGCCAGGGCGGCGTAGTCCACCGCATCGATCCCGGTATCCTTGCGTCCCCCGTAAGTGAAGACATGCCAGCGGCCCGGTTCGACCTGTTTGGCGTCGACAGCGACCACCACCGCCTGCGACCCGAAAGCGTCGGCGCAGGCCGAGAGCAGGTCGGGGTTCTCTACCGCCGCGGTGTTGATCGCCACCTTGTCGGCTCCAGAGAGCAGCAGCGCACGGGCGTCATCGACGCTCCGCACCCCGCCGCCCACGGACAGGGGCATGAAGCAGACCTCGGCGGTACGGGCGATCACCTCGTGGATCGGCCGACGTCCCTCGTGACTGGCGGTGATGTCGAGGAACATCAGCTCGTCGGCGCCCGCGGCGTCATAGGCCTGGGCTTGTTCGACCGGATCGCCGGCATCGACCAGTGACACGAACTGGACGCCCTTGACCACGCGCCCGTCCTTGACGTCGAGACAGGGGATGACGCGAACCTTCAGCATGGGTTGGCCTTGAGCATCAGGCGGCCTTGCGCCGGGCGGCGCCCAGAGCTTCGGCTGGATCGATGGCGCCCTCGTAAAGGGCCCGGCCCAGGATGGCGCCGGCGATCCGGCTGCCGCGTCGCGCCTTCAGCGCCTCGATGTCGGCGACCGAACTCATGCCGCCCGAGGCGATGGTGGGGATGGCCACCGCATCGGCCACGGCGCCGATCACCTCCACATTGGGACCGGTCATGGCGCCGTCGCGGCCGATGTCGGTGACGATCAAGGCGGCGACACCAGCGTCCTCGAACCGGCGGGCGAGATCGACACCGGTGAGATCCGAGGTTTCGACCCAACCCTTCACCGCAACCTTGCCCTCGCGCAGGTCGAGGCCGACAGCGATCTGTTCGGGGAAATTCGCCGCCGCGGCCTTGACCAGGCCGGGATCCGATACCGCGACGGTGCCGAGGATCACCCGGCTGACGCCCGCCGTGAGCCAGGCCTCGATCGCCTCGAGCGTGCGGACGCCGCCGCCGAGCTGCACCGGCAGGGAGATGCGGTTCAGGATGGCCTTGACCGCCGGCGCGTTGACCGCGCGACCTTCGATGGCGCCGTCGAGATCGACCACGTGCAGCCAGGGAAAGCCCGCCGCGGCGAAGGCGGCCGCCTGGTCGGCGGGGCTGTCGGAGAACACCGTCGCCTTGGTCATGTCGCCGTGGAGCAGGCGGACACACTGGCCGCCCTTCAGGTCGATCGCGGGATAGAGGATCATGGTTTGATCTCGTACGAGCGCGTCGGCGCTACGGCCTCCACTCGAGGAAACGGCTGATCAGGGCGAGGCCTGAGGCCTGGCTCTTTTCCGGGTGGAACTGGACGCCGGCCAGGTTGTCCCGCGCCACCGCGGCGGCGAAGCGTCCGCCATGCAGCACGGACGCGGTCACCGCCGCCGGATCCTGCGGCGTGAAGGCGAAGGAGTGGGTGAAATAGAAGTCCTGGCCCACGGCGTCGGCGAACAGCGGGTGCGGGGTTTCGGCGGCGATATCGTTCCAGCCCATGTGCGGCACCTTGAGCGCCGGATCATGCGGTTTGATGACGGCGACGTCCCCCGGGATCCAGCCGAGGCCCCGGGTCTCGCCGAACTCGAGGCCGCGCGTGGCCAGGAGCTGCATGCCGACACAGATGCCGAGAAAGGGGGCGCCGCGCGTCACCGCCTGGCCCATGGCCTCGATCACGCCGTCGCGAGCCGACAGGGCGCGCATGCAGGCGGCAAAGGCGCCGACGCCCGGCAATACGACCCGGTCGGCCCGGGCGATGAAGTCGGGATCGCAGGTGGCGCGGATATCGCGCCGCTTGCCGAGCCGGCGCGCGGACTCCCACAGGGCCTTTTCCGCCGAGCGGAGGTTGCCCGAGCCGTAGTCGATAAGGGCGATGGTCTGCATCGCGTCTACAGCACGCCCTTGGTCGAGACCGGCTGGCCACCCGCCTTGGGGTCGATCTCCACCGCCATGCGCAGGGCGCGGGCCAGCGCCTTGAAGCCGCTCTCGGCGATGTGATGGCTGTTGTCGCCATAGAGGGTTTCGAGATGCACGCAGGCGCCGGCGTTCATGGCGAAGGCCTGATGGAACTCCTTGAACAGCTGGGTATCGAACGCCCCCACCCTCTCCGTCGGGAATTCGACCTTCCAGATCAGATAGGCGCGGCCTGAGAGATCGAGGGCGCAGCGGCTCAGCGTCTCGTCCATGGGGATGTAGGCGTGGCCGAACCGGCGCACGCCCTTGAACCCCGGCAGCGCCTTGGCGACCGCCTGACCAAGCACGATGCCGGTGTCCTCCACCGTGTGGTGCATGTCGATGTGCAGGTCGCCCTTGGCCTCGACAGTCAGGTCGAACCCGCCGTGCCGGCCAAAGGCCTCGAGCATGTGGTCGAAGAAGCCGATGCCGGTCGAGACATGGGTGACGCCGGTCCCGTCGAGGTCGATGGAGACGCGGATTTGCGTCTCCTTGGTCTCGCGGACCATCTCAGCAGTGCGGTTCATGGGAGCACCTCAGAGGCCCTTGGCCGCGGCGAGCGCCTTCAGCGACGTCTGCGGGCGGGGGCCATAATGGCCGATCACCTCGCCGGCGGCGAGATGGCCCAGACGGGCGCAGTCGGCGAACGGGCGGCCCCGCGCCAGACCGAACAGGAAACCGGCCGCGTACTGGTCGCCGGCGCCGGTGGTGTCGACCACCTTGGCCACCGGTTCGGCCGGCACGGCCAGGATCTCGCCGTCCGCCAGCACCACCGAGCCCACTGCGCCGCGGGTGACGGCGGCGATCTTGACCCTGGCGGCCAGGGCCGCCGCTGCAGCGTCGAAATCGTCGGTCTCGAACAGCGCCTTCACCTCGACCTCGTTGGCGAAGACCACATCGACGGCCTCCCCCATGAAGGCCAGCAGGCCGGCGCGGTGCCGGTCGACCACGAAGGCGTCTGACAAGGTCATCGAGACGCGCACGCCGGTGTCGCGGGCGATCTCGGCCGCCGAGGCGAACGCAGCGCGGCCGCCGTCCGGATCAAACAGATAGCCTTCGAGGTAGACCAGTTTGGCGGCCCGGATCAGGGCGGGATCCACATCCTTGGCGGTGAGGGCGATCGAGGCGCCGAGGAAGGTCGACATGGTGCGTTCGCCGTCCGGCGTCACATTGATCAGGCTGCGCGCCGTGGCCGCGCCGCCGACCAGGGGCGGGATGGCGTAGTGGACGCCGCCGGCCCGCATGTCGTGGGCGAAAACCTCGCCGAGCTGATCGTCGGCGACCTTGCCGATATAGGCGGCCGAGCCTCCGAACGAGGCGACGCCGGCCACGGTATTGCCCGCCGACCCGCCGGAGGCCTCCAGCCCTTCGCCCATCAGGCCGTAGAGGGCGTGCGCACGCGCTTCGTCGATCAGGCCCATCGAGCCTTTCACCAGCCCCTCGCGGGCCAGGAAGGCGTCGTCGGCCTGGGCGATCACATCGACGATGGCGTTGCCGAGGGCCACGACGTCATAGGCGGCGGTCATAGAGCATCCCTGCGGGCGGGTGCGCCCGGCGCCCCGATACAGGATCAGGCCCTGTTCGCCAAATCGGCGACCGGCGCGCCTTGATGGGGCGGGCAAGCTCGGCTAGCGCTCGCGCATGCGTACCATGATGTCGTTTGCGGTCGCCCTGGCGCTGACGGCCGCGCCGGCCCTGCATCGAAGCGAGGTCGCCGCCGACGCCGGGCAGGCCGAAGACGACGCGGGCCTCGGCCGGCTGTTCCACGCCGCGCCGGCCGCGGTGCGCGAACGGCTGGGTGATCCGGACGTGGCGCGCGCCGAGGGCAAGGGCGCTTTCTGGACCTATCGGTTGCCGCACTGCGCCCTGTTCCTGTTCTTCCACGAAGGGCCGAAAGGCTTGCGCGTCACCGGCGCCTCGACGGGCCCGCGCCGCCGCGGCGAACCGGCGCCGAGCGTGGCGGCGTGCCTGGCCAGCGCGGTGCAAATCCCGGACTCCTGAGGCCGGCGACGCCAGCCTCCCGCAGGCCTCGCGCCGCTTGATCAATCGTATTTGCATACCCTTGCTCAAAAGCACCTGCGTCGCTGGTCAAGGCGAAACCAAACCCCATCTCAGTCATTCCGGCAGCAGCTCACGACGCCCGGCTTTCGGGCGCCGCGTTTCTGGTCGGCTTATCGGGCGCGCCCGAGCGACTCCGGAGTGATCGGCATGGATACCCACGCACGCGAGCCTCAAGCCTCGCCGCACCCGGACGCCGAAGCGGTGACCCGCGGGCCGCCGGACCTGGACCAGCTGTGCATCAACACCATCCGGACGCTATCGATCGACGCGGTGGAGAAGGCCAACTCGGGCCACCCCGGCGCGCCCATGGCCCTGGCGCCGGCGGCCTATACCCTGTGGCGAGATTTCCTCCGCTACGACCCTGACGACGCCCACTGGCCGAACCGGGACCGTTTCGTGCTGTCGAACGGCCACGCCTCCATGCTGCTGTATTCGCTGCTGCACCTGGCCGGGGTGAAGGACGCCAAGGACAAGAAACGCCTGGCCGTCACCCTCGACGACATCAAGGCGTTCCGACAGCTGGGCAGCAAATGTCCGGGCCATCCGGAGCATGGAGTCACCACCGGCGTCGAAACCACCACCGGCCCGCTCGGTCAGGGCTGCGGCAACAGCGTCGGCATGGCCATGGCCGGCCAATGGCTGGCCGCGCACTTCAACAAGCCCGACGCCAAGCTGTTCGACTACGACGTCTACACCTTCTGCGGCGACGGCGACATGATGGAGGGGGTGTCCAGCGAGGCCGCCTCGGTGGCCGGCCATCTGATGCTCAGCAACCTGTGCTGGATCTACGACAGCAACCGGGTCACCATCGAAGGCCATACCGACCTGGCCTTCAGCGACGACGTGGCCGCTCGGTTCCTCGCCTATGGCTGGACCGTCGAGCGGGTCGGCGACGCCAACGACACCGGCCGGTTCGCCGAAGCGCTGGGCGCTTTCAAGCGCTCCCAGGCCCCCACCCTGATCGTCCTCAACAGCCTGATCGGCTACGGCGCCCCACATAAACAAGGCACGTCGGCCGCCCACAGCGACGCCCTCGGCGTGGAGGAAGTGAAGCTGGCCAAGCGCGCCTACGGCTGGCCGGAAGACGCCCAGTTCCTGGTGCCCGAGGGCGTACACGAACATTTCCAGGCAGGCATCGGAGCGCGCGGGCGCGCGCTGAAGGCCGACTGGGACACGCTTCTTGCGAACTATGCCGGAAAACATCCGGACGACGCCAAGCAGCTGGCGCGGCTGATCAAGGGTGAGCTTCCGCTGGGCTGGGACAAGGACCTGCCGAGCTTCCCGGCGGACGCCGAGGGCCTCGCCACGCGCGACAGCGGCGCCAAGGCGATCAACGCGATCGCCAAGGCCTATCCGTGGATGATCGGCGGCTCGGCCGACCTGTCGCCCTCGACCAAGACCAACCTGACCTTCGACGGCGCCGGCGCGTTCGAGGCGGAGAAATACGGCGGCCGCAATCTGCACTTCGGCATCCGCGAGCACGCCATGGGCTCGATCTGCAACGGCCTGACCGTGTCGGGCCTGCGCGCCTATGGATCCACCTTCCTGGTCTTCTCGGACTATATGAAGCCGCCGATGCGGCTCAGCGCCCTGATGGAACAGCCGGCGATCTGGGTGTTCACCCACGACAGCATCGGCGTGGGCGAGGACGGCCCGACCCACCAGCCGGTCGAGCAGCTGGTTTCACTGCGCAGCGTGCCCGACATGATCACCCTGCGTCCCGGCGACGCCAACGAGACGGTGGAAGCCTGGCGTGTGATCGGTGGATTGAAGCATCAGCCCGCCGCGCTGGTGCTGACCCGCCAGGCCCTGCCGACCCTGGATCGCGAGACGTACGCCTCCGCCAAGGGCGTGGCCAAAGGCGCCTATGTGCTGGCCGACGCCAGGCCGGGGACTACGCCAGAGGTGATCCTGATGGGCACGGGCAGCGAGGTTTCGCTGTGCGTCGCGGTGTTCGAGACCCTCAAGGCTGAAGGCGTCGCCGCCCGGGTGGTGTCCATGCCGTCGTGGGAACTGTTCGAGCAGCAGGATGACGCCTATCGCGACAGCGTGCTGCCCCCGGCCGTGAAGGCCCGGGTTTCGGTGGAGATGGCCTCGGTGCTGGGCTGGGACCGCTACACCGGCCAGGGCGGCGCGGTTATCGGCATGCACAGCTTCGGCTCATCGGCGCCGATCAAGGATTTGCTGAAGAAATTCGGATTCACCTCGGACGCGGTGCTCGCCGCCGCCCGCGACCAGATCGATAAGCACAGTTCCAAAGCCACGGAGAGCGCCAAGTGAACCCGCTGAAGCAGCTCGCGTCCTGCGGCCAGGCCCCCTGGCTGGACTACCTGAAGCGCAGCCTGGTCAAGGGCGGCGACCTGTCGCGCATGATCGAGAACGACGGCCTGAAGGGCGTCACCTCCAATCCCTCGATCTTCCAGAAGGCGATCGGCGAGAGCGACGAGTACGCCGGCGCGATCCAGGACTTCCTCAAGGACGGCGATCACAGCCTGAGCGAAATCTATGAGCACCTGGCCATCGCCGACATCCAGGCGGCGGCCGACGTGCTGCGCACGGTCTATGAGGAAACCCACGCCCGCGATGGCTATGTGAGCCTGGAGTGCTCGCCCTACCTCGCCAACGACACCGAGGCGACGGTCAAGGAAGCCATGCACCTGTGGCAGGCGGTCGACCGGCCGAACCTGATGGTCAAGATCCCGGCCACCCCGGCCGGCGTCCCCGCCATTCAGCGGGTCATCGCCGAGGGGGTGAACGTCAACGTCACCCTGCTGTTCGCGGTCGAGGCCTATGAGCAGGTGGTGGAAGCCTATCTCTCGGGCCTGGAGGCGCTGAAGGGCAAGGGCGGCGACCTGTCGAAGGTCGCCAGCGTGGCCAGCTTCTTCGTCAGCCGCATCGACACCGCCGTCGACAAGAAGCTGGACGGCGTCGCCGACAAGGCGGCGGCCCAGGCGCTGCACGGCAAGGCCGCCATCGCCAACGCAAAGGTCGCCTATACCCGCTACCAGGCCCTGTTCTCGGGCCCGCGCTGGGAGGTCCTGGCCAAGGCCGGGGCGCAGACCCAGCGGCTGCTGTGGGCCTCGACCTCGACCAAGGACCCGTCGTTCAAGGACACCCTCTACGTCGAGGCGATGATCGGCAGAGATACGGTCGACACCATTCCCCCGGCGACCATGGACGCCTTTCGCGACCACGGCGTGGTCGAGCCCGACGCGATCGAAAAGGACGTGGACGGCGCCCGCGCCGTGCTGAAGGAGCTGCAGGACCTCGGCGTCTCGCTGGACGAGATCACCACGGCGCTGGTGGTCGACGGTGTGCAGCAGTTCGCCGACGCGTTCGACAAGCTGTTCGGCTCCATCGCCGAGAGCCGCCGCAAGGCGCTGGGCGAGAGCGCCCGGACCCAGACCATCGACCCGGGCTCGGATGCGGCCAAGGCCGCCTTCGACGCCGAGATGGAAGCCTGGCGCAAGGATGGCCGCATCCGCCGGCTGTGGGCCGGCGACAAGACCCTGTGGACCTCGGCCGACGAGGACAAATGGGGCGGCTGGCTGACCATCGTCGATGATGAGCTGGGCGACGCCGGCGCGCTGCAGGCCTTCGCCGATCAGGTGAAGCGGGACGGCTTCACCGACATCGTGCTGATGGGCATGGGCGGCTCGAGCCTGGGCCCGGAGGTGCTGAGCGATACCTTTGGCCAAATTGCCGGCTGGCCGCGCTTCCATATGTTGGACTCCACCGACCCGGCCCAGGTGAAGGCGGTCGAGGATGCGGTGACGCTGGAGAAGACCTTGTTCATCGTCCAGTCGAAGTCGGGCTCGACGCTGGAGCCGAACATCTTCACCGACTACTTCTTCGGTCGGGTCTCGGCCCTGCGTGGCAAGGACAAGGCGGGCGCGCACTTCGTCGCCGTCACCGATCCCGGTTCGTCGATGGAGAAGCGGGCCAAGGACAACGGCTTCGCCCACATCTTCTACGGCGTCCCGTCGATCGGCGGCCGCTATTCGGTGCTGTCGAAGTTCGGCCTGGTCCCGGCCGCCGCCATGGGTATCGACGTCGAGCGGTTCCTGAAGGCGACCCAGCCGATGGTCCGCGCCTGCGCGGCCGATGTACCGCCGGCCGAGAACCCGGGCGTCGAGCTCGGCGTCTCGCTGGGCGTGGCGGCCTCGAAGCTCGGACGGGACAAGATCACCATTATCGCCTCGCCCGGCGTCGCCGACGTGGGCGCCTGGCTGGAGCAGCTGATGGCCGAAAGCACCGGCAAGCAGGGCAAGGGGCTGATCCCCCTGGCCGACGAGCCGCTGACGACGCCCGATCGCTACGGCTCCGACCGTTTCTTCGCCTACCTGGAGCTCGAGGGCAAAGCCGATCCGGCCCAGCGCGAGGCGGTGAACGCCCTGGCCAAGGCCGGCCACCCGGTGGTGCGGATCGTCATCAAGGACGTCTGGGACATCGGCCAGGAATTCTTCCGCTGGGAGATCGCCACCGCCGTCGCCGGCTCCATCATCGGCATCAACCCGTTCGACCAGCCGGACGTGGAGGCCAGCAAGATAAAGGCCCGCGCCCTCACCGACGACTACGAGAAGTCGCACACCCTGCCGACGCACGATCCGATCTACCGGGAGAACGGCATCGCCCTCTATGCCGACCCGCGCAACGCGGAACAGCTCGGCCGCCACAACACCCTGGATGGTTATCTCAAGAGCCATTTCGGCCGGATCGAAGCCGGCGACTACGCCGCCTTCCTAGCCTATGTCGAGCGCGACCCGGCGCACATCGACACCATCGGCGAGATGCGTAGTTTCGTGCGCGACCAGACCCGGGCCGCCACCTGCGTCGGCTTCGGACCCCGGTTCCAGCACTCCACCGGCCAGGCCTACAAGGGCGGGCCGAACACCGGCGTCTTCATGCAGATCACCTGCGACGACGTCCATGACCTGGACATTCCCGGGCACGGCTACACCTTCGGCGTGGTCAAAGCGGCCCAGG
>Ga0302314_10011370_pt1 | contig 15531 bp, 12 predicted proteins | sample III_Palsa_N2_3_FD_200533 | JGI IMG/M metagenome (GOLD analysis project Ga0302314, IMG submission 200533) | Peat permafrost microbial communities from Stordalen Mire near Abisko, Sweden - III_Palsa_N2_3 | ecosystem: Environmental > Terrestrial > Soil > Palsa > Peat permafrost | place: Sweden...
TTGATTGCTTCAACTGGATCGTGATTCTGCCCAGGGCAGTTTGAAGAAAGGCGGATAGTGAATGGCAGAACGACTTGTTCTCGTGACCGGAGCCGCAGGGTTTTTGGGGTCACATTTGTGCGATGCACTTTTGGCGGAAGGGCATCAGGTCGTTGGAGTCGATAATCTGTCGACCGGAAATCTCGAGAATCTCGGTCACCTGAAGGACGAGCCCCGCTTCTTCTTTGAGCAGCTAGACATTACCCAGCCCTTCGACGTGGGCAAGGTCGATTATGTCTTCAACTTTGCCTCCCCCGCGAGCCCAGTGGACTACATGCGTTTGGGCATCGAAACGTTACTGGTCGGCTCGGCCGGAACGCTCAACACCCTGGAGATCGCGAAGAAATACGGCGCTGGCTACCTGCACGCTTCGACCTCGGAATGCTATGGGGATCCCCTGGTGCATCCGCAGGTTGAATCCTACTGGGGCAATGTAAATCCCATCGGACCGCGTTCCGTATACGACGAAGCCAAGCGTTTTTCCGAAGCGGCTGTTTCTGCCTATCAGCGCTATCACGGCGTCAACACTCACCTGGTGAGAATCTTCAATACCTATGGACCGCGCCTGCAGCCGCGCGATGGCCGCCTGATCTCCAACCTCGTCATGCAGGCTTTGCGTGGCGAGCCTCTCACCATCTACGGAGATGGCTCCCAGACCCGCAGCTTCTGCTACTGTTCCGACCTCATCGACGGCATCCTGCGGCTATCCCGAAGTGGCATGCACGATCCCGTGAATATTGGAAATCCCCAGGAATGGACGATTCTCGAATGCGCCCAGGAAGTGCAATCCGTCATCGGATCGCGGAGTGAGATTGTCTTCAAGCCACTCCCGCAGGATGATCCGACGCGTCGCCGGCCCGACATTACACGCGCGAAAGAGCTGCTCGGATGGGGCCCGAAGGTTGATCTGCGTGAAGGCTTAGAGCGCTCCGTTCAATACTTCACCGCCTGCATCGAAAATGAAAAAGCCCGCGTGTAGAGCAGTTTTCCTGTTGCTGCGAGTCGGATAGATCGTCTCCACCCCAACGAGCAAAGAACGCCCGTCGGGGACCCCGGTTCGCAGAGCCGTTTTTCCTGGGGAAAAACGACGTCCATATCTACCCTTCGCTCTACACCTACAGGAAACTGCTCCAGCGGGCCTTTCGTTGGTCATCAGACGTTTCGCGATTCCTGCCTACTGCTGCGAATCCGGCGTGACAATCTTCGCGTCGTTATGCAGCTTGGGAAACCATGTCAGCTGGAACGCAACCGCGTTATCGATGTTCGCGCCGTTGTCCGGCTTCTGAATGTAGATGGGAGCTTTCCAGCGCTCCACCTGCCACCATGCATCCAACTCCACATCCTTGCCCAGCCGCTTCACCACGTCAATCTTGTACTGATCCTGCGACGTTCCGCCGGGGATGAAGTCCGTTGGCGTGCGCTTGATCATGTATTCGAATTGCACCCATTCATTGGCGGAGAGATGGTAGGTAGCCCACGCCTGGCCGCCCTTGGCCTCGCGGCCAATCCAGTCGCCCATGATGTTGCCCTTGTTGGTGTACCCCTGCCGCTGCACCACCTCCCAGTACGCCATGTTGCCGTGCTGGCAGGCCAGCGTCGAGCAGTCCGTGCTGACGCCTTCCACGCGCAGGTCGAGCTTCGGCAGCCGCGGAACCTGAGAGAGATAGATGCCGGGCCGGTACGATGCGCGGCGCGGCGCACTCACTGGCGACACGTCATCGTGGGAGATGGAATCGGTATACAGCGTTAGATGATGGCTGACGAACGGCAGACGCCACGAGAAGCTGAAGTCGCTGTACCGAGCCCCCGGATCATTGACCGAATACTTCAGCGCCTGGTTGGTATCGCTGATCGAGAACATGCTCTTGACGAAGGTATGCAACGTAATGGGCTCGTCGCAGGGAGTGTACTGGCCATTGGGTAACACTGGCAGGCAGCCATGTCCATGGCCGCCCCAGATGACCGTGCGTGAGAAGGCAAACTGGAAGTTCGAGGTCGGAGCGAAGCTGAACATCTCCGAGTGCACCCAGGGCTCGTTCGGAGCGGAGTGCCCCTTCAGCGAGCCCACAAAGAAGTCGTAGCGCACCGGGCCGAGGACTTTGGAGACCCATGGAATGCTCAGCGGCTCGACGCGGTTGATGCGGAACGAGTAAATGTCCTCCGCGTTGTTGCTCCAGTTCATCGCGCTTCCGAGACCCGGACCATCCCAGGAGTCGGACTTGCCGCCCGAGATCTCATGGCCGAGCACATGAAACGACAGTGTCGCCTCCTGCAAACGGAACGGATTCTGCGCGGCGATCACGGGCGCCGGGATCGTCGTCTGATTCACGTTATAGCCGAAGTAGGGAATCTCATCGTTATCCGATAACGTCTCCGCCAGGCCATTGGGCGCCAGCGGATTCCCCGTGGGAGTGTTGGAGTAGCCGGTTCCCGCAGCCGAGTGCTCATACTCTCCGCGCACATACAGTGAAAAGCGCGACCACTCGTTCACCGTTGCAAAGCCAGTAATGTTGTTGACTCCTGGCTCGTACGGCCGGCCATAGTCCTGCGAGATCGTCTGTCCAAGGTGATAACTATCGTTGAGCGTCTGCCCGCCGATGCCCAGGATGCGCGTGTAGACCGATTGCACGCCATAGACGGTGCCGCGGTCGAAGTGCACCTCGGTGGTCGCGTCTTCAGCACCTTCGGACGCGATATAGTGATCCAGCTTCGTCAGCAGATCGATCGCCTGGTCATTGCCGCTGGCGATAATAGCGGGCGAGGACTCCTCCAACATGTGCAGCAGGCTGCGCCGCGTCCACGGCCGCATATTGATGAATGCAGTATTCAGGTAGCCCATGGAATACAGCCTCAGCGCCATCGGATACACGATGCTGTCGACCGGAATATAGGCCGAGCCCAGCGCATCGTGGCGAGGTCCTACGCCGTTCGGCGCATACGGCGGCAGCGCAGGCCGCGTGGACTTCGGCACCGGTACCGCGGCAGGAACCGATTGGCCCGCGGCATTCTGAACCGGTATCGATCCTGGAACTGCGGGCTGGGACGATGGAGCAGTCTGGGTTGGAGTCGGCACGTCCGGGGTTTGGGCGTCGGAGACTTGGCCCGTCAACAGGAAAGCCAACACAGCTGCACCTGGCCAGAGAGATCTGGCCACACGCCCATGGGGTCTGGGAAAGAACATGCATTGAGTGTACTGGGAAGCAGCCTGGTTTGGCCGCCGCCGATCCATCCAATGAAGAGAAAATTCAAAGGGTAGAAAGGGTTGCCAGTGGTCCGCAATTTCCGGGAGCACGTAGCTGTAGGTCTAACCTCAGGCCTTCAGGCTGATCTTTCGCGCCGACAGATAGCTCCGCAACCGAGCGATCGGCTGGCTGGAAGCGGGCATTGCTGCGAGGGACTTCGTAGGAGTCATCACCGCCCACAAAACCGCCGGGCCGCCACCCTGGCGCGCACGCAATACTGACTCCTGCATGACGCGGTAGACGGCGACCGCATCCTCGCCATCCACCGTCAGGACGGGCAGCTTCAGCCGCTTCGCAAGCCGGCTCATGGAGGCGAAGTCGAGCCCGGGCTCCTGCCGTTTGACCGACCGCGAGCGAGCTCCGTTGGTCCCGTCGGCGCAGGCGAGAATCAGCGGCAACTGTGCCTCCTGCGCCCACCCCAACGCGTGCGCCCAGCCAGGCTCAGATCCGCCAGCCCGTGCAAACGCCAGCACCAGGCCGTCGGTGCCAGCAGCCTGCAGACCTCTCGCCGCGGCCGCGCCGAGCGGAAGCCGCGCCTCGATTGCCGCTCCTCCGACAACACTCCCAATGCCTGGCTTCTTCGCCGCGGGTGCCAGTTGCCCCGCCGCCGCATCGCCTTCGCTCGCACTCAACAGGTCGCCAGGCAGCAGCTGCATTAGTGTTGCAGCCAGCAAAGCTTCGCGCGTCGAGCCGTCAGACTTCTGCTTGCGCTCCAGGGCGCGGCAACGCAGCATCAAGGCATGCAGTTCACGGAGCTTGCGATGGGGAAGAAGCGGATTTTCAGACAAGCCAGGCGACCTCGCGCAGAGTAGTAGCGGTACGGGTAGAGGACAACATTGAAAATCCCCAAGCGCAAGCCGTGCCTTGGGGGCACCTGCCTATGCCCTGAAGGCGCCAGGCGCTTCGACGGACAATCCAAGCTCCGCAAAGGCTTTCTCTGCGACCTTGGGCTTCACTACTCCCTCACGTGCGAGCTTCGAAAGCGTTGCTGCCACAATCGACTCCGCGTCGACCTCGAAGTGGCGGCGCAGGTGTTCGCGATTATCCGAGCGCCCAAAGCCATCCGTGCCCAGCGAAACCAGGCGAGCTCCCAGCCACGGGGCGAGGGAATCGGGCAGCGACTTCATATAGTCGCTCGCTGCGATGATCGGTCCCGCCGCACCCTTCAGCACCTCCACCACAAACGGCGTGCGCTCCTTCTCGGCAGGGTGCAGGCGATTCCACCGCTCCGCACTCAGACAATCGCGCCGCAGCTCGTTGTAGCTGGTCACGCTCCACACGTCAGCGGCGACGTTGTACTTCTCCGCCAGGATCTGCTGCGCGCGCAGTGCCTCGTTCAGGATCGGTCCGCTGCCAAACAACTGCGCCTTCGCCGGCCCATTCTCAGCTGCCTTGAACTTGTAGATGCCGCGCAGAATTCCCTCGCGCACTCCCTCGCCTTCAGGGATCGCGGGCATCGCGTAGTCCTCGTTGTACATGGTGATGTAGTAGAAGGCGTCTTCGCCAACTTCATACATCCGCCGCAGACCATCCTGGATGATCACGGCCATCTCGTACACATATGCCGGGTCGTAGGTGATGCACGTCGGAATCGTTCCCGACAATATTGGCGAGTGACCATCCTGGTGCTGCAAACCTTCTCCGAGCATCGTCGTGCGCCCCGCCGTTCCGCCCATCAGGAAGCCCTTGCCGCGCGAGTCTGCGAACGCCCACGCCATGTCGCCGATGCGCTGGAAGCCAAACATCGAGTAGTACATGTAGAACGGCACCATGGGGATGCGATAGTTCGAGTAAGACGTTCCGGCCGCGGTAAAGCTGGCCATCGAGCCCGCCTCCGTGATGCCTTCCTCGAGAATCTGGCCACCCTTTTCTTCGCGATAGCTCAGCAGCATATCCGAGTCGTGGGGCGTGTACTTCTGTCCCTCATGCGCGTAGATGCCGACTTGTTTGACCACAGACTCAAGCCCAAACGTGCGTCCCTCGTCGGGAACGATGGGCACAATCAGCTTGCCAATTGTCGGTTCTTTGAGCAGGCCGCGCAGCATGCCCACAAAGCCCAGCGTCGTCGAAACCGAACGTCCGCGCGAGCCATCCAGCCATTCCTTGAAGAACTCGATTTTCGGCGCAACAAACGTAGATTCCGGCTCCTCGCGCGCCGGTAGATAGCCACCCAACTCCTGCCGCCGTGCCCGCAGGTATTGAATCGCAGGGTCGCTCGGCTCCGGTCGATAGAACGCCGCATCCTTCACCGCACCCTCGGGCAACGGAATGTCAAAGGTGTTCACGAACTCTACCAGCGACTCATCGGTCAGCTTCTTCTCGTTGTGGGTTGCATTGCGCGCCTGCGCGGAGCCCAGTCCATATCCCTTCACGGTCATCGCAAGAATCACCGTAGGTCCGCCCTTGTGTTCGAGGGCCCGCTTGTAGGCGTTGTAGATCTTCGCCGGATCATGGCCGCCGCGATGCAGCCGGATCAACTGGTCGTCGGTCTTGTCCTTTACCAGCTCCAGCAGCTCCGGGTACCTGCCGAAGAAATGCTCGCGCAGGTACGCTCCACCCTTCGCCTTGTATGCCTGGAAGTCGCCATCGACGCACTCTTCCATGCGCTTCAACAGCAGCCCCTGGTGATCGCGCTCGAACAGCTCATCCCAGTCCGCGCCCCAGATCACCTTGATGACATTCCATCCGGCGCCGAGGAACGTGCTCTCCAGCTCGTCGATGATGCGCTTGTTCCCGCGCACCGGGCCGTCTAGCCGCTGCAGATTGCAGTTGACAACAAAAATCAAATTGTCGAGATGCTCGCGTGAACCCAGCGAAATTGCGCCCAGCGAATCGACCTCATCGGTCTCGCCGTCGCCCACAAACGCCCAGACCTTGCGATCCGTCTTCTCGATCAGGCCGCGGTTCTCCAGGTACTTCATAAACCGTGCCTGGTAGATCGCATTCAGCGGCCCAATGCCCATCGACACGGTAGGGAACTGCCAGAAGTCCTTCATCAGCCAGGGGTGCGGATAGCTCGACAGCCCCGGCTCGTCGCGCAGCTCGTGGCGGAAGTTCTTCAGCCGCGCATCATCGAAGCGGCCCTCAAGATATGCCCGCGCATAGACGCCAGGCGAAGCGTGTCCCTGGAAGTAAACGAAGTCACCCGGCTGGTCTACTCCCCCTGCCGCGGCGCCCTTCGCGCTCGGATACTTGGCGTGGAAGAAGTGATTGAACCCGACTTCGAGCAAAGTCGCGAGCGACGAATACGTCGAGATGTGCCCACCAATGCCCGGATCCTTCTTATTTTGCCGATGCACCATCGCCATCGCATTCCAGCGAATCAGCGCCTCCACCCTCCGCTCCAGCTTGCGGTCGCCGGGGTAGGGAACCTCGTCGTACTTGGGAATCGTGTTGCAGAACGGCGTCGTGATCGTTCCGGTGGCGGGAACGCCCGCCTCGCGCGCCCGCGTCCGCAGCGCCGACAGCACCGCTGCGCCCTGTTCCCAGTCATGCGCTACGACGTCGTCAAACGCCTCAATCCACTCCGCTACTTCAGAGGTCTGGTCCTGCTTTACGGCTTCATCGACGTTGCTTGGCATGGTAGGAGTTCCTCGGTACAAAAACATTCCACTTCTACGATAAATGCGGCCGATGCGGAAGCGCCAGTTGAGGGCTTCGATTAGCGGGAGTTCTCGCCGCCCGCCCGGTATGCGCTGTCTCGGCCGAAAGCGTGACCCGATTACGTCGAATAATCCGCATTGATGCTGACATACTCATGCGTCAGATCGCAGGTAACAAAGCGTGCCCGTCCCGGCCCGCGTCCCATCTGGATCGCGATCGTATACTGCCGCTCGCTCATCGCCGCATGCGTCCCCGCCTCATCGAATGCCTCCGCCCGAATACCGTACTCGAACACCGGCAGCCCGCCAATGTGGATCAGCACCTGTCCCGGATCGAAGGCCACACCGGCGCGTCCGGCCGCCGCCAGCAGCCTCCCCCAGTTGGGATCGGCGCTCGACCACGCCGTCTTGCACAGCGGGGAAGTCGCAATCGTCTTCGCAATTGCCTGTGCATCTTTATTCGACGCTGCGCCCGAAATCTCAAGCGTCACCACGTGCGTCACACCCTCGCCGTCGTCGACGATCTTGTAAGCCAGCGCGTCGCAAACCCTCTGCAGCGCCGCCTCAAACGCTGGCACCGCTTCTCCCTGCGCTGCCACGCCGCTCTTGCCAGAGGCCAGCAGCAGCACCGTGTCATTGGTCGACATATCGCCGTCAATCGAGATGCAATCGAAGCTCGTCTTCACCGCCGTTGCAAGCATCGCCGTAAGGTGTTCGCTGCACGCTGCCAGGTCCGTAAACAGATAGACCAGCATCGTCGCATGCGGCGCCAGTTGCGGACCAATCATCCCGGCACCCTTCGCGCAGCCGAACAAATTCACCGTCTTGCCGTCGAAGCTGAAGCTCTCCTGCGCGACCTTCAGCTTCGTGTCGGTGGTCAGAATCGCCGTAGCAAACGCCTCTGCACTCTCTGCCTGGTCACCCAGCGCGGCCTTCGCAATCGGCACCGCGGCGACCAGCTTTTCCACCGGCAGCGGCACGCCAATAATCCCGGTCGACGACGGAAAGATCTCGTCGAACACGCATCCGAACGCGTCCGCCACCGCCACGCAGCTCTTGTGGCAGGCCTCGATACCCGGCTCGCCCGTCGCGCAGTTAGCATTGCCCGCGTTCACAATCACGGCTGAAACCTTGCCGCCCGTCGCCGCCAGATGCCTGCGCCCGACGGTGATCGGCGCGGCCACCACCTGGTTGCTGGTGTACATTACGCCAGCCTCCGCCGGGCCATCGCACACCGCCAGCGCGAGGTCTGGCCTGCCGCTGGCCTTGATGCCGGCACGCACTGCCGACCAGCGAAATCCGAGAGGAAGGGGTGCCGAAATTGAGGAAGAGTTGGGGTCGCTCACACGGATCAGTTTACCAAGCCCGGCGTATACTCATCGGATATACAGCGGATAGGCGCACATGCTGCGCTCTCCCGAGTGGGGGTTATACAACATGAGCACCAACGGTAACGGACATTCCAACGACAACGGCCACTCCAATGGACATTCGAACGGCGATTATTCCGTTCCCACACCGCGCGCAGAATGGATCGTCAAGCGCAAGGAAGAGGCAGCGCGCACCGGCGACTGGAACATGAGCCAGATGCACTTCGCCCGCCTTGGCAAGATCACCGAAGAGATGGCCTTCGTGGCGCACAAGGAGAAGCTCTCTCCCGAACTGATTCGCTCGGAGATCGCCAAGGGCACGATGATCATCCCGGCCAACATCAATCATCCTGAGCTCGAGCCCATGGCCATCGGCGTCGAATCGCTGTGCAAGATCAACGCCAACATCGGCAACTCCGCTCTCTCCTCGAACATCGACGAAGAGCTGCGCAAGCTCCACACGGCCGTCCACTTCGGCGCCGACACCGTCATGGACCTGTCGACAGGTGGAGATATTCCCACGATCCGCGAGGCAATTCTTCGCCACTCGCCCGTACCCATCGGCACCGTGCCGCTGTACGAGGCGCTGGCTCGCGTCAAGCGCGTCGAAGACCTCAACATCGACGTCTACCTCGAGGTCATCGAGGAGCAAGCGCAGCAGGGCGTCGACTACTTCACCATCCACGCCGGCGTGCTCGTGCAATATATTCCCCTGGTCTCGAAGCGCATCACCGGCATCGTCTCTCGCGGCGGAGCCATCCTCGCGCAGTGGATGACCGCGCACCACAAGCAGAACTTCCTCTACGAAAACTTCGACCGCATCACCAAGCTCATGGCCAAGTACGACGTCAGCTACTCGCTCGGCGACGGCCTCCGTCCTGGCTCGGTAGCGGACGCGTCGGACGAAGCACAATTCGCGGAACTGAAGACTCTCGGCGAGCTCACCCGCCAAGCCTGGAAGGACGATGTGCAGGTCATGATCGAAGGCCCCGGCCATGTGCCCATGGACAAGATCAAGGAGCAGGTCGACAAGGAAGTCGAGCTCTGCGACGGAGCTCCGTTCTACGTGCTCGGCCCGCTGGTTACGGACATCGCCCCCGGCTACGATCACATCACCTCCGCGATCGGTGCGGCCATGATCGGCTGGCACGGCGCGGCGATGCTCTGCTACGTCACGCCGAAGGAGCACCTCGGCCTGCCCAACGAGAAGGACGTCAAGGACGGCATCATCGCCTACAAGATCGCCGCCCACGCTGCTGATATCGCTCGGCACCGTCCTGGCGCGAGAGACCGCGACGACGCCATCTCGCACGCGCGCTACACCTTCGACTGGGACAAGCAGTTCGCCCTCTCGCTCGACCCCGACACCGCTCGCAGCATGCACGACGAGACCCTGCCCGACGACTACTACAAGGAAGCCGCCTTCTGTTCCATGTGCGGTCCCAAGTTCTGCTCCATGAACTGGTCGTCCAAGGTGGATAAATTCAACGAAGAGGTCCACGGCCTCAAGAAGCCGGACCTCACGCAGATCGTCACCGAGCAGATGGCGCTGCGCAGCTAGACACAGATCGAGCTCGAACCCGGCGACAAACATCCGCCACGGAGCCAGAAATATGCCCTACCTGCAACTGGATACGCCCTTCGCGTACACCACGGAGCAAAAGCAGCAGCTCGCCAAACGATTGGGCGAGATCTACTCCTCCACCATGCAATCGAACATCAACCGCCTGACCATCGCCATTCGCGAGCTTGGTGAAGGAAGCATCTGGCGTTGCGGTGAGGGCGACCCCCGGCCCGCTGCGTTGCTGATGTGCGACATTCGGCGTGGACGTCCCGCTGCCCTGCGTGCCGAACTCGCGCGTCAGCTCATCGATGCATGCATCGAGATCGTCGGCCTGCGGGAGGACAATCTCAATCTCGAATTCACCCAACACGATGGCGACGAGATGTACCACACACTCTACGGTGGGCTAAGCGATGATTGGGTCCTGGGCAAGGCAGATTCCATCGACCAGCAGGTTCGCCGCTAGCGAAATACGTTCGAGCTAAAGCAGGGAAGCTTCAGCCGCGCACGTAGTGGAAGAGCAGCTCCTGCTCGCTCGCGACGGGTTGCCCATTGCGCGTTGCCGGCTGGAATGTCCACTGCTGAATCGTCGCTAGCACGGTGTCGTCAACGCCATGCCCCAGCCCCTTGGTCATCGTGAACTTCGCAATTCGCCCGGTCTTGTCGATGACTACATCCACAATCACGTCGCCGCTCGTGCCCTTCGGTAGCTGCGACAAGTCTGGTTTCGGCGAAGGATGCATCACCAGCAACGCGACTGTCGTATCGCCATCGCCCAGCGCGTCTACACCGGAGGATGCATCCGGGCTCGACGTCGCGGCCGTAGCCGCTGCCGCAACCACCGGTGGTGCCGGTGGTTGCGTCGGCAAGGTAGACGAGGGAGTTGGCTTGCGCGGCGGAGCCTTCGGCGCCTGCAACTTCGCCGCCGGCGCGCTCATGCCTGGCGCATAGGTTAGTGACAGCAGATGTCCGGTAGCATCACCCGGCCGCTCCACCGGCGACAACTGCGGCGAGCGCACATAGAGCAGGCCGCCCAGAACGCAGAGGTGCACAGCGATCGACGCGGTCATCCACCGCCGCAGCATCGCAGAGCCGCTTACCAGCGGACCGCCCGGCTGCCGCGTCGACTTGTCCACGCTCGTGCCCATACGGCTCCTCTACCCCTTCAGCATACTTTCTGTAGGACTCGCCGCGCAGCTATTTTGTAAGCCTTTTCTCTAGCTCTTTATCCCTACTTCGCCGCGCCCTCCAGGATCGTCGCCGACCGATTCAGCGCAGCCGCCAACGCATCCAGCTGTCCCTGCGTGCGCGCACCGTCCTTGGCCTCAATGCCCTCGGTGACTCCCGGAATCACCACGGCCGCATAGCCCGTGTACTCACCCGGAGCGTAGATCGTGTGCTTGTACCACGCACGTCGCGGAAGGCCCGCATCATTGAGCAGCGCAGTCTCCGCATCGCGCAGCGCGGCGTTCAGTTTGGCTTCGTTCGCGCCCGCGGCGCTTGCGGACTGTAGAGCATACACCTTCTCTCCGGCCGCCTCGAAGCGATTCGCCGCAGCCGTCGCCGCGCTGAAGTCGACACTCAGCTTCGCGTCCGTCGCCTGCCGCTGCGCATCCGCTACATAGCCCATCACGTCCTTGCCATACAGCCGATAGTCATATGGCAGCACATCCGCATCGGCCATGTGCAGAATCTCCAGGCCGAATACCCTCGCCTGCTGCTGCTCATAAACGAACATTGGATCCGCGAACTTTATAAACCAGTTGTAGTTGTCAAACACCGAGTGGTAGACCCCATACGGCCCCTCCGAACCAATGTCGGTCGAAGGCACGCCCAGGTGCTGGATAAACGGCGTGTAATCCGAACCCGACCCCAGGTTCCCGACCATCACCACACCGCCAGCAGGAGTATCCGCGGTCATCGCACGTCCCTTGCGCCGCGGGCTCGACTGCTGCGATGCCTGCCATTGCTCGTAGACCGTCCCACCCTTCGGACTCGGCACCTGCCGCGTCACATCGCGCACAAACTCCTTCAGCGACGGCACCGCCGACGCATCGAAGTCCGGCCCCGCCACGCCCACATCCGTATTGAAGTACGCCACCGCATGCTTCAGATGATCGGCATGCATCTCGGTCCACTCGGTCGAGCCCATCAGGCCTTCTTCCTCGGCGTCCCACGAGCAGATCACGATCCTCCGCTTCGGCTTCCATCCCTGCTTCAGCAGCTCGCCGAGCCCATGCACGGTCTCGAGCATCGCCGCTGTGCCGCTGTTTGGATCGACCGCGCCATACACCCATGCGTCGCGATGATTGCCCGCGACCACCCAGTCTTCCTTCTGATCCGGATCGCTGCCCTCGATGGTTCCCACGACGTCCCAGATCGCGCGCAGCTTATAGTCCTGCACCAGATGCATGTGCACCTTCACGGCGCCGGTTCCGCCCAGGTGATAGGTGAAGGGAAGCCCGCCCTGCCACTCGCGCGGCGACTCCGGCCCATCCAACGCCTGCAAAATCGGAGCCGCGTCATGATACGAGATCGGGTTCGACGGAATCGATGGCTGATTCATCTTCGCCGGATCGGTAATGCGTGCCGAGTCCGGAAGCTCCGGCGTCGACGCCACCCCCGGCGTCTCCGGATCGCCCGGATACAGCGGCAGGAACTGCACGCTGCCGCGCTGCACTCCCGTCTCCGGACGATACGGCCCGCGCGGATACATATCACCCTTCACATACCCATCGTCGCCCGGGTCGGAGTAAATCAGCACGCCCGCCGCTCCACGCTGCTGCGCGATGTACACCTTCACCCCGCGAAAGTTGCCGCCATACCGCACCAGCACGATCTTGCCCTTAACGCTCACGCCCAGCGAATCCAGCTTCTTGAAATCCTCCAGCGTCCCGAAGTTCGCATACACCACATCGGCCGTCACATTCCCCGATGGCGACGAGCCATTGAACGCCGGCAGAATACGCGGATCATTCTGAAACGGATCGCCGCCATACGCCTTCGCGTCCACATGCTCCGGCGTCGGCCCTGACATCAGCTTCTTGCCATTGGCATCGAACGCCTCAATCTCAATCGTCACCGGCTTGTTCAGCCAGACGCGGAACGGCTGGATCGTCGTCTGCAATCCTGCAGCACGGAACTTCTCGGCAACATACAGCGCCGTCGCATGATCCTCCGGCGAGCTCGCCCAGTGCGGCGCCGCGGTCAGAATCTTCAGCTCTTCGCCCGCCAGCTTCGCGCTCGGAACCGCCATGAAATCATGGTCCCACTTGGCCTGCTGCGAAAAGCTCTTATAGCCAAACACCTGCGGTGCGGGTGTCTGCGCAACACCAGAAAAAGCGACGGGCAAAATCAACAGCGAAACGGTCCAGGCTGTAAAACGACGCATGCAGAGCACTCCTCATGAATTGTTAGGAGTGTACGCGATGATTGCATCCCAGGCCGAATCCCAACTAAACCGGCTGGGTGCAGAACTTGCAGCGCGTCGCAGCCGCCGGAATGTCCCCGAGGCACTGCGGGCAGGCCTTCATCTTCGGCGGTTCAGCCGCGGGAGGATTGAACTTCTTCAGCAGATACTGCGTCGGCAGCACCAGGAAGAAATACACCACCGCGGCAATCAGGAGGAAGTTGACAACGGCCGTAAGAAACGTCCCATACTTGATCTCACCGCCGTGCACATGCGCGATCATGGTGTCGAAGTTCGGCTTACCCACCACCGCACCCAGCAGCGGATTGATAACGTTCGCGGTCAGTGCGGTAACGATCGCAGTGAAGGCTGCGCCGATAATCACGGCGACGGCCAGATCCATCACGTTGCCGCGCAGGACGAAATCGCGAAATCCCTTAAGCATGGAACCTCCAGTTTGCTGAAAACGGTGGACTTGATTGCCCGGCGAGTATACCCCAGGCTTACTCAGCATCGTAAACCGCCGCGCCCGCAAATCCTTTCCCCGAAGTATTCTTAAAGAATGAGTTCTGCCTCCATTCGCGTTCGACTGCTCGCCTTTGGCTCGCTCAAGACGATCGTTGCCCCCGGCGGCGACTGGCGCGAGCTCACCCCCAACGCCTCGGTCGCCGATCTCCTCGCCACCCTCTCCAGCGAAGGCCTCATCGACGCAGCCGCGCTCAGTTCCGCCGCCATCGCCGTCAATCAGCATTACACCGCCCGCATCCACACGCTGCAAGACGGAGACGAAGTCGCTATCCTCCCGCCAGTCAGCGGCGGCCTTGAACCCAACACACCGCACATCGCCCTCGTCCGCGAGCCCATCGACGCCTCCGCCATCGAGCGCTCCATCAAGTCCGGAGCCGACGGAGCCGTCTGCGTCTTCGACGGCATCGTCCGCGACAACTCTCGTGGCCGCCAAACCCTGCACCTCGACTACGAAGCCTACGAGGAGATGGCTCTCCAGCAGATGCATCTCCTCCGCGCCGAGGCCATCGAGCACTTCGCCGTCCGTGACGTCGCCATCGTTCATCGGCTTGGGCGCCTGGTGGTCGGCGAAACCAGCGTCTTCATCGCCGTCGCCTCCGCCCACCGCGGCCCCGCCTTCGACGCCTGCCGCTGGGTCATCGATACCCTCAAGAAAACCGTCCCCATCTGGAAGAAAGAGCAGTTCGTCGACGGCGCCGCATGGGCCGACGGCGAACCCTTCCCGGACGACCTCCCCGGCACCGAGCTGTGAGTCTCGTGCGTCGCGTGCTCGCACTCCTCGCACTCACGCCCGCACTCCCTCTCATAGCGCAGCAGACCACCCTCCACCTCGACACCCACCTCGTGACCGTCGCGCTCAACGTCACCGACGCCCACGGCGCTCCCGTCCCCAACCTCTCCTCCTCCGACTTCGCCCTCACCGAAGACAATCTCCCCCAGCGCATCGCCTTCTTCGACCAGGCCTCCACCACGCCGCTCGACATCGTCCTGGCCGTCGACGCCAGCGAGAGCGTGGCTCCCTACCAGCACCTCGAGCGCTCCGCCGCCCGCACCTTTCTGCACTCCCTGCTGCGCCCCCAGGACCGCATCGCCCTGATCTCCTTCTCCGACAACGTTGAAGAACTCGCAACGTTCAGCAGAAATCCGCGTCGCATCGACACCGCACTGCGTCACATACACAATGGCCACGCCACCGCGCTCTACGACGCCCTCTGCTTCGCCAGTCAGCGTCTCTCCGACACGCCCTCGGCGTCTAACGCCCGCCGCGTCATCGTCCTCATCACCGACGGCGAAAACACCACGCGTCATGGCACCTACGGCGGCGCGCTCGAAGCCGCGCAGCGCGCCGGCGTCATCGTCTACTCGCTGGTCATCGTTCCCGTGGCAGCCGACGCTGGCCGCGATACCGGCGGCGAGCACGCTCTCATCCAGCTCGCAGCCGACACCGGAGGCAAGTCCTACAACGTCGAGCAGCAGACCGATCTCGCGCCTGCCCTCGAACACGTCTCCGCTGACCTTCGCGCGCAATACACCCTCGGCTACTATGCCCCAGCCTCGGCCACTGCGCGCCTTCGCCACATCCATCTCCAACTCACGGACCTGGCTCTCCGCCAGCAATACGCTCTCCGCTATCGCTCCGCCTACTACGCCAATCCACAGCCGTGAGACGCAGCGCCAGCGCTCGCCGTACAATCAATCTATGGCGATGAAGAAGCGCAAAGGACCGCCCGCAGGTGAAACCGGACAGGAAGCTCTGTACCTCAAATCTCTCAGTGAC
>Ga0302314_10011371_pt1 | contig 15530 bp, 13 predicted proteins | sample III_Palsa_N2_3_FD_200533 | JGI IMG/M metagenome (GOLD analysis project Ga0302314, IMG submission 200533) | Peat permafrost microbial communities from Stordalen Mire near Abisko, Sweden - III_Palsa_N2_3 | ecosystem: Environmental > Terrestrial > Soil > Palsa > Peat permafrost | place: Sweden...
AGTTCGGTCGGGTCTTGGCACAGCTGCCGTGATGGTGATGGACAAGTCGACCGACATCGTCGCCGCCATCGCCCGCCTGTCGAGCTTCTACAAGCATGAGAGCTGCGGCCAGTGCACGCCGTGCCGCGAAGGCACCGGCTGGATGAGCCGCGTGATGAACCGGATGGTCAAGGGCAATGCCGAGCTCGAAGAGATCGACATGCTCGAAGAGGTCACCCGTCAGGTCGAAGGCCACACCATCTGCGCCCTGGGCGACGCGGCCGCCTGGCCGATCCAGGGTCTGATCCGCAGCTTCCGCCCTGAACTGGAACGCCGCATCAAGGAAGCGCGCGCCACCACCGCGCGTTCCGCGCGAATCCAAGAAAATGTCGGCGAAGCCGACGCGAGCGCCGCCTGAGGAGTTTTGGGATATGCCCGTTAAACTGACCATCGATGGCCAGGAAGTAGAGGCCGAGGCGGGGTCGACGATCCTGCAGGTCGCCGATTATCTCGGGATCGAAGTTCCGCGCTTCTGCTATCACGAACGACTGGCCATCGCCGGCAATTGCCGCATGTGCCTGGTCGAGGTCGAGAAGTCGCCCAAGCCCGTGGCCAGCTGCGCCATGCCGGTCGCCGAAGGCATGGTGGTGAAGACCAACACGCCGATGGTGAAGAAGGCTCGCGAAGGCGTGCTCGAATTCCTGCTGATCAACCATCCGCTCGACTGCCCGATCTGCGATCAGGGCGGCGAGTGCGACCTGCAGGACGAAACCGTCGCTTACGGCCGCGGCACGTCGCGCTTCGACGAGAATAAGCGCGCCGTCGAGGACAAGGATTTCGGTCCGATCGTCAAGGGCACGATGACCCGCTGCATCCATTGCACGCGCTGCATCCGTTTCATCACCGACGTCGCCGGCGTGCCGGAACTCGGGGCGACGGGCCGCGGCGAGCACATGGAAGTCGGCACCTATGTCGAGAAGGCGCTGTCGTCCGAACTGTCGGGCAACATCATCGATCTGTGTCCGGTGGGCGCGCTGACCAGCCGTCCCTACGCCTTCACCGCCCGCTCCTGGGAGCTGAAGAAGACCGAGAGCATCGACGTGCTCGACGCGCTGGGCTCGAATGTCCGCATCGATTCGCGCGGCAATGCCGTGATGCGCATCCTGCCGGCCATCAATGACGACATCAACGAGGAGTGGCTGGGCGACAAGAGCCGCAACTCCTATGACGGCCTGCTGCGCCAGCGCCTCGACCGCCCCTATGTGCGCAACAAGAAGGGCAAGCTCGAGGCCTCCAGCTGGGGCGACGCGCTGAAGGCGGTTGCCGCCAAGTTGACCAAGGCCGGCGGCAACAAGATCGCCGCCATCGCCGGCGACCTGGCCGACGCCGAAGCCATGGTGGCGCTGAAGGATCTGATGACCCGCCTGGGCTCGCCCAATCTGGATTGCCGTCAGGACGGCGCCAAGATCGGCGGTCCGCGCGGCTCCTACATCTTCAATAGCGGCATCGCCGGCATCGAAGAGGCCGACGCCCTGCTGCTGATCGGCACAAATCCGCGCCTCGAAGCCCCGGTTCTGAATGCCCGCATCCGCAAGCGTTTCCTCAAGGGCGGCTTCAAGATCGGCGCGGTCGGCCCTGCCGCCAACCTGACCTACAAGCATCAGAATTTCGGCGACGAGCCGAAGATTCTCGAAGCCATCGCCGCCGGCAAGCATGACTTCGCCAAGATCCTCAAGGACGCCAAGCGTCCGATGGTGATCATCGGGCAGGGGGCTCTGTCCCGTCCCGACGGCGACGTGATCCTCGGCCTGGCCCGCCAGATCGCCGAGAAGACCGGCATGGTCGTCGACGGCTGGAACGGCTTCAATGTCCTGCACCAGGCCGCGGCCCGTGTCGGCGGTCTCGATCTCGGCTTCCTGCCCGGTGTCGGCGGTCGCGACGTGGCCGGCATCGTCGAGGGCGCCGAGAAAGGCGAGATCGAGGTGGTCTATCTGCTGGGCGCCGACGAAATCGACATGAACCGCCTGGGCAAGGCCTTCGTGATCTATCAGGGTCACCATGGCGATGCCGGCGCGCACCGCGCCGACGTGGTTCTGCCGGGCGCGGCCTATACCGAGAAGGACGCAACTTACGTCAACACCGAGGGCCGCGTTCAGGTGACGCGCCTCGCCGTGTTCCCGCCGGGCGAAGCCAAGGAGGATTGGAAGATCCTGCGCGCGCTCGCCGAAGTGGCCGGCCATGCGCCGAAATACGACACGCTGGAGCAGGTTCGCGCCCGCCTGGCCGAGGTCAACACGGTGTTCGGGCAGATCGAGCAGCTGGTTCCGGCCGCCTGGGAAGCCTTCGGCGCCGAGGGCGACGTCGCCGGCGACGCCAAGCTCGCCAGCAAGATCACCAATTACTACATGACGGACCCGATCAGCCGCGCCTCCACGACCATGGCGGAATGCACGGCGGCCTTCGTCAACACCGCGGCCGAGAGGACGGGCACCCATGGCTGAGTTCTTCACCAATCTGCTGGGCCAAGATCTCGGCACGCTGGTCTGGATCGTTCTTCGCATCCTGGCCATCGTTCTGCCGCTGCTGCTTAGCGTCGCCTATCTGACCTATGCCGAGCGTAAGGTCCTGGGCGCCATGCAGCTGCGAAAGGGCCCCAACGTGGTCGGTCCGTTCGGCCTGACCCAGCCGCTGGCGGACGGTTTGAAGCTGTTCTTCAAGGAAACCATCATCCCGACGGACGCCAACAAGTTCGTCTTCTTGATGGCGCCGGCTTTGACCTTCATCCTGGCGCTGGTCGCCTGGGCGGTGATCCCCTTCTTCGAGAATGGCGCGCTGGCCAACGTCAATGTCGGCATCCTGTATCTGTTCGCCATCTCGTCCTTGGGCGTGTACGGCATCATCATGGCCGGCTGGGCGTCGAACTCGAAATACGCCTTTTTGGGCAGTTTGCGATCCGCTGCGCAAATGGTGTCCTATGAAGTGTCGATCGGTTTCGTGCTGGTGGCGATCCTGCTGTGCGTCGGCTCGCTGAACCTGACCGACGTGGTCCACGCCCAGGAAAAGGGCGTGTGGTTCATTATTCCGCATCTGCCGCTGTTCATCATTTTCTACGTGTCCGGCTTGGCCGAGACCAACCGCTCCCCCTTTGACTTGCCGGAAGGCGAGTCCGAGCTGGTGGCCGGTTACATGGTGGAATATTCGGCGATGACCTTCGCCCTGTTCTTCCTCGGCGAATACGCCAACATGATCCTGATGAGCGGCATGATCACCACCCTGTTCCTGGGGGGCTGGCTCGCGCCGTTCCATATTCCCGCGCCGTTCGGCCTGACCGCCTTGTGGGGCCTGTTCTGGTTCCTGCTCAAGGTCGCCGCCATGCTGTTCGGCTTCCTGTGGGTTCGCGCCACCTTCCCGCGCTATCGCTATGACCAGCTGATGCGCCTGGGGTGGAAAGTGTTCCTGCCGTTTTCGCTGTTTTGGCTTGTGCTGACCGCCGGTGTGCTCGAATACACCGGGCTGATGGTCCGCTGAGGAGGTTGGTATGTCCTTTTTCGACCGCACGGCGCGTGATTGGCTGCTGCTAGAAGTGTTCTCGGGCATGGCGCTGACCTTCCGTTACATGTTCAAGCCCCGCGTGACCATCAACTACCCCTATGAGAAGGGCCCGCTATCCCCTCGTTTCCGCGGCGAGCATGCGTTGCGCCGCTATCCCAACGGGGAAGAGCGCTGCATCGCCTGCAAGCTGTGCGAAGCCATCTGCCCGGCGCAGGCCATCACCATCGAGGCCGAGCCGCGGGATGACGGCTCGCGCCGCACCACCCGCTACGACATCGACATGACCAAATGCATCTATTGCGGCTTCTGCCAGGAAGCCTGCCCGGTCGATGCGATCGTCGAGGGTCCGAATTTCGAGTTCGCCACGGAGACCCGTGCCGAGCTGATGTACGACAAGGACAAACTGCTGGCCAACGGCGACCGCTGGGAGGTCGAGCTGGCCGCCCGCATCGAAGCCGATGCGCCGTACCGGTGAGCATGATGACCGCTGACGCTATGCAAGACCTCAGCATGCTCGGACGAGCGGGGCGAGGACCTCGGGGGTTTGGGGGCGCGGCTCCCAAGGATGGTAAAGGGACCATGAAAAAATGATCGAGGGGCTGGTCTTCTACCTGTTCGCCGCCATCACCGTCGCCTCCGGCGTCATGGTGGTCTCGTCGCGCAACCCGGTCTATTCGGTGTTGTGGCTGATTCTCGCCTTCTTCAACGCGGCGGGCCTGTTCCTGCTGCTGGGCGCCGAATTCCTGGCCATGGTGCTGGTGATCGTCTATGTCGGCGCCGTCGCTGTGCTGTTCCTGTTCGTCGTGATGCTGCTCGACATCAACTATCTGCGCCTGCGCGAAGGTTTCATGCAGTATCTGCCGACCGGCGCGCTGGTCGGCGCGATCCTGGTGGCCGAGCTGCTGATGGTCTATGGCGGCTGGAAGTTCGCCGACCAGGCGCCGCTGTCCGTCGCGACGCGCACGCCGGACCCGACCGCGGTGAGCAATACCGACGCGTTGGGCCGTCTGCTCTATACCGATTACGCATTCCTGTTCCAGGCTGCCGGTCTCATTCTGCTGGTGGCGATGATCGGTACGATCATGCTGACCCACCGCACCCGTTCCGGCGTGCGCAAGCAGGTGATCTCCAAGCAGAACGCGCGCACCAAGGAGACGTCCGTGGAAATCCGCAAAGTGACGAGCGGGGGAGGCATCTGATGCTGACCATCGGTCTTTCGCACTATCTGACCGTCGCCGGCATCCTGTTCACGCTGGGCGTGTTCGGCATCTTCCTGAACCGTAAGAACGTCATCATCATCATGATGTCGATCGAGCTCATCCTGCTCGCGGTCAATATCAATTTCGTCGCGTTTTCGCATTTCCTGGCGGATCTCAACGGACAGATCTTCACGATGTTCGTGCTGACCGTCGCCGCCGCGGAGGCCGCCATCGGCCTCGCTATCGTCGTGGTGTTCTTCCGCAACCGCGGCACCATCGCGGTCGAAGACGTCAATCGGATGAAGGGCTAACCTGATGCACGCCGCTATCGTCTTCCTGCCGCTGCTCGGCTCGGCCATCGCCGGCCTGTTCGGGCGCAAGATCGGTGACCGCGCCTCCCAGCTGGTTACGTCCATTCTGCTCGGCGTCTCGGCCCTGCTGTCGGTTTTCGTCTTCATCGACGTGGTCGAGGCCGGGCACACGGTCACTATTCCGCTGATGAACTGGATCGTCTCGGGCGACTTCAACGTTGCCTGGAGCCTGAAATTCGACACCCTGACCGCGGTCATGCTGATCGTGGTCAATTGGGTCTCCTTCATGGTGCATGTCTACTCGATCGGGTACATGCATCACGACACGTCGGTGCCGCGCTTCCACTCCTATCTGTCGCTGTTCACCTTCGCCATGCTGATGCTGGTGACCGCGGACAACCTCGTGCAGATGTTCTTCGGCTGGGAAGGCGTCGGCGTGGCTTCCTATCTGCTGATCGGCTTCTGGTACGAGAAGCCCTCGGCCTCGGCCGCCGCCATCAAGGCCTTCGTCGTCAATCGCGTGGGTGATTTCGGTTTCGCGCTCGGCATCTTCGGCGTCTTCATGCTGTTCGGCACCGTGCAGTTCGACCCGATCTTCGCCGGCGCCGCAAGCAAAGCTCATAGTGTGCTGCACCTGTTCGGCCGCGACTGGAACGCCATCACCATCTGCTGTCTGCTGCTGTTCGTCGGCGCCATGGGCAAATCGGCCCAACTCGGCCTGCACACCTGGCTGCCTGACGCGATGGAAGGCCCGACCCCGGTCTCAGCGCTGATTCACGCCGCCACCATGGTCACCGCCGGCGTCTTCATGGTCGCCCGCATGTCGCCCTTGTTCGAATATTCGGACACCGCGCTGACCGTGGTGACCATCGTCGGCGCCTGCACCGCGATCTTCGCCGCCACCATCGGCTGCGTGCAGAACGACATCAAGCGCATCATCGCCTATTCGACCTGCTCGCAGCTCGGCTACATGTTCTTCGCGCTGGGCGTTTCGGCCTACCCGGCCGCGATCTTCCATCTGTTCACCCACGCCTTCTTCAAGGCGCTGCTGTTCCTCGGCGCCGGCTCGGTGATCCACGCCATGTCGGACGAGCAGGACATCCGCCGCATGGGCGGCATCTGGAAGCATATTCCACTGACCTATTCGCTGATGTTCGTGGGCAGTCTGGCTCTGGCCGGCATACCTCCGTTCGCCGGTTATTGGTCGAAGGACATGATCCTGGAAGCCGCCTGGGGCGCGGACACCTGGGTTGGCCACGCTGCTTACGTGGTCGGCGTACTGGCCGCCTTCCTGACCGCCTTCTATTCCTGGCGTCTGATCATCGTCGCCTTCCATGGCAAGCCGCGCGCCGACGAGCATGTGATGGCGCACGTCCATGAGAGTCCGCTGGTGATGACCGTGCCGCTGATGGTGCTGTCGGCCGGTGCGATCTTCGCCGGCGTCCTCGGGCATGAGAGCTTCGTGGGCGAAGAGATGGCGACCTTCTGGTCGAAGGCCATCCTGATCCTCGACACGCATGAGGCGATCCATAACGCCCATCACGTCCCGGCCCTGATCAGCCTGCTGCCGACCGTGGCCGGCGTGGGCGGCATCGGCCTGGCCTATGTGATGTACATGTTCGCTCCCGCGCTGCCGGGCCTGCTGGCCCGCCTGCTGCCGGGCGTGCATAAGTTCCTGCTCAACAAGTGGTATTTCGACGAGTTGTACGACTTTCTGTTCGTGCGTCCGGCCTTCCGCATCGGCCGCGCGTTCTGGCAGGGCGGTGACGGCGCGCTGATCGACGGTGTCGGTCCGGACGGCGTGGCCGCCGCGACGCGGGGCATCGCCAAGCGGGTCGGCGCGCTGCAGAGCGGCTATCTCTACCACTACGCCTTCGCCATGCTGATCGGCCTGGCGGCCTTCGTAACCTGGTACATCGTCAAGGTGGGCTGATAACCATGAATAACTGGCCACTCCTCTCCATCGTGACGTTCCTGCCCCTATTGGGAGCGCTCTTCGTGCTCTCGATTCGGGGCGAAGCCGCCGTGGTCGCCCGTAACGCAAGAAACGTGGCGCTGCTGACCTCGGTGGCGACCTTCCTGGTCTCGCTGCTGGTCTGGGTGAATTTCGATTCCAGCAGCGCCGACTTCCAGATGGTCGACCAGGCGCGCTGGCTGCCGGGCTATTCGATCGTCTACAAGATGGGCGTCGACGGCATCTCGCTGTTCTTCGTCATTCTTTCCACCTTCCTGACTCCGATCTGCATCCTGTCCGCCTGGGAGGCGATCCAGGTCCGCGTCAAGGAATACATGATCGCCTTCCTGGTGCTGGAAACCATGATGGTGGGCATGTTCTGCGCGCTCGATCTGGTGCTGTTCTACACCTTCTTCGAGGGCGTGCTGATCCCGATGTTCATCATCATCGGCGTGTGGGGCGGGGCGCGCCGCGTCTATGCGTCCTTCAAGTTCTTCCTCTACACGCTGCTCGGCTCGGTGCTGATGCTGCTGGCCGTGCTGGCGATGTATTACGACGCCCACACCACCGACATCCAGGTCCTGCTCGGGCATGCCTTCCCGGCGGAACTTCAACCTTGGTTGTGGCTGGCCTTCTTCGCCTCGTTCGCCGTCAAGGTGCCGATGTGGCCGGTTCATACCTGGCTGCCCGACGCCCACGTGGAAGCGCCGACCGCCGGTTCGGTGATCCTGGCCGGCGTGCTGCTGAAGATGGGCGGTTACGGCTTCCTGCGCTTTTCCCTGCCGATGTTCCCGCTGGCGACCCACGATTTCATGCCGATGGTCTTCACCCTCTCCATCGTCGCGGTGATCTACACCTCGCTGGTGGCCCTGGTGCAGAAGGACATGAAGAAGCTGATCGCCTACAGCTCGGTCGCTCATATGGGCTTCGTCACCATCGGCATCTTCACCGTGCAGGTGCAGGGCGTCGAGGGCGCGCTGTTCCAGATGCTGTCGCACGGCATCGTGTCCGGCGCGCTGTTTCTCTGCGTCGGCGTCATCTATGACCGCATGCATACCCGCGAGATCTCCCGCTATGGCGGCCTGGTGTCGCGCATGCCGGTCTATGCGGTGATGTTCATGCTGTTCACCCTGGCCTCGGTCGGTCTTCCGGGCACCGCTGGCTTCGTCGGCGAGTTCCTGGTGCTGAACGGTGCTTTCCAGGTCAATAGCTGGGTGGCTTTCTTCGCCGCTTTCGGTCTGATCCTGGGCCCGGCCTATGCCTTGTACCTCTATCGCCGGGTGGTCTTCGGCAAGCTGGTCCATGAGGATCTCAAGACGATTCTCGACCTCAATCCCCGCGAAATCTTCCTGTTCGTGCCGCTGGTGCTGGTGGTTCTGTGGATGGGCATCTATCCCTCGTCCTTCCTCGGCCCCATGCATGCCTCGGTGGCCAAGTTGATCAATGATTACCAGCTGACGAAGACGGCCGCCGTGCAGGCTCCGTCCGCGGCGGCTCAGTGAACGCAGAGTAGGAAAAAGACATGGAACTGCCCAATCTCATTCCCGCTCTGCCGGAACTGCTGATCGTCGGATCGGCGATCCTGCTGCTGCTGATCGGCGTCTTCAAGAAGGAGAATGCCGGCGGCGGCGTCACCGCGCTGGCCATCATCGCCCTGGCCCTGACCGCCCTGCTGGTGGTCTCGGGCCCGTCCGAGCGCACGGAAACCTTCGGCGGCATGTTCGTCGTCGACAGCTTCGCCGTGTTCAGCAAGCTGCTGGTCCTGCTGGCCTCGGCCGTCACCCTGGCCATGTCGCGCTCCTGGCTGAAGGCCGAAGGGCTCGATCAACCGGAATATCCGGTGCTGGTGCTGTTCGCGACGCTGGGCATGATGCTGATGATTTCGGCCAACAATTTCATGTCTCTCTATCTGGGCCTGGAATTGCAGTCGCTGGCGCTCTATGTGCTGGCCGCCTCGCAGCGCGACAGCGGCCGCGCCGTTGAGGCCGGCCTGAAATACTTCGTCCTCGGCTCGCTGGCCTCGGGCATGCTGCTCTATGGCGCGTCCCTGGTGTATGGCTTCGCCGGCACCACCGGCTTCGATGCCCTGGCCAAGGCCCTGGCGATCGAAGCGCCGGTTGGTGTCACTGTCGGCATGGTGTTCATCCTGGCCGGACTGGCCTTCAAGATCTCGGCGGCTCCGTTTCATATGTGGGCTCCCGACGTCTATGAGGGCGCGCCGACCCCCGTCACCGCCTTCTTCGCCGTGGCCCCCAAGATCGCCGCTTTCGCCCTGTTGCTGCGTGTCCTGACCGGCCCGTTCGGCACCATGGTCGAGCAGTGGCAGCAGGTCATCATCTTCGTCTCGATCGCGTCGATGGCGATCGGCGGCTTCGGCGCCATCGTGCAGAACAACATCAAGCGTCTGATGGCCTACAGCTCGATCGGCCATGTCGGCTTCGCCCTGGTCGGCCTCGCCGCCGGCGGTCAGGACGGCGTGCGTTCGGTTCTGATCTATCTCGCCATCTATCTGGTCATGAATGCCGGCGCCTTCGCCGTCATTCTCTCCATGCGCCAGAAGGGCCGCGCCCTGGAAGGCATCGAGGATCTGGCCGGCCTGTCCAAGACCCATCCGATGATGGCGGTGTCGCTCGCCATCCTGATGTGGTCGATGGCCGGCATTCCTCCGTTTGCCGGTTTCTGGAGCAAGTGGATGGTCTTCTCGGCCGCCATCGACAAGGGCTTGATCGCCCTGTCGATCGTCGGCGTGCTGACCTCGGTGGTGAGCGCCTTCTATTATCTGCGAATCATCAAGGTCATGTATTTCGACGAGCCGGCCGACGGCCTCGACCGCTCCATCAGCGCCCCGGTCGCGCTGGTGATGGGTGTCGCGACCCTGGCCATTCTGCTGTTCAACCTGGTCCCGGCCGGCCTGTTCTCCAGCGCCACGACGGCCGCCGCCAGCCTGTTCGGCGGATAAGGCTCAATGCTTCCTCCGCCGTTCCGGCTGGAACAGCGCGACAAGATCGATAGCACCAATGACGAAGCCCGTCGCCTGTCGGCGGCGGGCTTCGGCCATGGTACGGTCGTTTCCGCGGTCGAACAGAGCGCGGGCAGAGGGCGGCGGGGCCGGGCCTGGATGTCGCCGCCCGGCAATCTGCATTGCTCGATCCTGCTCGACCGGGGACCGGTGCCGGCGGCGGCGCCGCAACTGACCTTCGTCGCCGCAATTGCCTTGAGAGACGCGTTGGCTGATCTGGCCCTGACCGTCGACTTCCGCGTCAAATGGCCAAACGACGTCCTGTGCGCCGGCGCCAAGATCGCCGGCATGCTTTTGGAACAGACGGGCGATTTCATCATCCTCGGTGTCGGCGTCAATGTCGTGGCGCATCCCGACCAGGCGCTCTATCCGGCCACCAGCCTGGCGAAGGCCGGCAGCGGCGCCGACAGCCACGACGTGCTGGCCGGCTTCTGCGAGCGGCTGGGCCATTGGTACGGGATCTGGCGCGAGGAGGGCTTCGCGCCGATCCGCCGCGCCTGGCTGGAAGTGGCGGTCGGTCTGGGACAGCCCGTGACGGCGCGCCTGGCCGACGAGACGGTGCTGGAAGGCCGCTTCGCCGGGCTCGCCGCTGATGGGGCCCTGGAAATGGCCGATCAGAATAACCACATCCGCCGCATCCTGGCGGGGGATGTCTTCTTCACCAATGATGGCGGGCACCATGCTGCTGGCGATTGATTCGGGAAACACCAATATCGTTTTCGCCCTGTTCGACGGCGAAACAATCCGCGGCGAGTGGCGATCCTCGACCACCACCAACCGGACGGCCGATGAAATCGCCGTCTGGCTGCTGCAACTGATGTCGATGGAGGGCATCGACCGCCATCAGGTCGATGCCTGTATCATCGCCTCGGTGGTTCCCGCCGTGATGTTCAACCTCAAGCAGCTCTGCCGGCGCTATTTCGGCAAGGAGGCTCTGGTCGTGGGCGAAGAGGGGGTCGATCTCGGTCTCAACATCCTGATGGACCGCCCGGAAGAGGTCGGCGCCGATCGCCTGGTTAATGCGGTGGCGGCGCATATGTTCTATAAAGGTCCGCTGATCGTCATCGATTTCGGTACCGCAACGACTTTCGATGTGGTGGACGGCAAGGGTAATTATTGCGGCGGCTGCATCGCGCCCGGCATCAATCTGTCGCTCGAAGCGCTGCACGCCGCGGCCGCCAAACTGCCGCGCGTCGCCATCGGTCGTCCCCGCACGGTGATCGGCAAGGCCACGGTGCCGGCCATGCGCTCGGGCATCTATTGGGGCTATGTCGGCCTGATCGAAGGCCTGGTCGGCCGCATCACCGAGGAATTCGGCGAGAAAATGACCGTGGTCGCCACCGGCGGCTTAGCCCCCCTCTTCATGGAGGCGACGCCGGTGATCGAGCATCTGCAGGGAGATCTGACCCTGCGCGGACTTTTGGAAATTCACCGGCGCAATCAGGCGTGACCGCCACGTGCCGTCAGTAGAGTTTTGATCCACAGATGGACACAGATGCACACAGATGAAGAGTGTGCCGCTGGATTGGCCTTCTATCTGTGTTTATCTGTGTTCATCTGTGGATAAATAAATCAATGAGCGAACCTGCGGAATTAGTCTTTCTCCCCCTCGGCGGCGTCGGCGAGATCGGCATGAATCTCGGCCTGTACGGCTATGGCGGCAAATGGCTGATGGTCGATCTCGGCATCACCTTCGGCGACGAGACCACGCCGGGCATCGAAGTCTTCATGCCCGACCCGACCTTCATCGTCGAACGCCGCAAGGATCTGCTCGGCATCGTGCTGACGCATGGTCATGAGGATCATCTCGGCGCGGTGGCGCACCTCTGGCCGCAATTGCGCTGTCCGGTCTATGCCACCGGCTTCACGGCGTCGCTGCTCAAGGGCAAGCTGCAGGAAGCGGGCCTTACCGGCGAGGTCGAGGTCCGTCCGGTCAAACAGGGCGAGACCGTGGGGATCGGGCCGTTCTCGGTGGAATGGGTGGCGCAGACCCATTCGATCCCCGAGCCCAATTCCCTGGCCATCAAGACGCCGCTCGGCACAGTGATCCATACCGGCGACTGGAAGTTCGATCCCAACCCGCTGGTCGGCAGCGTCGCCGACACCGGCCGTCTCGAAGCCTTGGGCGACGAGGGCGTGCTGGCGGTGGTGGGCGATTCCACCAATGTCTTCAACAAGGGCGCTACCGCCTCGGAATCGGCGGTGCGCGAGAGCCTTATCGAGCTTTTCGGCCACTATAAGGGACGTATCGCGGTGGCCTGCTTCGCCACCAATGTCGCCCGCGTCGAGAGCATCGCCGTGGCCGCCATGGCCCATGACCGCCATGTCGCCCTGGCCGGGCGCTCCTTGTGGAAGATCGATAAGGCGGCGCGCGAGAACGGCTATCTGAAGGACATTCCGCCCTTCCTCGACGAAAACGACGCAGCGCACCTGCCCGAGGACAAGGTGCTCTATATCTGCACCGGCAGCCAGGGCGAGCCGCGCGCGGCCCTGGCCCGAATCGCCTCGGACAATCATCCGCATGTCACGCTGGGGCGTGGCGACGTGGTGATCTTTTCCTCGCGCGTCATTCCCGGCAACGAGAAGGACATCTTCAAGATCCAGAACATGCTGGTGCGCCAGGGCGTCGAGGTGGTGACCGAGAAGGACCATTTCGTCCATGTCTCCGGCCATCCCGGCCGCGAGGACATGACCCGGCTCTACAGCCTGCTGCGCCCGAGGGTCGCGGTGCCGGTGCATGGCGAGCTGCGCCATCTGCAGGAACATGCCGCGCTGGCGCGCCTGTGCCACGTGCCGGAACAGGTGGTGATCGGCAATGGCGACATGCTGAAGCTGGCGCCCGGCGAGGTCGAGATCATCAGCGTGGTGCAGACCGGCCGCCTGGCCATGGACGGCACCCGCCTGATCCCGGCCGACAGCATTCTGTTGAAAGACCGCAACCGCATGGTGTTCAACGGCAGCGCCGTGGTGACCCTGGTGCTGGACCGCACCGGCAAGATACTGGGCGACCCGCAGGTCACCGCCATCGGCCTGCTCGACCCCGAGCACGAGGCCGAGGAGCATGAGGCGGTGGTGGAGGCGGTCAAGGAAGCCGTCGCCGAGCTGCCCGCTTCCGCTCGCAGGGACGACGAGGTCACGCGCGAGGCTGTCCGCATCGCCGTGCGTCGCCATCTGAAGAAGAGCCACGGCAAGAAGCCGCTGACCGACGTCCATCTGGTTCGGATCTGAAAGCATGCGGGGGCAGAGGGGAGCTGCGGTAATCCTGTGCGGCTGCCTGGCCGTTGCCGCCTTCTTCCGCTATCAGATCGCCGACGGCTTTACGCATCTGTTCTCGGATTCCTATGACGGCATGCTCGAGCTGGCGCTGCTCGATCATTGGAACAATGTACTGCACGGCGCCGCCGCCTGGTCCGAGCCTTTCTTCTTTTTCCCGCAGAAGGGCGCGCTCGGCTACAATGACGGCTATTTCATCTACGGCCTGATCTATTCGCTGTTCCGCGCCGTCCATCTCGATCCGCTGTTGAGCGGCGAACTGGTCAATGTCGTGGTTCGCGCCATCGGCTTCTTCGGCGCCTATGCCGCCGCCCGGCGCATTCTCGATCTGCCCGTCGCGGCCGCGTTGCTGGCGGCGACGATCTTCACTCTCAGCACCGGCGCGTATGCGCAGATGGATCATGCCCAGATGCTGACCGTCGGTTTCGCGCCGTTGCTGGCCGTGCCGCTGCAAAGCGCGGCGCAAGGGCTGATGGCGGGCGACCGGCGCCGGCTGGTCGGCAATGGCGCGCTGTTCGCGCTCGGCTATGCCGCGTGGCTGATGACGGCCTATTACACGGCTTGGTTCTTCTTCCTGATTACCCTGGCTTTCTCGATCGCCTGGCTGTTTTTCGTGCCGGCCGAGACGCGGCGGCTTCTCTGGGCCGGGCTGCGGCGTGAAATCTTGCCGCTGGTTCTGCTGGCAGGGTTGTTCGCCCTGGCCGTGCTGCCGTTCCTGCTGCTCTATCTGCCCAAGGCGGCCGAGACGGGCCAGCGCAATTACGCCGAAGTGACCTCCTTCCTGCCGCTGCCGATCGACATCGTCAATGTGGGCGAGGGGAACCTGATCTGGGGCAAGCTCTTCCTGGCCTTCTGTCGGCTGGTCGGCACGGCGCCGCCGCCGTGGCTGACCCTGGCCGCCGGCTTTCCGCCGATCACGCTGCTAATGTTCGTCGCCGCGGCGATCTGGTTGGTGCGCTCGCCGGGCGGGGGCCCGCGGCTGCGCGCCTTGATGGCGGCGGCGCTGGTGACGTGGGCGATGACCTTGAACATCCGGGGCTTCAGCGCCTATCCGGCGATCTACCATCTGGTGCCGGGGGCCAAGGCGATCCGCGTGGTGATCCGCTATCAGCTGATGATCGGTTTGCCGGTGATCGGGCTGGCCTGCGCCTTCCTGGCCAGCCGCGCCGGCAAGCTGCCGATGGTCCTGTTGGCGGCGGCCGGGATCTTCATGGTGGCCGAGCAATTCAATCATCTGGCCGTCCGCGTGATCGACCGGCCCAAGGAACTGGCCCGGCTCGGCGCGGTGCCGCCGCCGCCCGCCGCCTGCGGCGCCTTCTTCATCGAGCGCAACGATCATGAGGCCTTCAGCAAGGCGGACGCCATTTACCGCCATAGCGTGGACGCCATGCTGTTGTCCGGCTTCCTGAGACTGCCGACCGTCAATGGCGTCGACAGTTTCGCGCCACCCGGATACGATCTTTACCGCCCCGACGAGCCCTCCTACCGCGACCGCGTGAGGGCCTATGCCGAGCGCTATGGCGTGGCCGGCCTGTGCGGGCTCGACATGCGAACCGACAGCTGGCGCTTGCCGGACCAGACCGAAGGAATTCCACAGTGATCGGAAAGCTCAACCACGTCGCCATCGCCGTTCCCGACCTCGCCGCCGCCACCGCGCTTTATCGCGATACTTTGGGCGCCAAGGTTTCGGCCCCGATCGACCAGCCGGCGCATGGCGTGACGGTGGTGTTCGTCACCCTCGATAATACCAAGATCGAATTGCTGCATCCCTTGGGCGACGCTTCGCCTATCAAGGCGTTCCTCGATCGCAATGCCGCGGGCGGAGTTCACCATGTCTGCTACGAGGTCGAGGACATCTACGCGGCTCGTGACAAGCTGAAAGCCGAAGGGGCGAGGGTACTCGGCGACGGCGAACCCAAGATCGGCGCGCACGACAAGCCCGTGCTGTTCCTGCATCCCAAGGATTTCCTCGGCACTTTGGTCGAGTTGGAGCAAGTTTAATTTAAATCCACAGATGCACACAGATGGACACAGATAAGTTAGAAAAAATATCTGTGTGTATCTGTGTCCATCTGTGGATCGATATCTTTTAGAGGGTTTGTTCGATGAGTGGTTACTGTGACATCGCCCCCGGACATCCTTATCACGGCCCGTATCACGAGAATGAATATGGCTTTCCCCTGCGCGACGACGACCAGCTGTTCGAGCGGTTGTGTCTGGAGATCTTCCAGGCGGGGCTGTCC
>Ga0302314_10011372_pt1 | contig 15529 bp, 15 predicted proteins | sample III_Palsa_N2_3_FD_200533 | JGI IMG/M metagenome (GOLD analysis project Ga0302314, IMG submission 200533) | Peat permafrost microbial communities from Stordalen Mire near Abisko, Sweden - III_Palsa_N2_3 | ecosystem: Environmental > Terrestrial > Soil > Palsa > Peat permafrost | place: Sweden...
ATTTTAGCCCGCGAAACGACCCGCGCGTCGGACTGTTCGGAGCCCTGGTCGGTGGAGGTTTCCTTCGCCCGATTGAGCAGGCTGTTATAAAGCGTCGACGCTGCATCCGCCTTGCGCTGAAGGTCGGCGAGCTCGACGCCGGATTGGTTGTTACCCGCCAAGGTGCCCTTGGTCCGCTCGAGGCTGGCTTGGATGGAGCCCGCGCGTTGACGCGCGACCTGGTCTTCGGTCTGCAGGTTGCTGACGACGCGGCCCAGCTCCTGTTTGATCTGGGTGTCGATGTCGGCCAACTGGCGTTGAATCTTGATCACGTCCGGGTGCTTGGGACCGTATTTGGTCTCAAGGTCGGCGGCCTGCTGGCTGATCTGCGCCTTCTGGGCGCGCAGGTTCTTGATAACGTCCGAATTCATCGCGCCGGCGAAGTCTTCGCCAGTTGAACCACCAGCGATGGCCTGCTGGGCAGTGCGCACACGGGCGTCCTGCTCAGCCTGTTCAGCCTGAGCCGTAGCCAATTGGCCGTTGAGCCCGGAAATCTCCTGCTCGGTCAGCGTCGAGCTTTCGGTGGCGAGCAAGCCATGGCTGGCCTTGTAGGACGCAACCGCGGATTCGCCCGCCTGCACCTGCGGCTCGAGTTCCGCCAGCCGCTCGTTCAACCACTGCGTGGCTTGTTGCGTTGCGTCGAATTTCGCTTCGAGCTGCTCAAGTAGATAACGGTCGGCGAAGGTATTGGCGATCAACGCCGCCTTGGCGGGATCGGTCGATTCAAACTGGATATTGATGACGTAAGCTTGCACCGCGTGAACCGGCAGCGCTCAAACTCGACGCCGTCCAGGACGACATCCTTGTCGGCGAATTCCTGGTCACTGATGAGCATCGTATCCCCCGCCGGAACGCCCCAAGCTTGCAGCTTGGCACGTCCGTCGGCGTCATTACCTAATTTTGTTAAGGACATGAAGTGAAACCGGTCCGCCCAATGAACAGTTGGCGATGCTCCAACAAGCAGGTCTCGGGCCAAAATCGTCCGCCGCGGCAGAGGCTTGGCTCGATGGAGAGTGGCTAGCGCCGCCGGCGCGGATCATGGTCGTGCGACAATTTTACACAAAATTAGGACGAATCGGCATCCATTGCACTCTAACCGGCGTTAGTCCGGAAAGGGATGGAGACGCCGATGGTTTATGCCGTCAGCGATAGGGCAATTCACGACACCGGCCGCCGGGGCGCGAAACTTATCGCGCATCCGCGACGCCGAGCGCACGCCACCATCGCCATTCATTGGCCCCGCGTCATTGCGCTGGGCGTAAATGTCCTGATCTGGGTCACGATCATCACAGCCGTAGCGCACGCCCTACGACGCTAGCTTCCCGTTCACCTTCGCGCATCGGCGCGAAACGCGGTAACCACAACGCTGGCAACTTAGGCGCCGCGCGCTCATTTGCGAGCGCGGCGGGCCGGATTCATGGTGCGATGCACAAAAGGGTTGCCTCAAGCAGCGCCCTGTCGGTATATTAACAACCTGGAAACTTCATAGTATCTGCTGGTTAGCTTGGCCGTAACGCCTCGGACAAACTAACTCTGGCGTACAAGTTGCAGCCGTCGACCAAGCGGCTCCAAGTATGGGACTCCGGGCAGGTCGCTGCTCCGCAGTGTTAGCGCAATATACTTAACGAAGCCGGGCGATCTTTCTGTGCGCTTAAGGGATTTTATGTCTGAAACCGCCATAAACGGTCGGGATTTGATGCGTCTCCGCATGACCGACGCCGTCGGCCCGCACACCGAGCACGGCTCCAAGCTGCTGCTGCTCGTCGGCGGCGCCGCGATTGCGCTGTCCGCCCTCTCGATGGCCCATGCGCTTGCGCGACCAGAAACGCCGCAAGCCCATGACCCGCGCGTGTTGGCGGAGTTGGGCTACGGGCTTTCCGATGGCGGCCCGCGTTTCGCTGACCTGGCCGATCGGGCCGTGTTGACCCTGGTGAAGGCCTATGGCGTCACCACCTCGCCCCAGAGCCTGCTTGGCCTTACGCAGCTGGCCCAATCGACATCCCAGGTCGCGCCCCAGGCCTATCGGCAACTGACGCCGCAACAGGCGCAGGCCGTGAACGTCTCCATTCCCTTCTCCAAATTGCCCAATCCCGCCGCGCAGGCGTTCCGGATCGACGCGTCGGATGTGGCCGACCGCGCCCGCGCGCTCGATTGCCTGACCGCCGCCGTCTATTACGAAGCCGCGTCAGAGAGCGACGATGGCGAGGCGGCCGTGGCCCAGGTGGTGCTGAACCGGCTGCGTCACCCGATCTTTCCCAAGACGGTCTGCGGCGTGGTGTTCCAAGGCTCGGAACTGCCCACCGGCTGCCAGTTCACCTTCACCTGCGATGGCTCGCTGGGCCGGCGTCCGAGCGCGGACGGCTGGAAGCGCGCGCAGAAGGTCGCCGCGCGGGCCTTGGACGGCTATGTGATGAAGCAGGTGGGCGAGGCGACCCACTATCACACCCAATGGGTGGTCCCCTATTGGCAGCCCACCGTCACCAAGCTGACCCAGATTGGCGCCCACATCTTCTATCGCTGGTCCGGCGGAATGGGCTCGCCTGCGGCCTTCCATGGCCAGTATGCGGGCTTCGAAGCGCCGCCCCTGCCGATCTCCGGATCGGAACAGCAGATCGTGGCCGCGCCCGCGCCGGCGGTGATGACGGTGGCGAGCGCTGACCAGGCGAGCCAGCCTGTGGTCGCACTGACCCGCGCCGACCAGCCGGCGGCCACTTCCGGCGCCGCGAACGGCTCAAGCGCCGCCGCCGAGGCGGTCGCCGAAACGCCCAAGCTCGCGCCAGAGGTCAAGGCGACCCTCGCCGCGCCGACGCCCCGCACCAGCTTCTTCGGCCACGGCGCGGCCGGCATCGCCCGGACCAACTGGTAGTTCCAGTTAACAGGCCCGTCCGGCTTCGCTAGGGTTTCCGCGCGCATTCTCGCGCTGTCGGAGGCCCGCCATGCCCTTCACCACCGTCGGCGATCTCAAGGTCTATTACGAGCGCCAGGGGCCTGCCCAGGGATTGGGCGAGCCTTTGCTGTTCATCTCCGGCACCGGCTCGGACCTGCGGGTCCGCCCAGGCGTCATGGACGGGCCGCTGCCGAAAGCGTTCGACGTCCTGGCCTATGACCAGCGCGGCCTGGGTCAGACCTCCAAACCCGATATCGCCTACACCATGGCCGACTATGCCGATGACGCGGCGGGGCTGATGGCCGCCCTCGGCTGGGACAGCGCCCATGTGGTGGGCCTGTCCTTTGGCGGCATGGTGGCGCAGGAACTGGCGCTGCGGCATCCAGGCCGCGTGCGCCGGCTGGTGCTGGGCTGCACCTCGCCTGGCGGCGCGGGCGGCGCCTCCTATCCCTTTCACGAGATCGGCCATCTGACCGGCGAGGCCCGGGCGCGCCACCTGATCCCGATTTCGGACACCCGGCGCGACGAGGCCTGGGCCAAGGCCAATCCCGAACAGTATGCCCAGTTCGTCTCCATGGGCGCGGCCGACCCCTACGCCGACGAGCCCGGCCACGCGGCTGGGGCGCTGCGCCAGCTCGAGGCCCGCGCCGCGCACGACACCTGGGACCGCTTGTCCCAGATCAGCTGCCCGACCTTCATCGCCGCCGGCCGCTACGACGGCGTCGCCAAGCCGGAGACGCAGGAGCGGATGTCCGCCCGCATCCCCGGCGCGAAGCTTCAGGTCTTCGACGGCGGCCACATGTTCATCATCCAGGACCGCGCGGCCTTCCCGGCGATCGTGGAGTTTTTGAACCAGACTTGAGGAGAATGGTGGACGCGACAGGGATCGAACCTGTGACCCCCTCGATGTCAACGAGGTGCTCTCCCGCTGAGCTACGCGTCCATTTCCACGGGAAGGCGGGTATATAGTCGGGGGCTCGCCCCTGCAAGCCGCCTTTGGAAAAGCCTTCGAGGTCGGGGTAGTCCCCTTTTGAACCACGAAGCACACGAAGAGCACGAAGGGAGTGTTTCACCGCTTGGACGCGTTGGACCCAGGCCTTCTCAATATGCGCTCATCCCCGCGAAGGCGGGGACCCAGGAGACTTGGCGCCGTCCGGGAAGCCGCCCCGCCCAAGATTGCGGCGGCACGATGGAGTCTGGCGACCCTGGGTCCCCGCCGTCGCGGGGATGAGCGCAAAATTAGGGGCCGTGGTGAATCTATAAGGGCCCGAACGGCTCACGCCGCAGCGCACATCCGTTCCACTTCGGCGACGATCTCGCGCAGGTGGATGGGCTTGGAGAGGACCTTGGCGCCGGCGGGGGCGCGGTCGCCGGCCGACAGGGCCACGGCGGCGAAACCGGTGATGAACATGATGCGCAGGTGCGGCTGGCGGGCGGCGGCGATGCGCGCCACCTCGATGCCGTCTATGCCGGGCATGACAATGTCGGTGAGCAGAAGATCGAACCGCGCGTCCAGAGACTCCACTGCGGTCTCGCCGTCGGGGCAGGACACGACCTCATAGCCCGCCCGTTCCAGCGCCCGAGTCAGAAACCCGCGCAGGGAATCGTCATCTTCGGCCAGGAGGATGCGGGTGGCGGCGAAATCTGACATGAGCTCACAGGGCGGCGGCTTCGAAGGCGCCAACTGTAGGGCGCCATGTGTAAACCGGCGATAAAACTCGGCTCCTGCGTTGCCGCGACGGATCGCCTCGCCGATAGTATAGGCGATGACGGCTCCGCCAGACACCTCCGTGACCGCCCAGGATGCGCTGGACAACCGTCCACCGGACCAGAACGCGGCGCCGTTCCAGATCCATGGCCGGGGCGATCCTGCGCCGCGAACGCCGCTGGTGTTCGCCTCCCCCCACTCAGGCCGGCTCTATCCGCAGGAGATGATGGCCGCCTCGGCGCTGGACGCCGCGGCGATCCGCCGATCAGAGGACGTGCTGGTGGACGCCCTGGTGCAGGCGGCGGAGGCGCATGGCGCGGTGGTGATCACCGCCGCCTATGCCCGCGCCTATATCGACGTAAACCGCGAGCCCTATGATCTCGATCCATCGATGTTCGAGGACGAGCTGCCGCCGTTTGCGCGCGGCCGTTCCGCCCGGGTGGCGGCCGGCCTGGGCTCCATCGCCCGCATCGTCGCCGAGGGCCAGGAGATCTACAGCCGCAAGCTGACCTTCGCCGACGCGGCCAGGCGGATCGACACGGTGCACGCCCCCTATCACGCCGCGTTGGAGGGGCTGATCGGCGAGGCCGTCGCGGAATTCGGCGCGGGGGTGCTGATCGACTGGCATTCCATGCCCTCGGCCGCGGCGCGGACGATGGGGCAGAGCGGCGATTTTGGCGGCGCGGGGATCTGCGACCTGGTGCTTGGCGACCGCTTCGGCGCCGCCTGCGCGCCGCAGATCACCGCCCTGGTGGAGCGTGAGCTGGAGGCGATGGGCTATCGCGTCGCCCGAAACGCGCCCTACGCCGGCGGCTACACCACAGAATTCTACGGTCAGCCGCGCAATCACGTGCATGCGCTGCAGGTGGAGATTAACCGCGCCCTCTACCTAAACGAGGCGACGCTGGAGCCGCATTCGGGCTTCAAGCGGCTTAAGCGCGACCTTGAGCGGGTGTTCGCGGCCCTGGCGGCCATGCCGTTCAAGAACCTCTGACCCCAACGAACTTGACCTGCCTTAGCATCTCGATCGACCAGCGGCGCCGCCAACTGCGGCAAACCGACCCGAGCAGTGGGTTTTTTTACTAAACCTTCGCCATAACATCTTGACACCGCTCAGATCATCGTGCATCTGAACACTGTCAATATCGTAGGCTCGCACCCCGCTATTGGCTTGGGATTAACCGGCTACGCACCGCGAAGGGGCGATCTAATGATGAAGTTTGGACTTATTCTGGCGGCCGCCATGGCCGTCTCGAGCAGCGCCATGGCCGATGGCGGTTGGTCTGCAAAGCTGATGGCGCCCACCAAGCAAGCCGAAGTCGACGCCGGCGGCGTCATCTGGACCTGCAAGGACGCCGTCTGCACCACCCTGTCGGACGTGTCCGACGTCGACCCGCCGGCGGCCTGCGAAGGTTTGACCCGCGAAGTTGGCGCCGTGGCTTCGTTCGGCGCCATGCCGGCCGATAAGCTGGCCAAGTGCAACCGCGTCGCCAAGCACGCCTAAGACCGTCAAGAGGACGCGGCCGGTCTGACCGCCGCTTCCACCTTCAGCGGGGCGCCCACAAGCGGCGCCCCGCCGTCCGGCTTCGAAACCGGCGCGCTGTCCATCCAGCGCAGTGAATCCAGGAATTTGCGGCCGGCCGCCTCGTGCGGGTCCTCGGCGACGCCCTGGTAGATGGCCTCGTAGAGCCGGCCCCTGTGCATCGCCATGCGCACGACGATGTCGGACACCCCTACGCTGAGCGTCCCCTCCCAGGCGGTTTCGCCGGCCCAGGTGACTTTTCGGCTGGAGAGCAGGGCCGCGTCGTCGGCCAGGGCGAAATTGCGCAGCCGTTCGTTGAACATCCCTTCGCTAGCATCACCCTTCAGGTAGTAGTTGACCACCGTCACCAGGAAGAGTTGGTCGCCCTCGTTGTCCATATAGACCCGCTCGCGCCCGTTGGTGGTCAGCCGGCTGGTGGCGTCGGGCGCCTTGGGAAAGTCTATGCTGAAGTCGCCTTCGTGGGGTCGATAGGCGCCAGGATCCTGCGGCATCAGCGCGGCCGTGCAGACCATCGGCGCCCAGAGGCCGGACGCGATCGGCGCGAATAGTGCGATGACCGCGGCGATGCGCATGAACCGGCCCCCCGTACATGCCAAGGACGATAGGGCCGAGCGCCCCGTTGCGGCAAGGGTCGACCGCAGCGCCCCCGATGCGGGAACGCGCAGCGGCTTAGGTCGTTAATCAGGACAGACGCGAACGGGCAAGTTCAGGAAAGCGTCGAATAAGAGGATGAAACGGCTCCGCGCAGTCGTTCTGGTTTTGGGGGACCCTTGACCGGAGGCGATCATGAACAGTTATTTCTTCTATATACACGACCGAAGATACAGCGTTCCTCAATTTATCGTCGTTGACGCATCTGACGACGAAGAAATCGTTGTTTTTGCTCGGAAATATCTGACCGAATCCAATCATTACCTGTCGATCGACATTGTCGATGGCGACCGTGACGTCGCGCGGGTGGAGCGCTGAGCCTGCAGAGCAGACCGCGCCGCCCACGCGATGAAACGCCTCCGGCCTCGGCCTTATGACCTCACCCCGACAGGTCGGGCGAAATGTCGCAGCGGCGCCTTAGCAAACCCGTAGCCAGTTCAAGCCTATCAGCTTCCAGGCAGAGAGGCGGAGGCTGACGACCTTGCGAACTGATCATAGCCGCCTGGCGCCGGCCATGCCGCGCCTTGCGGCGCCGGCGGCGGCCACACCCACTGTTTCGATGGTGTCCGATTGGACGAAGCCGCAGTGGCGATTCATCAGGTAGCGGGCGCGCGCCTGGTCCTCACCCTGATGGGCGCCGTCCTGGCCGCCCTGGTTCTTCCCCTGCAAATCGCGGCGGTCTGGCTTGTCGGCGGCCTGATCGTCGAACTTTGGAGTTGGTTCGCCACCCGACGCCAGTCGGACCTGAACCCGATTCAAGCCTCGGCTCGGCGGAACTTCATCGCCAGCTATATCGCCCAACTGCTGTGTTGGCTGACCCTCGGCGTCCTGCTTGTCTCAAGCAGCGATCGGGCGGGGCAGGCAAGCGGGTTCGCCCTGATCGTGGCGCTCGGCGCCGTCACGGTGCTATTGTTCTATAATACGCCCGCGATTTTCGTCCTTGCCGGCGTCTTGCCGGCCGCCGCCGCTCTGTCCGTCATGGCCCTGCGCGACGGACATGGATGGCGAGAGCTGGCGCCCATCTGGGTCGCGCTTGGACTGGGGGCGATCTTCACATTGGGCCGAGCGCTTGAGACGCCTTCCGCTCAAGAAGCCAGTCGGCGGCTTAATCACAGCCTGAGCCAGTATCGGATACTGGCCGAAAACATCACCGACATCATCAGCCGCACCGGGCTGGACGGCGTGAATGAATATATTTCGCCGGCCTCGTTTGCCGTCCTGGGCTACCACCCTGAAGAGCTGGTCGGAGCGTCCCGCTGGGATCTGGCTCACCCCGACAGCCTCGAGGACATCCGCCAGGCCGCCCGCCGAATGATGGACGACCCCCGCCAACCCCAAGTCGTGACGGCGCGCGTACGGCATAAGGACGGTCATTGGGTCTGGCTGCAATCCAGCGCCCGCGTCGTCTTCGAGAACGGCGCGCCCGTCGCCGTGATCGACGTCAGTCGCGACGTCACCGAGCGCGTCGCCATCGAAGCGGCGCTGCAGGAAGCCAAGACCGAGGCCGAATCGGCGACGCTGGCCAAGGCGGAATTCCTTGCCAACGTCAGCCACGAAATCCGCACGCCGATGAACGGTGTTCTGAGCGCCCTGCACCTGCTGGAAACCGAGTCGATCTCCCCGGAAGGCCGCGAATTGATGCGACAGGCCGATGATTGTGGCCGGATGCTGTCACAGCTTCTCAACGATGTTCTCGATTTCTCGAAGATCGAAGCCGGTCAGTTCGAGCTGGCGCCCGAACCCATGAACATCGGCGACGCCCTGAAGGCCGTCACCGTCATGCTGGGTGGTCAGGCGCGCGCGAAGGGCGTCGACCTTCGTTGTGAAATTACCGGCGACGACCTTTGGATCGAAGCGGACCCGACGCGCCTGCGTCAGGCCATGTTCAACCTGGTCGGCAATGCGGTGAAGTTCACGAGCGCCGGGTTCGTCGCCGCCCGCCTGTCCGTGGAGGCCGGCGACGCAGGCGTCCGCCATGTCCGCTTCGAGGTCCAGGACACCGGCATCGGCATGACGCCCGAGGCCCAAAGCCATTTGTTCGAGCGATTCCGCCAGGGCGATGGCGACACCGCCCGCCGCTTTGGCGGCACCGGGCTGGGTTTGGCGATTACCCAGGGTCTGGTCCGGCAAATGGCCGGGGAAATCCATTTCACCAGTGTCGCCGGCGAAGGATCCCGCTTTTGGCTGGACCTCGACGCGCCCGCCGCCACACCTCTTATCGCCGAGGCGCCGGAGGAAGGTCTGCTGGACGGGGTAAGCATTCTTTTGGTCGAGGACAACCCGACCAACCGGCTGGTCGCCCGCACCCTGCTCAGCCGGCTGGGCGCCCAGGTCGAGGAGGCCGAAGACGGTCTCGCCGGTCTCAACGCCGCGCGGCTGGGCGCCCACGACCTGATCCTGATGGACATCCAGATGCCCCACATGAATGGCGTCGAAGCGACTCGCGCGATCCGCGGCCTGTCCGGCCCCGCCAGCCAGACCCCGATCATTGGCCTCACCGCCAACGTCATGGTCCATCAGCGGGCGGACTATATCGCGGCGGGCATGAACGGGGTGGTCGCCAAACCAATCTCGCCGGCGCTGCTGCTGACCGAGATCGGCCGGCTGATGGCGGAGAGCGAAGATCGCTTGGCCGGATAGGCGCGCGCTAGCTGGCGCTTGAACCTCGGGCCCAATCGGGCCACATGCGCGGCATGAACGACACCTTCCCCAACTGGCACGGCACCACCATCCTGGCCGTGCGCAAAGGATCCTCCACCGTGATCGCCGGCGACGGCCAGGTCTCGATGGGGCCGACCATCGTCAAGGGCAACGCCAAGAAGGTCCGCCGGCTGGCGGGCGGCAAGGTGCTGGCCGGGTTCGCGGGGGCCACGGCCGACGCCTTCACCCTGATCGAACGGCTTGAAGCCAAGCTCGAGCAATACCCTGACCAGCTCGCGCGCGCCTGCGTCGACCTGGCCAAGGACTGGCGCACCGACCGCTACCTGCGCCGGCTGGAAGCCATGCTGATCGTCGCCGACAAGGCCTCGATCTTCACCGTCACCGGCGTCGGCGATGTGCTGGAGCCGGAATATGGCGTCGCGGCGATCGGCTCCGGCGGCCAGTTCGCCCTGGCCGCGGCGCGGGCGCTGGTGGATTTCGACCTGACCGCCGAGGACATCGCCCGGCGGGCGATGGCCATCGCGGGAGACATCTGCGTCTACACCAACGGCTCGTTGACCGTTGAGGCGCTGGAAGGCTGAGAGACCTTTACATGACCGAGTTTTCCCCGCGCGAGATCGTCTCCGAGCTCGACCGCTTCATCGTCGGCCACGCCGAGGCGAAGCGGGCCGTGGCCGTGGCTCTGCGCAACCGCTGGCGCCGCCGGCGCGCGCCGGAAGCCATCCGCGACGAGATCACGCCGAAGAACATATTGATGATCGGCCCGACCGGCGTCGGCAAGACCGAGATCGCCCGGCGTCTGGCGCGGCTGGCCCAGGCGCCCTTCCTGAAAGTCGAGGCCACCAAGTTCACCGAGGTCGGTTATGTCGGCCGCGACGTCGACCAGATCATGCGCGACCTGGTCGAACAGGCCATGGCCATGGTCCGCGACAAGCGGCGCGGCGCGGTGCGGGCCAGGGCCGAAGCCGCCGCCGAGGACCGCATCCTCGACGCCCTGGTCGGTCCGGCCGCCCAGCCCGCCACGCGGGATAGCTTTCGCAAAAAGCTCCGCGCCTCCGAACTGGACGACAAGGAGGTCGAGTTGCAGCTGGCCGATACCTCTTCGCCGATGCAGGGCTTCGATATTCCCGGCCAGCCCGGCGGCTCCATGGGTGTGCTGAACCTGTCGGACATGATGTCCAAGGCTTTCGGCGGCCGCACCAAGACCCACAAGACCACCGTCGCCGGCGCCTATGCCCCGCTGATCGCCGAGGAAAGCGACAAGCTGCTGGATCAGGACGCCCTGACCCAGGAGGCGCTGCAGCTGGCCGAGACCAGCGGCATCGTCTTCATCGACGAGATCGACAAGGTGGCCTCGCGCTCCGACCGCGCCGGCGCCGACGTCAGCCGCGAAGGCGTGCAGCGGGACCTGTTGCCGCTGATCGAGGGCACGACGGTCTCGACCAAATATGGGCCGGTGAAGACTGACCATGTGCTGTTCATCGCCTCGGGCGCCTTCCATGTGGCCAAGCCGTCCGACCTGTTGCCTGAGCTGCAGGGCCGGCTGCCGATCCGCGTCGAGCTGAAGCCGCTCAGCCGCGACGACATGCGCCGCATCCTGACCGAACCGGAAGCCAATCTCATTCGCCAACATCAGGCGCTGATGCTGACGGAAGGCGTGACCCTGACCTTCACCGACGACGCCATCGACGCCCTGGCCGATGCGGCGGTGGCGGTGAACAGCTCGGTGGAGAATATCGGCGCGCGGCGGCTGCAGACGGTGCTGGAGAAGGTGGTCGAAGAGATCAGCTTCACCGCCGGCGACGGCGCCGAGGCGGCCGTGACCATCGATGGCGCCTATGTCCGCGACCGGATCGGGGCGCTGTCGCAGGACGCGGACCTGTCGCGGTTTATTTTGTAGCTGTCGCCTGCCCTTATTCCTCCCCCGATGGGGGAGGGCGACCGCGGAGCGGTGGAGGGGCTTGGCCGATACTGAGATGGTGGGCGATTACTCGCCCCCTCAGCCGGGGGAGGAATTTGCCTCGCGCGCCCGCCCCTACCCCCGCTCCAGCCGCGCCTGGCGGATGGCCTCCTCGAGCGCGGCGGCCAGATCGTCCCGCTCGCCGGGACTGAGGGCGGCGCCGATGATCACCGCGCGGCCGGACAGGTGCAGGCGGACGCGGGCGTGGTGCTCGCCAGCGTCATCGAGCGCCACCTTGGTGAAGGCGGTCGGCGAGGTCCAGACCGTGCGCGCCTGGCGGCCGTACTGATGCAGCACCTTCACCTCCTGGGCGGAGATCTGCACCCGCTCGATCTGCCTCGCGCCCTTGTAGTTGAACCGAAACGCCAGGAAGACGCCCAGCACATCGAGACCGAGGAAGATCGGCACGGGAAAGGCCTTGAACGCAAAAACGAAGAAGCAGCCCGTGATCAGGTTGAAGGTGATCACAAAGCCGATCACCCAATAGAAGCCGCGCTTGGACAGGGATCGGTGCGGCGTGATCTCCGCGTCCATATAGAGGGTGGTCATGGGGGAGCCTTAACACGGAACTGCCCTTCCCGTGTTTGCGGTCTTGGCTTGAATCGCGCCGCAAGCCATGGTCACGGCATGCCGCCAACGCCTAAGCCCAAGCTGAAATCCAAGCCCGCCAAGCGGCGGCTGTCCCCCGCGGAGAAGGTCCGCATCCAGACCCTGTTCGCACGGTTCGCCACCGCCACCGCCGACCCGCGCACGGAGCTGAGATACATCAGCCCCTATACCCTGGTCGCCGCCGTGGCCCTGTCGGCCCAGGCGACCGACGTGTCGGTGAACAAGGCCACCGAGAAGCTGTTCGCCGTCGCCGACACCCCTGAGAAGATGCTGAAGCTCGGCGAAGCGGGACTGATCCCGTTCATCGCCTCGATTGGCCTCTATCGCACCAAGGCCAAGAACCTGATCCGGATGTCGGAGATTCTAGCCGAACAGTACGGCGGCGAGGTTCCGCTGAACCGGGAGGCGCTGATGGCGCTGCCGGGCGTGGGTCGCAAGACCGCCAGCGTGGTGTTGAACGAGCTGGATATCGAGCCGGCCATCGCCGTCGACACCCACGTCTTCCGTGTCTCGCACCGGCTGAAACTGTCCAACGGCAAAACGCCGGACCAGGTCGAGCACGACCTGATGGCGATTGTTCCAGAGCCTTATCTGACCCGCGCCCACCATTGGCTGATCCTGCACGGGCGCTATGTGTGCGTGGCGCGCAAGCCGAAGTGCGGCGTGTGCCTGGTGGCGGATCTGTGCCCGTCGAGGGAGCTGTTTATCGGTGGATGATCGGAGAGGCCTGTAATCCCTCACCCTCCCACGCCGCTGCGCGTCGCGGGCCCCTCCCTCTCCCTCCGGAAGAGGTGTTCCGTGCGTTTACGCCTCTCCCGGAGGGAGGGTGAGGGGTTACGCTCTATCCGATGGCCCGCGCCATCGCCGCCGCAAAAGCCTCACCGCCATCGGGGGCCAGGTCGAGGTAAAGGTCGGGTTCGATACACTCCAGCTCCATCAGCCGCAGCACGCCGTCCTCGCCGCGCAGAAGATCGATGCGGGCGTAGGCGAGGTTGCGGCCAGCGGCTTTCAGAACCGCGCCGCCGGCCTCCAGGGCTTCGGATGGCGGCGTGATCGCCTGGTAGCGGCCGCCGTGCTGAAACTGGACGCGGAAATCATCAGCGGCGGCGATCTTGGCCACAGCGTGGCTGAAGGCGCCGCCGAAGTAGAGCAGGGAAATCTCGCCCTCGCCGGTGATCGCCGGCAGGAAGGGCTGCAGCATGGCCGGGCCGTCGGGGCCGTCCGCGAGCGGCGCGCCGTCCGTATGCCGCACCGTGGCGTGGGAGCCGCCGGAAACCTGCGGCTTGACGATGATCTCGGGCCCGAACCTCGCGTGCGCCTCGGCGAGGATCGCTGGCGTCACCGCATCGGCGAACAGGGTCGGGATGATCGGCGCGCCGGCGGCTTCCAATTCGGCCAGATAGGTTTTTCGGGTGTTCCAGCGCAGGAGGTCGGTGGGGTTGGCCACCCGGACGCCTTCACGATCGAGCTGGTCCAGCAACGACGCCCAGCCGACCGGATTGCGATGATAGCTCCAGGCCAGCAGCGGCGTGATGGCGCCGACGCCGCTCAAGTCGCCGACATCGGTCCAGGGCCGGGCTTCAACCACAAACCCGACCGCTTCCAGCGGCGGCCGCAAGCGCCCGACCCAGCGGTCGAGGATCATGGCGAACCGGGGCTCGTCAGGCGACGGGGTGAGGATGATGAGGCGGGTCATGCGCGCCCTGCATTGCCAGAGCGCGCCATAATCCTATAACCGCGCCGCAGCTTCACACCGGACCCCCGCACATGACCGCACTCTATGATGTCGCCGCGCTCGGCAACGCTATTGTCGATGTGATCGCCACCGCCGGCGACGACTTCCTTGAGCGCGAAGGCCTCGTCAAGGGATCAATGGCGCTGGTGGACGCCGAACAGTCAGCGGCGCTGTACGGACGGATGGGCGCGGGCGTAGAGACGTCTGGCGGATCAGCCGGCAACACCATCGCTGGCGTCGCCAGCCTGGGCGGCCGCGGCGCCTTCATCGGCAAGGTGGCGAGCGACATCCTCGGCGACGTCTACGCCCACGACATGGCCGCGATCGGCGCCAGCTTCCACGGGACCCGTCTGATCGGCGGCGCGGGCACCGGCCGCTGCATGATCAATGTCACCCCCGACGGCCAGCGCACCATGTGCACCTACCTCGGCGCCGCCACCGAACTGGCGCCGGCCGACGTCGATCCCAAGGTGATCGAAGGCGCCACCATCACCTATTTCGAGGGCTATCTGTTCGATCCCGAGGAGGCTCGAAAGGCTTTCGCCAAGGCCGCGGGCGTCGCGCGCGCGGCGGACCGCACCATCGCGCTTTCAGTCTCCGACAGCTTCGTCGTCCATCGCCACCGCGAGGCCCTGCTCGCCTTCATCGCCGCCGAGGTGGACGTGCTGTTCGCCAATGAGGACGAAATCGTCGCCCTGACCGGCGCGGCCAACTTTGCGCACGCCACCCAGGCCATTCGCGACAAGGTGAAGATCGCCGCCCTCACCTGTGGCGCTCAAGGCTCCGTTGTGGTCGCCGGAAGCGCCACCCATCAGATTGACGCCGATCATGTTGAGAAAGTCGTGGACACGACCGGCGCGGGCGACCAATACGCGGCGGGATTTCTCCACGCCTTGGCGCAGGGACGTCCGCTGGACCAGTGCGGCCGGCTGGGCAACCTCGCGGCGAGCGAGGTGATTACCCACTATGGCCCCCGCCCGCAGGTTTCGTTGAAGGACCTCGCGGCCAAGGCCGGACTTTAAGGAGCGCGCCACGAATGGCCGCCAATCGTACGGCAGAGGTGGTCCGCGAGACCAAGGAGACCCAGATCCGCGTCAGCGTCGATCTGGACGGGACCGGCGCGTCCCAGATCTCCACCGGCATCGGCTTCTATGACCACATGCTGGAGAGCTTCGCCCGGCACGGCGGCTTCGACCTGAAGGTCGAGACCAAGGGCGACCTACATATCGACATGCACCACACGGTCGAGGACACCGGCATCGTCCTGGGTCAGGCGGTGAACAAGGCGCTGGACGGGTTCAAGGGCATCCGCCGTTTTGGGGCCGTCTACATTCCCATGGATGAGACGCTGACGCGCTGCGCGCTCGACCTCTCAAACCGGCCTTATCTGATCTGGCGGGTGAACTATGTGCGGCCCAAGGTCGGGGACATGGACACCGAGCTGTTCAAGGAATTCCACCACGCCTTCGCCATGAACTGCGGCGCCTGCGTGCATCTGGAGACCCTGTACGGCGAGAACAGCCACCATATCGCCGAGAGCGGCTTCAAGGCCCTGGCTCGGGCGCTGCGCCAGGCGGTGGAGCTGGACCCCAAGACCGGCGGCCATGCCCCCTCCACCAAGGGCGTGCTCTGAGGTCCTCATGCGGAGCATAGCCCTGATCGACTATGGGTCGGGCAATTTGCGCTCGGCCGAAAAAGCCCTCATTCGCGCGAATGCCGGCCTGTCGACCCCTTGC
>Ga0302314_10011377_pt1 | contig 15527 bp, 14 predicted proteins | sample III_Palsa_N2_3_FD_200533 | JGI IMG/M metagenome (GOLD analysis project Ga0302314, IMG submission 200533) | Peat permafrost microbial communities from Stordalen Mire near Abisko, Sweden - III_Palsa_N2_3 | ecosystem: Environmental > Terrestrial > Soil > Palsa > Peat permafrost | place: Sweden...
GTCGCGCTGCCGGGCAGTTTGGTCTTGGTCACCGACGACTGCACGAGGGCGGACAGGTTGCCGACGTTCGACGTATTCGGTGCGACCTCGATCGTGGCACTGCGAAGGCCTTTCACCGTGGTGATGCTCGACGGACCCTTGACCGTCTTCACAGTGGCGAGGTCGGACAGCGGCACCGTCGTACCCGTGGCCGTCGTGATCGAGAAGGCCTTGAGCGCGGCCTGTGTGGTCGGCGCGCTCGTGTCATCGATGTAGATGTCGAGCGTGGTGTCTCCGACAACGATGCTGCCACTGGAAGCGGGGTTCATCGCCTGCGCTACCGCGCTGCCGACCGCGAGCTCCGTCAGTCCGTCCTTGGCGGCGGCGTTGCGATCGATCTGCACCGCGATGTAGGGAAGAGACGCAGACAGGTTGCTGGTCACGGTCGAGACACCCTTGATCTTCTGGGCTCGTGCGATCAGGGCGTTCGAGGCCGTGCGAAGGTCGGCGTCACTGCCAGCAGTCACGTCGATTTCGATGTTGGAAGACGTGAGGCCGGATGATGCCGCCGAAACCGCGATGGTTCCCTCGTGCTTGATGGCTTTCATCTTCTTCGTGATGGTCGCGAGCAGCTTGTCCTGGTCGGCCTTGGTCGCGGTCGTCACGTCGAACGTGCTGGCGCCACCGCCCGAGAACGCGGCGCGAAGCGAGTTGCCTCCGGTGCCGATCGAGACCTCGACCGTCGTCACGCCCTTGATTCCCTCGAGAGTCGTTTCGACCTTCTTCGCGGCCGTGTCCTGGGCGGTGAGGCTCGCCGATGAGTCGAGGGTCTGGGTCACGGTCAGGGTGTTCTGGCCCGAGTTGCCGATGAAGTTCGTCGTGAGGCTCGTCTTCGCCAGCAGTACGCTGCCGCCCAGCACGACGATCGCGAGGATGAGCACGATCGCCGGGAATCTCAGTGTCCACCGGATCACCGGAAGGTAGGCGCGCTGCAGCCGCGTCGGCTTCTCGAGCTCATCCTCGGATGATTCCGTTATCGAAGCGCGGGCGTTCGGGGTGCGCGTGACCACGATGTGCGGGAAATGCACTCGGCGGTAGAACACGATGAGCACGATGAGGCCCGCGATGAGCACAAGGGCGACGATGCCGAGTGGTAGGGATCCCTGCAGCGGTTTGGCATCGCCGTTGCCTAAGCGCCCCGCCACCCGGATCGCGATGAAGGTGATGGCGCCGGCGATGAGCACGGACACCACCGCGATGGCCGCGGCGAGGAGGCGTGCCGACCTCGGCTGCTTGGTGCGTACCTCGTTCGGCGACCGCAGGAACCAGTAGGCGAGCACGGGAACGATAGTGAGCGCCACGAAGAGCGATGCGGCGAGCGCGATCGTGACGGTCAGGGCGAACGGCCGGAACAGTTCGCCGGTGAGGCCGCTGACCAGGGCGATCGGAAGGAAGACGGCAACGGTGGTGATGGTGGATGCAGTGACGGCGACGGCCACCTCGCGAACGGCTGACAGGATCGCCGGCAGTTTTTCTTCGCCGAGCCCGATGTGTCTCTTGATGTTCTCGATGACGACGATCGAGTCATCCACCACTCGACCGATCGCGATGGTCAGGCCCGCGAGCGTGATGATGTTGAGCGTGTAGCCGGACGCCAGCATGCCGATGAACGTGATCAGGACCGAGATCGGGATGGAGATGGCGGCGACGATCGTCGATCGGATCGAGAACAGGAAGATGAAGATGATGATCACGGCGAATCCAAGGCCCAGCAGTCCCTCTTCGGCGAGACTGTTGATCGAGGTCGTGATCGAGGGCGCCTGGTCGGTGACGACCGTGAACTTGGTGCCGTGACCGAGCTGCTTCTCCAGGGTCGGGATGTCGGCTCGAACCTCTTTCGAGACGGCAACGGTGTTGCCCGCCGCTGTCTTGGTGATCGACACCGTCACAGCCGGCTTGCCGTTGACGCGTGAGTAGCCGGTGATCGGGTCATCCACCCGGGCGACCGTGGCAACATCCGACAGCGCGTAGACCTTCGGCGCGGTAACCGTGGCGGTGTGGCCGGGGATGCCGGTCGCTACCGACTGGCTGCTGGTCCCGATCAGTGGCAGGGCCGCGAGCTCGGCGACGGTACCGACCTGCGTGCCCGATTGCACGGTGAGTGTCTTGCCGTTCTCGGTGATGGTTCCGCTACCGATGAGCGTGCCGTTGGTTTGGAGCGCGGTCTTGATGGACTGCGCGGTCAGTCCGTCATCCTTGAGGGTCGTCGCGTTCGGGGTAATCGTGATCCGCTGGGTCACCGCGCCGAGGAGGCTGACATTGCTGACGCCACCCAGCTGCTTCAGGTCGGTGAGGGTGAGGGTCGACAGCTTGCTCGCGAGCGTGTGCTTGTCGAGATTGCTCGTCACCGCCATCGAGATGATCGGCAGGTCGGTCGTCGAGAACGTGATGACCTGCGGCGTGACGCCCGCGGGAAGTGTCGAGGAGATCCGGTCGACCGCGACCTGGACCTTCTGCTCGTAGGTGGTGATGTCGGTTCCGTAGTCGAAAGACGCCGTGACCGTCGAGGTCGCGGTGCCCGAAGTCGCAGTGGTGCTGTCGAGGTTCTCGATTCCCTGCAGCGCGGTCTCGATCGGGGTGCTGATGTCGTGGCTGACGACCGCGGGCGACGCACCGGGGTCCGAGGTGACGACGTACACCGACGGAAGCTGGATCGATGGGATCAGCTCTTCCTTCAGGCTTGTCAGCGCGATGCCGCCGAACACGGCGATCACAATCGTGATCAGGGCGATGAGGGCTCGGTTGCGCAGGCTGAAGACCGACAAGAGGTGCATTAGTCGAGTATCCCAGCGAGGGGTCGACCGCAACGTACACCCCAGGGAGCAGGTTCCTGAGGATCAGGTGGAAATAGTCGGGCCTCAGACGAGCGTGCCGAAATAGGTCGGCTCGGGGGAAGTGAAGCGACCGATGCTCTGCCACGCGCGCGCCAGCGAGTCGACCGCACGATCCAGGTCTGCGATGGGAGCCGAGAACGGAATACGCAGGTAGCGCTCGAACGCCCCGTCGATTCCGAACAGCGGCCCCGAGCCCAGCAGCAGGCCCTCGCTTCGTGCGGCGAGCGTGAGCTGCGAGCTGACCGGCACGCCGAGGTTCACCCACGCGGTGAGGCCACCATCCGGAATCGGCACGGTCCACTCCGGCAGCTTCTCGGCGAGGGCCCGGACGAGGTGGTCCCGTCCGGCGCGCAGTTGCTCGCGACGCACCTCCAGAATCCGGTCGTAGTCATCCAGGAGGTCGGCGACGATGAGCTGTTCGAGTAGCGGCGTGCCGAGGTCTCCGCCGCTTCGAGCTCGAACGAGTCGCTGGAGGATAGGACGCTCGGCGCGGATCCAGCCGACCCGCAGCGCTCCCCACAGGGACTTGTTGATCGATCCGACCAGGATCGGACGTGCTCCAGGCGTTCCATGAGCCGCGAACGGGAGCGCGTGGGCTGGGCCGTCTATCGCGAGTTCGCCCATCGTCTCGTCCGCGACCAGGACCGTGCCTACCGATGCGGCGAGACCCACAATGCGCTCGCGAGTCTCATCGGACATCGACCGGCCGGTCGGGTTGTGGAAGTCCGGCATCAGGTAGCCGAGCGTCGGACTGGATCGCCGCAGGACCTGTTCGACTGCGTCGCCATCCCAGCCGGCTTCAACGGAGACACTGACCGGTCGAAGCCGAGCGCCGGCATCCCGGAGCGCCTCGATCGCGTGCGGATAGCTCGGAGATTCCACGAGCACGGTGTCGCCACGCGAGATCAGCACTCGACTCAGCAGCGCGATGGCATGCTGCGCGCCGATCGTGACCATGATGTCGTCGGCATCCGTCGGTAGCCCGCGACGGCTGTACCGCGCGGCGATCGCCTCGCGCAGTGCCGGCAGACCCACCAGATCGAACCCGCTTTCGCCGAGATGCGCGGGGATCTGCTCGGCCGCGCGCGCCGCCGCGGCGGCAACCCCCGGATACGCCGGAAGGATCGCCCTGCTGAAGTCGAGCACGTCCGCACGGATGTCGCCGGGAGCAGTCGGCACAGCATGCGGCAATCTCGCGACGCTTCCGGAGCCGCGGACGCTCATGAGATAGCCGCTCTCGCGAAGTCGGGCGTAGGCGGCGGTGACGGTGGTGCGACTGACGCCGAGGACGGCCGCAAGCTCGCGCTCGGCCGGCAGGCGCGAGCCGAGCGCGATTCGCCCGTCGAGGATCAGGAGACGGATGCGGTCCGCGAGCAGCGCGTAAGCCGATCCCGCGCTGTTCCGGGACCAATCCACGAGAAGCTGGTCCAGGGATCGGGCAGTCAGGATGTTCACGATGCCAGCTTAAGAGAATTGGCTATAGATCTACAGTCCAATTATGAAATTGGATGTATCCATGTCTCGATCGCTCATCCTCGTCCGCCGGATCGCCCAATTGCTGGTCGGGCTGTTTCTCTACGGCATTGCGATCTCGCTGATGGTTCAGGCCGGCATCGGGGTGGCGCCATGGGAGGTTCTGACCCAGGGGCTCGCGAAGGTCACCGGGATCGACTTCGGGCTCATGACCAACATCATCGGTGCCGGGGTGTTGCTGCTCTGGATCCCGATCAGACAGCGCCCAGGGCTCGGCACCGTCGCCAACGTGCTGCTCATCGGTCCGAGCGCACAGCTCGGTCTCTGGATCTTCCCCAGGCAGCACATCCTGGGTTTCCAGCTGCTGTCGTTCGCGGCAGGATTCGTGCTGCTGTCGGTTGCCACCGGCCTGTATATCGGCGCACGAATGGGACCGGGGCCGCGGGACGGCCTCATGACCGGCATCCACGCTCGAACCGGACGGAAACTGTGGATGATCCGGACGGCCATCGAAGCGACCGTGCTGCTCATCGGTTGGGCGCTGGGCGGCAACTTCGGGCCGGGCACCGTGGCGTTCGCGCTCCTGATCGGTCCCATGGTGTCGATCACCATCCCGCGTCTGCGGGTCCCAGACCCCGCACCCCCGGCCCCAGTAACCCCAGACCCAGTAACCCCAGACCTAGTGGCGGGAGAAACGGTGCCACGGGCGGAGTTGTAACTCCCGCCACCACGCAGTTTCTCCCGCCACCAGGGTGCACGGGTTGCGGAATGGGTGAACGCGATATATCGTGACTTGTGCAAGACGCGATATATCGCGAATCACGAGCACAAGGGAGCATCAGATGGCTGAAGAGAAATGGCTGCTCGACGGGCCGAAAGTGATCGAACTCGGAGCCATCCGAAAACTCAAGGTCGCTCTCATCCGCGGCCAGGTCGACATCGTCGGCCACGATGAACCGACCACCCGGGTCGAGGTGCACTCCGTTTCCGGCCGCGACCTGCGCGTCTGGACCGACGGCGACACCCTCGAGATCGACCATCCGCAGTTGCGCTGGGACAACTTCATCGACGTCTTCAGCAGCTTCCGCGGCACCGCTCGCGCCGACGTGAGCGTGCTCGTTCCGCGCGAGGTTGCGCTGAAGTTCGGTGTGGTGTCCTCGAGCGGGCTGATCACCGGGCTCTATTCGGATGCCGCCATCAGCACCGTCAACGGCGACCTGGTGATCGACGGCCTGAAGGGCGACATCACACTCAACTCGGTGAACGGTGAACTCGCCGTGCAGGATCACACCGGCCGCATCACGGCGCACACCGTCAACGGTGACATCACCGCGGCGGGCGAAATCAGTCGGTTCAGTGCCGACGGAGTCAACTGCGAGATCTTCCTCGACATCGACGGGGCGCCAGACGAGATCAGGGTCAACACCGTCAATGGCGGCATCACGGCGAGACTCGAAGAGGGCAACCCTGCGGAATACCGCATCAATTCCGTGGGCGGACGCATCCAGCTGGATGACACCACCATCACGGGCGTCCGCGGCGGCTATAACGCGAAGTACGGCACGCTCGACCGCCGGTACCTCGAATTCCGAGCGAACACGGTGAGCGGCAACATAGCGGTGATCCACGCCGTGAAGCCGGAGGCGCCGAGCGAAGGTGAACACGCCCCGAGCGGCACCGCACCCGGCCCCAAGTCCTCGCGTCGCAAGGCGGCGAAGTCGTGAGCCCCGTCTTCGGTCACGGCCACCTGCGCCTCTACCTGCTCAGCCTGCTCGATGAATCGCCCATGCACGGGTACGAACTGATCCAGGCCCTCGAGGAACGCTTCGGCGGAACCTATGTTCCGAGCGCCGGCACCATCTATCCGCGTCTGGCCAAGCTCGAAGAAGAAGGACTCGTCTCGAAGGCGGCCGATGGTCGCAAGACCGTCTACTCCATCACCGACGCCGGCCGGGCCGAATTGCACGCTCGCGAAGCTGAGCTCGGTGGCATCGAGGATGAGGTGACGGACTCGGTGCGGCGCCTTGCCGATGAGGTGCGCAGCTCCGTGAACCAGGCCATGAAATCGCTTCGCGCCGATCTCGCGGCCGCGGCCCGTGATGCGCGGTCGGACTCCCGCGAACCGAACCCCACACGCGTTCGCACCGAGACCACCACGGCCCGCGATGACAGCCGCTCCAACATCCAGGAGGCCGAGTTCATGTTGCAGGCGTTTCGTCATGACATCCGCACCGATCTGCGCGAATGGGCAACCCGACACGACGTGTCGTCGTCGGCCATCGGTGTCCTTCGTTCCGGGCTCGAGGATGTGCGCGCGGCGGTCGCGGCTGCGCTCTCTGACAACGGCTGAGTCACGGTGTCCCCAATGCGGGGCGATCCAGTTGGAGGGGTCTGCATCGTGGAGTATGCTCGCCCCTCGTGACTAACGAAGCCCGGTCGCCTAAACGGTGGCTGATCGGCGAGCCACTGCCGTCTGACAAACTCGAGGGGCAGCTGCTCCCCAAGCACCTCGCGCTGCCCATCTTTGCGAGCGATGCGCTCTCCTCGGTCGCGTACGCGCCGCAGGAGATGCTGCTCATCCTGCTGCTCGGCGGAACCGCGTTCCTGGCGTTCGCGCCCGGTGTCGCAGCGGCCGTCGTGGTGCTGCTCACAGTCGTCGTTCTCTCCTATCGCCAGCTCGTCAAGGCGTACCCGAGCGGTGGTGGCGACTACGAGGTCGCACGCAAGAACATCGGGGAGACGGCGGGGCTGATCGTCGCGTCCGCCCTGCTGGTCGACTACGTACTGACCGTCGCCGTCTCCGTCGCGAGCGGCGTGGACAACATCATCTCCGCGTTCCCGATCCTGAACCCGTTCCGGGTCGAGATCGCGGTCGCCTGCCTGATAATCCTGATGGCCGTGAACCTCCGCGGTGTCCGGGAATCGAGCAAGGCATTCGCGATCCCGACCTACCTGTTCATCGTCTCCATCGCGGTGATGGTCATCACGTTCCTGATCGAAGCGGCGGCCGGCCACGCCCCCACCGCCGAATCCGCGCCGTACCACGTGAAACCGGAGAGCATCGCGCAGGTCGCTTTCGTGCTGCTGATCCTCCGGGCTTTCTCGAGCGGATGCAGCGCCCTGACCGGTGTCGAGGCGGTCTCCAACGGCGTGCAGGCGTTCCGTCGCCCCAAGATCCAGAACGCGCAGAAGACGCTCGTGCTTCTCGGTTCGATCGCCATCGTGCTCTTCATCGGCCTGGTGGCGGTTGCCCTGATCAGCAGGGTGCACTACGCACAGTCGGCCTGTGACCTGATCGGCTTCAAGAACTGCACCATCGTGCCCCAGCGTTCGCTGATCGCGCAGATCGCCTCGGCCACGTTCGGCAATAACTCCGTGCCGTTCTTCGTGATCCAGGCCGCGACGGCGCTCGTCCTGCTGCTCGCCGCCAACACGGCGTTCAACGGATTCCCGCTGCTCGGGTCCGTGCTCGCAAAAGACCACTACGCGCCGAAAGCGCTGTCCACCCGCGGCGACCGCCTGATCTACTCGAACGGCGTCATCATCCTCGCCTTCGCGGCCGGGGTGCTTCTCGTCCTGTTCCAGGCGAACGTCACCTCGCTCATCCAGCTCTACATCATCGGTGTGTTCGTGTCGTTCACCCTGGGCCAGAGCGGGATGATCCGGCACTGGCTCAGGCTGCTCAAGACGAATCCCCCGAACCGCCGCAACATCCGGGTGAGCCTCACGATCAACTCGGTCGGCGCGACGTTCACCGCGAGCGTGCTCATCATCGTGACCATCTCGAAGTTCCTGAGCGGCGCCTGGCTCGTGTTCGTGATGATGCCGATCCTGTTCCTGCTGATGTTCGGGGTGAATCGCTACTACCGCGACGTCGACAAAGAGATCGAGGCCGATCCCACGACGGTGTTCGGGGCAAAGGGTGATCACGCGATCGTCCTCGTCGGCAAGCTGCAGAAGCCGGTGCTCAAGGCCCTCGACTATGCGATCGCCGCGCGCCACGACAGCATCGAAGCGGTGCACATGTCGATCGAAGAGTCCGAGACCGAGAAGCTGCAGCAGGACTGGCTCGAGCAGAACATCGAGGTTCCGCTGCGGATCATCGAGTCGCCGTATCGCGAGGTCGCGACGCCGCTCATCAAGTACATCAAGTCGCGTCGCGAGGAACACGGTGCCGAGGTCGTCACGATCTACACGCCGCTTTTCATCGTCGGGCACTGGTGGGAGTCGCTGCTGCACAACCACAAAGGACGCCGCATCCGCAACCAGCTGATGCTGGTGCACGGGGTGGTCATTGCCGTGGTGCCGTGGCTCCTGGATTCGTCCGAGCTGATCTACGGTCGCCGGTCTCGCCCGCTTCCCGGCGCCGATCGTCGTGGCGAACCGTCGCGCCCCATCCGTCGTCGGCCCGTTTCTCCGCCCCGGACTGCCACGGGCAAGCCGGCGGCTCCCAAAGCGAAATCGGGCGCCCAGCTCTCGGCCGAGGCGAAGCGAACCGCCGAGAAGCTCGCCGCGGACAAGCGGGAAGCGGCACGAAACGGCGGTGGCACGCCCACCATCGAGAAGCCCGGCGGCGAGAAGTCTCCGGTCGGCTCGACCAAATCCAAGTAGCGGCGGATGAGGTCCCTGCTTGCGGTGTTGATCGGTGGATTCGTCGGTACCGCCGCGCGCCTCTGGCTGGACGTTCTCATCCCGCATAAGGACAACCAGTTCCCGCTCGACACCCTGCTCATCAACATCGTCGGCTCGTTCGTTCTGGCGATTCTCATTTCGCGGGTGTGGCCGGTTGCCCAGCAGTGGGTGCGGGCTCTGCTCGGTCCAGGTCTTCTCGGGGGATTCACCACGTTCTCCGCGGTCATGGTGTCGATGGTGACACTTGCCGCCAACGGTCAGATCCTGATGGCACTCGTCTACGGGGCCCTGACGCTGATTCTCGGATTCGGGGCCGCGGCACTCGGATTCCGGATCGCGGGACGAGGCGGCACGAACGCGGCTGACGAGGTCCCCGCCATGGACCTCGACGAGTGATGGTGCTCGCGTGATCTGGGCCGCGGCGCTCGTCGGGGGAGTGGCGAGCGTTGCCCGGTACCTCGTGTCCCGCGCCTACGCCGGTCGTCCTGGCCTGCCGTGGGCCGTCTTCATCGTGAACATCGTCGGCTCGGCGATCGGCGGGACCGCCGTTGGATTGGCGACAACGGGAGTCATTTCATCCGACCTTCGCCTGGTCTTGGTCGGGGGGCTGGCCGGGGGACTCACGACCTTCAGCACCTGGAGTGTCGAGACCATCCAGCTTCTCACCGAGGGCAAGCAGCGCACCGCGCTCGTGAGCGTCATCCTGAACCTGGCGATCGGTCTGGCCGCGGCGACCGCGGGCTATCTGATCGCGACGCTGCTCACGTAGCTGCGATCGGTCGCCTGATCCGTCGACGGATGCCGGCCTACTGGCCGATCCGGCTCATGGTCGCGATCACCTGTCGGGCGATCAGCCGACCTGACCGGTTCGCTCCGATGGTGCTCGCCTGCGGACCGTAGCCCGCGAAGAACACCCGCGGATCCTTCCACGATGAACCGGCGGCGATCACCACTCCGCCGGCTTTCTCTCGCAGCTTCAGCGGAGCGAGGTGGCGCAGCTCGGGCCGAAACCCGGTCGCCCAGACGATGACGTCAGCGGCGCGAAAGGTGCCATCCGACCAGCGGACGCCATCCGGTTCGATCGACGAGAACATCTTCTTCGGCGCAAGCACTCCACGTTCGATCCCGGCCTGGATCTTCCTGGTGCGCGGAACTCCGGTGCCGCTGACGATGCTGGGAAGTGCGCGTCCCGCTCGGGCCGCCTCGTCCTGTGCCGCGACCGCTGCTGTGCCGGCCTCCATGTTCAGTTCGGATCCCTCGAGAAAGTCGACCGGGCGCCTGCTGACCCAGGTGAGCTCCGACGCCTGTTCCTCGAGTTCGAGAAGGAACCCGACGGCCGAGGTGCCGCCGCCGACCACGATGACCCGCTGGTCTTTGAAATCGCGCGCGCTCGCGTAGTCGCCGGTGTGAACATGGCGGCCCAGAAAGCTGTCGCGGCCGGGGTACCACGGCACGAACGGCGCGCCCCAGGTTCCGGTCGCATTGACCACGATGTCGGTCGAAACGTCGACAAGGTCACCGTCGCCATCGGCAAAGGTGACGAGGATGTTCGCGCCGTTGTTGACGACGGAGGTGACAGATGCCGGACGCACGACCTGGAAGTGGAAATGGTCTTCGTACCGCCGGTAATAGTCGGCGATGACATCCTTCGCCGGCACCGAGTGGTCGGCGGTCTCGAAGCTGAGACCGAGTTCGCTCATCCCGGGCAGGTCGTTCACATGGTGGGCGGAACCGAGTCGAAGGGCCTCCCAGCGGAACTGCCACGCACCGCCCGTTCCCGGGCCGCGATCGAGCACGACGAAGTCGTTTCCCGGGTCGAGCCCGAGCCGTCTGAGGTAGAACGCGACCGACAGCCCGGCCTGGCCCGCGCCGATGACGACGACCGAGGTATCCGTTCCCGCTGTGGCCACGCATCAACGTTACTTGCCCTTGTCCCCGGGCGAGGCTCCTCATCATCTGACCTGCCGGTTGTGGTGATAAAGTGAGCGCTAGATTTTCACCTGTCCGTTGTACCGTTTTCTATCTGAGGGGGTCTCGCATGGGGCGTGGCCGTCAAAAGGCAAAGCACACCAAAGTTGCCCGGGACCTGAAGTACTACAGCCCTGACACCAACTACGGTGCTCTGGCCAATGAATTGCACACCCCGTCGGGGCCGGTTTCGCCCGAAATGGACAAGTGGGCCGAATACCTGGACGATGATGCGTCCCAGGATGCAGACGAGAGTCGCACCGCGTAGTTCGGCCACGCCACCGCGTCTGCGTTGTCGATGCGCACGCTCTCCATACACGCGGTCTCGATACACGCGGTCACCATACGTTCGGCCCTGACGGGCCTCGCTACTCGACCAACTATTTGCGGTAGGAACCGGTCAGGCGCACTGCGCCACCGTTGACTCCCTTGGCGCCCTGCTCGAAACCCGTCAGCGATCGCGCACTGGTCGATACCGTTCCGAGGGTCCAGGCCGGAAATCCATCGACGCCCAGTTTCTCGATCACGGCATCCGCTGCGTGCGCGGCGACCACCGCGATCATGCCGATGCCGAGATTCCAGGTGCCCTCGGTGTCTTCCAGTTTCATGGCGCCGAGGTCGGCCAGCACTCTGAAGACAGGTGCAGGAGACCAGGTGCCGCGATCCAGTTCCGTCCACGAACCCACCGGCAGCACCCGCGCGAGGTTGGCCGCGATGCCGCCACCGGTGATGTGGCTGAGGGCGTGGATGGAGGTGCCGATCCGCGGATCCGAGATCACCCGGAGCAGCGGCGCGGTGTAAAGCCGGGTCGGCTCGAGCAGAACCTCGCCCACGACTCCGCCGAGCTCCGCGGACCCATCCGTGTAGGCGATCTTGTTCGAGTTCAGGATGTGGCGAACCAGCGAGAAGCCGTTGGAATGCAGTCCGGATGATCCGATGGCGATGACGACGTCGCCCTCTTCGACCAGGTGCGGGCCCAGCTGCGCATCCGCTTCGACGGCGCCGACGGCGGCTCCCGCGACGTCGTAGTCATCCGGACCGAGGAGGCCGGGATGCTCGGCAGTCTCGCCGCCCACGAGCGCCGTTCGCGTCTCGGCGCAGGCGCGTGCGATACCGGCGACGATGTCGGCGATGCGCTCGGGAACGACGTGACCGCAGGCGATGTAGTCGGTCATGAACAGCGGTTTGGCGCCCACCACGACGATGTCGTCGACCACCATGCCCACCAGGTCCTGGCCGATGGTGTCGTGCTTATCGAGCGCCTGGGCGATGGCGACCTTGGTGCCGACGCCGTCGGTCGAGGTCGCGAGAAGCGGATGACGATACGCCTTGAGAAACGACACGTCGAACAGGCCCGCGAAGCCGCCGACACCGCCGAGAACCTCGGGACCGTGCGTCTTCTGCACCGCCGATTTCATGAGCTCGACGGCAAGGTCACCGGCCGCTGTGTCGACTCCGGCCTCGCGATAGCTGGTGCTCATGAGACCAGTCTGCCGCACCCGGGACACACGCGGGCGCGGGATCGAACTGCCGCATAGACTGTTGTCGACTTCTTCTCCTTCAAGCGGCAGGAACCATTACCGCATGTGCGGCATTGTGGGCATCGTCTCATCGCAGCCCGTCAATCAGCAGATCTACGACGCGCTGTCGCTTCTGCAACACCGGGGCCAGGATTCCACGGGAATCGCAACGGCCGACGGTGATACCTTCCACATCCAGAAGGCCAAGGGCCAGGTGCGTGAGGCATATCGCACCCGCGACATGCGTTCGCTCATCGGCACCGCGGGGCTCGGGCACGTGCGGTACGCAACACGCGGAACCGCGGCCAACGAGCAGGAAGCACAGCCGTTCTATGTGAACGCGCCATACGGCATCATCCTCGTGCACAACGGCAACCTCACGAACACCCGCGAGCTCACCCAGGAGCTGTTCCACGTCGACCGTCGACACCTCAACACGTCGAGCGACACAGAGCTGCTGGTCAACGTGCTCGCCAACGAACTCCAGGAGCAGATCACCGGGTCGGAGCTCGACCCCGACCAGATCTTCGCGGCCATCTCGCGCGTCCACGAGCGCGTCGAGGGGTCATATGCCGCGATCGCGCTCATTGCCGGCCACGGACTGCTCGCGTTCCGCGATCCGTTCGGTATCCGCCCGCTGGTGCTCGGCCGTCGTGCCGCCGGGTTCGTCGGGGATGACTGGATCGTCGCCTCAGAGTCGCTGGTGCTGGAGAGCGCCGGCTATGAGGTGGTTCGCGACCTGCTTCCGGGTGAAGCCGTCTTCATCGCGATGAACGGCGACATGACATCCCGACAGTGCGCGGCGAATCCCCGGCTGGTTCCGTGCTCGTTCGAGTACGTCTACCTCGCCCGGCCGGACTCGATCATGAACGGCATCTCAGTGTACGAGGCGCGTCTTCGACTCGGCGACCGCCTGGCAGACACCATCGCGAAGTACACGCCCCTCGGCGACATCGACGTGGTCATGCCCATCCCGGATTCGTCCAGGCCGGCGGCCATGCAGGTGGCGCAGAAGCTCGGTGTCGAGTACCGCGAGGGCTTCTACAAGAACCGCTATGTGGGTCGAACGTTCATCATGCCCGGCCAGGCGGAGCGCAAGAAGTCGGTGAAGCAGAAGCTCAACGCCATGGGAACCGAGTTCCGTGGCAAGAATGTGCTCATCGTGGACGACTCGATCGTGCGCGGCACGACCTCCAAAGAGATCGTGCAGATGGCTCGTGAGGCTGGCGCGAATAAGGTCACCTTCACCTCCGCAGCACCTCCGGTGCGCTATCCGCATGTGTACGGCATCAACATGCCGACCCGTCACGAGTTGGTCGCCCACGGCCGCAAGATCCCCGAGATCAACACGGAGCTGGGCAGCGACTACCTCATCTACCAGGAGGTCGCGGACATGCAGGCTGCGATCCTCGAGGGATCGGATGTCGCAGAGCTCGAGATGAGCTGCTTCACCGGTGACTACGTCACGGGAACCGTCTCGCCCGAATACCTTGCCTGGGTCGAGGCCAACCAGCTCAGCTAGCTCTACCTCCACCGTCCAACGACCCCAAAGTCGGTATTCCTGGTGACGCGCCGCTCGAAGTTGGTGGGGTGCGACCGGACGGGTTACCGGCTTTGCGGTCGTTGGCCCCTGGTTAGTTGATGTTGGGGTGGTTGGTCAGCGGCTCTTGGTGAAGCTGTACCGGATGTCGGAGTCCGGGCGGCCGAGGAACACATAGAGCTGCGGCGGCACGTCACCGGACACCACGAAGGTGATGCCGTAGTCGAAGCCGACCTTTTTCGGCTTCACGAAGGTGAGCTGCACGCCGGGCGCTCCGCCGACATCCGTTCCGCCGCTTCCGATGACCCACGTGCCTGAAACAGATTCGTTCGGGCCGGCCGGGTCAGCCCCCGCGACGACAGCCCGCTGCTCGATGACGCCGAGAGGCGTGTTCGCCAGGGCAAAGGTGCCATTCGAGTTGATAGTCAGCCGGTCGCTGCCGTGATGCCAGGTTCCGACGATGTCCGCGGGCGCTGGCGTGGCGACGGGCGTATTGGAGACGCAGCCTGTGAGTGAGGCGGCGAGCGCCACCACGACGGCGACGAGCGCGATGCGACGAATCACTATCCGTCCGGATCCGTCGGGTCGGCGGCGGGCTCCTGGTCCGGCACCTGCAAGCGGTCCACCGTCACCGGCACCGTCTTCGTGCTGCGGCGCAGCGCGCGGTCGAAGATCAGCGCCACCAGCGAGCCGACGAGGATGCCCCCGACGAAACCGTAGATGGCGAAGTAGCCGAACGTCGGGCCGAACCCGACCGAGGGATCGATCGGAAAGCTCGCCGTGAGAACCAGCGAGACGAAAACTCCGACCACGGCGCCCAGCACCACGAAGACCGAGAACTTCGGCGCCCGACGAATGGACACCCGCTGCTCACGGTCGTCGGGATTGCTCACCCGCTCATTCTCGCATCCGCAGGATGGGTAGATGCCCAGCGAGGTCGGCCCGCGAACCGGATGCGGCGACCGCGCCGTCCGCGAGCGCCGCCGACCACTCGGTTGCGCCCGTGGCGATGCCGAGCCAGGTCGCGGCATCCATTTCGATGACATTGGGCGGTGTGCCCCGGGTATGCCTGGGGCCCTCGATCGCCTGGACCGCGCCGAACGGTGGGACTCGCACCTCGACGGTATTGCCCGGTGCCTCTTCGGCCAGCAGCTGCAGCAGATAACGGACCGCGGTCGCGATGGTGTCCCGGTCGGTCGATCCACCGACGGCCGCCAGGACGCTCGCCGCGCCTGGTTCATCGCCGATCCGTGCCCGCGCCATGAATCCACGCTAGCGCGCAACGATAACCTTGGAAGGTGCGAATCCTTGTCCTGGGCTCCGGTGCGCGTGAGCATGCCATCGTCACGTCGCTTCTCTCCGAGAATGCCGGCCACGAGATCACGGCGGCGCCGGGGAACGCGGGGATCGCGCTGGAAGCCCCCGTGGTTGCGCTCGATCCGTCCAACGGCGACGTCGTCACCCAGTACGCGCTCGACAATGCCATCGACCTGGTCGTGATCGGGCCCGAGGCGCCGCTGG
>Ga0302314_10011379_pt1 | contig 15523 bp, 3 predicted proteins | sample III_Palsa_N2_3_FD_200533 | JGI IMG/M metagenome (GOLD analysis project Ga0302314, IMG submission 200533) | Peat permafrost microbial communities from Stordalen Mire near Abisko, Sweden - III_Palsa_N2_3 | ecosystem: Environmental > Terrestrial > Soil > Palsa > Peat permafrost | place: Sweden...
CACCAATGTCTTTGGGCGGTAGTGGCCAAACTATGGTTATGAAACTCATAGTTTGGCCAAAGCGGCCAAACTATGGTTAACCGCGCAAATCCTCGCAAACCATTGGTGCATATGGTGGGCCCACCAGCCACCAAACAGCGGCCAATAAATGGCTCTGGATGTGGCTTCATTTCGGTGAGGCGCTTATTTGTACCACCAAATGTACCACCTACTGCTGCACAGTGGCGATAGATAGAAGTTACCCGATTCCAGTCCCAGATCAGGATCGTCAATCGGCCTAGGCTGGGAAAATGTGAGGGCCATTCGGAAAAAGGTAATTTAGGTAACCTTTTCCGATATTTTCCTAGAAAACACTAAAAATCAAAGACATACGGAAAGAACAGCAAGGTAACTATATGGTGATATTGAGGTAATTAGTTACCCCTCTAAAAGGTAATTTCACAAGCAGCCGAGAGCCTTACAAATCAATCACTTGAAAAATATTACCTTCAAGATTACTTAAGGTGACCCCTGAAAGGTAATAACTAACACTAGAAATATCATAGTCTTAGGGAATATTTCCGGCCTGATGACCGGAATTACCGTTTTCCGATGGCCCCTCGCTTTCTGGCGTGAATGACCAGCCGCCAGGGACCAAAAAAATGCTCGTGCGTGCGTCGATTTGCGTCACATATCCCGCCTCACCGATCCCTATGCGTGCGCCACGCTGCGCCACCTCGAGCCTGTGGACAGCCTCGTCACAATCGATCTCTATAGGCCACGCGGGTGCGGCGGGGGAAACTGCGCAGCCTGGGTTGCTGCCGGCGTCTGCTTCAAATAGATCGCCGCCGCAAGGCGGCGATGCGGCTTGACCGACCTAGCTGATTTCACCTCCAACTTAGGCCCGCTGCGTTGGGTGCCCGCGTCCGGAGGCTGCTGGTCCCCCTAAACTTTTCCGCCAACCCCCGGATAAGTCTTTAAGAGGCACCGCTAAAGCGCACCGTCATCGGGCGTGGCGGACGGCTATGGATCAAGGGGAAGGACAATGGTTGCAGTCATCGCGGGTAACGGTCTGGGTCTGGGCAACACATCGCTGCAGCAGCTGGGACAGGGGCTGGGTGGGCAGGCAGCGATCGGGCAAGACGGCGTGGGGCAGTACGTCAACGCCGCCACCGGCAACCTGGTGTTGCAGACGCAGGACGAGAACCTGATCTTCGACGGCCTGTCGCTCAATGTGTTGCGCACCTACAACAGTCAGGGCCAGTTGGCCGCCAACGGCGGATGGGGCTTCGGTTTCAGCCGCTCGGTCGGCGGCCTGACCGGAACGTTGGATACGGCCGGCAGCACGGTGACGCGTACCGATGATGACGGTTCGGCGGTGACCTACACCTATAACGCGACGCTGGACGAGTACGTCAGCAGCGGCCAGAGCGGCGCGGCAGACACTCTCACCTGGAACGCCACTGCCTCGACCTGGACCTGGAACGATGCGGCCGCGGCGCAGCAGGAGACGTATAGCGCCAGCGGCCAGTTGACCACGCTGAGCGATGCGCAGACCGGCGCGAGCTACAGTTTCAGCTACACCAGCAGCCACCAGCTCAGCCAGATCGTGGCCGGCGACGGCGACACGCTGTTGTTCGGCTACAACACGAGCGGCCAGCTGACCAGCCTGTCGGTGCAGGAAGTGCCGCCGGGTCAGACCACACCTGTGACGCGCCAGCAGGTGGGCTACGGCTACGACAGCCAGGGCCGTCTGCAGACGGTCACCACCACCCTGGGCTCGGACACCGACAGCAGCACCGCCAGCTACACTACCACCTATACCTACAGCGGCACCAGCGACCGGGTCGCCTCGGTCACGCAGAGCGACGGCACCACGGTGAGCTACAGCTATACCGAGGATGCCCAGGGCGTGTACCAGGTGACCGGGATCACCACCGGCACCGGCGCGGCGGCGCAGACCCTCACACTGGCCTACAGCAGCGGCAGCACCACGGTCACCAACGCGCTGGGCAACACGACCACGTACCAGTACAACGCCGCCGGTGAGCTGACGGCGGAGATTGCCCCGACGGTCAACGGCACCAGTCCGACCACGAGTTACACTTACGACGCCAACGGCAACCTGCTGACCAGCACCGACCCCGACGGGGCCACCACGTCGTACAGCTACGATGCCAACGGCAACCTGCTGAGCGTGGAAGACGGCGCGGGTAACACGCGCAGCTACACCTACAACGCTAACGATCAGGTCACGAGCCAGACCACCTACACCGTGCCGGCCCAAGGCACGGTCGGGCAGAGCGGCTATGTCGCGCCCAGCGGGGCGCAGACGACTTATTACGTGTACAACGCCGCCGATCAGCTGGCCTACGTGATCGACCCGCTGGGCAACGTGACCCAGAACACCTACACCACCACCGCCGGGATCCGTGTGCTCGGTAGCACCCAGCAATATCTGGGCGCCAGCTTCAGCCTGACGGGCCTATCGCCGAGCACGCCGCCCACGCTGGCGGCCTTGCAGAGCTGGGTCGCTAGCAGCGCGGTGCAGAACACGCTGAGCCAGAGCACGCTGACCAGCTATACCTACGACGTGCGTGGCCAGCTGGCGACGCAGACGCAGTGGGATACCGTCAGCGCCAGCGGCACCGGCGTATCCGATGCGGGCACGGTGGTCACCACCACCACCTACAGCGCGCAGGGACAGCTGCTTCAGACGGCCACCCAGCGCGGCAGCGCGCTGCAGACCACCGCTTACGCCTACGACGGGTTGGGCCGACTGATCAGCGGTACCGATCCGCTGGGCAACGTCACCAGCTACGTTTATACCGGTGGCACCACCGGTGCCACCCTGGCGATCACCCAGGCCAACGGGCTGACCACCACCCAGGCGACGAACAGCGCCGGGCAGCTCATCAGCAGCACCCAGTCGGCCAGCGGCCAGACCAGTCGCGTCACCACCTATGTGTATAACGCCGACGGTCAGCCGGTCGAGACGATCAACCCGGAAGGCAGCATCACCACCACGTTCTACAACGCCGTCGGGCAAGTGGCCGGCACGGTGGATCCCGAGGGCGATGTCACGGCGTATACCTACGATGGCGATGACCACACGATCGCCACCACGCAGTACGCCACACCGCTGACCGCCGCGCAGCTCAGCGCGCTGACCAGCGCCACTGCATGGTCCAGTGTGCAGGGCGAGATCGTGACCAGCGCCAACGATCGCACCGCGCACGTGCTCTATAACGCGGCCGGTTTAGCCGTGGCCACGATCGATCCGGAAGGCAACGTCACCACCACCACGTACGATGGTGACGGCAACCCGATCAGCACGACGGCCCATGCCACGGCCCTGACCGCGGCGCAGCTGACCGCGTTGGGCAGTGCGCCGACGCTGGCGGCACTGCAGGCGGATCTGACGGCAAATACCAACGACCGCACCACGCAAACGATCTATGACGCCGACGGCCGCGCGGTGGCGACGATCAATGCCGCGGGCGACGTCACCACCCAGACGTACAATGCCGCCGGTGACGTCGTGCTCAGCACGGCGTACGCCACGGCGTTGACCAGCGCGCAGCTGACCGCGCTGGGCAGCAGTCCGACCCTGATGGCACTGCAGGCGGACCTGACCAGCAGTGCGTCCAATCAGGTCACTTCCAGCTATTACGATGCAGCAGGTCGTCTGGTCGCGCAGGTCGATGCGGACGGCTACCTCACCACCACGACGTATACCCAGGCCACCAACACCACCACGACGACACGCTATGCGACCGCGCTGACCGCAGCTCAGCTCAGCGCACTGACCCCCAACGAAAGCGTAGCAACCCTGGTCGGTCTGCTGGGCAGCAACACCGCCAACGAGCAGAGCAGCGTGACCGATAACGCCGACGGTCAGCTGGCCAGTAGCACCGCCATCGACGGGTCGGTCACCACCTATGCCTACAACAGCGTGGGCCAGCTGTTGACCACCACGGTGACGCCGACAGCCGGTCAGGGCGTGGCACGGACCACGGCCACGGAGTACGACGCCTTCGGCGAGGTGACCGGGACGCTCGACGCGGTCGGCGCGGCCCACCTCACCAGCGGCATGACCGCGGCGCAGCAGGCGGCGGTGTTCGCCGCCGACGGCACGATTTATACGTACAACGCCCTAGGTCAGCCGGTGCAGGCAACCGATGCGGATGGCAACAGCACCTACACCTACTACGACGCCGACGGGCGCGTGCTGTACACCGTGCAGGGCCAGCCCAGCGGCAGCTCGCTCAACGTACTGGGACATGTGACGAGCTACAGCTACAACGCGTTTGGCCAGGTGGCGAGCACGCAGCAGTACGCCAGTCAGCTGACGCTGACCGGCGGCACCAGCAGCGGCACCACGCTCAATCCGGCCACGGCGACACTGACGCAAGTGGCGACTGCGGTCGCCGCGTTGCCGGTGTCCGCCAGCGATGCCAACGGCCTGACCACGTATGCGTATACGCTGGACGGGCAGGTCGCCAGCCTCACCAACGGAGACGGCTACCAGACCGCCTACGGCTACGATGCCTTCGGAGACCAGATCCAGGTGCAGCAGCAGCTTAGTGCACCGGGCAGTGCACTGAGCGCCAGCAACAGCACACTCACCCAGGCCACGTACAACGCGCTGGGCGAGCAGATCGGTCAGACCCAGGGCGTGGGCAGCACGGTCGCGAGCAGCACGTCGAGCACCTACGATGCCTTCGGACGGCTGAGCAGCAGCACCGACGGCAACGGCAACACGATCACGTACGGCTACGACAACCTGGGCCGCCAGGTGAGCACCAGTCAGACGGTGCAGGGCACGGCGCGGACCACGCAAACCAGCTACAACGCCTTCGATCAGGTCCTCACGCAGACCGATGCGCTGGGCAATGTCACCCGCTACCAGTACACCCCGGCCACGCATACCGCCGTCGTGACCACGCCCGATGGCGTGACGATGACGACGGTGAAGGATGCCTATGGCGACACCGTCAGTGTCACCGACGGCGCCGGCGACACCACGCGCTACACCTACGATGCGGATGGGCAACTGCTCACCACCACCGATGCGCTGGGCAACGTCAGCAGCGAGGCGTACGACGCCGACGGCGACGTGATCCAGACCACCGATGCGACCGGGCACATCGTCACGTACACCTACAACGCCAGCGGCCAGGTGCTGACCCAGACGGTCGATCCGGCGGGCCTGGCTCTGACCACGACCTACGCCTACGACGGCGAGGGTCGCGAACTGAGCGTGACCGACCCGACCGGTACGGTGACGACGTACGCCTACGACGCAGACGGCAACACCCTGACCCAGGTGCAGGATGCCGGGGCCGGTCACCTCAACCTCACGACCACCTCGACCTACGATGGCGAGGGCAAGACCCTCACCGTCACGTTGGGCGCCGGCACCAGTGCCGCACGCACCACGCAGTACGTATACGACAACCTGGAGCGGCTCAGCCAGCAGATCGTCGATCCGGGCACCGGCCATCTCAACCTCACCACCAGCTACACCTACGACGCCAACAACAACCTGACCAGCGTCACCAACGCCGATGGCAACGTCACGCGCTCCGTGTACGACCAGGCTAACGAGAAGATCTTCAGCATCGATCCGACCGGCGCCGTCACGCAGCTGGGGTACGACGCGGATGGACAGGTGACGTCCACCCGCAGCTATGCGACGGCCCTGACGTCCACCCAACTGACGGCTCTGGGTACGGCGCCTTCGATCGCAGCGGTCACCGCCGACCTCGTCACCAGTGCCAGTGACCAGGTGTCCTACACGGCCTACAACACCGACGGGCAAGTGGGTTACACCATCGATCCGATGGGCAACGTCACTGAGACGCGTTATGACGCAGCCGGACGCGTCAGCGAGACGTTGGCTTACGCGCAAGCCGTGAGTGTCACGGTGAGTTTGTCGACGGCGCTGCAACAAGGCACCGCCATGGGCTCGATGGCCAGCGCGATCAGTGCGGCGGGCAATACCGACGCCAATGCGCAAGCGACCTTACACCTGTACGACGCCGATGGTCATACCCGCTTCGTGGTGCAGCAAAACACCGTCAACGGACAACTCATGGGGCTGGTCAGCGAGCAGCGTTACGACGCGGCCGGGCGGGTCATCGCCAGCATCGCGTATGGCAGCACGTTGCCGCTGTCGAGCAGTGCGGCACTGACGGCCCAGCTGACGACGGCCAGTGTGGCTGCCGCGGTGGCCAGCGCACCCAGCGAGATCACCCAGAGCGTTTACGACAACGCCGGGCGTCTGCGCTATACGATCAACCCCCTCAATCAAGTGACCGAAACCCGGTACGACAACGACGGACGCGTCACCGAGACACTGCAGTACCCGGCCGCGATCAGCGTGCCGGCGACCCTCACCGTCGCCAACGTCGCCCAGGCGGTCGTGGCCGCCAATACCATCGGCTACATCGGTAGCAACCCGGTCATCAACGAGCGGTACTCCACCACGACCTATGACGCGGCCGGACGGGTGGTGAACACCGGCGACTGGTACGGCATCAACGCCAGCTACACCTATGACGCGACCGGCCTGCAACTCACCCAGACCAATCGCGACGGCAACCAGACCGTCATCACGTATGACACGGCCGGCCGGAAGATCCTGGTGCAGTCGCCGCAGGTCGAGGTGGCCAGCGACAACGCCAGCGGGGTCTTGCAGGCGTCCACCTGGCAATACCTTTACACCAGCTACAGCTACGACGCGATGGGGAATGTCACCACCCTCAACCAGGGCTCGGGCACCAGTCCCAGCACCATCACCAACCTCAGCACGACAACCTATACCTACGATGCCGACGGACGTCAGACCCAGGCGGCGTATCTGGATGGGGTGCCGCCGTACTCCACGAGGACGTTCTACAACACCTTTGGCCAGACGGTGGTCACCGAGGACGGCAACTTCAATTATCAGTACAACGTGTACAACCTCGATGGCGAGGTGGCGTATGCCGTCGACGCCGATGGCTATGTGACCGGCGCCAGCCACGACGCTTATGGGAACACCACGGCGGTCACGCAATACGCGACGGCGCTGAACACCGGCGCCATCACCGGCTGGAGCGCGGGACAGCCGTTGACGATGGCGCAGCTGCAGCAAGGACTGGTCACCTCCAGCAGCGATCGCACCACCACGACCACCTACGATCAGCGTAACCAGATGATCCAGGTGCAGCAGTCGGCGATTACCTACGCGCTGGGTGTGGGCGTCCAGGACAACGGCAAGACGATGGCGGCCACCCAGCCGACCACCACGTACACCTACGACGCCTACGGCAATCGGACCAGCAGCTCCACGCTGCTTCAGGAAGCTGACCCCACACAGATTGATCCTCAACGCGACGCGCCCGTTATCTGGGCCACGACCTATACGTACTACGACGCCCTGAACCGGGTGGTGATGGCCATTACGCCGACCGGGCTGTACACCAGTCCCCAAGGCTATGTGACGACTACGACGTACGACGGTTTCGGCGCGGTGTCCTCGACCACCCAGTACGCCAACGCCATCGCGACCAGCGCCGTGACGACGGCCGCGCCTCCTTCGACACCCGTCACAAGCGCGTACGATCGCACCGACATCTACGGCTACGATGACATCGGCCGTCTCACCAGCGACACCAGCACCGGGACCTATAGCGACGTTGGTGGCACGGCCGGCATCGCGACCGGCAGCAGCGTGACCAGCTACACCTACAACGGCGAGAACCAGGTCACCAGCGTCGACGTCAACGGCGCGACGACGACGACGGCCTACGATGCCGCCGGTCGCGTGATCAGCGTGACCGCACCGGCGCGTCAGGCGTTGGTCAGCAACTGGTCTACCATTTTGGAATCGACGCCCGGCGACGATTTGACCAGCGCAGCTCTATACACCACGGTCAGTCCGGTCACCAGCTACGTTTACGACGCGCTCGGTCATGCGCTGAGCACCACCACGTCCACCGGTTTGCAAACGCGTCAAACCTTCGCCACCTACGATAGCCGTGGCAATGTGCTGAGTTATACGGACGCTGCCGGCAATGTGCAGACCAGCACGTACGATCGCGACGGCCATCTGCTCACGCAAAGCTACCTGCTGACCAGTAACGGTGCCTCGAGTACGGTGACCACTTCCTATGTCTACGACAAGGACGGCCAGCTGACGACCACGGCGGTGAAGCGCAGCGGTCAAAGCGGTTATGACAGCTACACGCAGACGCAATACAACGCCTTTGGCGAAGTGGTGGCCCAGGGCGACAACAACGGTTTGGAGGCGCAGTACACCTACAACAACGTGGGCAACCTGGTCAGTGCCACGGACCCCACGACCGGCGCGATCGATAACTACCAGTACGACCTGGCGAATCATCAGGTAACCACTGCGACAACGACCAACATGCTCGACTTGGGAGGACAAATACTGCGGGAGTACACGGCGAGCGACAACCTCGTTGACGGCAGCCAGCAAGTCCAGTTGACGCACGACCGCTGGGGCAACGTCACCTCGATGACCGATGGCAACGGCAATGTCACGCAGTATGTGTACGACGCTCAGAATCAGATGATTCAGGAAATCGAGCCGACCGTGACCGTCGTGTCGGCCACCGGGGTCAGCAGCACGGTGGCGCCGACGAAGAGCTGGTACTACAACACCATGGGCCAGCTGATCGGCACGACCGATGAGAATGGCAACCAGACGTGGAATACCTACGACGCCGCAGGCAACCTGATCAGCACATCGGACCCGGCGAGCCGTGACAAAACCATCACGGCCTACACCTCGATCGGCATGGCGGTCGCGCAGGAAACGCCGCCGGTCAATACCGCCAGCGGCACGCAATCGCACATCACGACCACCAGCTACAACATGCTCGGTCAGGTGACCGGCGTGGGTGATTTCGTGCTCAATGCCGCCGGCACGGCGCGCACGGCCCAGCAACAAGAGACCTACGTGCTCAATACCAACGGCGACCGCATCCAGGTCACCGATGGGTTGAACAACACGTCCTATTACACCTACGACAGTCAGCATCGGGTCTTGCAGAGCCAGACCGCGTTGCAGCATGCCAACGGCCAGTCACAGACGTATACCTACGACGTCAACGGCAACCTGATTGCACAGACCGATGCCATGGGTCACACCCAGAGCTGGGTGTACAACTACTTTGGACAGGTGCTCAGCCATGTGGATGAGAGTGGCGCGACCACCACGTACACCTACAGCCCCACCAACGGGCTGCTGACCACCGAAACCAGCAACTGGACGGCGACCGGGCCGGCCGCGTCGGTGAACTCCACGCTGAACTTCCAGTACATGGCGGACGGTCAATTGCAGCAGTTGAGCCAGACCGTGGGCAGCGTGTCTTCCACGTATACCTATCAATACGACGCCAACGGCAACGAGACGCAGGAGACAGACACCACCCAGGACGGTAACGGGCAGGCCATCGTCGTCACCACTGCAACGACCTACGACAGCCATAACCGCATCAGCTCGGTGGTGGAAACCAGCACGCAAACCGCGCCACCCACCGGGACGGTCCCCACCCTTACCCTCAACTACACGTACGATGCGGCGGGCAACCGCCGCGAAGTGACGGCCGTCACGGGCACCGGAAGCGGTACCGGCGCGACGGTGGCGGACTGGTTTACCTACGACGCGGATAACCGGGTGCTGGTCACCAACGGTAGTCTGGTCAGCGGCCAGATCGTGGTCACCAGTACGGCCGGCTCAGCCCAGAGCACCTATGACGCAGCGGGTGATGTGTCGATCTACAGCACCGTCAATGCGTCCGGACAAACGCTCAGCCAGAAGAATACCTACGATGCGCGTGGCGAGTTGACCATGGTGCAGACGCAATCGACGCCCGGCGGCACGTACGCGCCGTATGAAACCCTCACTTACGACAACGACGGCCATCTGACGAGCGAGGTGACGTACAACCTGCCCGGTCATCAGAGCGCAGGCACGTTGGCCAACGGCACGTTGGTCTCCTTCAGCGATGCCGGCTGGGTGGCCAGCGACACGATCTACACCTATGACGCCAGCGGTGACCTCACGGATGTCAGCCTGTATGCGGAAAATACAGGGCAGAACCTGGTCAATGAGTACGGCACGGGCGTGGCCACGAGCGCCTACGCCACGCTGGATGCGTCGGTACCTACCACGCTGCCCACGGTGGGCAGCAACCTCTTCGGCGGGTTGTTCTTGGCCACCGAGACCAGCTACGCGACGGCCACGGGCGGCTACGGTTACGACGCGGACGGCAACGTGCAGGGCTATAAAACCATCACCACCAGCAATCTGGATCAGACGGCGCGTACGGACAGCTACTTCAATAGCTATGTGCTGCAGAACACGGAGCTCAACCTCAAGACCACGGCCAGCACCACCAGCGGCACCTACCAGCCTTCGACCAATACCAACACCTACAACGATCTGGGCCAGGTGACCAAGGAAGTCACCACGGTCAGTGGCGCCGCGCAGACCTATGCGATCGCGTACACCGCCGACGGGCAGATCCTGGCAAAAAACACCGTGGGGGTGAATGCCAAGGAATATGCCTACGTCAATGACCAGCGCCTGGCCGGCTACAACAACCAGGGCAGCATCAATCTAGCCAATACCTCCAGCGGCTTTAGCAACAGCGTGCTGGGCAGCCAGAACTATACGGTGCAGGCCGGCGACACGTTGCAGTCGCTGGCGCAGGCGATCTACGGCGACGCGAGTTATGCCTACATTTTGGCGCAGGCCAATGGTCTGCAGGTCGATGCCTATCCTGTGGCCGGCACCGTGCTGAAAATCCCGCAGGTCACCACGCACGCCAACGGGTCGAACACGGTCCAACCGTACTCCGCCAGCAACATCCTCAACGGCAACGCCTCAGCGTCCACGACGACGGCGCAACTCGTCACCAACGCGATCTCTGCGTTATTGCAGCAGCAGGCGCTGGCCAATCCGATCATCCAGCAAATCGAGTCGGAGCAGCAGCTGGAAGCGGCGGAGGAAGCCAAGGAGCAGGCGGAGGCTGAGGCACAGCCGCAGACCAATGCGACGGCGACGGCGGCGTCGTCGTCGTTGATCGATACGACCCCGGATACACCCGAGCCTGCACTCGGTCAAAGTGGTGCTTCCGGATCGACGGCTATCGAAGAGGGCGGGAGAGGGTCGTACATCGCCGCCACCCTGCGTGAGGACCGGAACGAGCGACCGTACACACCGGCCATGATGGACTTGGGAAGTGAAGATACGGGCGGCGGTGCGCCGACCGTCAATGAAGACGACAACGACTTGTTCGATTTTGATAACGGCGATGGTTCCAACGATGCCGGCAACGCTAATACAGCTTCGACGTGGTACAACCCCGGTCTCGATCCGAATGTGCAGGAACAGAATTGGCTCACACAACAGAGCCAAGCGATTTATAACTCGCAACCTAATGGAATTTTTGGAACCGCAACGGGTGCTGGGAATACGGGGGGGGATGGTGGTGGTGTGGATACGACCGCGGTAAATTCGTTCGGAGATACCTACACCATCAACAATATGGTGGGGAGCCCCAACGGGGCTGGTGGCTGGATGAATGGCTCGGAGACTGGCGACGGTGGCGGCGGTCCCAACGGGGATTTCGATACGGATCCGGGTAATCCGATCCCGAGCATTGACGGGGATAGCGTTGGAAACCCGGTCAGCTCGATGCCCAACTACGATCCGAACAATCCGCTGGCTCAGTACAACGGGGCGGGCTATGCAGGCCTTCTGGCGGGGGGGTATGGGGGCGGCGATGACAATACTGGTGGTGACAATACGGATACGTTGTCGCCGATTGAGGTGACTCCGCCGTCGCTCGATATCGCGAACATTCCCCAGACGATCGCGCCCATTGGCCCGGTTAGTTATACCGTGCAGCCAGGGAATACGCTCTCAGGTTACGCGGGCACCAGCGATCCCGCCACCATCGGCATGCTGATGTATATAAACGGTCTGAGCAGCTCCACCCTCCAACCCGGCCAACAGCTGATGTCGGGGAACTTGAGCGACTACAGCCCAGATCAGATTGCGCAGTTTCAGCAAATCGGGCAGGCAGTGCTAAATAGCGACAATGCGGTGATAGCAGCGCAGGCCAGCCAGAACGCTGCGATCTCCGGGCTTGCGAACTTACCGGCAGTATCGGGAGTGGTCGACAACTTAGCGAGCGGTGCTGACAGTTCCGGTTCTCAGTGGTCACTGGCTACGGCGGGCCCAGGGGTGGGCGGTGGCTCAACTCAGGCTACGCCTGGCACTGTATGGTCAAATGCTTACGATACTGTTCAAAGTACCGAAGCAATGGAGCTAAATAATCCAGGCCTTAGCGATCCCCTAACTGTGGGGGCACTGTCGTTTGCCTCTAACGTGATGGAGGGGTTGGGCAACGTGGCGGCGAGCGTGAGCGCGTTGTGGAACCAGGGCAGCAATGGGGGGCTTAAAGAGGGAGTGAATCCGTTTACTCAAGGCTCGGTCTGGGGCATGCAAGTTTCGGATACTCTTTACAACGCGGGTGTATTTGTGGCGACCGCTGGTCTGAGTGGGCCTGAAGGCGCTGTCGATTCGGAGGGTGCGGAGCTTCTAGAAGCTGCTCCAAGCACGGCAGATGTTCCAAGCACGGTAGACACACCTCCTCTTTCGGCGGGTGACCCGCTGACCAACCCTCAAAACATCGCGAATAGTCCTAGGCTGTCTCAGCAGCTGACCTTAGAATCGGCAGGGTCGTCGTTTAACCCGGATGGCACCTTGACTCAAGATGCGATTAATAATTCTCAGCTCATATATGGGCCGGAAGATCTAATAAATCCTGCTATCCCAGATGGCTACGGAAAGTACACAACTCAAACGTTCCAAAGTCCTTATGGAAATTTTCAGACCCATTTTTATATGAATGCAGAAACTGGAGATGTTTATTATGGTTTGGACTACAAGTCTGTATTCAACAACATGTCCGGAGTGCCTAAGCAATGAAAGTAAAGTGCATTCGCTACTTTGACTCGCGGCGCAGGGCCGCTTTTGAGTCTGTGTGGCTGACGATTGATAAGGTGTATGAGGTCCTTGGTATGCGAAAGGGCGCGGATCAAAAGCTTGACTATCTAATTGTTGCCAATGAGCGCGATCCAGTCCTGACGACCTTGGGGTTTCATCCTTCTGAAAGCTTTGCAATTGTCAGCGACAGTCGGCCTCCTAATTGGGAGGAAGATTTTTCAAAGGGCGTGGTGCGAGTTTTGCCGCGAGCATGGTTGGAGCCAGGTTTTTTTGAAAAGTTGCACGATGGAGATCCTGATGCTTATTCGGCATTCGAGCGAGAGCGACGCTTAATTTTGCGTGCCGACGCCACCGTTTAAGATCTTAAAATGCCCGCCTTCTGCGGGCGTTTTGTTGTTCCAAACGCGGGAGCCGTTGATGCAGCGGCCACTACAAACTCGACGAATAGCAGTTTCCTTTACCGTGGTGATGGTCGAAGCCCCGATGTGATCTTCCAGGAAGGATTCCAACCTCAAGGCACAAATACGGATCTTTACCAGTACGCTAGTCAGAATGTGCCTAGCATTTATGTGCCTACATCGACATCACAAAGTGTGGCGATGGACTTTGCGGCGATGCAGGAAGGCTATGCCTACACCATCCGTGGGATGTCTGAAGGCCTCGATGTAAACGGGATCTTGGGAAGTCAGAGCCCATTCCCAAATGAGTTTGAGATCGCGATACCAGGTGGCGTCCCACGGCAAAATATTTTGGGAGGTCAGCCTGTTGGGCCAGGTGGCAATTTCACTGGGCCGTTCATAGCCAATCCTTGGTATAAGCCGTAATGAGTTTGCTGGCGACAATTGCAGTGCAGATTGCCCACGAGCCTGGGCAGTCGGAAGTGTGTGATATCGATCTAGTTCAAAGTCGCCCAGTTGAACTTCGGATTCAAAGTCGACATCTTGGATCAATGGCCTTTACGGGCGACGATGTGTTCGAGGCTCTGGTGGCGTTGCGATTGCGATTAGAGCAGGACGGCTACCTTCTTCTTTGCAATGCTGCACGCAAAGACGCTTATCCGTCGAGGATGAGTCGAGAAATGGGTGGAGGGCGAAAGATTTATTTGCTGAAGCAAGGCATGCAAGCTCATCGAGAAGATCTAGTCGATGTTTTTGCGGCAGCAACCTATGACCAGGTTGCTACTGTTGCTGAGCAACGATCGACCTATGAAGCTTGGATCCGGAGTTTGAAATGACACACGTTGATTCGCCACACGAGATCACTGAAGAAGTGGTCAGCGCCGCAAGAGCGAACCCAAATGGATGGGTTTACAAGATCGAGGGTGCTTTCGGCCCAAACGAGGCAGTCCCTCCAGAGGCAATTGTGGGAGCTTGGAAGGTTGATGAGGCCGGCAATCTGACGGGAGAGTTCGTACCCAATCCGCGATATATCGAGGATCGCTCAAAGGTCTGACTCAATCACTTAAGTTCGCATAAAACGCCCGCCTAGCGCGGGCGTTTTGCTGTCTGCCATCAGCGGTGCAAGCAGGTCGATCGAAAAGGGTAGAGAACAGTCTGTAGTGGAACATAAAGGGTTGGGTCCCGCTTCGCTCATTTTTCCCGTGTAGATGGCGCTGCATAGCCATTTAAGCTGTGCTCCACTTGCGCTATGGTGTGGCTCACTTTGTGCCACAGCCGAAAGCCCTCGCATGCCCGCCAAAAAAACGACCGTTGTCACCTCGCGCACGATCAAGGCGCGCCTCAGCGACACTGCCATGCTGGGCAAGCTGGAGAAGCTCAAGGCCGACAAGGGATGGAACGATTCGGATCTGCTGCGCGAGGCGCTCAAGGAATATCTCGAACGCGAGCGCCTGCGCGACGACATGGCGACGATGGACAAGCGCTTTGGCAGCACACTGAAACGGCTGGCCCAGAAGCAGAATGTGATGCGCTCGGAAATGGCCGTGCTGGTGGCCTTCATGCACGAGTTTTCCGGGCTGTATCTGTTCCACACGATGGAGCCGCCGGTCGACGTGCGGCAATCAGCGGCGGCGGATGCGCAGCGTCGCCACGCGATCTTCCTGCGGCGTGTGGAGCGGGCGTATAGCGGAGGCAATCCCCTGGATGAACTGGCGACGGCCGACGATGCCGAGGACTAGCCAGCGACAAGAACGGCAGGGGCATGGCTGCCTCAAAATTGCGACTGTCGCAATTTTGGTCCGGTCAGATCCGGTGGGCGGCGGGTGGTCGATCCGCGATGCCGGCATCACCGCGCGCCCTCAGGAGGGCGATAAACGCGTCCCTCAAATTTGCCACAGTGGCAAATTTGGCGTGGTCGGCTCCAGTTGAGGGCGTATCTAGTCCGTGACGTTCGAGGTCGCGGTGTTGTCGTTATCGACATCCCAATAGCCGGACATCGGCTCGCCGTCGTCGCGCAGCACGCCGGCCAGCACGAGCTGCGTGGCCAGTGCGTCGGCAGCCGCGAGGTGTGCGTCGTCCTGGCTGGCGTCGGTGCCGCTGGCGAGACGCT
>Ga0302314_10011380_pt1 | contig 15523 bp, 12 predicted proteins | sample III_Palsa_N2_3_FD_200533 | JGI IMG/M metagenome (GOLD analysis project Ga0302314, IMG submission 200533) | Peat permafrost microbial communities from Stordalen Mire near Abisko, Sweden - III_Palsa_N2_3 | ecosystem: Environmental > Terrestrial > Soil > Palsa > Peat permafrost | place: Sweden...
CGCCCGTGCGATCGAACAATGCGGCGAGTTCTGCTTGCTGGGTCGCAGAGTCGGCTCCAAACGCGAGCAAATGTGCCGACCCGCCCGCCCTCTTGATCTCGGTCCGTTGCTCGTCGAGAACCTTGCGACAGGAGCCCGCCTCAGGTAGAAGGTACGCGCCGTCGCGAAGCAAGGCGGCACCTGCGGATTTCAAAGCCCGCCACGTGCGCATCCGCAGGGTGGGATTGTGACCAGGGAGATTGGTCACGAGTAACAACCAGGTGGCGGTGGTTGGCAGAGGCATTGTTGTATATACTACCATGCCGTTATATTATTGACGTACACAGTGCCGATCCGCGGGCCTGTGCAGCGCAAATCACGATCCAAGGGAGATAGTGGTGGTCGAGAGTCTCTCGGTCGAGTCGGGCCGGCTCATCGAAATCGTGCGCTATTTCTTGCGCCTGGGGCTCTTGGGGTTCGGCGGCCCTGTCGCTCTGGTTGCGCAGATGGAACGGGAGCTGGTCACGGAGCGCAAGTGGCTCAGCAAGGAGCAGATGCGCGAAGCGATCGCCCTCTGCCAGTCTTTGCCTGGGCCGCTCGCCATCCAGGTCGGCATCTTTATTGCGCATCTGAGGGGTGGCCAACGCGGGGCGTGGGCGGGAGGCTGCGCATTTATACTGCCCAACTTCCTCATAGTGGCGGCAATTGGCGCTCTTTACGTGCACTTTGGTGGGCTGAGGCCTGTCACCGCCATTTTCTATGGGGTAAGCCCTGCCGTGATCGCGCTTATCCTGCAGTCCTGCTACCGACTGGTCAAACTGGGCATGGAGCACTATTTGCAATGGGCGCTCGCACTCGCTTGCTTCATGGTCACGGTGGTTGTTCAGGCCGAGGTTGCGCTTCTCTTCATCGGCGCCGGCATTATCGGCATGCTGTACTACGGCACGGTGTTGCGCAGGAAGCCCTCGAGCACATCACTATCCGCGGTACTCCCGGCGATCGCCGTCTCGCCGACGTCGGCTGTGACAGGCATTTCCACCATCGGCAAACTCTTCCTGTTTTTTCTCAAGGCTGGCGCTCTGACATTCGGCAGCGGACTCGTGATCGTTCCATTCCTGCAGCAGGGGGTGGTGCAGGAATATGGGTGGCTCAACGAACGTGATTTCTTGGTGGCGGTGGCCGTGGGCATGATCAGTCCTGGACCGGTGGTGATTACCGCCACTTTCGTAGGCTACCTGGTGTCGGGCTTTTGGGGGGCTCTTGCCGCGACGATCGGAATCTTCTTGCCGTCTTTTGCGCTGGTGCTAATTGCGGCCCCCATTCTTGCGCGTCATCGCTCCAATTTGAATGTTCAAGGTTTCATCAAGGGCGCTTACGGCGCGGCTATTGGCACGATCCTGGGAGCTTGCGTCCTGTTGGGCCGCATCGCGATTGGCGACTGGTTTACGGCGCTCATCGCAATCGTGGCATTGGTGATTCTTTTCCGATGGAAGGTTAGCAACCCGCTGCTCATAGCCGCAAGCGCAGTCGCGGGATTGATTTGCTACCCGCTTCTGCATCCGACTTGGATGATGCTGAAATAAAACACGTGCGAAAAGTGCCCGCAAATCAGATGACATTCGCTTCCCGCATCGGCTGGTTCGCCAAGAATCGAGCGTACGCCAGGGCTGCAAGGTCGATCGAGAGGTAGCGGCCGAAGCGGATGTACTCCGCGAGCGCGCGTCCCACCCCGGGGGCCTGCTGCAAGCCGTGGCCGCTGAAGCCGCTCGCCAGCAACAGGTTCGCGATGCCGGGCACCGGCCCGACGAAGGCGTTCTGGTCGAATACATTGTAGTCATAGTGCCCGGCCCAGGCAGAGCTCAGCCGAATGGACTCGAAGGCCGGCACGCGATGAGCCAGTATCGGCCACGCTTGATTTTCGAACAAGGCGAGGTCGACCTCGAAGTCATCGGGCGACACGTTGGGGTCGGGGCTCTCTGGCACTCCACACAGAAATCGATCTCTTTCGGCTCGAAACCAAAGCCCGGAGGGGTCGATCACCAGCGGACAGCCAGAAACTTCCGTCGGGCAGGTGAACACGAACACATTGCGTTTGCGCGCATGCACCGGCAAGTCGAGGCCGACGCTCGCCGCGAGTTCGCGCGAGCGCGTGCCGGCGGCAATCACGGCATGGTCGCAGGCAATGCGCCCATGCTGCTGCAAGTGCGCGGCTGCAATTCTCGCCTGCGCGCATTCCAGCGCGACCACCCGATCGCGCAGATAGCGCACACCGGCGCGCTCGTTCGCGGCGCGCAGCGCCGTGAGCAGCGCATGGCCGTCAAACCAACCCTCGCCGCCGGCCGTGTCCGAGCCTGCCGCCAGATCCGTTGTGTTGAGCCAGGGGTAGCGCTGCGATAGCCCCCGGGCGTCGTGCAATGCCACCGGAACTGCCTCGGCCTGCTGGGCGGCGACGCTTTGCTCCAGCGCATGGCGGCCCTGTGCCGTGACAAGAAACAAGTAGGTCGACTCGACCAGCCCAAAGTCGCCCGCCCGAACAAATTCCATGCCGAAGCGCGACAGGGCGATGTTGATCGGCGTCGAAAACTGCAGGCGAATGGAGCTTGCTGAGCGGCTGCTGGCAGCTTCGCGATAGCTCGGATCCGGCTCCACGACGGCAATCGAGCCGCGGAAATCCGGGTCCCTGTGCAGAAAGTACGCGCAGGACGATCCCATGACGCCGCCTCCCGCGATCATCACATCGTATACGTTCTGAATGTGCGCTTGACCGCCTAGTGCCCGACGGCCGTCTCGATGCTGATGCCGGGCATCAACAGGCGGGTGATGGGGGTCTTGCCGGCAATTTCCAGCAGGCGCTGCACCTGCTCGGCCGTGAGAGACTTCGAAAACGACAGGCGTCGGTCGATGTGTCCGCGCTCCCCCTCGCCCGCCGTATAGCGCAGCCCGACGGTGATCTTGCCCAGCTCCCAACCCTTGCGGCCCGCGTACATGCGCAGCGTGATGGACGTGCAGGCGCCGAGGCTTGCCAGCAGCAGTTCATGCGGCTCGGCGCCCGAATCGCTGCCGCCGCGCGCGGCCGGTTCGTCGGCTGTCAATCGATGGTGTCCGGACACGATTTGCTGCGCGAACTTGAAGTCGCTGATCACCGTAACGTGCGCCATGCCTACCTGCCTTTGACCGCCATACCTGGAGTAAAACTATAGAGCATCGGTCGGCATAAGCCCATGTTCGCCTGCCGTTAGCGCTGCGCGCCCTGCCAATTGGGCGCGGTGTAATACGGTGCATCGTCCGGCGCAAGCAATCCGCGGCCGATGATGTGATCGGCGGCTTTTTCGGCCAGCATGATGGTCGGCGCGTTCAAGTTTCCTGTGGTGATCGAGGGCATGATGGAGGAGTCCACGATGCGCAGGCCCTCGAGCCCATGGACCTTCGCCTGCGGGTCGACCACCGCGAGGGGGTCATCGTTGCCGCCCATCTTGCAGGAGCAGGATGGGTGATAGGCGCTCTCGACCTTGGAACGCGCGAATTCGTCGATTTGCGCGTCGGTTTGCACGTCGGCGCCCGGCTGAATCTCCCGGCCTCGGTACTGATCGAAGGCGGGCTGCGCAAAGATCTCCCGCGTCAGGCGCACGCATGCACGCATTTCGGTGATATCGTCCGCATGACTCAAGTAATTGAACATCACCCGCGGTTTGTCCAGAGGATTGGCGGAGGCCAGGCGAACCCAGCCGCGGCTCTTCGAGCGCATCGGGCCCACATGTGCTTGGAAGCCATGTTCCTGTGCCAGCGTGGAGCCGTCGTAGGCGACGGCCATGGGCAGGAAGTGGTACTGGATATCGGGGAACTTTATTCCCGTTCGGCTGCGGATGAATCCGCAGGATTCGAAGTGATTGGTCGCGCCCAAGCCGTCCTTGCGCAGCAGCCAGCGCGCGCCGATCAATGCGCGGCTCCACAGATTGATCGACGAATACAGGCTGACCGGTTGCGTGCACGCGACCTGGAAGTAGAATTCCAGATGGTCCTGCAGATTCTCACCCACGCCCGGCAGGTCGTGCCGCACCTCGATGCCGTGCGCCTTGAGCTCCGCGGCGGGTCCGATGCCGGAGAGCTTCAATAGCTGCGGCGAGTTGATGGGGCCGGCGCAAATGATCAGCTCGCGCCCGATGCGCACCGAGTGCGTGGCGCCGCCGTGACGATATTCCAGGCCGACGGCGCGCCTGCCCTCCAGTACCACGCGCGTCGCGAGCGCATGGGTGATCAGCTGTAGATTCCGGCGCTTCAATGCCGGGCGCAAGTAGGCGTTGGCTGCGCTGCAGCGGCGGCCCGCGCCGACCGTCATGTCCATGCGGCCGAATCCTTCCTGCTGGAATCCGTTGACGTCCTTCGAATGGGGATAGCCGGCCTGCGCTGCCGCGGCAAGCCAGGCGGCGTGCAAGGGATTGCTCAAGGTGCCGTAACGGGTTTGCAGCGGGCCCGCGCCGCCGCGATAGCGATCAGCGCCCTCCTCGCGCGTCTCGGCGCGCCGGAAATACGGCAGCACGTCGCGGTAGCCCCATCCGGCGGCGCCCTCCTGCGCCCAGCGTTCGAAATCTAAAGGGTTGCCGCGGATGTAAACCAGCCCATTGATGGACGAGGAGCCGCCCAACACCTTGCCGCGCGGCGTGTGCAGGCTGCGCCCGCCCAGGCCGGGCTCCGGCTCGGTATGGTAGAACCAGTTGTAGCGCGGCATGTTCATCGGTATCGACAGCGCCGAGGGCATCTGGATAAAGATGGACCGGTCGGAGCCCCCGTATTCCAGCAGCAGCACGCGCGCGGCGCCGTCGGCGCTGAGGCGATCCGCCAACACGCAGCCGGCCGACCCGGCGCCGACGATGACATAGTCAAAGCTTTGGTCGGACATGCGCGCGCTCGTCTAGTACGGCGCTTCGACGTCGCCCATCGCAACGTAAACGCTTTTCAATTGAGTGTAGTGCTCCAGTGCCGCGCGGCCGTTCTCGCGGCCGAGCCCGGACATCTTGACACCCCCGAAGGGCAGCTCGATCGGCGTCACGTTGTAATGATTGATCCAGCAGGTGCCGGCCTGCAGGCGCGCGATCACGCGATGGCCGCGCGTCAAGTCGTTGGTGAATACGCCGGCCGCCAGCCCGAATTCCGTGGCGTTGGCGCGTGCGATGACTTCCTGCTCATCGTCGAACTCCAGCACCGACATGACGGGCCCGAAAATCTCCTCGCGCACGATGCTCATGTCGTCGCGGCAGCCGTCGAAAATTGCCGGGCTGACGAAGTAGCCCTTGCCCAGCTCGCCGTCGATCACGCGCGCGCCGCCAATGAGCAGCCGCGCGCCCTCGGCGCGGCCGCGCGCGATGTAGCCGAGCACCTTGTGCATGTGCTGCTCGGATATCAATGCACCGACCTGAGTCTCCGGATCCATCGGATCGCCGATGCGCATGGCGGCAACCCGTTTTACCAGCCGTTCCAGGAACGCGCTCTTGATCGATCGATGCACGAACACCCGCGTGCCGTTGGAACAAACCTGTCCCGAGGAATAAAAATTCGCGAGCAGCGCTCCGGCAACTGCATTATCGAGCTTGGCATCCTCGAACACGATCAGCGGGGATTTGCCGCCGAGCTCGAGCGTGACGTTTTTCAACGATTGCGCGGCATCCGCCATCACGGCTTTGCCGGTGCCGACTTCCCCGGTGAGCGAAACCTTGCGGATACCGGGATGGCGGGTCAGCAGCCGGCCGGTGTCCGCGAAACCCTGCACCACTTGGAATACACCCGCAGGCAGCCCAGCCTCGAGCAAGATCTCCTGCAACTTGACGGCTGTGAACGGAGTGAGCTCCGCCGGTTTGAATATCATGGCGTTGCCGCAGGCAAGAGCGGGCGCGGACTTCCAGCAGGCAATCTGCAACGGATAGTTCCAAGCGCCGATTCCCGCCACGACTCCAAGCGGTTCGCGGCGGGTGTAGCCGAAGGCCTGCGAACCCAAGTCGATGTGTTCTCCGCTCAAGGACTGCGCCAGGCCGGCAAAATATTCGAAACAATCCGCGCCGGAAGCGACATCCACCACCCGCGTCTCTTGAATCGGCTTGCCGGTGTCGCGAGTTTCAAGTTCCGCAAGCTCCTGGTTGCGCGCGCGCAGGATGTCCGCGGCACGCCGCAGCACGCGTGCGCGTTCGGCACCGGTGGCGGCAGCCCATTGGACCTGGGCACGGCGCGCGGCGGCGACCGCTGCGTCCACTTGCGCAGGTCCGTCGACCGTGACGTAGCCCAATACTTCACCGGTCGCGGGGTTCACGGAAGCAAAGCGAGAGCCTGCCGCGGACGCCGCTTGCGGCATCTCGCCTTCGCTCTGGGACGCGAATTGGTTATTCAATTTAGCAATTCTCCGTGGATCTCGAGAGGCCAAGTGGACGGCTGGATGAAACTCGGCCTAAGATGCGTGACGACAGAATTTGCTTATAGTTTCAATCGACTAGGGACACACAGTGAACGCTAACAAGAAATCGCTAAACAGCCGTTCAAAACCAGAGTCGCCACGTCAATCATGCCGCTGCTGAGTGCGCGGGGTCAAGCTAATGGCCAATAACGCCGACACCGCTCGAACCGACACCGGGATGGAACACTTCGGCTACCGCGAGTCGCTCGATCGCGGAATCGGCAAGTTCGGCAGCTTTGCCGCCGGTGTCAGCTATATCTCGATCCTCACCGGCACTTTCCAGCTGTTCTACTTTGGTTTCGGTACTGCCGGACCAGCGTATCTCTGGTCCTGGCCAATGGTGCTGCTAGGCCAGCTCGCGGTTGCGCTGTGCTTCATGGAGCTGGCCGCCAAATATCCGGTCGCAGGATCGGTCTACAACTGGTCCAAGCAGCTGGGCAGCCGTATCGTGAGCTGGTCTGCGGGTTGGCTGATGCTCACCGCGTCGATCGTGACTCTGTCGGCCGTGGCGCTCGCGCTGCAATTGAACTTGCCGCGCCTGTGGAGCGGCTTTCAGATCGTCGGCGACGGTACCGGCACCTACGATTCGGCCACCAATGCGGTAATCCTCGGTACGGCGCTCATCATCTTCACCACGCTCGTCAATGCGCTCGGAGTGCGGTTGATGGCCATGATCAATAGCGCAGGCGTCTTTGTCGAATTGATCGCCGCCTGCCTCATTGCGATCATTCTGGGGCTTCACACCAAGCGCGGGCCCGAAGTATTTTTCTCGGCGAATGGCTACGGCGCCGGTACCAGCGGCGGCTTTCTGGGCGCATTTCTCATAGCCTCGCTGGCCTCGGGATACGTGATGTACGGATTCGACACGGCGAGTTCGCTGGGCGAGGAGACGGTCGACCCGCGCCGCACGTCGCCGCGCGCGATCCTGCGAGCCATCCTCGCCTCCTTCGTCATCGGCGGCGCGATCCTGGTATTCGCGATACTGTCCGCGCCGAACTTGAGCGACCCGCAGATCGCCAGCAGCAGCGGCGGCCTGCAATACATCGTCGAACAAGTGATGTCGGGCGCGTTGGGCAAGATATTCCTGGTCTGCATCGTGATTGCGGTGACCGTGTGCGCGCTGGCCGTGCACACCGCCGCCATCCGCTTGACGTTCGCGATGGCGCGCGACAATGCGCTTCCGTTCGGAGAGAAGCTCGCCCGGGTGAATCCCGAGACTCAGACGCCGATCGCCCCTGCCGTCGTCATCGGCGTGATCGCCGCGCTGATCCTGGTGATCAACATCGGGCAGCCGAAGATCTTCACCGTGCTGACCTCGATCGCAGTCATCATGATCTACCTGGCGTACTTGATGGTGACGGGCCCGCTCCTGCTTAAGCGCTTGCGAGGACAGTGGCCCCCCGCCGATCTCGCGGTGGGCGGCTACTTCAGCATGGGCAGGTGGGGATTGTTGGTCAATGTCATCGCGGTATTGTGGGGCGCAGGCATGGCGCTCAATCTGGCCTGGCCGCGCGAAGCGATTTACGGCACTCCTTGGTACAACACCTGGGGCGCGTTCGCCTACACAGGCGTGATACTCGGGGCGGGCTTGTTGTGGTATGGCTTCAAGGGGCGCCATCACATCGGTACGCTGGCCTCTCACTCGGCCGACGTGACGCACGTAGCGTAATGCGACGCAGGCTTCTAGCGAGCTACGCGCTCATGGCGGCGTTGAGCTTGTCGGCGCGCACCGCCGCCAGCGATCCGGCGAGTTGCCAAACCGTGCGTTTCTCCGACGTCGGTTGGACCGATGTAACCGCCACCACCGCACTGGTCACCCAGTTACTGCGCGCCATCGGCTACACCCCGACGGTCACCGTGCTGTCGGTTCCGGTGACTTTCGCCTCCCTGCAGAACAACGACCTCGATGTCTTTCTCGGCAATTGGATGCCGGCCCAGGCGGCCGATCGCGCGCATTACGTCGAGGACGGAAGCGTGGTCGTGATCGGAGCGAATCTGACCGGTGCCAAATATACGCTGGCGGTGCCGGCGTACACCTATGCCGCCGGCCTCAAGGACTTCAAGGATATCGAACGCTTCGCGCCCGAGCTCAATGACTCGATCTATGGGATCGAGCCGGGCAACGACGGCAACCGGCATGTGCTGGAAATGCTCAAGCAGAATCAGTTCGGCCTCGGCGGCTTCAAATTGATCGAGTCCAGCGAGCAGGGCATGCTGGCTCAGGTGGAGCGCGCCTACCGCGACAAGCAGCCCGTCGTGTTCCTGGCGTGGGATCCACATCCCATGAACATGCGCTTCGACTTGAAATACCTCGCAGGCGGCGATGAAGTATTCGGCCCGAACTATGGCGGCGCCACCATTTATACCGTGACCCGCAAGGGCTACAGCACCCAATGCCCGAACATGGGCCGGCTGCTCGCTAATTTGAAGTTCACGCTGCGCGGCGAAAGCGAAATGATGGCCGCCATCCTGGATCGGCATGAACCGCCCGACGTCGCCGCGACCGAGTGGCTGAAAGCCAATCCCACCGCGGTGACGGCCTGGCTCGCCGGAGTGCTGACGTTCGACGGACGGCCGGCGCAGAGCGCGCTGGCACATGCGGCCCCACCGCCCCATCCGGGCGGATTCGAGCAATGGATCGTCAGTCACAAGATTCCCGTCGGCGATGCCATGGCGGTCGCCATCGACTACGTCAAGGCGCACGGCACATTTCTGTTCGACGGCATATCCATCGTCATCCGCGGCATGGTCGGCGGCGTGACGGCGCTGCTGCGCGCGCTGCCGGCGCCGCTGCTGATCGTGGCGGTCGCCGTTCTCGCCTGGGTGCTGCGGCGTTCTTTGCCGCTCGCCGCCTTCGTGGCACTGGCGCTGCTGTTCATCCTCAATCAAGGCTACTGGCTGGCGACACTCGAAACCCTGGCGCTGGTGCTGGTCGCCACATTGGCGTCCACGGCCATCGGCGTGCCGTTGGGAATAGCCGCCGCTCATCGGCCGCGCCTGTTCATCGCGCTGCGGCCTGTGCTCGATCTCATGCAGACGCTGCCCACCTTCGTGTATTTGATTCCGACTCTCGTGCTTTTCGGCTTAGGCGTGGTTCCCGGTCTCATTTCAACCGTCATCTTCGCGCTCCCCGCCCCCATTCGCATGACGCATCTCGGCATCAGCTCCGTACCTCGGCCGCTGATCGAAGCCGGTGAAGCCTTCGGTGCCACCCCCACGCAGCTCTTGTGGAAGGTGGAGCTGCCCAGCGCCGCCTCAACTATCGTCGCCGGCATTACTCAATGCATCATGCTAAGCCTCTCGATGGTGGTGATCGCTGCCCTGGTGGGCGCCGGCGGCTTGGGAGTGCCGGTGGTGCGTGCGCTGAACTCCGTGCAGGTGGGCATGGGCTTCGAGGCGGGCTTCACCATCGTGTTGTTGGCCATCATCCTGGACCGCGTCAGCCGGCCCAAGGATCGGTCGATGCCACGATGACCAACGCGGTGCAGTTCAAGGATGTCGATATTCTGTTCGCCCCGCAGGGCGGCCGGGATGGCCGCAAGGCCATCGGCGAAGCGATCGTCGCGCTCGATGCCGGCGGCACGCGCACCGACATCCAGGGCAAGTTCGGCGTCATCGTCGGGGTGGCAGGCGCTACGTTAAGCGTAGCGCAGGGCGAAATCTCGGTGCTGATGGGGCTGTCGGGCTCCGGCAAATCGACGCTGCTGCGCGCCGCGAATGGCCTGAATCCCGTGACCCGTGGCAACGTGCTGGTGCGCGACGGCGATTCAACCATCGATGTGGCCAATTGCGGCACGCTGCAAATGCGGCGCTTGCGGCGCGAGCGCGTGGCCATGGTATTTCAGCAGTTCGGCTTGCTGCCCTGGCGCAGCGTGCGCGAGAACGTCGGCTTTGGCCTGGAGCTGCGCGGCGAGAGCGCGGCAAAGCGCCGCCAGATCGTCGATGAGAAATTGGAGCTGGTTGGCCTGACGCAATGGGCGGAGCGTCACGTCGGCGAGCTCTCCGGCGGCATGCAGCAGCGGGTCGGATTGGCGCGCGCATTTGCCACCGATGCGGATATTCTCCTGATGGATGAACCGTTCTCCGCGCTCGATCCCTTGATCCGCAGCAAGCTGCAGGGCGAACTACTGGCGCTGCAGGCTCGAGTCAAGAAAACCATCCTGTTTGTCAGTCACGACCTGGACGAGGCGCTGCGCCTGGGCGACAGGATCACCATCCTGCAAAATGGCCGCATCATTCAGACCGGCACCGCGGAGGACATCGTGATGGCGCCGGCGGACGACTACGTGGCCGAGTTTGTGCGCCATATGAACCCCCTGGACGTGCTGACCGGCGCCATGATCATGCAGCAGCGCGTGGCTTTGTCGGGCGACGGCGGATCCGTGTGGCTGGATGAGCGCCGGCGCTACCAGCTGCGCCTGAATTCGCGCGATGAGGCGGTCGGCTTGACGCTCGACGGCCTGCCGCATGGCTTCACCCACATGGGCGGCGAAGCCGGCGGCGTAAGCGCCGGCAGCGGCGCGGCGAACGTGCCTAGCGGCGTTGCAATCGCCCCCGCCAGCCTGTCGCTGCACGAAATCATCCGCTTGAGGCAGCTAACCGGCCATCCGGTGCTGCTGGCCCAGGACGGCCGCATTTTGGGGGTCTGCGGCGAAGCCGAGATCATCCGGGCGCTTGCCGGCAGCCGCAACAAGCATGCGGCGTTGAGCGGTTGAGGCCGCGCAGTTGCCCTAGTTCGCTTTAAATATTATCATCACAATAATATAACCAGACGCCGCCTGGCGCCATTCAGCACGCCCGAGGGATAATCTCATGAACCACGATGTCATAATCAGCTGTGCCGTGACCGGCGATGACACCAAGGTCACCAAGAGCCCGCATTGCGCGGTCACGCCGGAGCAAATCGCGGCGACCGCGGTGGCGGCCGCGCAGGCCGGCGCCGCCGTGGTGCATATTCACGTGCGCGAGCCGGAAACGGGCGCGTTCAGCATGGAAACGCGCCACTACCGCGAGGTCGTCAAGCGCATCCGCGAGAGCAAGGTCGATGTGATCGTGAATCTCACCTGCGGCATGGGCGGCTACATCGTGGTCGGCGATCATGGCTTGCAGGACACCCCGGGGCCGGGCAGCGACTTCGTCAGCCAGGAGGATCGCATGCGCCATGTGATCGACCTGTGCCACGAGGGCCTGTACAAGCCCGAGATTGCGACGCTCGACTGCGGCAGCTTGAACTTCGGCGACGGCAATCGGGCCTATGTCTCCACGCCGAACTACCTGCGCCAGGGCGCCGCTATTGCCAAGGATCTGGGAGTCAAGCCGGAGCTGGAAGTATTCGACACCGGCAACCTTTGGTTCGTGAAGCAGATGGTCAAGGAGGGGCTGCTCACGGCTCCCTCGCTCATTCAGCTTTGCATGGGGATTCCCTATGGAGTGCCCGCCGATACCGGTCACCTGCTGGCGATGGTCAATGCGCTGCCGGAGAACTGCAATTGGGGCTCGTTCGCCATCAGCCGCATGCAAATGCCGTGGGTCGCGCAGTCGATCCTGCTGGGCGGCAATGTGCGCGTCGGACTGGAGGACAATCTCTACTTGAGTAAGGGCGTCTATGCCAGCAACGCCCAGCTGGTGGAGAAGGCCCGCGGCATTATCGAGGCCATGGGCGCGCGCGTGCTCAGCGCGGCGCAGGCGCGCGAACGGCTCAAGCTGTAGTCGTGCAGCTTCCTGCGTACCGCTGCGCGATCGAGGCCGGCTGGATCGACTACAACGGCCACTTGCGCGACGCCTACTACGGCGTGATTCTCAGCAGCGCGATTGACGATGCGATGGATCATCTCGGATTGGATGCCGCCTACCGGCAGCGCACGCGCTGCACGCTCTACACCCTGGAACAGCATTTTTTCTTTCTGCACGAGGTCAAGGCGTCGGATCAGATCGTGGTGGCGACCAGCGTACTGGACTATGACCGCAAGCGCATTCACGTCGGCTGCCGGTTGAGCTGCGCGCGGCTCGATGAGCCTGCGGCGGTGAGCGAGCTGATGCTGCTGCACGTGCATCAGGGCGAGACGCCGGCGAGCGCGCCGTTTCCCGACGAGGTGGTGCTCAAGCTCGAGTCCCTCAAGGCGGCCGCGGCAGCGGGCGAAGCCTTCGCCCCCGGCTCGCGCAAGATCGAATTGAAGCGGCGTTGAGCGATGCGCGCGGCGGACATTCAACGGCTGATCGCGCCAAAAAGCATCGCACTAATCGGCGCGACGGCATGGACCGATGCCGTGGCCGCCGGCAATGCCGCCATCGGCTTCGGCGGCACGATCTGGCGGGTGCATCCGCAGCGGCCCTCGACCGCGGCCACCACCTATTATCGCTCCGTCGCCGAGCTTCCCGGAGTGCCCGACGCGGCCTTCGTCGCCGTGCCCAATGTGGATGCCCCGGCCGTCGCGGCTGCGCTGGCCGCGCGCGGCGCCGGGGGCTTCGTGTGTTTCACGTCCGGATTCTCCGAAACCGGCACCGAGTCGGGTGCGCGACTGACGCGCGAGCTGGCGCAGAGCGCGGGCGCCCTACCCTTCTTCGGCCCAAACTGCTACGGCTTCGTGAATTTTTTCGACCGGGTGGCCATGCTGCCCGACCAAGTCGTGGGACCGGCGATCGAACGCGGTGTGGCGCTGATTTGCCAGAGCGGCACCATCGCGCTGACTCTCATGTTCAACGACCGTTCGCTGCCGATCGGATATCTCATCACCGTCGGCAATCAAACCCGGCTTGCGGTCGAGGATCTGATCGAGATGCTGTGCGACGATCCCCGAGTAAGCGCATTCGGCCTGTATCTGGAGGGCATCAAGGACGCCGGACGATTCGCGCGGGCCGCCGCCAAGGCGCGGGCCGCCGGCAAACCCATCGCCGTGGTCAAGGCGGGACGCACCGCAGCCGCGGCGCGCACCGCGCACAGCCACACGGGAGCGCTGGCCGGCGCGGACACCGTCTTCGATGCCTTTTGCCGGCAGGCTGGGCTGGCTCGCTGCGATACCCTGGGCACGCTATGCGAGACCCTGAAGCTGTTGCATGCAGGCGGCCCGCTCGGCGGCTCCAAGGTGTTGGTGATGGGCGCCTCGGGCGGGGACATGGCCATGACGTCGGATGTGTCGCGCACGCTCGAGCTGGATTTTGCAGCCATTCCGCAGCAGAAAGCGGCCAGCTTGCGCGAGCTGTTGACGGATCGGGTCACCGTCGCCAATCCCTTCGATATTCATACCTATTTATGGTTCGATCCGCCGGCGCTGCGGCGCGTGTTCTCCGAGGTCCTGCATTGCGGCTACGATGCGGTGGGATTCATGCTGGATAGCCCGCCGGAACCCGCGGCGGACACGGCCGCCTTCGACGCGGCGATCGATGTATTCATCGATGCCGCCCAGGGCGCGCCGTCGCGCGCGGCCCTGATCGCGTCCCTGCCCGAGACCATCAGCCCGAGAATTCGCGCGCGCTGTCTTGCGGGCGGGGTCATTCCCCTGCAGGGACAGCGTGAAGCGCTCGAAGCGCTGGCCCTTGCCGGCGCCGTCGGCGCGGCATGGCGCAGCGGCCCGGGGCCGCAATTGCAGCTGCCGCAGGTGACCGCCGCGAGCAGCGCGGCGCCGATCTACACGTTGAGCGAACAGGAAGGCAAGGCGGCGCTGGCGCACTTCGGCGTCGGCATTCCACGCGGCAGGGTTGGACCGCCGGCTAAGGCGGGTGACGCTGCCTCGGCCTTGGGCTTCCCGGTGGTCATCAAGGCGGTGGGCGCGCATCTGGAACACAAGACCGAGGTCGGCGGCGTGGTGCTGAATGTGCGCGGGGCTACCGAGGCCGAGGCCGCAGCCGAGCAACTGGCCAAGTTATCCGACACCCTATTGGTGGAGGAGATGATCACGGACGGGGTTGCCGAAATTCTGGTTGGGGTTATCGTCGACCCGCAATTCGGGCAGGTCTTGGTCGTGGGTGCCGGCGGTGTGCTCACGGAGCTGCTCGCCGACAGTGTCAGCTTGCTGCCGCCTTGGACCAAGGAATCGATCGAAGCCGCGCTCGGGCAACTCCTGGTGGCGCGGCTGCTCAACGGCTATCGGGGTAAGCCGGCCGGCGATGTTGGCGCGCTCATTGACAGCGTCTTAGGGATAGCGCGCTATGCCGCCGCCCACCTAGGCCAGCTGGTTGAACTGGATGTAAATCCCGTCATCGTGCGCCCACAGGGGCGTGGTGTGGTTGCCGTGGACGCCATGATTCGACTCAAGACACTCGCCTGAATCAAGGCACTCACCTGAAGATAACTCGATTGGGGGACGCTATGTCGGATGGAATCAATCTCGTCAAAGACGGCTCGGTGCTCGAAATCACCATCGACCGCCCCAAGGCCAACGCCATCGATCTGAAAGCGAGCCGGCGGCTGAACGAGGTGGTGACCTCGTTCCGCGACGACCCCGCGCTACGGGTGGCCATCATCACCGGCGCCGGCGATCGATTCTTCTCTCCCGGCTGGGACCTGAAAGCGGCCACCGCGGGCGAGAAGTCCGACGAGGACTGGGGAGTCGGCGGCTTCGGCGGCTTCAATTATCCGCGCAATCTCAACAAGCCCGTCATTGCCGCGGTCAACGGCATTGCCTGCGGCGGCGGCTTCGAAGTGGTGCTGGGCACCGACATTATCGTGATGGAAGAGCATGCGAAGTTCGCGCTGCCCGAGATCAACGTCGGAGTGCTCGCCGATGCCGGCACCATCAAGCTGCCGCGGCGCGTTCCCTATCACGTGGCGGTCGAGTTCCTGATGACCGGCCGCTGGATGGATGCCGCCGAGGCCAAGCATTGGGGGCTTGCGAATCACGTGGTCCCGAAGGGCGAAGGCATGGCCAAGGCACGAGAGATCGCGCGGCAATTGGCGGAGGGTCCCCCGCTGCTGTTCCCCGCGATCAAGCAATTGATGCGCCACAGTGAGATGCTGCCCCAGGATGAGGCCTTCGCGTTGCACGACTCGTTGGATGCCGTTCAGAGAGTGGTTCGCTCGGAGGATTTAAAGGAAGGCACGCGCGCGTTCACCGAGAAACGCAAGCCGCACTGGACGGGCCGCTAAGTGGCGCCGTCCGGTGCGACCAC
>Ga0302314_10011382_pt1 | contig 15521 bp, 16 predicted proteins | sample III_Palsa_N2_3_FD_200533 | JGI IMG/M metagenome (GOLD analysis project Ga0302314, IMG submission 200533) | Peat permafrost microbial communities from Stordalen Mire near Abisko, Sweden - III_Palsa_N2_3 | ecosystem: Environmental > Terrestrial > Soil > Palsa > Peat permafrost | place: Sweden...
CCAAACAGTCCGCCGTGCTGCAGGCCGAGGGCCGCAAGGAGGCCGCCTCCCGCGACGCCGAGGCGCGCGAGCGCCTGGCCCAGGCCGAAGCCAACGCCACCGCGTCGGTCTCCAACGCCATCGCCAACGGCGACGTCAACGCGATCAACTACTTCATCGCCCAGAAGTATGTGGAGGCCTTCGGCAAGCTGGCGGAATCGCCCAACCAGAAGACGGTGATCGTGCCGGCGGAAATGTCGGCCCTGGTCGGCTCCCTGGCCGGCGTCGGCGCCCTGGTGCGCACGGCCCTGAACGAACAGACCGCCACGCCGCCTACGCCTCGTCCGCCGCCGGCCGCCCCGCCGCCGCGCGGCGTGGCCGTGCCGCCGTCACCGCCGACGACGTGAGGTCGCCATGGGGTTCCTGCTCAACCTCTTCGTGACCTATCCCTTCTGGGCCTGGATGGCCGCGGCGGCGGTGCTTCTGGCTGTCGAGCTGGGAACCACCACCGGCTATCTGCTGTGGCCGGCGGCCTCGGCGGCGGTGATCGCCTTCGCGACCCTGATCTCGCCGGCCAACCTGCCGATCGACGCCCTGGCCTTCGCCCTGCTGACCATCATCTCCACGGTGATCGGCCGTCGCTATTTCCCGCATCCCTTCGGGCGCGACGGCCCGGACATCAACGACCGCGCCGGACGGCTGGTGGGCCTGACCGGCGAGGTGGTGCATCCCTTCGAAGCCGGCGTCGGTCGTGTGTTCGTGGACGGCACAGAGTGGGCGGCGGAAATGGCTGACGGCGGTTCCCCAGCGGCGGTCGGCGCGCGGATTCAGGTAGTCGAAGCGCCCGGGGCCGCTCGGTTGAAGGTCAAGGCGGCGGGGTAGGGAGCAGCAGCCGACCCGACCTGCGCCTAATCGCAGTTGAATCTCTCAGAGACCAGACATAACCTTGGGTGGAAAGAGGCCGGGGGGTTATGAACCTGCATCGGCACGATCGGGGGGAAGTGTGGCCAGGATTCTGTTGGCGCTGGCGTTGACAGCGATGGCGTTGCCGGTGTCGGCGCAAACCATGAGCGAGAACATAAAGGCATGCCACGACGGCCTTCCGGACGCCCGGATCAGCAGCTGTACGGCTTTGATCGGGTTGGAGCAGGTGAGCGCGGCGGCCAAGGCCAACATCTACATCTTTCGCGGAACAGCCTATCTTGCGAAAGGGCGATTTGATGACGCCATCGTCGACTTCACGATGGCGAGCACGCTCAAGCCCGATTACGCGACGGCGTTCGCCGATCTGGGCAACGCCTACTACGACAAGGGCCTCTATGATCAGGCGATAGCAGACACCAGCCGTGCGATCACGCTGTCACCCGATTACGCCGAAGCCTATGTTAATCGCGCGAGCGCCTATTCCCAGAAGGGCCTCTTCGAGCAAGCCATCGCTGATTATAATCACGCGATCATGCTCAAACCGGATTTCGCGGAGGCCTACAATGGGCGCGGCGCGGCCTTCTTCCGTAGCGGCTTAACCAGCCGGGCGATCACCGACTTCAACCAGGCGATCGCGCTCAAGCCCGGCTTTGCGATCGCCTTTGTTAATCGCGGCGTGCTGTATGCCCAGTTCCACAATTCAGCGGGCGCCGTTGCCGATTTTCAAACGGCGCTGAAGATCGATCCGACCTTGGAAATCGCCCGGCAGGCGCTCAAGCAAGCCGGCGCGGCGCCTTAGGGCGAAATGGCGCGTAGCTTCAGACGATCGGCAGGCTCTGGAATAGGCGGACGTCTGTTTGCGATCCCCTTGGCTTTGGCCGGTTTATTATCTGGCGGCGCCCATGCCGCCGAATATTTACCGGGTAGTTTGGCGATTAAGGCTGCAGCTCTCGCTTCTCCAACCCCACCGCAAACGGCGCGAGATGTAGGTCAGGCTATGGGCTATTTGGATGGCCATCGATTGGAGCTTTTCGATGCCGATCACGATGGATCCTACGACGTAAACGAGTGGTTGGAATATTCATTTGCGCCCTATCTGGTCTACAATGTGCAGAGGGATGGACGGCTCACGCCTGATGAATATGCCCAATTCTTTCAGGGCCCCCGAGAACATCCCTATCCAAATATTGGTCCGAATATTCGGGAAATTGAACAGCGTTTCCGTCGTTTGGATCGAGGCAATAAGGGATATCTGACGATCGAAGATTTCCGTGGTGAGGCTACGGCAAACTTTAGAGAAAATGATGTGAATCACGACGGCCATGTCACTCAGGCCGAAATTGAAGAGGTTGGCCGACGTCGGTAATGTCCACGCGGTGTGAAAGCGAGGGTTGGCAGCCAGACGGCGCTAGCGGTTCTGCTCCAGCCAGCCCCTCAACGCCTGCAAGAACGGCAATACATCTGCGAACTCACTCTCCGGAAACGCCTTTCGCGCGCTTTCCGTGATCGGCCTCAGCGCCGCAAGCGCCTCGCGGTGCGCCGCCACGCCCGCCTCCGTGACGGTCGCCCGCTTCTTGCGGGCGTCGTCCTTGTCGCCAGCTACTGTTACAAGGCCCGCCGCCGATAGACGCGTCAGGGTGTTGGTCAGCGCGCCCTTGGTGAGTTGGAAGGCTCGCGCCAACTCGGCGGGGGTTTCGCCGCCGCCTCTGCGGGCCAGGCGGTCGAGCAGCATGAACTGCGCCTTGGTCAGGCCGGCGGGGAGGGCGCGTTCGATGCGGGTGGTGGAAAGCTGGTCGATGGCCGCGATCTCGGCGAAGACCTGAATGTCCGGACGATCTTGGGGGCTGCGACTCATGGGGTAGTTTAAGGGTGAACTATTGGCGCTGGCAAGCAGCCGATAGCCGGTGGCGTTGGCTGAACACCGCCGCCTGCGCTCGCCCCCTCCGTCACGTCGCTTCCGCTACGCTTCAGCGCCGCGCCACCTCCCCCGCGCCTTTGGCGCATGGGAGGTGGAAGAGGTCAGCGCTGTGCTTCTCCTCCCATGCGAGCGAAGCGATGCGGGGGAGGTGGCAGGGCGCTTAGCAAAGCGGAGCGACCTGACGGAGGGGCGAGCGCAGGCGGACCGGTCAGCTCAAATCAGGCCGGCGCTGGCCCGCTCTCCAGCGCCTCCCGCAAACCCTTGCCCGCCAGGGCATCCGCCCGTTCGTTCAACTCGTGGCCGTTGTGTCCCTTGACCCAGCGCCAGTCGACGTCGTGCCTGGTCCGCGCCGCGTCTAGCCGCTTCCACAGGTCGTCATTCTTCACCGGCTTCTTGTCCGCCGTCTTCCAGCCTCTGGCCTTCCAGCCGCCGATCCATTCGGTGATGCCCTTGCGGACATATTGGCTGTCGGTGTGCAGCTCGACCTTGCAGGGCCGCTTCAGCGCCTCCAGCGCCTGGATCGCCGCCATCAGCTCCATGCGGTTGTTGGTGGTCGCCGGCTCGCCGCCGCAGATCTCGCGCTCGTTGGCGCCGGAGATCAGCACCGCGCCCCAGCCGCCGGGACCCGGATTGCCGCTGCAGGCGCCGTCGGTAAAAATCGTCACTTGCGGCGTCACGCTACTCTCCAAACAACAGAAGGCCGCCGCCATGCTGGGCGGAGCGGTGCACCGCCAGCTTGCGCTCGTACTCCAGCGGATCGTGCGGCTTGACCAGGGCGCCGGCGGGGGTCGAACCCCAGTCCTTCAGCCGGCTCAGGAAGAAACGCATGGCCCCGCCCCAGGCCAGCACCGGCAGCGCCGCCCGCTCGGCGGCCGACAGCGCCCGCCGCGACTGATAGCCGGCGATCATCGCCTGGGCGCTGGTGACGTTAAAACTGCCGTCCGCCTCGAAGCACCAGGCGTTCAGGCAGATGGCGAGGTCGTAGGCCAGCAGGTCGTTGCAGGCGAAATAGAAGTCGATCGCCGCGACGAAAGCGCCATTGCGGAAGAAGACATTGTCCGGGAACAGGTCCGCGTGGATCACCCCGGCCGGCAGGTCCTTGGGCCAGGCGGCGGCGATGGCGGCCATATCGGCGTCGATAGTCGCGGACAGGCCCGGCTTCAACGCCTCGGCCTCGGCCTTCAGGGCCGAGAACATCTCCGCCCACCGATCCTGGCCGAGGTCATTGGCTCTGAAGCGGTCGAACCCCTGGCCGGCCTCATGCAGCCACGCCAGGGCGCGCCCGAGCTCCCGGCATTGCGCCACCCCCGGCCGGCGCATCGACAGGCCCTGCATGAAGCTGACGATGGCGGCGGGTTTGCCTCTGATCTGGGTGATCATCTCGCCGGCGCGATCCAGGATCGGCGTGGCGGACGGAAAGCCGTGGTCGGCCAGCCAGTACATCAGCCCAAGGAAGTAGGGCAGTTCGGCCGTCTCGACCCGCTCCTCATAGATGGTCAGGATGTAGCGGCCGGCGGTGGTTTCCAGCAGGAAGTTGGAGTTCTGCACGCCCTCGGCGATGCCCTTGAACACCAGCGCCTCGCCGATGTCATAGCTGGCCAGCAGCGCGCCCAGCTCTTCGTCGTTGATGTCGGTGTAGACGGCCATGGCGCGGGTGTCGGGGAAGGTCGTCCGCCGGTCAAGGGGCGCTAGAGCGAGTTTGGATCCGCCGAGGCTGCAATTCCTCCCCCGATGGGGGAGGGGGACCACCCGCAAGGTGGTGGAGGGGGCCTGGCCGCTACGCCGGCGTAGCGGAATAGTCTCCCTCAGTCGCTTCGCGACAGCTCCCCCAACGGGGGAGCAATTAGAAACGACGGCCGCGCCGATTCTATCAAAATCCGACGCGCCTAGTAGGCGTGCAGGAACCTGTTGATCGCGTCGATGTCCGCGTCGCTCAGGTCCTTGGCCATGGGCTGCATGGCGCCGTGCCTCAGAATGTCGACAATGGCCTGCGGGTTATAATTCCCCAGATCGGCTTGCGACGGCGCGCCCTCGATGGCCGGTTCATGGCAGCCGGAGCAATGCTGGTTGAACAGGGCCTCGCCCCTGGCCATGACAGCCTTGTCGTCCGCCGATGGCGCTGGAGCGGTCACCGGCGCGCCAGGTGCTTGGCCGCTCGCCGAGGTCCAGCAGCCGACCGCGAGTGCGGCGGCGAGCAGCAACGCGCGACCTCGACGCCTCATCCGGCCAAGGCGCGCGGCAGCTTGAAGGTGACGGTCTCGCGCATCGGGCTGACTTCCTCGATGGTCAGCGAAAACCGCTCGCCGATCGCCTCCAGCAGGCCCTCCACCAGCATTTCCGGCGCCGACGCGCCGGCGGTGACGCCCAGCACCGTGGCGCCGGCCAGCCAGTCCCAGTCGATCTCGCTGGCGTCGTCCACCAGCCGCGCGTCCTTGGCGCCGCTGCGCAGGGCGACCTCCACCAGACGCAGGGAATTGGAGGAGGTCGGCGAGCCCACCACCAGCAGCCGGTCGCAGGCGTCGGCGAGCTGTTTGACCGCCTCCTGGCGATTGGTGGTGGCGTAGCAGATGTCTTCCTTGTGCGGCGCGGCCATGCCGGGAAAGCGGTCGCGCAGGGTCGCCATGATTTCGGCGGTGTCGTCCACCGACAGGGTGGTCTGGGTGACGACGGCCAGGCTGTTGGGATCGGCCGGCGTGAACGCCAGGGCGTCCTCCACGGTTTCGACCAGGACCACGGCGCCCTCGGGCAACTGGCCGAGGGTGCCGACCACCTCGGGGTGGCCATGGTGGCCGATCAGGACAATCTGGCGGCCGGCGGCGTGGTGATGCTCGACCTCGACATGGACCTTGGAGACCAGGGGGCAGGTGGCGTCGAGATAGATCATCTTGCGGTCCCGCGCCTCGGCCGGAACCGTCTTGGGGACCCCGTGGGCGGAGAAGATCACCGGCCGGTCGGCGGGACACTCTTCGAGCTCTTCCACAAAGATCGCGCCGATGGCTTTGAGCCGCTCAACCACATGGCGGTTATGGACGATCTCGTGGCGCACATAGACCGGCGCGCCGTATTTCTCGATCGACTTCTCGACGATCTGAATCGCCCGATCCACCCCGGCGCAGAAGCCGCGTGGACTGGCCAGAAGGACTTTCAGCGGCGGGCGGAATAGGGGCATGGCCCGTCTATAGGCCTTCTCCCGCGAGGCGAGAAGGAAGTCTCACTCGCCATCCGCCGTCTCCAGCCTGGGCGACACCCGCAGCGACGTAATCTGGTTGCGCTGGCGCCGCACGATCTGGAAGCGGTGGTTGTGGAAGATGAAGGTCTGGCCCGGCTCGGGAATGGCCTGGGCCTCGTGGATCACCAAGCCGGCGACGGTCACGGCCTGATCGTCGGGCAGGGTCCAGTCCATGGCGCGGTTCAGGTCGCGCACCGGAACCTCGCCGTCGACCAGCACCGAGCCATCCGGCTGACGGCGCACGCCCTCGACGCTGGTGTCGTGCTCGTCCTCGATCTCGCCGACGATCTCCTCAAGGATGTCCTCCAGCGTCACCAGGCCCTGCAGGGCGCCGTACTCGTCCACCACCAGGGCGAAGTGGTTGCGCCGCTTCAGGAAGGCGTTGAGCTGGTCCTTCAGATTGGTGGTGTCGGGGATGAACCAGGGCTCGCGGGCGATGGCGGGGATATCCAGCCCGGCGACCCCGCCGGACGTGGTCGCAAGAGCGGCGAGCAGATCCTTGGCGTGCAGCAGGCCGACGATGTTTTCCGCATCGCCCTTGTACAGCGGCAGGCGGCTGTGGTTGGAAGCCAGCACCTGGGCCACCAGTTCGTCCGGAGGCAGGTCGACGTCGATCACCGAGATCGAGGTCCGGTGCACCATGACCTGAGAGACATCCATCTCCGCCAGGTCCAGCACCCCGCCTAGCATGCGCCGATCGCGGCTTTCCACCAGACCTTCCGAGTGGTGGTACTCCACGGCGCCGCGGATCTCTTCGTGGGCGGCCAGGACGTCGTCCTCCATCGTGATCTTGACCCCGAACAGGCTCAGGGTCTTGCGCACGAAGAACTGCACGGCGAACACCACCGGCCCGAACAGCCAGATGACGATCTCGGTGGGGCCAGACAGGAACCGGGCGACCTCGTCGGAGCGGGTGATGGCCAGGGTCTTGGGCAGCACCTCGGCGAACACCAGGACCAGCACGGTCATCAGGCCCGTCGCGGCCGCCACACCCCAACCGCCGGGGATCGCCTTGGTCAGCACCTCGGTCACCAGGGCCGAGGCCAGGATGTTGATCAGATTGTTGCCCAGCAGGACCGAGCCGATCATCGTCTCCTGGTCGGCGATCAGCCGGTTGACCCGCCGCGCGGCGCGGTCGCCGTCCCGCTCCAGCTGGTGCATCCGGCCGCGGCTCGCGCCGGTCATGGCGGTCTCCGCCGCCGAAAACAGCGCCGACACGGCCAGAAGGCCGATGATCACCGGCGCGATGGCCATCAGGGCGACCGTCATTGGGTAGCGCCTTCCTCGATCAGAAAGTCTTTCAGGGTTGCAACGTCGACGGCCTTGGCCGCGAAGGCCCGGCCGATGCCTTCGGCCAAAATCAGGGTGATCTGCCCGCCATCCGCCTTCTTGTCCTGCACCATATGGCCAATGAGCCGATCGGCGTTGAAGGGACCGCGCGGGACATCGGACAGCTTGGACGGCAAGCCGGCCTGGGTGATCGCCTGGCTGACCCGGACGGTGTCCTGGCTGGAGCAGAGACCGAGCTTGGCGGAGTAGCGAAACGCCTGGGCGCACCCCAGCGCCACGGCCTCGCCATGGATGAGATCGCCGTCGAAGCCAACCTCGGCCTCCAGCGCATGGCCAAAGGTATGACCGAGATTGAGCAGGGCGCGGCGCCCGGCTTCGCGTTCATCCTCGGCGACGATCTCGGCCTTCATCTCGACGGAGCGCGCGACGGCGTGAATGAGCGCCGCCGGCTCGCGCGCCAGCACCGCGGCGCCATTGACCTCCAACCATTCGAAGAAGGCGAAGTCGCCGAGGAAGCCGTATTTGATGATCTCGGCATAGCCGGCGCGCATCTCGCGGTCGGGCAGGGTGGCCAGGACTCCCTGGTCGGCCAGGACCAGGCGCGGCTGATGGAAGGCGCCGATCAGATTCTTGCCGCGCGGCGTATCGATGGCGGTCTTGCCGCCCACCGAGGAATCGACCTGCGCCAGCAGGGTGGTGGGGATCTGAACGAAGTCGATCCCGCGCTTGTAGATGGCGGCGGCGAAGCCGGCGAGGTCGCCAACCACCCCGCCGCCAAAAGCGACGATCAGGTCGCCGCGATCGAGGTTCAGCGCCAGCAACTGGTCGCAGATCTGTTCCAGTTGGCTGAAGCTCTTGGAAGCCTCGCCAGGTGGAATGACCACGGCGTCGGATTGGATGTTTGCGGTGGCCAACGCGGCCCGCAATCGCGCGCCGTGCAGGCCCATCACCGTCTCGTCGGCCACGATCGCGATCCGGGCCCGCTTAAGCAGGGGCGCGATCAACTCGCCGGCGCGATCGATCAGCCCTTCGCCGATCAGGACATCGTAGCTCCTGGCCTCGAGGCCGACGCTTACGGTGCGGATCATAGGGCGCGCGCCTCCAGGGCTTCGAGGATGGCCCGCACCGCGGCCGAATGCGGCGACTCCACCGAATCGATGGTGATGTCCGCCTCGGCGTAGATCGGATGGCGGACCTCAGCGAGTGCTGAAAGAGCTTCGAGCGGATCGCGGTCCTTCAACAGCGGTCGGTTATTCTTTCGGGCCACTCGGCGAGCGAGGACTTCGATGTCCGCCCGCAGCCAGACCGACACCGCCTTTTCCCGGATCAGCCGCCGGGTCTCCGCATTCATGAAGGCGCCGCCGCCGGTGGCCAAGACATGTGGCGGATCGTCCAGCAAGCGGGCGATCACACGCCGTTCGCCCTCGCGAAACTCAGCCTCCCCGCGCTCGGCGAAAATCTCCGAAATGGTCCGGCCAGCGGCGCGCTCGACTTCCTCGTCGGCGTCGCGAAAGGGTAGCTCCAGGGTCGTGGCCAGGCGGCGGCCAATGCTGCTCTTGCCGACGCCGGGCAGGCCGATCAGGGCGATGGTTCGGGTGTTCAAAGCGGCGCCGTTCATCATTGCCCGAGACCTGCGCCCCCGGGACCTGGACCCCCGAGACCTGGGCTAGTCCGCCAGAAAAAGAGGAGCATAGGCCTGGGGCGCGGTTTCATAGGACTTCGCCCTTTACACGACGACGGGGACCACCGCCAAGTTTAGGACGGTTTTCAGCTTATATTGCATAGGATCGCCGGACGGACGGGGCGGCTGTGCTGGAAGGATGGCGCGGATGATCGGCAAGGGCGGCATGCGACGCGGGGCCTGGCTTGGCCGCGCTGGGGCGATGGCGGGCGCCGCGCTGTTGGCGACAGGCGCGCCGGTCGCCGGGCTGGCTCAGTCCAGCGCGGGCGCCGCCGTGGCTGACGCGCCGCTTGCGCCCGCGTCAGCGCCGCCGATAACCCCAACCATCGCGCCGTCGTCGCCGATCTCCGTGGCGCCGGTGGGCGCCCAGGACTTGGCCCAACTCGATCTCTTCTCCGCCGGACGCCAAACCGGCTTCGGCCAGGATCTGTGGAAGGGCTCGTCCTCCGACATCGCCCGGACGGTCATCCCTACCCTGGGCGGCGCGCCACTGTCGCCGGCCGCCGCCGCGCTGGGCCGCGATCTGCTCGCCACCGCTTCGATCGCGCCGGACGGCGCCGGTAACGATGCGGCCTTGGCCGCCGCGCGGGCGAGCGCCGTGCTGGCGCTGGGCGACGCGGAAGGCGCCTCCGAGATTCTCGATCATACGCCCGGCGTTTCCAGCAGCGCGGCCCTGTCCCAGGTCGCCGCCGAGGCGGCCCTGGTCACGGGCCGCAACGACAAGGCCTGCGCCGTGGGCGATGCGCTCGCAGCCGATCGCGACGGCGTCTACTGGTTGCGTCTTCGCGCCTTCTGCCAGGCGCTGGCCGGCAAGACCGACATTGCTCAGCTCACCTACACCCTCGCCAATCAGCAGGCTCGCGATCCCTATTTCGCCCGGCTGATGGGGGCGATGCTGGCCGGTGGGACCGACGCCGGCGAGGCCTCGCTCCGCGATGGTCTGGACTTTGCGCTTTCGGTGCAGCTGAAGCTGGATCTGTCCCCCGCGCTGCCGACCGCCTCGCGCGCCGTCGCGCAACAGCTGGCGATCCTGCCGGCCGCGCCGCCGGTGCTGGCCGGCGGGACTGACGCGACCCCTCCGCCGCCGCCTCCGCCCCCGACCGAAGCCGACGTGCTGGCGCCCTTGCGGGCCGCGGCCAATTTCTCGGACTACACCGTCGCCGCCAAGGCGGCGAAGCCGGCCATCGCCCAGCTGCTGGAGCTGAAAACCCCGCTGACCTCGCCCGTGGCCCTGGCCAACGCCGCCATCGTCGCCAGCGATCTGTCCGACGCCGACACGATCCGCGCCGGCCTTACCGTCAACGGCGCCGGCGGCGACGTGCTGGACGTGACCATCCTGGACGCGACCCTGGCCTCGGCGCGGGGCGCTGTGGACTCCTCGCTGGTCGGACGCTTGATTCAGCTCAGCGAGACTAACGACAGTCGCGAGCGCGCCCGCGCCGAGGCCGCCGCCGAACTCGCCGCCGCCCTGGCGCCGACGGTCGACCCGGGAGTTCGCGCCCGACTGGCCGCCTTCGACCTGCCGCCCGGCGGCGGCCCGGCCGCCCGCCTGATCGCCATGGAGGCTGCCGCCGGCGCCGGCCGCAAGGGTGAGGCGGCGCTGCTGGCGCTCTGGACCGTCGAAGCCGATGGCGAGGCTGGACCCTCACTCGAAGACCGCGTCCGCATCGAACGGGCGCTGGTTCAGGTTGGCCTTGGCGCCAACGCCCAGGCGTTCGCGGTCGAGGGGCTGGCTCAGCTCCAGGCGCGCTGATGCCAGAGTCGCGGGGGCCAGAATCGCTGGGGAATGGCGCGGGCTGGATCGAAGCCTTTTTGGAGATGATGGCGGTCGAACGCGCCGCGGCCCGCAACACCCTGACCGCCTACGAAAAGGACCTGGCCGACGCCCAAGGCTTCCTCGCCGGCCGTGGCCGGGACATGGCCGACGCCGCCGCCGAGGACATCGAAGCCTATTTCCAGCACCTGGGCGCCAAAGGCCTGTCCCCCGCCACCGCCGCTCGCCGCCGCGCCTCGGTGCGGGGCCTCTATCGCTTCGTCTTGGGTGAGGGTTGGCGCGCGGACGATCCCTCGCGCCGGGTCGATGCGCCCAAACAGGGCCGGCCGCTGCCCAAGGTGCTGAGCCGCGAGGACGTCAATCGCCTGATCGCGGCGGCCGGCGCCAGGGACGGCGCGGCGGGCCTTCGCCTCGCCTGCCTGGTGGAGCTGATCTACGCCTCCGGCCTTCGCGTGTCCGAGGTGCTGGCCCTGCCGGTCGCCGCCATCGCCCGAGATCCGGCCTATCTGATCGTCAAGGGCAAGGGCGGCAAGGAGCGCCTCGCGCCCCTGAACGAGACGGCCCGCGTCGCCATCCGGGCCTATCTTCCCGGGCGGCCCGGCTTCTTCGCCAAGGGCTTGAAGGACAGTCCATGGCTGTTTCCATCGCGGGCCGGCGGCGGACGACTCACCGCGCGCCGATTCGCCCAGCTGCTGGATGAGGCGGCGATGGGCGCGGGCATCGATCCCGCCAAGGTCAGCCCGCACGTCTTGCGCCACGCCTTCGCCACCCACCTGCTCGAAGGCGGCGCAGACCTGCGGGCGGTGCAGACCCTGCTCGGCCACGCCGACATCGCCACCACCCAGATCTATACCCACGTGACCAGCGACCGGCTGAAGGCGGTGGTCGAGCAGAAACACCCGCTGTCACGGGCGCGAACGCCGGTTTAAGGGTCGCGTCCGGCCTGCATTTCGCCTGTCCATGCTTCCACCAAGGCGTGTGTTAAGCTAGTTAATGCGGATGGGGTTTCGCTGGCTTTCGACTCTGTTCGCTGTCCTTGTCGTCTCCCTCGTCTGGAGCGGACGGGCCTCTGCCGACTGCAAAATTGCCGAGCTCGCCGAGTTGCCGGTGACCATGCATGGCCACAGGCCGCTCATACCGGTGAAGATCAACGGCGCTGACGCCAAGCTTCTGGTGGACACCGGCTCCTTCGCCAACGCCCTGACACCCGGCAACGCCGCAAAATACAAGGTTCATGAAGGCCCATTGCCGTTCGGGTTCTCCATCCGGGGCGTCGGTGGCCAGACCATGGATGTTTCGCTCGGTACTGCCGACGATTTCACCATTTCCGGGGCGACCTTTCATCACGTCCAGTTCCTGGTCACCGAAAAAGGGCTTGAGGGTGAGGCCGGTCTTCTGGGCGGGCAGTTTCTCAGGGCCGCGGACGTTGAGTACGACCTCGCCAATGGCGTCATCCGCCTGTTCAAGCCACAGGGCTGCGGCGACGCCAACCTGGCCTATTGGGTCGGCGCCCAGCAGGCCTATTCGGTCATCGGGATGGACTACCCGGATCCCAACAATCCCAGCATTCTCGCCACCGCGACGATCAATGGTCAGCGTATTCGGGTCATCTTCGACACCGGCGCGGCCAGCTCGATGCTGATGCTCAACGCAGCGGCCCGCGCAGGCGTCAAACCGGGCGATCCGGGCGTATTGGCCGCCGGCTACAGCGAAGGCATTACTCAGCGGAGCTATCTGCGGTCCTGGCTCGCGCCCTTCTCAAGCTTCAAGATCGGTGACGAAGAGATCAAAAATTTCAAGCTCTTCATCGGTGACATGCAGCTGGATCGCGACATGCTTCTGGGCGCCGATTTCTTCCTGGCTCACCGCGTCTTCGTCTCCAACAGTCAGCACAAGATTTACTTCACCTACAACGGCGGCCCGGTGTTCGACATGAAGATGTCGCCGCAGAAGCCGCCCATCGCTCAAGAGGCTGCCGGTGCGCCGGGTCTTTCGCCGCCGGCTGAAACCATGGACGCGGACGCCTATAGCCGGCACGCGGCGGCCCTGGCTTCCCGCCGTGATTTCGATGGCGCGATCGCCGATCTGACCAAGGCCATCGCGCTGGCGCCGAACGAGCCGCGATATCTCTACGAGCGCGCCATGGCTCATCGCGCGAGCCTGCAGCCGCGCATGGCGCTGGATGACCTGAACCAGGCGCTGACACTCAAGCCGGACTATATTCCGGCGCTGCTCGGCAGAGCGGGCGCTTACGAGTTCCGCAAGGAGCCGCTGCAGGCCAAGGCGGATCTGGACGTCGCCGACAAGGCCGCGGCTAACGATCCTGATGCACGGCTTGGGATAGCCGCCGGCTATATCCGGGCGAACCTGGAGCCTGAGGCCATCGACGAGTTGGATCGGTGGATCGACGCCCATCCAAGGGACGATGCGCGGGCTCAGGCCCTGAACGACCGATGTTGGCTCCGAGCCCTGCGCAACGAGGCCCTCGATAAGGCCCTGGAAGATTGCAACACCGCGCTGCGGCTCTTGCCCGGCGATCCTGGCATGCTCGACAGTCGGGGGTTGGTGCACTTGCGACTGGGCCAGTTCGACAAGGCGATCACGGACTACAACGGCTCGCTCAAGCTTCGTCCCAAGCTGGCTTGGTCGCTCTATGGCCGAGGCTTGGCCGAACTGGGGAAGGGCATGAAGGTCGAAGGCGACGCGGACATCGCCGCCGCCAAGGCAAGCTCGACCACCATTGCCGACGAAGCCGCCAAGCGCGGGCTAACGCCCTGAGCGGCGACCCATCCTTGTAGTTTTGACCCGCCACGCTTAGTTTCGGCGCCTTCTTTGGGGCTGCGGCGTTTAGCGAAGTATGGCGACACACTATCTCGATTTCGAGCGCCCTATCGGCGATCTGGAAGCCAAGCTCGAAGAGCTCTCCCAGTTGTCGGATCAGGCCGGCGCGGGCGCGTTCGACACGGAGATCGACGCCTTGCGCTCGCGCGTGGACAGCATGCGCCGCGATGCCTACGCCAAGCTCGACACCTGGCAGAAGACCCAGGTCGCGCGGCACCCGGAACGGCCGCACACCACCCATTATATCGCGGGCCTGATCGACGATTTCGTCGAGCTGCGCGGCGACCGCCGCTTTGGCGACGACCAGGCCATCGTCGGCGGCATGGGCAGGTTTCGTGGCGCGCCGGTGATGGTGATCGGCCACGAGAAGGGCCACGACACCGTCACCCGGGTGAAGCACAATTTCGGCTCGGTGCGGCCTGAAGGCTTCCGCAAGGCGATCCGGCTGATGGACATGGCCGAGCAGTTCAATCTGCCGGTGATCAGCTTCGTCGACACCGCCGGCGCCTTTCCGGGCGTGGGCGCCGAGGAGCGCGGGCAGGGCGAGGCCATCGCCAGGTCCACCGAACGCTGCCTGACCCTGGGCACGCCCATGATCGCGGTCATCACCGGCGAGGGCGGCTCCGGCGGCGCGCTGGCGATCGCGGCGGCCAACCGGGTGCTGATCCTGGAGCACGCCATCTATTCGGTCGCCGCGCCGGAGGCGGCCGCGCGGATTGTCTTCCGCGACGCCGACCAGGCGCCGGTGATGGCCGAGGCGATGAAGATCACCGCCCAGGACCTGATCGGACTTGGCGTCATCGACCGCATCATCGAGGAGCCCGCCGGCGGCGCCCATGCCGATCCCCAAGCGGCGATCCGCAAGGTGGGCGACGCGGTGGAGGAGGAACTGAAGGCGTTCGAGGGCCTGTCCGCCGAGGCGCTGCGTCATCAGCGCGCGGCGCGGTTCTACGCCATCGGACGCAATCTGTGAGGCTGCTTGCGGCGATCGCCCTGGCGTTCGCCGTCGCCGGGCCGGCCCTGGTTTCGCCGGCCATGGCGGCGCCGAAGTCTGATCCCGTCCAGGCCCGCTACACGCCCGGCTATGACCAATGCCTCGCCTCACCGGCTGGGCAGTCCACCATGGGCATGATTGATTGCACTGGCGCGGAGCTGCAAATCCAGGACGCGCGCCTGAACGCGGCCTACCGCAAGACCATGGCCTCGCTGAATGCTCGCCAGAAAACCAAGCTGCAGGCCGCCCAACGCGCCTGGGTCACCTTCCGCGACGCCGAGTGTGCCTCCTATGAAGACGAGGCCTGGGGCACGATCTCGCGCATCAACGCCAGCGCCTGTGTCCTGCACATGACTGTCCAGCGGACCGTGGATCTGGAAGCCTATCCACCAGGGACCTGAGCGGACGCCCGCACCTTTCTGTCTTGCCTGACGTGGGGAAAGCCTTCTTACTGACTTTCAAACAGTCGTTGGCAAACAACCGTTGGGAGGATGGCATGATCAAGACCCGCTTCACCGAAATGTTCGGCGTCGAGCACCCGATCGCCCAGGGCGGCATGCAGTGGGTGGGCCGCGCGGGGCTGGTCGCGGCCGTCGCCAACGCCGGCGCGCTCGGCTTCATCACCGCCCTGACCCAACCGACGCCGGAAGACCTGACCAAGGAAATCGCCCGCTGCCGGGAGCTGACCGACAAGCCCTTCGGCGTGAACCTGACCATCCTGCCGGCGATCAAACCGCCGCCCTATGCCGAATACCGCCAAGCCATCATCGAAGCCGGCATCAAGATCGTCGAGACCGCCGGCAACAAGCCGCAGGAACACGTCGATGAGTTCAAGAAGCACGGCATCAAGGTGCTGCATAAGTGCACCTCGGTCCGCCATGGCCTGTCGGC
>Ga0302314_10011383_pt1 | contig 15521 bp, 13 predicted proteins | sample III_Palsa_N2_3_FD_200533 | JGI IMG/M metagenome (GOLD analysis project Ga0302314, IMG submission 200533) | Peat permafrost microbial communities from Stordalen Mire near Abisko, Sweden - III_Palsa_N2_3 | ecosystem: Environmental > Terrestrial > Soil > Palsa > Peat permafrost | place: Sweden...
AGAGCAGCGGATGGCGGCGCTAGAGCTTGAGTGCGGCCGGCTCGTCGCGCTGGGCGCGACGCGGGTACGCCGCGACGAGCCTGCTCCCCCGATGAGCGGCGGCTTTATCGTGATGACCGACCCCGACGGCAACGAGTTCTGCCTGGACTGAGCGCGAAGCGGGGCCTGGGCCAGGCGCGGCCGCACGATGCGCCGCGCCTGGCCCAGCCCCGCCGGGGCTAGCGGACGGGATTAGAAGCCGACGGCGACTTGCACGTACTGCGCGTCGGTGCTGTTGAAATCGGAGGACTGGCCGTTGTCGTCGTCGTAGGCGAAGCCGTACTGCAGGCCACCCACGGCAACCGAGTGCCAGAACGCGGAGTAGTAGTTGCACGGAGCGTTCTGGTAGTAGTCAGACGGCGTGTTCTGCACCGTCGTCGAGAATTGCGCCACGCAGCGGTTCAGCCCCGCGCACAGGCTCGCGTTGCCGTTGAGGGCGGGGGATCCCCCGCCCTGGCACCCGAAGACCTCCTGCGTGGTCTCGGTCGCGCCGACCGAGGCCGCGTACGCGGTCATGTAGCTGGCGTCCGCGCCGCCCGGCTGGAAGGCTGCGACGTCGGCCGGCGAGGGGATGCTGTAGGGCGCGTCCACGGTGGCGAGCTGCTGGAACACCGCCGGGACGTAGTTCTCGAACTGCTGGAACAGCGCGGTCCTGCTCTCGGCGAAGACCTGGTCGTCTTCACCGACCACGACGTCGCTGCCGTCGGAGTTATGCAGGTGGATCGCCAGCGGAAGCCCGAACGCGTCGACCCGCGAGGTGTCGGCGTTGATCGTGGTGCCGCTTGAGTTCAGCTCGATGAAGTCGTGGTACTGGCTGGTGGTCGATCCGAGGTAGAAGTTGATCCGGCACGAGTTGCACGAGGTCATGTCGTAGTAGGGCGACTGCACGATCGACTCGGTGACGCCGTTGACGCTCCAGTAGACCTCGCTGTCGGGGTACTGGCCGTTGGTGGCATTGAGGAAGTCGAACTCGATGGCACCCGATGCGCTCGGGATGCTGCTGGTGCTGCCCCAGAACCCGGCCGGGAACCCGCCGTAGCTGCCGCCGGGGGGTGTTGTGCCGCCACCCGACGTCGCGAAGGTCAGGTAGTTGATGTTCCAGCCGGGGCTGTCCTGGTCCACGGTCAGGGTCTGCACCCCGGCCGGCAGCGTGATGTTCGCCGTCACCGTCGTCCAGTCCTGGTAACCGCCGGTCGCCGGCGCGGTGATGACGCCGGTCAGGTCGGTCCCGGCCGCGTTGTCAATCTGCAGCGCGTTGGTGACGGCGGTGGGCGCGGCCAGGCGCAGGCTCAGTGCATAGGTGCCCGCGGTGGCGACGTTGACGGTGTACTTGAACCACTGCCCGGTCGCCGTCCAGCCGAGGTCGTAGCCGCCGCCGCTGTCGGTGGTGGCCTCCAGGTCCACCCCGTCGGAGCGGTAGCTGTTGGCGGTGCCGTTGACCGCGGTGACGTCATAGGCGACGCCCTGCCCGCCGGTGTCGTAGTTCTCCGCCTGCACGGTGCCGGGCACCGCCGCCGCGGTGCCGCCGTACGGGGCTTCGCCGGCCGGGGGCGTCGTCCCGCCGCCGCCGGTCGAGGTGAACGTGATGTTGTGGATGTTCCAGCCGTTGCTGTCCTGGTCGACGGTCAGCGTCTGCACGCCGGCCGGCAGGGTGATGCTGGCGGTGACGGTGGTCCAGGTCTGGTACCCGCCGGTATTCGGGACGGCGATCGCACCGCTGAGGTTGGTGCCGGCCGCGTTGGCGATGTGCAGCCCGTCGGTGAGCCCGTAAGGCGAGGCCAGCCGCAAGCCGACGCTGTAGGTGCCGGCGGTGGCGACGTTGACGGTGTACTTGAACCACTGCCCGGTCGTCGTCCAGCCGATGTCGTAGGCGCCGCCGGGTGCGCTGGTGCCCTGCGTGTCGGCGGTCGCCTCAAGGTCGACCCCGTCGGAGCGGTAGCTGTTGGCGGAGCCGTTGGCAGAGGTGACGTTGTAAGCGACGCCCTGGCCGCCGGTGTCGTAGTTCGCCGCCTGCACGGTGCCGGGCACCGCCGCCGCGGTGCCGCCGTACGGGGCTTCGGTGGCAGCGTGGGCCGGGCTGCGCGCGGCGCTCACCAGCGTCAGGCCGAGCACCACCGCGACCGCGAGGGCGATACGCCCGATGCGGCCCCAGCGTGGCCCGGCACGCCGGGATCCAGCCAGCCACGGTGCGTGAACTGATCCCATTTCTTTTACTCCTTCTTTTCGTTTCCGGCCCAGCCGGGGACTCTTTCCTGTTCCTGGGCAGGTGCGTCCCGATAGTCGATGGAACTGGTCCAGAAGAACGACAGAGTGCTTGGCTGGCCATAGAAAACTGACCGTGCCAGTAATGGCGGCCGCAGCCGCGCCAGCAAGAGGCCTTAGTTGCCGGAAGGTCGATAACGGCGTCCTGCCAAATGAATGCGGGATTGGCTGCCTTCGATGCCCGGGATAGCTGAACGTGACCGCACCCGGGCGGGATGGGGCTACTCGGCGCGGCCTTTCCGCAGGAGCGAGCATTCCCGCTGTTCGGTGGGCACGCGCCGGCGAGCGGCGGTCTCAGCCGCCGCTCGGAACGGCCTGGAGGACCACGGCCGAAGGGTCGCATACGCACAGATAGCTCCAAATTCGGAGCTTATATTAAGTTGTGTTTTAACAGGGTCCGGCGAAGCCGTCAAGGGCCCGGGCCACCCGCGGGTAAGACGAGGAGCCCGCCGTGGCGGCCCAGGAACGGCGGCAGCACGGCCAGCGCGGGGCGCGCGGCGGCCAGGAAAGCCGTGCGGGAGGATAGGCAGATGCCCCGTTCCGCACCCCGCCATGACCGGGACGCCGGCGGTCCCGCCGACGTGCTCGCCGCCAAGGCCGCCCTGCGGGCTGAGGTGTGGTCCGCGATGCGCGCCGCGAAGGTGGCCCGATTCCCGGGCGCGGCCGGCCGCATCCCGAACTTCACCGGCGCGGAAGCCGCCGCGCAGCGGCTCCGGGCGCTGCCCGCGTGGCAGGCCGCCGCGACCGTAAAGGCCAATCCGGACTCCGCCCAGTTGCCGGTGCGCCAGCGCGCGCTCGAAGACGGCAAGACCGTTTACATGGCCGTTCCCCGGCTGGCCGAACGAGAGCCGTTCTTCGCGCTTGACCCGGATCAGCTGGACCAGCCGCCGCGCCAGGCGGCAACCATCAGCGGGGCGTCCCGGTCCGCCCGGCGGGTGATGCTGGACGAACTGGCGCCGGTCGACCTCGTCGTGATGGGTTGCGTCGCAGTGGGGGAGGACGGTGCGCGGCTAGGCAAAGGCGGCGGCTTCGCCGACCTGGAGTATGCGCTCGCCGCGGCGGCGGGACTGATCGGCCCGCACACGGTGACCGTCACCACCGTGCATGAAATCCAGCTCAAGCCAGCCGGGACGATCCCGCTGACCAGCCATGACGTGCCGGTCGACTACGTGGTCACACCCGAGCGGGTGATCGATGCCCGTGCCCGCCCCAGCGCACTGTCCCGCCTGGAGGCCGGCCTGCACTGGGACGACCTGACTGAGGAGAAGATCGCCGCGATCCCGTTGCTGACCGCCCTGCGGGCCGCCCGGAGCTAACCGTGCCCCAGCTGACGGCAGGCGCTGCCGCCGGGCACTCAGCGCAGTTCGGTCACCAGCGCGTGCGACCCGTCCGGCTGCGCCATCTCGTAGTACAGCCGCGTCCGGCCGTCCGGCAGGTCGACCAGGTCCAGGTACCGCAGCCCGCCGGTCCAGTAAGGCGACTGCACCGCCGGCCCTGCCCCGGGCGGCGAGGTAGCGGTCAGCGCCGCGGCATCGGCGCCGGCCGCCACGCCGGTCCGCTCCTCGTAGTTCTCCGCCGCACTGGCGCGTCCGTCGTAGAACGCGGTCACCGGCTGCTGTCCGGGCGCGCCGAAGCGGACCGCGGTCACCCGGGCCCCGCGCGAGTCCCACTCACCCGGCCGGCCGTTCAGCGCCGTGCCCTGCCAGGTCCAGTCGAGCCCGTCCGCGCTGACCGCGTACTCGGTCGTCATCTGGTCGGTCTCCGCTGGATCGGCCAGCGGGTGGATGGTCGCCCACATGTGCCACTGCCCGGCGTGCCACAGGATCACCGGGTCCTTGACCGCCCGCTTGCGCGGGTCCCCGGGCAGCACGACGGCACGCTTCCTGACGTCGAACTCGGCCGGGTGGGCGGCGTCGGTCACCTCGACCCGCCAGTGCTTGGTGCCGGTGGTGGCGCAGCTCAGGTACAGCCGCCAGCCGCCGTCGGGGAGCTGGACGAGCTCGGGGCGCTCGAGCGACTCGGTGTCGAGGAGCTCCTTGGCGATGACCGCGACCGGCTCGCCGAAATGAACCCCGTCGGCGGCGAACGCGATCGCTACCGCGTAGCCGCGCCCGTCACCGATCGGCCTGCGCAGCCGGTAGGCGAGGTAGACGCCGCCGTCGGCGGCGACGGCTGACGGTCCGCCCGCCCAGAAGCCGGAGCCGGTGCCGGGCGGCGCGATTGCCAGCGCCGCGTCATGCGGATGGGGCAGCAGCACGTCACTATCACGACCAACCATGTAGGAATTATAGGCAACTTCGCTGCTCACGGTGCCAGCCCGCGAAAAGTCGCACGGCCGTACCGGACATCTCGCAATAGCAGGCACCAGGCCTAGGCAAACCGGGATGCGCGGGTGAAGATGGGGGTACGTAGGCGCTGAGCATAGCAAGGGGGCAGCGATGCGGGCAGGCGCGCGCCTGAGCTGGCAGCTAGCCACCGTCGCGGCGTTCGGCGCTACCGCGGTCCTTGCCGTCAGCCTCAGCCACGGTGTGCCGGCCGGCAGCGTCGTCGCGCCGGCGGGCGACCTGGGCGCCGCGCACGCGCAGCCGGGCGTGACCACGCGGTGCACCGTATCCGGGCTGCGCATCTCGGTGAGTCCCGGCGCGCACCTGACCGGGGTGGTCACCCGGTACGCGGTCGAGTTCACCAACGTCTCCCGGGCGGCCTGCACGCTGGCCGGCTACCCCCAGGTCGCGGCCTACCGCGGCGACCATGTCCAGGTCGGCGAGGTGGCCGCGTACGACACGTCGGTCGCGGCCAGCCGCATTCTGCTCAATCCGGGGCAGACCGCGCACGCGTCGCTTGACGCCGCCCAGCCGCTCGCCCAGTGCCGCCCGGTCCGCGCGGCCGGTCTGCGCATCGTCGTTTCGCCCGGCCAGTCGGTGGTCCGCTATGTCCGCCGTCCGCTCACCGCCTGTGCCGCCGCCGGCCACAACTACCTGCATGTCCGCGCGATCCAGCCCGGCACCGGGGTGGCGTAGCGGAGCGATGCCGGCGGCCCACGCTTCGAGCCACTGCACCCAGCGGGCGGGGCTGCCGCTTTTGGCCAGGACACGCACGGGAAGATGGTCTTCATGAGCGTTAGCGAGACCGGGATCGTGCCAGGTGACTCCTCAGCGGACAGTGCGGAGGATATTTCCGGCGTCCCCGTCCCCGTCAAGGGGAACGGCCGGCGCCGCTCCGAACTCCCAGCCGACCGCTACCTGGACCGCGAGCACAGCTGGGTGCTGTTCAACCAGCGTGTCCTCGAGCTCGCCGAAGACGACCAGACGCCACTGCTCGAGCGGGTGCGGTTCCTTGCCATCTTCGCCTCTAACCTGGATGAGTTCTTCATGGTCCGGGTGGCCGGGCTGATGCGCCGGATGGCCGCGGGCCTCCCGGTCGTCATTCCCTCCGGTTACACCCCCTATGAGCTGCTGCACAACACGCTGACCTCGTGCGGCGAGCTCTCCGGCCGGCACGCGGCCGTCTTCACCGACGTCATCAAGCCCGAGCTGGCCAAGCACGACATCGAGATCCTGCGCTGGAGCGAGCTGACCGCGGGTGAGCGCACGGAACTCTCTGAGCTGTTCAGGAACCAGATCTACCCGGTGCTCACCCCGCTCGTGGTCGACCCGGCGCACCCGTTCCCGTTCATCTCCGGGCTGTCGCTGAACCTCGCGGTGCTGCTGCACGACCCCGCCAACGGCACCGAGATGTTCGCCCGGGTCAAGGTGCCGCCGTCGCTGCCGCGGTTCCTCAACGTCAACCGGTACCGCTACGTCCCGATCGAGGACGTGATCTCGGCCCATCTGAACCAGCTGTTCGTCGGCATGGACATCGACGAGCACTACGTATTCCGGGTCACCCGGACCCGCGAGCTCGAAGTCGACGAGGACGTGACCGAGAACCTGCTCCAGGCGATGGAGCGCGAGCTGGTCAAGCGCCGGTTCGAGCCCGCGGTGCGGCTCGAGGTCGAGCAGGAGGTCTCCGACAACGTGCTGTCCCGGCTGGCCCGGGACCTGTCCGTCGATGAGAACGCGATCTACCGGCTGCCCGGGCCGCTGGACCTGACCGGCCTCAACGCCATCGCCGACCTGCCCATGTCGGAGCTGAGGTACCCGCAGTTCATCCCGAACGCGAAGGCGGTGCCGACGGACGTCTCCATCTTCGCCGCCCTCGACGAGCGGGACATCCTCGTGCACCACCCGTACGACTCGTTCACCACGACCGTGCAGCGGCTGGTCGAGGAGGCCGCCGCCGACCCCCGGGTGCTTGCCATCAAGCAGACGCTCTACCGCACCAGCGGGCAGAGCCCCATCGTGGACGCCCTGATCGACGCGGCCGAGGCGGGCAAGCAGGTCGTGGTGGTCGTCGAGATCAAGGCCAGGTTCGACGAGCGGGCGAACATCGCCTGGGCGCGCAAGCTGGAAGAAGCGGGCTGCCACGTCGTCTACGGCTTCGTCGGCATGAAGACGCACGCCAAGCTGATGCTCATCGTCCGCCAGCAGCTCGACGGCACGATGCGCCGGTACTGTCACATTGGCACCGGCAACTACCACTCCACCACCGCCCGCCTGTACGAGGACTTCGGCCTGCTCACCGCCGACCAGCAGGTCGGCGAGGACGTCACCGACCTGTTCAACCACCTCACCGGCTACAGCAGGAAGAGCGGGTACCTCCGTCTGCTGGTCGCCCCCGAGGCGCTGCGGGCGGGCATCGTCGGCCGCATCGGGCGGCAGGCCGCCCGGGCCCGGGCGGGGAAGCCCGCGAAGATCGTGTTCAAGTGCAACGCGCTGGTCGACGAGGTGGTGATCGACGCCCTCTACCGTGCCGCCCAGGCCGGGGTGCCGATCGACATCTGGGTGCGCGGCATGTGCGCCCTGCGGCCGGACATGCCCGGGCTGTCGCAGAACATCAGGGTGCGCAGCATCCTCGGCCGGTTCCTCGAGCACTCCCGGATCTACGCGTTCGGCACCGGCGAGCCCGATCCCGGTCCCGAGCCGGGGGAGGACCCCGACGCGGGTAACGAGGTCTGGCTCGGCAGCGCCGACATGATGCACCGGAACCTGGACCGCAGGGTGGAGACCCTGGTGCGAGTAGGCGACCCCGCGCACTGCGTCAAGCTCCGTGAGCTGCTTGACCTGGGCATGGATGACGGCACGTCGTCCTGGTGGCTCGGGTCGGACGGCAACTGGATCAGGCACGCGCGGGATGCGGCGGGCGCGCCGCTGCTCGATGTGCAGGAGACCCTGATCACGGACAAGAGCCGGGGACGGCTGGCGGATGCCTAGCAACAAAGCGGGATCCCGGATCATCAAGGCCGCGGGGGGCGTGGCCTGGCGCCAGGGTCCCGACGGCGAGCCGGAAGTCATGCTCGTGCACCGCAAGAAATACGACGACTGGTCGCTGCCGAAAGGCAAGGTCGAGCCCGGGGAGTCGCTGCCGGTCACCGCGGTGCGTGAGGTCCTCGAAGAAGGCGGCGCGCAACTCGCGCTCGGCCGCCGTCTCGGCTCGGTCCGGTACAGCGTGGGCGGCCGCCCCAAGCGGGTGCACTACTGGGCCGCCCGGGTGCTGTCGGTGGACTCCCGTGCGGTGCCCAACTCCGAAGTCGACGAGGTCGCCTGGCTGCCCGCTGACCGCGCGGTGCACAAGGTCAGCTACGCCCACGACCACGGGGTGCTGGCTGACTTCGCCGCCCGCCCGGCCGGGACCGTGCCGCTGATCCTGCTGCGCCACGCGCACGCAGTGGACAAGCACCGCTGGAAACGGGACGACGTGGTGCGGCCGCTTGACGGCGCTGGCCAGGCCAACGCCCGAGAGCTGGCCGGCCTCCTCGCGTGCTTTGCTCCCCGGCCGCGGCTGATCAGCTCGACCGCGCTCCGCTGCCTGGACACGGTCCGCCCGTTTTCACAGCTCATCGGCGCGCAGGTGCACGAAGAGCCAAGGCTTTTCATTCACCACAAGCCAACGGGAACGCAAGCGGCTGACCCCAGGGCCGCCATCGGGGCGCTGGTCCGGGACGTCATCGCCGCGGGACAGCCAACCGTGCTGTGCGCGCACCGGGAGAACATCTCGGTGCTGCGCGAGGCGGCGCTGGCGGCGCTGGCCGGCCATCCGGGCCGCCCGTGGCCCGCCGACGGCGAGCTGGACGCCAGTGCCCGCACCGGCCTGTCCGAACTGCCCAAGGACTGGGACAGCTCGCTGCCCACGTCCGGTTTCTGGGTGCTGAACATCGCACCGCTGGCTCCGGCGCCCGAGCCTGCCGCGCCGGCCCCCGCGCCCGCGCAGGCCCCCGGTACGGCAGCGGCGCAGTCGGCTCGCCGCTGGTGGCCGCGCATCCGGCTGCAGCCCCCCGGTGAGGCAGGCACGGACTCGCCGTCCCCAGCCCGGCTGGGGGAAGGCGGCGACGTGCCCGGCGCTGACGAGAACCGCGCTGACCGTCCCGTTGGCGTGCTGACCTCGGCCGACCGTTACGACCTGTCCGAGTCCTGAGCCCGGACCGGCGCGTCCGGTGCCGGATCGTCCGCGTCGTCCACCGGGACTGGCAGCGGCTGCGCCGCAGCCTCCGGTTCGCGGGTCCCGGCCTGCGGGTCCTGCGCCGGCCCGGCCGCCTGCTGGTCGTCGCGGGGCTTGTCGTCCTCGTGGGGCTCGGCCGCGGTCTCGCTGGACTGCCCGGCGGCTGCCTTCGTGCGGCGGTGCTTGCGTACCCGGAGCAAGATCCACGCGGCGATCAGCACAATCGCCGCGATCAGTACGTACAGCGAGTAACGGGTGACGTCGTTGTAGATGGTGGTGATGTGCTGGCCGGCGAAGTAGCCGATGCTCACCCAGGTGCCGACCCAGAGTGCGGCGCCGAGCGCGTTGAAGGCGGCGAACTTGAGCCAGTGCATATCGGCGATGCCGGCGATCACGCCGTTGGCCTCGCGCAGGCCCTCGACGAAGCGGGCGATGGTGATGATCTTGCCGCCGTGCCGGGCGAAGAAGGCCTCCGCCTTGTCGAGCCGCGCGGGGGTCAGGAAGATGTACTTACCCCAGCGCTCCACCAGTGCCCGGCCGCCGAACCGGCCGATCGCATAGCCGATGTTGTCCCCGATGACGGCGGCGAAGAACCCGATGACTCCGACGGCGACGATGTTCAGCCGGCCGGAACCCGCGTAGATGGCGCCTGCGATGAGAATCGTCTCGCCGGGCACCGGGATGCCGAAGTCCTCGACCAGGACGAGTACCAGGATCGCCCACAGGCCGTAATGCCCGAGCGGGCCCGCGAGCGTGTTGAGGAAACCCGGCAGCACCGGCTGGGTTCCGCTGCTCAGCGCAGCGGCGACGGCGGTAAGCAACAGTCAGTCATCCCCCGGGCGGTCGTCAGGCCCCGTGAGCACGGCGGCCGGTTGCGGTTCAGCCTAGCCGAGGCGGCCAACCGCCCGCTCTTTGATAACAGCAAGAAGCGAAGTCGGCGGCAGCGCGGCGCGGATGATCACGAAGGACAGAGGTCCGGGTCAGGAACTTGATCCTGGATCCTCACCGGCAGGCGTCGTCGTCCCGGTGCCCGGCCCGGCCGACGGTCCCGGCCTGGCTGCGGCCGCGGGGCCGGTGGCACCGCCGGTGGCCGGCCCGGTCCCGGCTTCGGCCGGCGTCTCGGTGCTGGCCGTGGCCGCAGCCGCCGTCGCAAAGGCTTCCGCCAGCGGGCCCGCTGTCAACTCCGCCTGCCAGCGGCGGGAGCCGTAGGCGGCCAGTGCCGCGGTGATCGTCTCCGGGGTCGCCGGGGACGGCGGTTCCCAGGCCAGGCGGCGCAGCGCGTCCGGGGTGAGCAGGTTCTCAACCGGCAGCCGGTAGGCCGCCGCGAGTGCCCCGACCGCCTCCCGGGCGGCGGTGAGCCGGCCGGCCGCGGCCGGGTCCCGTTCCGCCCAGCGGTGCGCGGGCGGCGGCCCCGGTGCGGTGGCGGCGCCAGCCACCTCGGGGAGATCCGCGTCGTCGAGTTCCCGGGCACGCAGCACCGCGCCTGCCCAGCGGTCGGAATACTTACGGGCGTAACGGGCGTGGAACCCGCTGATCCGGTCCAGCTGCGGCCGCCCGGTTAGCGGGGGCTTGGCGGCCTCGGCCCGCGCGGCGTCGACGATGGACTGGTCACTGAGGATCCGCCGCGGCGACAGGTCGGCGTCCCGCGCGATCTCGTCCCTGGTCTGCCACAGCTCGCGGACTACCGCCAGGGCCCGCCGGGTGCGCACCTTGTGGATGCCGGACGTGCGCCGCCACGGGTCGGCCCGCGGCGGCGGCGGCGGAGCGGCCGCGATGGCGGCGAACTCCTGCCGGGCCCACTCCGTCTTGCCCTGCTCTTCGAGCTGATCGGCCAGCGCGTCGCGCAGCTCGGCCAGCACTTCCACGTCGAGCGCCGCGTACTTGAGCATTTCCGTCGGCAGCGGGCGCACCGACCAGTCGGCGGCCGAGTGCTCCTTCGCCAGCCGGAAGCCGAGCACCTCCTCGAGCATGGTGCCGAGCGCCACCCGCGGGTAGCCGAGCAGCCGTCCGGCCAGCTCGGTGTCGAACAGCTTGACTGGCCGGTAGCCGATCTCAGCCAGGCACGGCAGGTCCTGGGACGCGGCGTGCAGCACCGCCTCGACGTCGGCCAGGGCCGCGTCCAGCCCGGACAGGTCGGGGCAGGCGATCGGGTCGATGAGCACCGTTCCCGCCCCCGCGCGGCGCAGCTGCACCAGGTAGGCCCGTTGCCCGTAGCGGTAACCGGAGGCGCGCTCGGCGTCCACCGCGAGCGGCCCGCTTCCGGCGGCAAGCCGCGCGACCGCCTCGGCCAGGTCGTCCGCGGTCACCGTTACCGGCGGCAGCCCGTCGACGGGCTCGAGCAGGTCGATGACTTCCCGGCCGGGCGTCTCCTCGCCAGTCTCGGCCGCGAGCTCGCCGGCGCTTTCGGCTGCCAGGGGCTGGTCCGCCGCAGCCTCCTCCGGCTGCCCGGCCTCCTCCGGCTGGGGGCCCGCGGCGCTCACCGGCGCCGCCGGGCGCTGGGGCCGGACACCCGGCCTGTCTGCCGCCGCTGCCCGATGGCCCGGGTTCCCGGCGGCTGGGCCGGCAGGCCCGCGGCGGCGGCGAGCACGTCGGTCCAGGCCAGGACGGCTCCGCAGATTTCGTCGTCGATTTCGTCGTCGGCCGGGCACCAGGACGCGCGCAGCTCGAACGCGGTGGCCAGCGGCTCGTCTTCCTTGGCCCCGTACCCCTCGGTGATCACCCGGGTGACCGTGCCGCTCGGCGCCAGGTAGCCGGGCGCGTGCAGGTCAAGCGCGCCGGTGAGCCAGGACCAGCCAACCTCGCCGAGCAGCGGGTCGGCCGCCATCTCCTCTTCCACGTCGGCGTGCACCTGGACCACCACCCGGAAGGTGCCGGTCCATCCGTCCTGACCCGCGGGATCGTGCAGCACCATGAGCCGGGCGGTGCCCGCTTCAATCCCGTCTCGGTAGGCGGTAGCGCCGATCGCGACCGCGTGCGGCGCGAGCCGCTTCGGCGTCGGCCATTCCTCGAAATCCAGGTCGTCCCTGACCTCGGTCACCGCGTCCTGCCCAGCCGCCAGGGCGGCTACCGCTGCGGCGAAGACGCCTTCGCTGCCGGCCGCGGGCCCGGATAGGGGCTTTGCCGGGGCCGCACTCGCCGGTACCGGGGCCGCTGAGCGCGCGCCGGTATCCGCGCCTGTCCGCGCTGGCCCGGGCTTGTCCGCCAACCTCATGGCCTGAGCGTACGTCGTGCCTGGCAGAAGCGGGAGCACAGACCGCTGGCGAGTCCGGCCGGACGGGCGGCGGCGCGGTTACGCGGCACGGACGGACTGTCTGGCCTGGGCGGCCGTTTCCGGGCCGGCCGCCGCTGCGGAAACGCTGATGATCACAGTGCCCATGAATACCCCCGCGCCGCACCCGGAACACAGCCACTCGGTGCATTCGCCCGCCGCGCCATCGGCCGAGTCGGGGCACTGGTCGTCGCTATGCCAGCCGGAATGGACCTGCTCGAAGGGCTCGTCGCCACCACATCCGGGACAATTCCCTAGCGGCTGCGTCATCGCGGTGCCCCCTTACAGTTGTGCCTACTGGCTTTGCTCGCTGGTGCCTGGGGTGTTGCGTGGTACCTGGCAGGACTGGTCCCGATCTTGGCATGGAGCAGCCCGATTTCGGCGGATCTTGGGCGGCGTGTCGCCGCGTCCAGGTGCCGCTTCGGTAGACTCGCTGAGGTGACCCAGCCGACGCCGCACCTGCCGAGCTCGCCTTTCCTCCGCGCCTGCCGGAGGGAGCCGGTCCCGTACACGCCGGTGTGGTTCATGCGGATGGCGGGCCGGTCGCTGCCCGAGTACCACCGGGTGCGCGAGGGCATTCCGATGCTGGAGTCGTGCACCCGGCCCGAGCTGATCACCGAGATCACCCTGCAGCCGCTGCGCCGCTACGACGTGGACGCGGCGGTCCTGTTCAGCGACATCGTGGTGCCGCTGCGGGCGGTCGGTGTGGGCGTGGACATCAAGCCGGGCGTCGGCCCGGTGGTGGAGCGGCCGTTCCGCACCGCCAGCGACATCGACCGGCTCCGGGCCCTCGAGCCGGCGGATGTCCCGTACATCAGCGAGGCAGTGAAGTCTCTGGTCGGCGAGCTGGGCGGCAAGCCGCTCATCGGGTTCGCCGGCGGCCCGTTCACCCTCGCCTCCTACCTGATCGAGGGCGGCCCGTCGAAGAACCACGACCGGACCAGGGCCGTGATGTACGGCAACCCCGAGCTGTGGCACGCGCTCATGGGCAGGCTCACGGCCATCGCCACCGCCTTCCTGCAGGTGCAGGTCGAGGCCGGCGCGTCCGCGGTGCAGCTCTTCGACTCCTGGGCCGGGGTGGTCAGCCCGCAGGACTACCGGACGGCGATCCTGCCGCACACCAAGCGGATCTTCGAATCTCTCGCCCCGTTCGGCGTGCCCCGGATTCACTTCGGCGTCGGCACCGGTGAACTGCTCGGCCTGCTCGGCGAGGCGGGCGCCGACGTTGTCGGGGTGGACTGGCGGATCCCGCTCGACGAGGCCGCGCGCCGGGTCGGCGGCGGCAAGGCCCTGCAGGGCAACCTGGACCCGGCGGCGCTGCTGGCCGGCTGGGATGTGGTCGAGTCCCGTGCCCGCGCGGTCCTCGCCCAGGCCCAGCCGCTCGAGGGCCACGTCTTCAACCTGGGCCACGGCGTCCTGCCGGAAACCGACCCCGATATCCTCGCCCGGCTGACCGACCTGGTGCACGAGGTCTCCGCGGCCCGCTGACCGAACGCGCGGCCACCCGAGGCGTCCTCGCGGGGGCCTCGACTCAGCAACGACGCGGGGTACCGGTTGCCCGCGCCGGTCCGCCCGCCGCTCATCGAATGGTCGGCCGCGAGCTCGTGAACTGGCCATTTGCCCGGCCACGGCGACTTGTCCCGCACTGTTCACCACGGGTTCGCGGACGCCGCCGGTTGAGCGCCTGATTGAAATGGGACAATAGGGGCGTGACATGGATCGATCTAGACGGCGCCGTCAACGTGCGCGACCTCGGCGGGCTGCCTGCCAGTGACGGCGGTACCACCGTTCCCGGCCGGCTGTTGCGCTCGGAGAACCTGCAGGAGCTGACGCCCGGCGATGTCGCCCGGCTGGTCGGCGAGTTCGGGGTGACGACGGTGGTGGACTTGCGGTCCACCAACGAGGTGACCATCGAAGGTCCGGCCCCGCTCGACGCGGTGCCCGGGGTGCGGCACGCGCACCACCCGGTGCTCAAGGAGTTCCTTGACGTATCGGACACGGTCAAGGCGGCGCTGCTGACCGAGGCGGCGGAGGCGGATACCATCCGTTACCCGGATGACCCGATGGCGGGTCACTACCTCGGCTACCTGGAGAACCGCCCCGAGGAAGTCACCGGTGCGCTGCGGTCGGTCGCGACCGCGCCAGGGGCGGCCATCGTGCACTGCGCCGCGGGCAAGGACCGGACCGGGGTGGTCTGCGCGCTCGCGCTCACCGTAGCCGGGGTCCAGCCGGAGCTCGTGGTCGACGACTACATGCTGACCGACGAGAAGCTCGAGGCGATCATTGAGCGGCTCGCCCGCTCCAAGATGTACGCCGGCGGGGTAGCGGGCCAGCCGGTCCGCGCGCACGCGCCGCGGGCCGAGACGATGAAAGCGTTCCTGGAGCAGCTCGACAGCCGTTACGGCGGCATCGACGCCTGGCTGACCGCCAACGGGTTCGGCCCCGCCGAGGTCGAGCAGCTGCGCGCGAAGCTCAGGCAGCCGTGACCGCGGTACAGGCCTGCCTCATCGACGTGTACGACACCATCCTGCAATCGCGCTTCGTGCCGCGGATGGCCGCGCTGATTGAGCCGCTGGGCATCCCGCTCGACGACTGGCTGGCCGAATGGGAGACGCTGCGCGAGGACCGGGACCGGGGCAAGGTGACCATGGCCGAGTCGTTCGCGCGGGCGCTCGCCGGCCTCGGCATCGAACCGAAGCCCGAGCTGGTCGACGACCTGTCCCGCCGTGACAAGGAGATCATCCGCTCCTACACCCGGCTGTGCGACGACACGGTGCCGTTCCTGGCCTGGCTGCGCTCCCGCGGCGTGCTGACCGCCCTGGTGTCCAACTGCGCCGACACCACCCGCCCGCTGCTCGACGAGCTTGGCATCTTCCCGCTGGTCGACGTGGCGGTGCTGTCCTGCGAGGTCGGCTCGATGAAGCCGTACCCGGACATCTACGTCACCGCGCTCGAGGAGCTCGGCGTGGCGGCGGTCGACGCGGTGTTCATCGACGACCAGCCGACGTTCTGCGTCGGCGCGGAGGCGGTCGGGGTGCGCGCGATCCAGATCGCCCGCGGCCCCGCGAACGGTTTCGACTCCCGCTGGGACTTCCCGGTCATTCATTCGCTGGACGAGGCGCGGCCCCTGTTGTGACCCGCCGCCCGCCGTTCCCGGCACCGGCGCGCCCGTGGCAGGCTTGATGCCATGTCGACTCCGATCACCCCGCACGTCGTGATCATCGGCGGCGGGATCGCCGGGCTCGCCGCGGCTTTTTTCCTCAAGGACGAGCCGGTCCGGGTGACCGTCCTGGAAGGCGCGCCCAGGCTGGGCGGGAAGCTGTCCGCCTCCGACGTCGCCGGGGTGGCGATGGACGAGGGGGCCGAGGCGCTGCTCGCCCGGCGCCCCGAGGGCATCGAGCTGATCAAGGCGGCG